>Ga0182013_10003281_pt1 | contig 20385 bp, 17 predicted proteins | sample 612S2MmetaG_FD_120487 | JGI IMG/M metagenome (GOLD analysis project Ga0182013, IMG submission 120487) | Permafrost microbial communities from Stordalen Mire, Sweden - 612S2M metaG | ecosystem: Environmental > Terrestrial > Soil > Wetlands > Permafrost | place: Sweden: Stordalen | collected... | reverse complement strand
TGCGAATCGCGATCGCGTTAAGTAAACGGCTCTCCCACTGCCCGTGCTGCCATCGTCCCGCATATGCACGCACTGCAAAAGACCAATCCGCTGCATACCTTTCGTAACACAGTAGTACTAGGAAGCGGAGTTCCACTCTTCTGGTTTGATCGGCCGCAAAAGGCCTGCAAATTGTTCGCGCGCAACGTCATAGCATTCACAGGAAGCGCCTTCGAGTCCAGGTCGATCCAGTATGGTGATTTTGCCGTTTTTGTACCGAATGAACCCTGCATTCCGCAACGTAGCGGCTGCAATCGTCACCCCGGACCGGTTCGTCCCCAGCATCATCGCAAGATATTCATGGGTCAATGGGATGTCCGTCAATCCGACGCGATCGTCGGTCATGAGCAACCAACGAGAACACCGCTCGTAGACGCTATGAAGCCGATTGCAGGCAGCGAGCTGCCCGAGCATGTTCACGTAAGCTTGAAAATAGCGGTCGAGCAACTGACGAAAGCCTGGGTTTATCGTGCTCAGCTCGCGGAAGAGCTCCGCCTCGATCTTGATCGCTCGTCCCGGAACTTGGCAGTAACAGTCATTCGCCGTACTAGAGGCACCCATCAGCAACGGAAACGCTGACATGCCTTCGCGCCCGATCGTCCCCACTTCGATCTGGCTGCCGTCCTTCATGAGCGTGACGATCGACAAAACTGAATCCAGCGGAAAATACACCTGGCGTATCGGCTTTTCCGACTCGTAGATTTGCTCTCGTACGGCTAAGTAAACCAGTTCGCCCTGCCCGATGACTTGACATGCCACCGACTCTTCTAGGCCATGAAGGATCGCATTTTGCGCGAGGATCTGCGTCGTGAGGCCGCTCGCGACGTTGTTTTGCATTTTCACGGGGAACGTGCCCTCCCGACAAGTCTTCGGTACCTCCACAGCATAGTGTAATGACTCGGTAGGAAATAGTGGAGGAAACGAGACGGACTCAGTTCGGCGGTAGGAACTCATACAGACAGGAGCCACACGGAACGCTTACGCTCAGGGGCGCGAACGATGACACTCATCGTCGCGGCCCAGCTAGCAAGAAAAGCGTATGGTTATGCGTTCCTCTACGGAGCCCAGCCCGACTCACGGTAACTCTGGGCTACAGAGCGTCGCGACCGAGGACCACCCGATCGCGTTCGGACCTCTGAAGCGAAATCGGTCACCTCACACGTCGTCCCACGGACTATCGGACAGAGTCGCATGAATGCCGGAGTGTTGTCGTTTACCGCCCGCAATTCCGGAAATCGCCTCCTCGATGCGCTCTCGAACCGAGATCTCATTGAGATCGAACGCGACGTTCAAATCATCGTGATGCAGGCTCACCACCCAAGCCTCTCTGCCGGCCAGCCTATGCAACACGTCCATTTTCCGATCGATGCGGTGCTCTCGATCATCGTGACCTTAGATGGGCAGTCGATCGAAGTCGGAACGATCGGCAACGAGAGCTTTGTGGAAGGCGATGCCGCCTTCGGCGCCGTCTTGGCCGCACGCTCTACGATCTGTCAGGTCGAGGGCCGCGTTGCCCGCATGCCGATCGACGTATTTCAGAAGCGTCTCGGCAGCCATTCGTTTGCGCGGCTGATGCGAAACAACGTCGGCGCTTCGCTCTACTGCACCCAGCAATACCTTGCATGCAATGCAAAACACACGACCTTGGCCCGTTGCGCGCGTTGGTTGCTCATGACCTGTGATCGTGCGGGTCGAGCGCAGTTCACGCTGAACCGAGACTTTCTTGGAATCATGCTCAGCGTTCACGAAGACGAGATGCGATATGTAACCGACGAACTCACTCGCCTGGGCGCCGTCACCTACTCGAATGCCGACGTATCGATTGTCGACGCGCACTTACTCAAACAGATTGCGTGCGAATGCTACGCTTCGTGCAAGACCGCCTTTGCTAACTCTCTCTTGGACTGAGTGAAGCCGTGAAACAGCCGAAGGTTGGGCCCGGGATAGCGCCTGGACCGATCGAGACCGATATCCAGACTGGGTTGCGCGAGATCGTAGAGAGCATCTACGGGCGGGCGAAACCGGTGCTGCCGGGCCTCGACATCGGCCGATCGTATCTCGGGACGCCGCACGACTTTGTTTTCGGCGGCGATCTTGTCGACGTCTTTCAGCACAGCGACGGAAGCACGTCCCTAGCAGTCGTCGACATCACGGGGCACGGCATTACCGCCGCAATGCACGCCGGACTGGTCAAGCATGCGCTTCGGGCGTACGTTTCTCAGGGCTATACTGCCTTGCAGGCAGTGCGAGCCCTGAATCACTTATGTATCGTGAATAGCGCCTTCGAAGGCCTCGCGGACCTCTTCGCAACACTCTTCTTTGGAATGATCGATAGCGATCACCGAACACTTACGTACGTGTCCGCGGGTCACCGCACCGCCTATGTGATTGCACCTTTCAAAGTAACTGCTCTCGCCGCGTGCGCTCCGATAATTGGGCTGCTAGACGATGAACTCGAGTTTTCATCGAGAACGATCGCCGTTTCGGCTGGTGATATTATCGCCATCGTCACGGATGGCTTCACGGAAGCGCGTAACACAGAAGGTGAATTCCTCGGCTCGAAAGCGCTAGCCGACATTATTCTAGCAGACCCCAATCGAAGTACGCAGCTGAGCGCCGAAGCCATTACCCGACGGGCTTACGACTATACGCGGCAGGACAATCAAGATGACGTCGCCGCACTCGTCGTGAAGATCGTGAGCGCCGAACCGCACAAGCGCGGAAGCAATGGCGCGGCATAGCCGTCCCCGAGGGGTAGCACTTCCATCACGACGAAAACGCGGACGCAGCCGGGTTATTGGCCTTCGTAGATGCCGTACGGTTTATCGAGCTTCGTTGCTGATCCGGTCAGGACGCGCAACGGCGCGGCGCTGCCCGATGCGGTCGGCTGATAGACGTTGACGGCATTGCCGCACACGGCATAGATGTTGCGCAAGTAACCCACCGCCAACTGTCCGCAAGAGACGTCGGTGTCGAGCGTGGCTACGGGCGGCGGTTTGAGGCTGTTATCGCTGCCGTTTCCTTTTCAGGGCAGCCGGGTTAACGCGAGGAAAGGTCAGCAAGCTGGGCGCGAGCATCGTCGGCCCCTTTCGCGGAGAAGTGCGGGTTGAGCGCGAGGGCGCGCTCGAAGCGGCGGATCGCCTCCACGGTATCGCCGAAATGTTGGTCGATCTTGCCGGCGTGATACTGCAGCCGCGGATCCTCGGTGTCGAAGCGCAGCGCCTTCGCCGACGCGGCGCGGGCCGCGTCCCACTTGCCGGCTGCGGCGGCGCACCAGGCCAAGGTGTCCTCGGCGTACACGTCGTCGCGAACCGCAAGTTCACGCCGGGCGATCGCGTACGCTTCGGCCGGACGCATGCCGTGATCGGCGAGATAGACCGCGATGAGCCGATCGTTCACGTGTTGCGCATTCCCGATTTTTGCCTCGGCGTCGATCTCAGCGCGGGTTGCATCCGCGCCGGAGCGATCGCCTTGCGCGGTTTGGGCATCGGCGAGGATGCCCAGCGTTTCGGGTGACGGCACGAGCGCGGCAGCGCGCTGCGCCGTTTCGGCTGCCGCGCCGTACCGCTTTTCGGCCAACTCGAACCGCGCCAGCGCATTGAGCGCGAGGAAGTCGTTGGGAAAGATTGCGAGCGCGTCGCGCTCGGCGCCGATCGCGCCGGCGTTGTCGCCGGCGAGATACGCAAGTTCGCCCATTCGGAAGTGATACCAGGCGCGGCGTTCCGCCGGCATGTCATAGAGGCTGTCGCTGAGGTGCATGGCACGATCGAGCCGCGCTTGAGCGTCGGCGACATTTCCGGTTATCTCGTCCCAGCGTGAGACAACGATGTCTTCGGCCGCGGCACCCTTTCCGCTGTTCGCCTCGATGAGCTTGCGCGCGCCGTCGTAGTCGCCGAGTTCGAGATCGACCGACGCCTCGCTAAAGGCAAACTCTTTGTTGTCCGGTTGAACGCGACGTGCCGCCGCGATGAGCGACCGGGCTTCGTGAAAGCGGTGGAGCGCCAAGTCGGCACTAGCGAGCGCCATGTCCCCGGCCATGTTGTTGCGCGGCATCGCAGTCAGCGACTGCTGCGCCGCCGCTTGCGCGCGCAGCACGTCGCCGATGTCGCCCCGTTCGCGGTAGCGCTGCAGATATTCGCTCGACAGCATACGCGGCACGATCATGTCCTGCGCGTTTTTCTCATACCGGGATTCGAGGAAGGCGACATTGGAATCGCGATACGCGAAGTCGGCCTTGACGGGAGCCGGAGTCAGGAGCATGACCGGATCGGCGTTGGCCGCCGACCCGGTCTGGAGGTGCGAGAAGGCCGGCCACGCCGCGAGCGCGACGAGCGCGGTCGCGGCGGCGAGCCAACTCGACGGGAGTTTCGGTATCGTCGTGCGTCCGTTAAGACGCACGACGGCCGGCGGCTCGGCCGAAGGCTGAACGCGATCGGTTCGTCGAGCGAAGCCGAGGCGAATGCACTTTAATGCGGGGCTCCGACATAGGGGAACGTCGCGGTCACGTTGTCGGCCGCGTTCTGCTGCGGCACGTTGTCGGTCGTCAGGCACGGGACTTCTTTGCCGTCGTCGGGGATCAGTCCCAGCGCGCTGAGCGTGTTGCCGAACACCGCGCCCAGCGAGATATCGATCACGTCGTCGGCCAGCGTGCGGCCGCCGAACTTGTCGTGGTCGGCCGCCGTCGCGCCGCCGGTTTCGACGCCCAGATACGAGCCCGTGCCGGTTTGCGAGAGATCGGCCGAAACTTCATCCGGAATGAGAATCGCCCGCAGCGTCGCCGCGTGCGCCGCGTCGCGCCCCGCGACGTTGGTCGTGAACGAACCGATTTCTTGATAGAGCGTTTGACCGGAGAGCGGCTGCGCGGCCGGGGACGTGCGATTGGTGCCGTCGTGATTGGCGAAGGCCTGGAAAAGCTCTTTGATCGCGGGCCGTGCCAGGCGTTCGATCTGCGTGTACTGCTTGGGACCCTGGGCGGGAGCCGAGTTGGTGCTGCTGCCGCTGCAGCCGGCGGCGCCCAGCACGAGAGCGTAGACGGCGGCGAATGTTATGAGTGTCTGTCGCATCACTGCTCCTTACGATCCCGTCGTCGTGGACGTGGTCGCCCACACGTTGATCTTGGACGAACCCGAACTCGGCGCGATGAGGGCCCGCGGCGCTTCGATGACGACCGAAAGCACGTTGAAGCGATTGCTCGACAGAGCGTCCGTCGGCGTGCCGATCGAACAGCTCGCGAATGCGCCGGTGGCTTCGGCCGGGGTGAAGTTGAACGACAGCGGCGTTCCCGCGGGCGCCGACGTTCCCGCCGTCTTGTAGTCGCGATCGGGCAGAAACTTGAAGAAGGCGAACAGGTCGAAGAAAAACGGGTCGGAGCGCGGCCCGATGAAGATCTTCATGCCGTTTGAGAGCGTGGTGCCGGCGCCGGCGTTGAAGGGCACCGTTCCGGCGAGCGATGCGGTGCCGATCGTCGCCGTTGTGCCGGTGGTCGTCGGTTTGAAGGGTCCGTATACCGCGACGCTTTGACCCGTCCCGGCCCCGGTCGGCAGCAATTGAATTACCATATCTTCGACGCCCGGCGCACCATGCGCGATCTTGAATTGATAGAGAACTTGCGGGTCGAGCGCGGCGGTCGTCGTCGGACCGCCCGGCGCGAGCAGCGGATCGACGTCCATCTGCAGCACGACGTTCGCCGGGCTGGCGGCCGGATATACGTACACGTCGGTGATATCCGCTCCCGGACGGGCGACGGTCGTCGGGGAATCTTGGTGATCGGAACCGCGTACGGGCAGCAGATTGTAGACGATCGCCGTTAAGACGAGTGCTACGATCGCAGCGAGCCCGCCCAGCGCTCCTGAGCGTAATTTCATGGACCCTCTCCTGTAGGTATCACCGCCGGCGGCGGCGTTTCGGCTTGTGCGGTGTGCAATTGCTTGCGGGTTTGGACGAAAATGTAACCGAAGACCGCGGCAAGCGAAGCGACGAGCACGCCGCTCACTTGCAGATCGCTCAGCGGCGATCGCCACCCGCAAACTTGCAACACTTCATAAACGGCGACGGCGAGCGCAAGGATTGTCACCGACACAATCCAGACGCGCATTATTTTCGGCAGGCGATCGGAACGGAACGAAATCAAGCGATGAACGACCACGCTGTCGAGCGTGTCGGTCACGATCATACCGAAACAAAACATCGCGCCGACGATGACCGCACCCCACATTCCGGCATCCGCGCCGAACGCCACGGCATAGGTCGCGACCTGACTCGACGTCTCGAAACCGAAGCCGAACAGCAAACCGATCGGAATCGCCAGCAGCGCGTTGCTCCCTTCACGCAAGGCGCGCGGCAGCAAGCGCGTCTTCGCGCCCGCGACGTGCGTGCTGCCGCCGCTGCGCAGCTGACGGATATTGAGAACCGCGATCAAGAGCAAAATAGCGATGCTAACCCAGGTCCCGACCAACTCAATGGCTTGTCCGTGCGCGGAGAACCGCGCACCGAGCAAGCCGGCCAGCGCGGAAAGCGCCAGAACCATAATCGAGTGTCCGGCGGCGAACATCGTTCCGACGAATCGGCTCAACAGCGGCGTTCGCACGAAGGCGTTGCGCGTCACGTTGTCGATCGCGGCAAGATGATCGGGATCGGCGCCGTGCCGTAGCCCCAGCGCGAAAACGGTGAAAGCGCTCAGACCGATCATACGTGCTGTGTCCCCGCGTGGACGTGCCGGTGCGGCAGCGCGAACGCGTAGCCGATGATCGCCAAGAACGTGAGCGCGGCGACGACCGGGGCCGGCGCCGGAACACCTTGCGCGGCCAGGCCTTCGCCGACCATGACCGCGCCGACGAACGCGATCGCGGCCGCCGACGCAAACGGCGCCCAACGTGCGGCCGAAGCGAATTGGGGCCGCTCCGAAAGCCAAGCCGCGCCGCGCACGACGGCCAGTCCCAGGACGGTGAGCGTGGCCGCCAGGCCGATACTGAACGCGACGATGAGCCCCATCCCCAGCGCGACGCGGTGGAGCGCGATCGCGGCGAGCAGCACGACCAGCGCCGCCGGACAGGGTGCGAGGTTCCCGCTGGCGGCCGCCAGGACCGCGGTGCGAAACGTGAGCGGCGCGGCTCCGGCCGGCGCGTGCGCGCGGGCATGAGCCTCCTCGTCGAGGAGCGCGTGGTCGTGATCGTTGACGACGCCCAAGCCATGCGCGTGGTCGTGCGCGTGCGGGTGCGCGCGGCCGTGCGCGTGAACGTGAACGTGCGCCATCGGCCGCCGGCGTCGCAGTTCCGTCGCGAACGCCCGCGCTCCGAGCGTAGCGACGAGAATCCCCGAACCCAGCGTGATCCAGGGATAGACCGCTTCGGGCACGATCCAGCGCGCCGCGAACAGCACGACGGCGCCGAGCGCCAACACGCCCGCGGTATGCGCGACGGTCAAGGACGTGGCCAAGATCAACGCTTGCGACGCCGTCGCGCGCGCGCCGACCAGCGACACCGCGAGCAGCGTTTTGCCGTGACCGGGCTCGAGCGCGTGCAGCGCGCCGAGGCCAATCGCCAGCAGCACCGCACCGAGCACGAACAGCGGACCGCCGCCGTCACGCGCCAAGAGTTCGGATAGCGCGCCCATTCGCGCGACCGACTGAAGTCCGCCGGCCGGCGCGTCCGCCGGCGGATCGACCGCCTGACGGGCGCCCCCGGCCGGATCGATCGACGCCGCGAGCGAGGTCCGGACGCGCGGCGAACCAACGAGCGCGTTCGGGTAAGCGCGCAGCTCGCGCGTCGGTTCGGTCGCCGGAGCAAGCACGACGTCTTTCCAGCCCAAGCGCCCCGCTTCGGTCCGGTCGAAATAGGTCAGCGCCCGCGTCCGCGCGGGCAGCGCCGCGCGATAGTCCGCCGTGAAATAGATCGTGCGCAAGCCCGCCGCCCCGAGGCGCGTCGTGAGCGCTGACTTCCCGGGCGCGAGGGTGAGCCGTGTCGCGTCCGCTTCGACCTCGAGTTGCGGCACGATCGCCGCGGCATGCGCCGCCGCCCAGGCGGCGTACTGGCGGCCGTTGGGGCGGCCTTCGGCGCTGAGGCTATGGTCGAGGGCGACGGTCGGGATCTCGGCCAAATCGAGCACGTAGTGCAGCTCCAGCGAACCCTTTGCGACCGTCAGCCGCGTCAGGTGATTGACCGTGAAGTTCCCCAATGGATGCGCTTGCGCCGGGCGCTCGACCGCGACCAAGCCAAACACGACGGCAGGAAGAAATAGCCCTGCGACCATCGCCGCGGAGGCTGCAAACCGGAGGTTCATCGTAATCGCTTTAACGGGGCGCCGGTGGAAACGGATTGCGGGGTTTGCTTTATTCCCGTCCCAGGGCGAAACGCGCTTCGCGTTTCCCCGTGGGTTTTAGGACGAACGGCCTAAAAGCTTTTCCCGGCGCGCAGCAACAGCTGTTCGGCGATCGGCCCCAGCGCGTCGGCAGGAACGAATGTCAGCGCGGTCACGACGAGGACGGTCGCGGTCAGCAAGACCCCGAAGAGCGGCGTCGTCGTGCTGAGCTGGCCGCGCGTCGGTTCGGTGTTGCGGACTTTCACGAGGAGGCCGCCGGCAAGCGCGAGGATGACGACCATGGTCCCGAAGCGTCCGCAAAGCATGACGACGGCGGTCAACGCGTTGTAGAAATCGGTTTGGCTGGAGAGACCGCCCATCGAACTGCCGTTGTTCGCCGCTACCGAGGTGAACGCGTAGAGAATCTCGCTAAAGCCGTGCGGCCCCGTATTGCCGACCGCCGAGATTCCCGGAGCGAGCGCGAGCGCGGCGGGGACCAGCATCGTCACCGCGGGGATCAGCGAAGCGACGACCACGAGCGTAATCTCCCGCCGTTCGATCTTCTTTCCGAGATACTCGGGCGTCCGGCCGACCATCAGTCCGGCGATGAACACCGTGAGGATCGCCAGGATGACGATGCCGTAGAGCCCGCTGCCGACACCGCCGAAGATGACCTCGCCGACCTGCATGTTGATCAGCGCGACGAGCGTCGTGAGCGGCATGAGCGAATCGTAAGCGACGTTGGACGCGCCGCTCGACGTATCGGTTGCAACCGTCACCGACAGCGCGCTCGACGCGTCACCGAAGCGCACCTCCTTGCCTTCGAGATTTGGATCCTGCGCGCCAAGCTGATGAACGAGCGGATTGCCGGCGTGCTCGGCGCCCCAAACGGCGGCGAATCCGCCGACGAACAAAACGGACATCACCGCGAAGAGCGTCCAGCCTTGGCGCACGTTACCGACGAGACGCCCAAACGTATTCGTCAGTCCGGCACCGATGAGAAACATCGCCAAGCACTGCAGCACGTCGGTGAGCGGGGTTGGGTTCTCGTTCGGAGACGCCGAGTTTGCGCCGACGAATCCGCCGCCGTTGACGCCCAGCTGCTTGATGATCTCCTGCGACGCCATCGGACCGCCGGTAATCGTCTGGGGCGCACCGTCGATCGTCTGCGCGCTGACGTACGGCGTGAAATTCTGGGGTGTTCCCTGCCAAACGAACAACAGCGCGCCGACGATGCTCAGCGGCAACAAGACGTACAACCACGAGCGGGTGAGATCGACCCAAAAATTTCCCAGCGTCGTGGCGTTCGAGCGGGTAAAGCCTCGGATGGCCGCGATCGCCACCGCCAGTCCCACCGCCGCCGCAACGAAGTTCTGCCAGCCCAACAGCATTTGCGAAAGATAGCCGAGCGTCGTTTCACCCGAATACGCTTGCCAGTCGGTCGTCGTCATGAAGCTGATCGCGACGTTGAGTGCAAGCAGCGGCGAAAGGCTCGCGAAGCCCTGCGGGTTGAGCGGCAAAACCCGCTGAACGAGCAGCACGACAAACAACGCCAGCGCCGAGATGCCGCTGAAGATAACCGCCGCCAGGAGATATTCCAGCCACGTCATCTCGCGGCGTTCGTCGATCCGGCAAACGCGGTAGATGAGGCCCTCGCAGCCGCCGAGCACCCTGCGCGCGCGGGTGGGCGCACCCTCGAAGACCGCCGCCATGTAGCCGCCCAGGGGCGGGGTGAGCAGCGTTAGCACGATGAGAAAGAGTGCGACTTCGATCCAGGCTGCCATCCTCTTTATTGTGGCGTTTGCCGAGCGAACGCGAAAGCCGCCGATCGGTCTTGTCCGTTGCCTCTCGGCGTCCGAACGGATCGTCCATTCGGCGGCTCCCGCGGGCGAGCTACGCAGCGTAGCATTGTGGACGGCCCTGTCCGTTTTGCCGCGTCCCGGCGGAGTTTAAAGAAAATCTATGCTCATCCTCGAAATCTCACTGATCGCGCTATCGCTGATATTTTTTGTGCTGATGGACGCCTACGCAGCCGGTTGTGAAAAAATATGAGCGCTGAACTTCTTTTGGGTCTTGTCCTCTCGATCGCTGCGCTCGCGTATCTCACCTACGCGATGCTGCGCCCGGAGCACTTCTAAATGACTATCATCGGCTGGCTGCAGGCCGCCCTCACGTTCGCGCTCGTCGCGGTGTGCGTCAAACCGCTGGGCATCTACATGTATCGGGTTTTCAGCGGCCAACCCGTGTTCCTGACGCCAATCGTCGCACCCGTTGAACGGTCCTTGTACCGGGTGTGCCGGATCGCGCCCGAGCGCGAGATGGGCTGGCGCACCTACGTCCTTGCGATGTTCGGCTTCAGCCTGGTCGGCTTGGTCTACCTGTACGCGCTGCTGCGCACGCAGATGTGGCTGCCGCTCAATCCGCAGCATTTCGGCAATTTCGCCCCGGACCTGGCATGGAACACGGCGATCAGTTTTCTCACCAACACGAACTGGCAGTTCTACTCCGGTGAGTCGTCGATGAGTTATCTATCGCAGATGATCGGCTTGGCGTGGCACAACTTCGTCTCGGCCGCGGTCGGCATCGCGCTTTCGGTCGCGTTCATGCGCGGACTCGTGCGGACAGACCGCAAGACTCTGGGTAACTTTTGGGTCGATACAACGCGGTCGCTCCTCTATATTCTCTTGCCGATTTCGATCATCGGCGCGCTGCTGCTGATGTGGCAAGGCGTTCCGCAAAATTTTAGCAGCTACATCGACGTCAAGGGTCTCGAAGGCGTCACCCAGACCATCACCGGCGGCCCGATGGCCTCGCAGGAGATCATCAAGGAGCTGGGCACGAATGGCGGCGGTTTCGTCGGCGCAAACTCGATCTCGCCGAACGAGAACCCGACCCCGCTCTCGAATCTGCTCGAGATGCTGGCGATCTTCCTGATCGCCGGCGGCCTGACGTACACGTTCGGCCGCTTCGCCAAAGATCAGCGCCAAGGCTGGGCGCTGTTCATCGCGATGTCGATCGTTTTCATCGGCGGGTTTGCCGTCGCGTACGGAGCGGAGTCGGCGGGAAATCCGATCGTGCAGCACCTGGGCGTCAGCGGCCCGAACATGGAGGGCAAGGACACCCGCTTCGGGATCGCCGCGTCGTCGCTCTTCGCGACGATTACCACCGACGCGTCGTGCGGCGCCGTCAACGCACAGCATGATTCATTCACGCCGCTGGGCGGGCTCATCCCGATGCTCAACATCCAGCTCGGCGAGATCATCTTCGGCGGCGTCGGAAGCGGCTTCTACGGCTTGATCCTGTTCGTCATCCTGACAGTCTTCATCGCCGGTTTGATGGTCGGGCGAACCCCCGAATATCTGGGCAAAAAGATCGAACGGCGCGAAGTTCAGCTCGCGATCCTCGCGATCTTGGTCGTGCCGTTCTTTTCGCTGGTCCCGACCGCGGTCGCGTCGGTCGCCAAAGACGGTCTAGCCACGCTGGGCAACAACGGCGCGCACGGCTTCTCCGAGATCCTCTACGCGTTCTCGTCCTCGACCGGAAATAACGGCTCGGCGTTCGGCGGCCTGGGGGTCAACACGTTCTACAACATCGCAACGGGCATCTCGATGTTCTTCGGGCGGTTCGCGATCATCGTGCCGATGATGGCGCTCGCCGGCGCGCTAGCCGGAAAGAAGGCCGTCCCGGTAACCGCCGGCACGTTCACCACCACGTCGCCCGTGTTCATCGTGCTGCTGCTCAGCGTGATCGTCATCGTCGGGCTGCTCACGTTCTTCCCCGCCGACGCACTCGGCCCGGTCGTCGAGCACCTGCAAATGGTCAACGGACAAACATTCTGATGATTCTTCGGAACAGTGGAGGCCCAATGGTTTCGCGTCAACGCGCGCTTTTCGATCGGGAGATCATCGGCCCCGCGGTCGTCGAGTCGTTCAAGAAGCTCGATCCGCGCTGGCAGCTGCGCAATCCGGTCATGTTCATCGTTGAAGTCGGCGCGCTCGTCTCGGCGATCTTCGCGGTGCGCGACTTCATGCACACCAACGGCCAAGGCGCCTTCGACGTTGCGATCTCACTCTGGCTGTGGTTCACGGTCGTCTTCGCGAATTTCGCCGAAGCCGTCGCCGAAGGCCGCGGCAAGGCGCAAGCCGATTTTCTGCGCCGCACCAAATCCGATACGTCGGCCAAACGCATCGTCGGCGGCCGCGTCGAAACGGTGAGCGCGGCGCTGCTGCGCAAAGGTGATCGCGTGCGCGTCGACGCCGGCGAGCTCATCCCCGCCGACGGCGAAGTGGTGCTCGGCGCGGCGACGGTCGACGAATCGGCGATCACCGGTGAATCCGCACCGGTCATTCGCGAAGCCGGCGGCGATCGCAGCTCGGTCACCGGCGGCACGCGCGTGCTCTCCGACCAAATCGAGCTCATCGTCGGGGCGAATCCCGGCGAATCGTTTCTCGACCGCATGATTTCGCTGGTCGAAGGCGCGAAGCGCCAGAAGACGCCCAACGAGATCGCGCTCTCGATCCTGCTCGCCGGGCTAACCATCGTTTTCCTCGTGGCGGTCGCGACACTCGCACCGTTCTCGATCTACGCTGGAGCAACACCCAGCATCGTCGTCCTCATCGCGTTGCTGGTGTGCCTGATCCCGACGACGATCGGCGGTTTGCTTTCGGCGATCGGCATCGCCGGGATGGACCGCGTGCTGCAGCGCAACGTGCTTGCCATGAGCGGACGCGCGGTCGAAGCAGCCGGCGACGTCGATACCCTGCTGCTCGATAAGACCGGTACGATCACGCTGGGCAACCGTCAGGCGACCGAAATCATCGCCGCGCCCGGACTTGAAGCGCGCAACGTGTATCGCGCAGCTTACTTGTCGTCGCTGGCCGACCAGACCCCCGAAGGCCGTTCGATCGTCCGGCTCGCGGCGCCGCAAGCCGGCGCGGAGGCCGAGCAAATCGACGTAAACACGCACGTTCCGCCGGGTGCCAGTTTCGTGCCGTTCAGCGCCTACACGCGCATGAGCGGGCTCGATTTCGCCGATGGGACGAAAGTGCGCAAGGGCGCACCCGACTCGATCAAGGCCTGGGTGCGCCAAGAACGCGGAGCGGCACCGCCGGCCGCCCTAGACGCCGATGTCGAGCGGATCGCGCGCGCCGGCGGGACGCCGCTGTTGCTCGCCAGCGAAAAAGGGGTCTTGGGAGTCATCGGCCTCAAGGATATCCTCAAGCCGAACATGCACGAGCGTTTCGCGCGCCTGCGCGCCATGGGCATCCGGACGATCATGATCACCGGCGACAATCCGCTTACGGCCAGCGCCATCGCGACCGAAGCCGGCGTCGACGATTTCTTGGCCGAAGCAACGCCGGAAACCAAAATGGCGCTCATTCGGCGCGAACAAGGTTCGGGCCGGCTCGTCGCCATGACCGGTGACGGCACCAACGACGCGCCCGCGCTCGCGCAAGCCGACGTGGGCGTCGCGATGAACTCCGGCACCCAGGCCGCCAAAGAAGCCGGGAACATGGTCGATCTGGACTCGGATCCGACCAAGCTCATCGAAGTCGTCGAAGTCGGCAAGCAACTGCTGATGACGCGCGGCGCGCTGACGACGTTTTCGATTGCGAACGACGTCGCCAAGTACTTCGCAATTCTGCCGGCGATGTTCGCCGCGGCGTATCCGGTCATGGGTGCGCTGAACATCATGCGGCTCGCTACGCCGCAGAGCGCGATCCTTTCGGCGATCATCTTCAACGCGTTGATCATCGTCGCGCTCATCCCGCTGGCGCTGCGCGGGGTCACGTACAAACCCCGCGGGGCCGACGCGGTGTTGCGCGAGAACGCGCTCGTTTACGGCCTGGGCGGGATCGTCGTGCCCTTCATCGGCATCAAAATCATCGACGTCATCTTAGCCGCACTGCACCTTACTTAACATCGGTCCGGAGCATCATGAGCACACTGATTCAACCGCCAAACAAGGGGCTGCCGTTGGGCGGACCCTCGCACGACGAAACGCCGCCGTCGGTCAAGCGCGAAACGCTGTTTTCGCACCTCGTGACGTCGTTGATCTACACCGTTGTCAGCGTCGTGATCCTCGGGTTCGTCTATCCGGTCGCGATCTGGGGAATCGGCCTGCTGGCTTTCCCGCATCAGGCCAGCGGATCGATGATCATTCAAAACGGTAAGCCGATCGGGTCCGAGATCATCGGTCAGCTCTTCACCAAGCCGCAGTATTTCCAAGGCCGTCCCTCGGCGGCGGGCAAGAACGGTTACGATCCGACATCGACGGGCGGAACGAACCTCGCGCCGACGAGCAAGAAGCTCATCGACGCAACAAAAGCGACGATCGCCGCGCTCAAGAAAGCGAACCCGGACGCAACGGGCGAGCCGCCGATGGATCTCGTGACGTCGAGCGGAAGCGGGATCGATCCCGACATCTCGCCCGAAGGCGCCTACTATCAGGCGCCGCGGGTCGCCAAGGCACGCAACATCCCGCTGGCCGATGTCCGAGCGATGGTCGCAGCACACATCACCGGCCGGACCCTGGGTATCTTGGGCGAACCGCGCGTCAACGTGCTCGAACTCAATCGAGCGCTCGACGCGAAGTCGCGCTGAGCCTGGCTTTTCGACGGGGCGTGGCGGAGACGCTGTGAGCAGGTCGAAGCGTTTGCCATGAAGCTCGTCCTCGAACTCGTTCTATCGGCCATCCTGCACCCGGTCGCGGTGATTCTGATGTGGATCAACCTTGCCGGACGCACGGACCTCGGCCGCACCAAGAAGATCTTGTGGGCGATTCTGGGGCTCGTGTGGGGGATCGGCCCGATCCTCTACGTCCTCGTCGGCGACGGCGCACTCTGGTAGCTGTTCCCGACATCGGCATCACGACACCGGTTGATACTCCGGCCGGGTCGCCGGTGTCCGGGTCGCGCCGTTGTCGTGGCGATCAACGGAATGGATCACATGGTCGTAGGCGTCCTCGATCAAATCGGTCAGCGGAATGACGCTGCCGGTGATGCGCTGTTCAGCCAACAGCTCGAGATCGACGTCGGAGATGATCATTTGCTCCTGGTTGACGACGCCCTCATTGGCGATGCCGTCGCGCGCGAAGAAATAGTCGGACGGGGTGAGAATCGCCGCCCGGCCGTAGTTGGTGTTCATATAGGGCACTTCGGGCAAGTTGCCGACGGTAGCGGACATCGCGACGTAGACCTGATTCTCGATGGCGCGCGCTTGGGCGCAGTACCGAACGCGGTAAAACCCGTGGCGGCCGTCGGTACACGAGGGAACGAACAGGATCTGGGCGCCGGCTTCGGCCAGGCAGCGCGCCGCCTCCGGAAATTCCACGTCGTAGCACACGAGGATCCCGACCCTGCCGAAGTCCGTATGGTACAGATAAAAGCCATGCCCCCGGCTCAACTGGTACGGACCCTTTTCGACCGGGGTCAGGTGGACTTTCTTCTGGCGAAAGATTAGACCGCGCGGCGTAAAAAGGTGAGCGGCGTTGAAGACTTCACCTTCCTGCAGCACGGGATGCGTCCCGGCGATGATATACATGCCGGTTTGCGTTGCGAGCCGCGTGAAGAGTTCCTCGTACGCGGGAGTCAGCTCTGCCAGACGTCGGACCGCCCGCGCCGGCGCGGGATCGCGCAGATAGCTCAGCAGTTGCATGGTGAAGAACTCAGGAAACACGACGAAGTTGCTGCGATAGCCTCGGGCGCTGCGAACGAAAAAGTCTACCTGGGTTGCAAACTCCTCGAAACTGTTGATCGGACGCAGCAGATACTGCATCGCGGCGATCCGTACGCGGCTCGGCTGCTGACGCTCGCGCAACGAGGCTTCGGCCAGTTCCGCCGCGGTCGCACGCTCTTCGTGTGTCTGGAAGCTCAGGCTTGTCAGGTACGCAGGATTCAGCCACTCCAGCAACGTCGCAAAGCCCCCGGAGTCCTTGTCTTCGATGTAGCCGGCGACGACGTCGAGTACCACGAACCCGTTGGCGAGTTGAAAGTTCAGCGTGGGGTCCGTGCGTTTCCCCATGACCACTTCGGCGACGTATTCACGCGGCGTGAATTGTCCGGCGACCTGCGCATACCCCGGTATCCGTCCGCCGGTCAACATGCGTTTGAGGCCACGCTCCTTCACGAGCTGCTTGCGCAACTGATAAAGGAGCGAACCAATGCCCTGACGGCGCACGGTTCCATCCACCGCCATGTCGGCGGCGTAGAGCGTCTTGCCCAGCGGATTGTGGTTGTTGAACGTCCCGGCGCCGGTGATCTCGGACCAGCGGGCGGACTGAGCATAGTCGTCCCAATCGATGATCAGCGTGCTCGACGAACCCAAAATGCGACCGGTCTCATCCGCTGCGACATGCTGGCCCTCGGGAAAGACCGTAATTTGGTTCGTAAGCTTCTCCGGTGTGCCAGAAATCTGCACCCCTGGAAAGGCTCGGTGCTGCAGGTCCAAGACCGCTGGAATATCGTCCAGCGTCATCTGCCGCACGCAGACGCGGATTTTCTCCTGTCGCGATGTAGCGCTCGAAACCACGGTCATATCGCTTCCAATCCTCCACCCGGCGAGCCGTGATCCGCGTTCAAACGTCCACGGCCGTCTGTTTCCCTAATTGTGGCAGCGACGTAGCGCGCTTCTATGGCGCATTCGTGAAATGTCCTAAGAACCGACGCCGGAAGTGGCGGGGCGCCGCGCCTCAGTGAGTTCGACAAACGCCAGGCGCCGGCGTGGGCGAGACAGATTCGGGACGGGGCGCGCGGTTCGAAGCTTCTTAAAGAGAAAAATATTCGATCGTACGCCACTTGACTGGGCCGTGTTAGCCTCCGTTCGGATCATCCGTGCGGCGGCTGGTGATGCCGGGCTCGCCGAGTTAGGATCGATCAATGCGCGTGCCCGCCAAGCGTCGCCGGCGAGAGCCGGACCGGCGACCCGTCCGAGTTTCGCCGGAAGAGCGCGTCGCGGCTGTTCTGATCGTCGTGCTGCTGGCAAATCCTCGCCGGCGCAGCCTGCGCGGTATACGTCCTCAACCGCGACAAAGCGGAAGCCGCCGCGCGCACAAAGGGTGACATACCAGCTGCCTTGGGAGCCGGCGCAGGAAAGACCGCCCGTCTAGAGCCCTTCCAGGCTGGGCCGCCGTCGAGATGGCGACTGTCAGTGCGTCACCGCCTGTGCTTGCCACCTGCAGCAGTTTAGCGCAGAGCGCTCACGCTCCGCCCAGCCACGGCTATAGGATCGACTTCGTCGATCCGTCGCGTTTGCGGCTCCGCCGCAAGCCGCACGTCGTCACGTGTCGGGTAAACCGAACATGTTGCTAGCTAGTAGCTAGCGGTGGTGAATGACATAGGATAAACAAGTCATGGCGACGAGCGCCGCCAGCATGAGGACGACGAGAACGGCTGCGAAGCGGTCTTCATTCGGAATCCTATCGCGACGCAACTTTGCTTCGCATAGGCGGTGCGAGCCGAACTGCTTGAACGGCTTACGGACTGTGCGGCGAGCGAGCATGAATGAATGCTATACGGCAGCTTGCCCTATCGCCAGCCTCCGTTCGGTCTAACCATTCGGATGGCGTTTGGTAGGAACGAGATCGATCCAAATCGAGGCCCGTTCGTTGCGGTCGCGGTCGAGCCTCGCGTCCGAACGGCACTGTGCCAAAATGACGGCATAGTGCGGGTGGGGCGTGGCGAGTTAGCGCGGAGCGAGCACGAGCAGCTCGCGCGCACCGGCGCGAATAAGCTGGACCGCGAAGGACGGCGCGCCGAACATCCGCTGCCTGGTACGCGGCGCTTCGATCACGAGCACGTCCCGCTCACCCACGGCCGCAGCGAGCGGGGAAGTCGGCTCGGCGTTGACTTCCAGCCGCCATTTGCCGCGCGCGGCGCGCGTGGCAGCGGCGAGCTTTTCGAGCAGCGGCGATTGCTCTTTCCCCGGCAGCGCGACGTGCATCACCAGGAGGTCGATGTCGAGCCGAGCGGCTAACCGCGCCGCGCGATCGATGAGCGAAATATCGCGCTCGCGTGCGGCGACACCGAGGATGATCCGTGAAAACGGCGGGGCGGCCCGCCGTTCGCTATGCGCATGCATGAGCTCGCGCACGGTCAGTTCGCGCAAGGCCGCCAAGTTTTCAGCCCGGAAGAAATTCGACAGCGCCGCGTCGATCCGTTCGGCCGGATAGATCTTGCCCTCGCGCAACCGTTCGCGCAGAACCTCCGGCGTAACGTCGATGAAGATCACGTCGTCGGCTACCTCGAGAATCGTATCGGGCAGCGTCTCGCGGACGTGCATCCCGGTGAACCGCTCGACGGCGTCACCCAATCCTTCGAGGTGCTGAATGTTGAGCGTGGTCATGACCGAGATGCCCTGGCGCAAAATCCGAATCACGTCGTCGTAGCGTTTGGGGCACGCACTGCCCGCCGCGTTGGTATGCGCGAGTTCGTCGATGAGCACGACATCCGGCCGGCGCGCGATCACCGCCTCGCGATCGAGTTCGCCGTTCGGCAGGCGCGGCAGGATCGGGATGCTGCCGACTTGGGCCGCGGTATCGGCGCGGCCATGCGTTTCGATCAACGCGGCGACGACGTCGACGCCTTCCTCGACGAGCGCGTGCGCGCGGTCGAGCATCGCGAAGGTCTTGCCGCTGCCCGCGACCGAGCCGAGGTAAATCGTCAGCCGGCCGTATCCGATACGCAGCAGATCGCCGGCGGTTTGGCCGTAGGGATGCCGCGCACCCGCGCTGCGGCTGAGCGGCAAGCGCAGCGGATCGACCATATAGACGTCGCGATCGAGCGGACGGCTCAGAATTTTCGTCGCGAGTTCGCCGTTTGGCACGCTGACGAACGCACCGCGCACATCGGTCAGATCGCCTTTGACCAAGTGCGGCGGAACATCGATGATCGTACCGCCGGCCGTGCGCACGGCGTCGGCCACGTCGGCGTCCGGTTCGGTGCCGATGAAGGTGACTTCCAAGGCGAGATCGAGCGCTTCGGCAAGCGCGCTGATACGGCGCAGGTACGGCTTAGCGTCGTCATTGCCGGTCACGATCACCAACGCCGTTGACGTCTTGGCCGGACTGACGACCGGCACGGTCAACGCATCGACGGTGCGCAGCAGCAATTCCCGCAGCAGCGTGAGATTCTGCGGCTTGAACAATCCCATCGCCGCGCGCTCGACGTCGTCGATGCGCACGATCCGCCCGCTGCGCAAGCGCGACTCCAGCACCGAAACCGACACGTCGAGTGCGATGACGCCGTCGGCGTCGCGCAGGAACGAGAGCGGGACGATCTCACGAATCGGATGGCCGATGATCCGCTCGGCGACCGGTGCGACCGTCTCTAAGTGTTGGATGTTGAACGCGCCGAGCACGGACTTTCCGGCAGCGCGGAGCGCCAGCGCGTCCTGCCAACGTTTCGCGTGCGGCGCACCTTCGGGATTCGCGTGGGCGAGCTCGTCGAGCACGATGGTTTCCGCATCGCCGGCAATCGCCGCTTCGAGATCGAAGTCCTCGTAGATCGTCCCGCCCACGGGAAACGAGCGCGGCGGAATGCGCGGTATTCCCGCTGCGAGCTCTTCGAGATCCGGACGGCCTTTGGTCTCAATCCAACCGATCGCCACGCGCCGGCCGGCTTTCATTTGAAACCTGGCGTCACTCAAGATGCGATGTGTCTTGCCGGCGCCCGTGGCGCTTGCCAAATAGATGGTGAGTCGCGGCTCGAATCCCAACTCGGCCAGCAGGGCCTGTGCGCTCGGTCGCTCCACCCGATCCATACCGCGCCGTCGTTCGCCGGAGGGCGCCCGCGAGCATTGCGTGAAGGCCGATTGGTGAGGCCAGCGTTGGTTCCGGCCGTTTGCATCATCGCCATGGTCGCCGCGTTCGTCATCGATCTGCTCACACCGCAACTTTTCGTCACGGCGATTTTGCTCGACGCACCCATCGTGCTCAGCTCGCTCACCCGCAGCAGCAGGTTCACGAACGCGCTCGTCGCGGCGGCACTCGTTTTGAACCTCGTTGCGGGCTACTTCAATGGTGTGTCCGAGCACTACCATTGGGACCCGTTGGGC
>Ga0182013_10003276_pt1 | contig 20407 bp, 10 predicted proteins | sample 612S2MmetaG_FD_120487 | JGI IMG/M metagenome (GOLD analysis project Ga0182013, IMG submission 120487) | Permafrost microbial communities from Stordalen Mire, Sweden - 612S2M metaG | ecosystem: Environmental > Terrestrial > Soil > Wetlands > Permafrost | place: Sweden: Stordalen | collected... | reverse complement strand
TGCCTCCTTGCAGGAACGTTTAGTAACAAGTCTGAAGTCAGTTGCTTGCATCGCGTCCTCCTAAAAGTGGTTTGGGCGTTCCACGCTGCTAATCGCACCTATTGGGAATCGCCGTGTAGCGTTCAAGCGCGCTTGCACACATTGCACAATCGATTGCGCAACGCGGATATTGTTACCACCGGCATCATTTCTTTGTCAACCGTCTTGTTTCCCGCGGGTTGGTTGCCTGCCCGGCGTTGCGGATTTTCACCTTACAGTGTGAATGCGCGGAGAGGTTTCACGCGAATGAAAGGTGAAACCTCCCCGATGAATGACTCCTCGATGTCGCTGCTCGCCCGTGTCCTCCCGCCACAGAACTCTGAAGAGAGCGAACGGAGGGGTTTCGGATGCAACGCGTGCGCATATTCTGAAGGCGTGCCTCTTGACTGGGAACGCGGAGCCCTTGCGGAGGGCCTTGTCTGCTATGGGAGTGGCCGGTTCTTCCAGGCTCATGAGCATTGGGAGAGCGTCTGGCTCACATTGCAAGAGCCGGAGAAGAGTTTTCTGCGGGCTTTGATTCAGATCACAGCGGCATTCCACCACCGGCAGGCGGGGAACCGGGCGGGCGCGGTCTCACTGTTGCGAAGAGCGCTGCAACGGCTCGAACTGTGTCCCGCGCACTCTGGAGGCATCATGGTCGCTCTCCTTTGTAGCGGTGTTTCCGAGTGGCTCTCAGCGATGGAGGGCAGATCGCTCTCCATCCCGGCGGCACTTCCGCGGATATGTCCCCTGGGTCCGGCCCCGGGATGAGCGCAGGGGGGCCGAGCCTCGCCCTTCGCGGGGGAGGAAAGGCCTCGGGGCGAATTTGGCCCAGGGCCCTATCCATCTGCCAGGTTTTACAAAGAGAATCACATGCGAGTTGGATGTTCCGGCTATGTTTTCCGTGTTAAGCCCTTGGCAGGGTTCCGGATCGGAGTCAACACTCAGAGTTTCTCCCCGCCGGCCCGGCGGGCATGGCGTTCGGGTTGAAAATCGAATGGAAGGGGTCAAGAGGATGCAAGGAGAACAGATGAGTAGCGAGGATATCTTGTTGGACCGGGTTGGCCCGATGCCGAGCCGCCGCGAATTTCTGGCGGGATTGGCGGTCCTGGGGTTAGCCGGATGGGCAGAGCGGGCGGTCGGAGCGCCAGTGGGAACCCCCGGCTGGAGCGGCCTCCCGGATCGGCCCGAGGAGCGGCCCCTGGACTTTCACGCGCTGGCCAATGCGTTCGACGCCTACGTCATGGACCCCGCGCACGGAACGAATCTGCGCGCCAAGGACGGCCGCCAGGTGTTTCCGTCGGCATTGGAGGGCGTGGAGGACGGGGGATTGACGACCTACGGGCCGATGGCCATGGGCAAGGAGTTGCGCGGAGAGGGGTTGGAGGGCCTGGCAGCATCGCTCAAAGGCTATTTCGCCGAGCCGTATGGGCTGTTTCTCGACGGCGCCGGGGCAAGCCTGTGCGAGTACTGGTACCTGATGAACATCGCGGCACTGGCCTATGGGCTGATCGGGCTTCGGTTCGCCCAGGATGCGGCGTGGCTCAAGCGGGTGGAGAGGAGCGCCACGCGGCTGAAGGAGATGGCGCGGCAAATCAAATACGACTTCAACGACCAGGGCTACGACTTCGCCAAGGGCGCAACGTTTACGAACCACGACATCTACCGCCAGCCGGACGCGGTGGGCGGATACAGCTACGTGATGCTGCTGGCCTGGAAGCTGACGGGGAAGGACTTTTGCCTGGCGGAGGCCAAGATCGGCATCGATCGCTACATGAGTTTCGCCGCCAACCCGTGGTACGAAGTGCCCAGCGGCGCCATGGCTGCTTTGGCTGCGGCCCGCCTGGAGGCCATGGGCTATCCCACCAACGCCAGAAAGGCGCTGGGGTTTGTCCTGGATTCCAAGGCCGGCCTGATGGCGACGGGCCGCTGGGGCGGGCGCGAGGTGAACGGTCTGCTGGCTGGATTCCGCACCGAGCCCGCCGACCAGGTCTACAGCATGGAGTCGATGGTGGCGCTGCCCTATCTGCTGCCGGCGCTGCGATTCAGTCCGGAACTGGCCGGGGAGGTGGCGCGGTACGCGCTCAACGCCGCGGCCAATTTGCGCTGGTTCTATCCGGAATATCTGCCGCATGAAGACCAGAGCCGCCCGGAACTGCCCGCGATGATTCCCTACGAGCGGCTGAGCAAGGATGAAAAGGGCCACAGCCCCTATGGGACAGGCGACTTCGCCGGGCACCGCTCCATTTATGGCGGCGCCTACGTCATGTGGCTGGACAAGATGGTGGAGCCGCAGGGCGATCCGTGGCTGCTGCGCTGGGATTTGGCCAAGACGAACTTTCTCGATCGCGACTTGCCGCCTGCTTTCCTCTACTACAATCCCTGGCCGGAGGAGAAGAGCGTCACCGTCGAGGCGGCGGGCAAGGGCCGGGTCCACGACTTGACCCACAACCGCTGGCTCGAGGCGCAGGGTGGAAAGTTGCAGTTGAAACTCGACCCGCGCCAGGCGCTGGTCATCGAGTTTCAGGGGTGCAGCACCCGGGTGGCCACGATGGAAGTGGCGTTGGGAGCCCCGGCGACGGCTTGAGTGCGGATCAGGGCCTCGAAGTAGACAGGCTGTCCGGGGGTGCTTGAGACGCCCACGACCTGCTCAAGCTTCTGCCGGTTGCCGGCATCGGCCAGAAACAGGCCGGCAGCCTCGGTGCCCTCCTGTTGCAGCCCTTGCAGGATGAGGACGCTGCCACGCCCGTTGGCCAGCGGCAACAGTGAGATGCTGGCGTAGTCCTCACCCGAACTGCCGGTGAAGGTCAACCCGTGGTATTCCTGCTGCTCGCCGCTGCGGGGATGCAGATTCTCAAAGAGCTTGGGGCTTTCGCCCACCACGCCTTCGCGCTCCTGAAAGTTTAGCTTGTCCTCAAAGTAGGAAACCCAGGGGTTGGAGCTGGGGCTGCCAACAAAGACAAAGTTGCCCTGCTCCAGATCGCGGGGACGCAACTCCCGCGCCGAGCGAATGGCCAGGCTCTCCCGAGAGTTGCCGCTCAGCCGCATCAGAGTGTCCACGACCACCAGGTCAGCGTAGGACGTGAGCAGCGAGCCGGATAAATACTTCATCATGCGCGCCTCGCGGCCTGTGGGGTGAGTGTTGGCGAAATCCTCGCCGCTCCGGTAAGAGGGGCTCAGATAGCGCTCCAGTGTCACCGGTTGCTCGTCCACCAGCCGCGTCATGCCGTAGTTGACGTCCGCTACCACCACCTGGACGGGACGGTTTCCCTGATCGAAGAGCGCGGCCAGTGGCCAGGGTGGCGCCGGCGGGGGCGGGACCGCGGGATGGTAAAGCAACGCCGCCACAGTCGTGGTCAGGAACAGCGCGGCCAGCGCCCAGGGCAGCGCCCACGGCAGGTCCAGCAGCCAGGATCGGAGTCCATGGCGCGCCACGGTAAGCACCGGCGATGCAGCAGGTCTCTGCTCTACGCTGCGAAACAGCGTGGTGTAAGCGCCTTTCGGAATCTCCACAACGGAGGTCTCCTGCCGGCCTTCCCCGTCGAAGTACTCATGCAGTTTGAGCCGCAACTGCCGCACATGCACGCGGACCGAGCTGTCCTCCACCACGCTGTAGTCCTGCGGCTTGCCGAACACCGCGCTGCCGATGCGATGTTCGCTCAGATCCTGGGATTGGCCGTGCAGGGATCGCTCCGCCAGAAAGCGCAGCAAATCTCTCAGGCGGGCAGACTTCTGGAAGGAACTGCTGGCGGTGATCTTCTCGATCAGTTGCCACCTGGGGTCTGTCTTGAGATCCGTATCCACTTCCATCATCGTTATTTATTCCCGCTTCCGTTCGATCCCTTCCGAAGGTAGGTCATTCAATGCACAGCCCGGGAGGCATCGTCTGCACGACGAATCGTAGCACGTCATATGCACCATGGAAAGGTCTGTCCGGGACTGAAAACCTGCTGGAAAGAGCGGAGAATCCCCAAGGATGCCTGGGTAGATTGGCGAAATGCCCTCTTCTCAAGCTCACTTGCTCAGAGGAACCCCGGCGGCCTGGCTCACCTTCGCCCTTGCATGTGTTTTTCTGGCGAATCTTTGCGAATCACATGTAAATCGCGTTGATTCTCAAAGATTTTTCGAGTGAGTCCCTTTTCCAAGGTACGTGCGTTCCCCAAGGCTTATCAACGGCTTCAGAAGACAGGTTTGCTCCGTCGCGAGTCGGCGCGGCAAGGCCGGATACTCCACAACCGCAGAGGGCTCACGATGAACGACCTTGCACAACGCTTCGCAGAGAACCCCATCCTCAAGCCCCGGGACCTGAGTCCCAGCGTCGAGGGCATGGAAGTGACATGCCTGCTGAATCCCGGAGTCTTCCGCTTCCAGGGCAAGACCTGGCTGCTGGTGCGGGTGGCGGAGCGCCCCAGGCAGGTCCCCGGCAAAACATCCTTTCCCATCCTGAGCCCTGAGGGGCGACTCGAAATCCTCGAATTCGCCTCCAGCGACCCAAGGCTCGACCTCAGCGACCCCCGCGTCATTAGTTTCGACGGGCGGGACTATCTGACCACCCTCTCCCACCTCCGCCTGCTCTCGAGCGAAGACGGCGTTCACTTCTCTGAGCCGCCCGGGGGCAAGCCCTTGATGGGGACCGGGGAACTGGAAACTTACGGCATCGAGGACTGCCGGGTGGCGAAGCTCGGCGATACCTACTGCCTGACCTATACGCAAGTCTCAAGCAACGGCGTGGGCGTGGGGCTCAGGACGACCCGCGACTGGACACATTTTGTGCACGAGGGCATGATCTTCCCTCCGCACAACAAGGACTGCGCGCTCTTTGACGAACAAATCGGCGGAAAGTACTACGCCTTTCACCGGCCCAGCAGCCCGGAGCTGGGCGGCAACTATATCTGGCTGGCCGAGTCCCCCGACCTGGTCCACTGGGGCCGTCACCGCTGCCTGGCCCATAGCCGCGAGGGCCACTGGGACAGCGCCCGCGTCGGCGCCGGTGCCGCTCCGATCCGGACCCCGCAGGGGTGGCTGGAGATCTATCACGGCGCGACCCACGAAAACCGCTACTGCCTCGGCGCGCTGCTCCTGGACCTCGACGAGCCATGGCGCGTGCTGGCCCGCTCCCAGACACCCATCATGGAGCCGCAGGCGCCCTACGAACTCGAGGGATTCTTCGGCCAGGTCATCTTCACCAACGGCCACCTGGTCGATGGCGACCGCGTCACGATCTACTACGGCGCTGCCGACAGCGTAATCTGCGCCGCGCAACTTTCCGTGCGGAGCATCCTTGCCAGCCTCGCTCCGGCCCTGGGAGCGACACGATGAATCGCCTGCGCAAGGAGTTTGAAGTCTTCCGTCAGTGCTCTCACTCCATGCAGGTACTGATGGTGTCGAACATGATCTACGGCCTGGTCCTGCCGGTGATCGAGATCTTCGTGGCGGCGTATGTCATGCGGAACTCGCACGCTGTGGCCAAGGTGGTCACCTATCAGCTTTCCATCTACGCCGCCACCCCGCTGGCTTTTTATCTGAACGGCAAGCTGCTTCACCGCCTCGGCGCAAAGCACCTCTACGCCGCCGGCATGTTGCTCTCGGGCGTAGCCATGATGCTGATGATGCAACTCAGCATCCTCACTCCCATCGGCGTTGCCATCTCCGGATTCACGATGGGCCTGGCCACCGGCATCTTCTGGGCCAACCGCGGATTCCTGGCCCTCACCGCAACCAACGACGCCAACCGCAACTACTACTACGGCGTGGAAAACTTCATCGCATCCCTGGCCTCCGTCGTGGTTCCCGCCCTGATTGGCTGGTTCATCAGCGGCACGTCTCTCTACGGCTGGCTGGGCGGCATTGCCAACCGCGCCTACCACATCATCGCCATGGTGGTCTTTGGCCTTACCATTCTGGCCGCGGGCATCCTCGAGCGGGGCACATTCCGCAACCCCGAGCGCGCCCCCTTCGTGTTCTTCAAGTTTCATCCGCTGTGGTGGAAGATGCTCCAGTTGGCTCTGCTCAAGGGGCTTGCCCAGGGCTACATCGTTACCGCGCCAGCCATGCTCATCATGCTGCTGGTAGGCCAGGAGGGAACTCTGGGCGCAACCCAGGCCATCGGCGGCGTCTTCTCGGCAGTCCTCATGTACATGGCCGGCCGCATCGCCGCGCCACGCCATCGCATCATCGTATTTTCCGCCGGCCTGCTGCTGTTCTTCATCGGCGCGGTGACCAACACTTTGCTCTTCAATGCTGTGGGAGTGCTCATCTTCATCGCCTGCCTGCTGCTGGCCAAGCCGCTTCTGGACCTTGCTTACTACCCCATCCAGTTGCAGGTCATCGATGTCGTCTCCCGGCTTGAGGGACGAAATGAGTACGCCTACATCTTCAACCATGAATTCGGATTGTTCGTGGGCCGCTGCCTGGGTTGTGGATTATTCCTGGGCATCGCTTACGGATGGTCGGGAAACGCGGCACTCAAATACGCTCTGCCGGTAATTGCGATGCTGCAGTTGTTATCCATCCGGGTAGCTGGCCAGATCTTTCGCGGTCTGGCCGCGGCGGGAACCACCTCCCCTGCCGCAAGCTTCGCCGGACACATTTCGGAGGCTTGAAAACAATGATCAACAGGAGACAAACCATGATCCACAAGATTCTAACGGCGCAAGCAACCTGGCGTTGGGCAGCCTGGCTGTTAGTGGCGCTCTGCCTCGCGGCCGGAGTCCCCATCCTGGCGCAATCCGGCAGGGGTACACTTACCGGCTCGGTGAAGGACTCAACAGGCGCGAATATTCCTGGAGCCTCCCTCGATCTGAAGGAGACCAACACAGGCAGCCGCTATACGGCCATCGCAAGCGACCAGGGACTGTTCACATTCCCCGAGCTTCCTCCTGGGACGTATATCCTGGCCATCACCGCCAAGGGCTTTCAGTCGTACACCCAGAACGGCATCACCGTCTACGTGGGCAGCACGGCCACTGTCAGTCCCACGTTGCAAGTAGGCGAGGCCTCGCAGTCAATTACTGTCACCGGCGACGCCTCGCAGTTGCAGGTCGAAACTTCCGACATCGGAACCACCGTGCCTGCCGAATTGATTGAGGATCTCCCGCTCCAGTACGCGGGTTCTCCACGCAATCCCCTGGCATTCGTGATGTTGGCGCCGGGGTTTTCAGGCAAAAACGAAAACTCCCCGACAGACCAGGGCGGCTTCAAGCTGAATGGCGGCCAGCAGGCCGGCACAGACATCCTGGTGGACGGCGCGACCATTGAACTGGCCTCCGCCAACTTGCAGATGAATTACGGAGTCAGCGTCGAGGCCGTGCAGGAGTTCAAGGTGATGACCAATACCTTTGACGCCGGATACGGAAGAATGAGCGGAGGTCTTGTCAACCTGGTCACCAAAGCGGGAACCAATGGCTTGCATGGAGACGTGTACGACATTCTGAAAAACAGAGTGCTGGATGCCAATAGCTGGGCCAGCGGATTATCCAATCCGCCCCAGGCGAAGCCAATCGACACGCAAAACGACTTCGGCGCCATTATCTCCGGCCCCGTTTACATTCCCAAGCTCTATCATGGGCGCGACAAGACCTTCTTCATGTTCAACTATGAAGGCTATCGCTGGAATACGGGAGGCGTCGGACTCAACGGTGCCCCGACGCAAGCCATGACGACCGGCGATTTCTCCTCTCTTCTCACGCCGGTTACAGTCTATGGGACGACGTACCCGGCGCACCTTATCTACGACTACACCACCTGCACAGGCGTCAACCAGGGAAAGGAATGCACGGCTTATCCCGGTAACATCATCACCACGGCTCCCGACCCGGTCTACAAGGCATCGATCCCATATATGCCGATGGCGCCCGCCAGCGCGACATCGCCCTATCAGAATCTCTCCCAGACCTCGCTGGATGTAACCAATGCCAATATGTACGAAGTCCGCATCGATCAGAACATCGGGGCGAGGCAGAAAATCAGCGGCAGTTACGACTACGATTGGCGTCCCACCGGGTACGTCGTCTATGGCGCTCCCCTGGACGCCAGCTCGACCAATCAGAGAACCCATTACGTTCGCTTCGGTTACGACTACATCTTCAAGCCCAATCTCCTGAATCACTTCAATGCCGGCTTCAGCCGCCGCTATCGTCAGGAGTTCAGCGGCATCGGAAGCTACGGAGGAAACTATCCCAGCAAACTCGGGTTGAAGGGCGTCTCCGACACCACGTTTCCGGTGTTCAACTATGACTATCCGAATCGGGCAGCCATCCCCAGCAATGGAGCCGATCAGTTTTACGACAACACTTACCAGTACGACGACAATGTTTCCTGGCAGCATGGCCGCAACAGCTTTACCTTCGGCGTGGAAGCTCGCTTGCAGGAATTCAACATCGACATCCTCACCAACACCTCGGGAAACTTCAACTTCGGCTCCGGCCAGACCAGCACCTGGGATGCAAAGATCCCCGGACAGAGCAACTCTGGATTCGGCTATGCGAGCTTTTATCTGGGAGCCGGTTCCGGCGGAGGAATCGCACTGCCCGAGGAACTTGGATGGCGCGTGAAATACTATGCGGGCTTTGTGCAGGACGACTGGAAGGTCTCTCCCAAGCTGACCGCCAATCTCGGCTTCCGCTACGAAATACCCTCGCCAGTCACCGAGGCCCATGGCCAGCAGTCGTTCATGAATCCCACCCTTGCCAATCCCGGAGCGGGCGGAATTCTCGGAGCCTATGAATTTCTAGGCAAAGGCACCGGCAGGTCGGGTTCAAACAGCTATCAGGATACATTCCATGATTCCTATGGCCCGCGCATTGGCTTTGCCTATCAGGTGCACCCCAACACAGTGGTACGGGCGGGATATGGAATCTATTACCAGAACCTGAAGATCGGCGGTTTTGGTGAAAACGACTCTCAAGGCTTCTTTGGGAGTTATAGCTATCCCGGTTCCTCCAGCGCCCAGACCCCGGCGGTGGTCCTCTCGGCGATTACAGCCTATCCCGGACCAACACCCCCATTCATCAATCCCGCGGGGATGAACGGTCAGGGTCCGACCGTCATTCTCTCAAAAACAGCGCGCCCAGGCACTACACAGACCTGGACCCTGGATATCGAGCAGCAACTTCCCGGAAACTTCATGGTGGCTTTGGCTTACGTAGGCGATCATGGCGATCACCTGCAGGCCTTCATGCACGACCCCAACCAGGGACTTCCAGCCAACATGGCGCTCGGCGCTTGCCTGGGGCAGGACATCACCCAGCAAGGAGCCGGTACGCCCTGCGCCGGCCAGACACCCGTTGCAGCTCCCTACGCGGGATTCAGCGGTTCGGTGTCTCAGGCCCTCCGGCCGTTCCCGCAGTACGCAAGTGCGCAGGTGGATTCTGTCACCATGTCCGATCCCTTCGGCGTCTACACCTATGAAGCCATGCAGCTCAGGGCCGAAAAGCGCATCTCGGCGGGGCTTACCCTGCTCGCCAACTACACCTGGTCCAAAACCCTCACCAATGCCGACTCGGAGTACCCGGCTCAGGCCAATTGGAACGGCAACGGCAACGGCGGCGCGCTCAACACCTACAACCTCAAGGTGGAAAAGGGACTCAGCCAGTACGACATTCCACAGCGCCTCATTATCAGTTACACCTATCAACTGCCCTTCGGCAGAGGCAAGAAATTTGCCAATGTGGGAGGCATTGGGAACGCACTGGTGGGAGGCTGGCAGTTTGCCGGCGTTCAGTCCTATCAGGGCGGAACCCCTCTGGCTGTGAACGAGGGAAACTGGAACTCCGGAATCTTCGCCGGCAATCTCGGCGCAGCCGCCCGTCCCAACTATGTCTCAGGGACGAATATGAATGGATTCCATGGCGGCAGTTGGATCGGTGGACAAAGCCGTAGGTTGAATCCCGCGGCATTCACACTTGCACCCAGCTATACCTTCGGCAATGCGCCGCGAGCGCTTACAGTTCGCGAATTCGCCAGCCACAATGAAGACTTGAGCCTTTCCAAACAGATCCCCATGTACACGGAAAGACTGAAGACGGTCCTCAGAGTGGAATTCTTCAACGCCTTCAACCGGCCTGGACAATATACGGGCTTCAATACGACCGTTTCGGACGACAACGTCGGAAATGGTTTCGGCGAAGCCAACAGCAAGCAGAACGGTCCACGCAGCATTCAAGCTAACCTTCGAGTAGCGTTCTAGAATCCAGAATCTCCCGGGCTTCTTCATCGAGGCCCGGGAGATAGGATGTATGTATGTTTGGCACCCCCTTTGGGCGGCTTCTGCTCTACCCCTGCGCCATGGCCATTGGTTGTGTTCTGTTGGCAGCCGGCAATGCGCAGGACATCGGCCCCCAGGTTCAGCAGCATTTCCTCGCCGCTCAGCAAGACCAGCAAAATGGCCGGCTTGACGAAGCGGCGCATGAATACGAAACTGTCCTGCGCCTCCAGCCGGGAATCCCCGAGGCCTATGTCAACCTTGGACTGGTGTATTACGCGCAGGCAAAGTTCGATCTGTCGGCCCATGCTCTGGCGGCGGCCGCAAAGTTGAAGCCCGGCATGAGGGGCGTAAGCCTCTGGCTCGGGATCGACGACATAAAACTGCATCGGCCGGAGCAGGCGATTCCGCTCTTGCGCGATGCCATTCGACAGGACCCGGCCGACAAGTTGGCCGAGACCTGGCTCGGAACAGCGCTTTGGGATGCGGGACAGATGGATGCGGCCTTGCTCCAACTAGGCAAAGCCAGCGCCCAGTTTCCCCTCGATCCCGATGTTCTGTTCGCGCGCGGCGAGGCTTATGGCAAGGCCGCCACGCAGCAGACGGCGCAACTCCTGGAACAATCATCTGGCACAGCACTCTCCGATTTGATCTATGGCGCCCACTACGCCGAAGAGCGCGATTGGACCAAGGCCGAAGGCCATCTCCGCCGCGCCATCGAGCGCGACCCGCGCCTGCTGGACGCACGCCTGGCGCTGGCCGATGTTTTCCTTCGGCAGGCGAAGCTTTCTGACGCTCAGGAACAGTTGGAAAAGGCCCTCGAACTCTCGCCGCGATCTGCCAGTGCGATGGCCCGCAGCGGAGAATTGCAGTTGCTCACAATGCAACCCGCTGATGGCTTGACGCGCATCCAAGCGGCCGTTGAGATCGACCGGTCCGCTGCGCTCGATGCGCTCGGGCTGCCCCCCGAAAACCGTTTTGACCAGAGCGGCGCGGACGCCAAACTAGTGTCCCTGAGCCGACAAGCGGCCGAGGCCTTGGAAGCTGACTCATCTGCGAGCCCAGCCCGGGAGGTTGCGCTTGCCGCCTTGTATGCGCTGGCCGTTGACCAGGACGCAATGCAACGAGCCTACCGGCTGATTGCCCCAACGAATCCAGTTCCCAGCCCGCCCGCAGATCTCCTTTCGCAAGCCATCACGGACCTGCATGAACACCGCTACGATCTTGCCGAGCCGACGCTTCTGCGCTGGCTTGCCGCCAATCCCGGCGACCGCGCCGCGCGCTACGATCTGATTCTCGTCCGCCGCGAAATATCAAGGTCGCAAGTGAGCCGCCTGCTCGCCGTGGCGCCGGATTCCTACCACGTGCATCAGTTGCTCGGCCAGATCTACGCCAGCCGAGAAGAAGACGACCAGGCGCTGAAAGAATACCTTGCCGTAGCTTCCGGCGAGCCCGACCTTCCCGGGGTGCACTTCTGGCTTGGCCATCTCTACTGGAAGCACGGCGACGCCGATCATGCGCTCACGGAACTGGCTCGCGAACTGGAGTTGGCGCCCGGCCATCCCGAAGCCGAAGCGGAATTGGGCACCGTCCTGGTGGCTCAGGAACGCGCAGCCGAGGCCATTCCGCATCTCGAATCGGCCATCCGCAGCAAGCCCGATCTTTGGCCCGTGTATACGCAACTGGGCCGCGCGTATGCGATCGAGAAGAACTACACGCGCGCCGAGGAAGTCCTCAAGCGTGGCCTCGCGCATGACGCCGACGGCTCCGCGCACTATCAGTTGGGGATGGTCCTGCGCGCCGAGGGCAAAACCGCGCAAGCGGCCCAGGTCTTTGCCCAGGTGAGGGCCATCAAGACCGAGAAAAACGCCGCGCCCCCCGCCGATGACGCCATGGATTCCGGAGCAAAGCAATGAAAGGTCGCTTGCTGATCGTGCTTCCGCTGCTCACTGCCGCATTGACTCTGCCGCTTCGCGCGCAACCCTCGCCGTTGGAGCAGGGGGTGGCGCTCATTCGCGAAGGCCGCTTCGATGAGGCGTTGGTCAAGCTCCAGCAGGCGCATCGCATCGCGCCCCGCACCGCCATCATAGAGAATCTGCTGGGGATTACCGAGACCAAGCTCGGCCACTTCGACGAGGCAGCCAGCCACTATCGCAACGCGATTCACCTCGACCCCTCGCAAGCAGCGCCACACAAGAACCTGGGATTCAATCTTCTGAACGCCAAGGATTACGTCCTCGCCGAGCCCGAGTTGCGCGAAGCTGCGCGCCTGGACCCCAACGACAACTTCGCCCACTACTATCTGATGTTGCTGGCTCTCGCCACCAACCGTGATGCGGAAGCGCTGGAACAGGCCTCGCACGCCGGCCAGTTGGTCGACAACGACCCGGATGCTGCCGTCGAACTGATCGAGGCGGAAGTTCGCATGGGCCGCGTGGACGACGCAGTGACTCGTATCGAGCGCCTGGAGCAGGCCAACCAACTCTCTGCCACGCAGGAGTATCCGATCGCCGTTCTTCTGAGCCAGCACGGTTTCTATGGCCCGGCTGTGCACTGTTTTCAGCGCATCGCCGCGCTCGATCCGTCCTGGGAAAGCCGCTATAACCTGGCGCTCTCGTTTCTCTACGCCGGCCAGGCCGCCGAGGCGTCGAGCCTTTTCTCCACTCTCCACACCGAGCGGCCGGCGAATGCCGATGTGCTCATGTTTCTCGGCTCGGCATTCGAGATGCAGCAGAAGATGCCCGAGGCGCTTGAAGCCTACCGCTCCGCATTATTGGCCGACCCTTCCAACCCGGACCGAACGCTGGATTACACGCGCCTGTTGATGGATCTGGACCGCTACGACGAGGCGGTTCAGGTGGTTCAGACCGGCATCGGAGCAACTTCTTCCACTGCGCCCCTCCAATTGCGCCTCGGCGCCGTGGAGATGATCAAGGGCAACTACGATGCCGCGCGCAATTCCTTCCATCAAGCGCTGGCCACCGATCCCTCGCTCGATGCGGCCTATATCGGGCTGGCGCAGACTTATGCCCGCGAGGCCAACGACGTTGAGGCTATTCACATCCTTGAAGCGGCGCGCATCAAACTTCCTGGCCATTACCTGCTGGAGTATTACTTCGGCCTTTTGGCCAGTCGCCTGGGCCGTGAGCAGGAGGCCATCACTGCGCTCGAGAATGCAGCTCAGATCGATCCCCAGTCGCCCGATCCGTTTTACGAACTCGGCAAGCTCTACGGGTCGCAGCAGAGTTGGCCGCTTGCTCAAAAGGCGCTCCAACAGGTGGTCAAGTTGAACCCTCAATTTGCTCCGGCCCACTACCAGTTGAGCCGCGCCTATGCGCATTTGGGCCTCACCGCCAAGGCCGACGAGGAAGCGCATCAGACCCACACTCTCGTGGATGCCCAACGCGACGAGGCCCTCCGCAAACAGCGCGAACGCGGCGCCAGCTTTCAACCGCAAGCCGGCGCGCCGCATTCCATTACGCCGTAAATTCAGGGCCTCACAAGGTCAAGCAGCGAAGAGTGCTTGCCGAGGCTGGTTTGCTCTCGGCCGACTCTGTTTACCGCGAGGCGATCCTTGCTGCCTGCGACGTTGCCGCCTGAGACGAGGTCATCTGCTGCTTGACCTGCTTCATGCTTTCGCTGGTTGTGCGCACCTGTTCCGTCAGAGCTTTCATGCTTGCCGCCTGCCGGTGAATCTGGGCCTGCTGGCTCTTGATGGTCCCGATAGCCCTCATCAGCTGCGCATTCTGTTTGATGAACTCAGCCTGCTGCGCCTTGGTGGCTTCAATCAACAGGGCTGTGAGACGGGCATAGTCGACTCCGCGCGCGTCCTTGCCATTCTTCTCCCATTGCACCACTTCCGGAACCACAGCGCCCACTTCTTCCGCGATCACGCCGATCTCGTGCTTGCCGGTGGCCTTCAGATCGTAGGTGACGCCGCGCAGCTTTTCCACCTTCGCCAGCGCATCGGGCAGGGTCTGAATGTTGGTCTTGAAGCGGCGGGAACTGTAGACAATCCATCCATCGGCCCAAGCGCTTCCCTGGCCCTGACCGATGGTCAATGGCGAGGTGTTTCCCGCCAGCCCGTCCGTAACCGCATCGTCGCCATTGAGTCGAATGCACACGCATCCACCATTCGGCTGCAGCAGCAGAGGAGTGTTGAAGTTGCCCGTCCACGTGGCCTGAAGGGAAGCGTAGCCGCCAGTGTTCTCTGTGTGGCTGGAGTAACCGGACAGATAGCCAATCAGCAATTGCTGCCCCGTCATGGCCGAGCCCTGGATGACGAGCTGTTGCGGCGCATGTCTCAAGATACTATCGTCGTCCGCCGAGACCACCAGGGCTGGCGTCGCAACGGTCCCAGCCGGCACGGTGACCTGGACCTGCTGGGCGCTGAGGGCGCCAGTGGGCAAGATCGTTCCGATCCCGTAGGGCCCCTGCAGGGGCGGCCCCACGTTCAGCGACGCAGCCGATAGCGTTCCACTGGGCGTCACCGAGAAGCCTGTCTCCGCCGGTGCGCTTCCTCTCGAGCCGTAGAGCAGGTTCATCGATGGAGTGGACGCGCCTGAAGCTGAACTACCCGGCTCTGCCTGCCAGCGAAAGTCGGCCGGGTAGGGCCCGGTTGGATAGGTGTACGCAGAAGCCACCATGTCGAGCGGAAACGAGACAGCACCGCTCGCTGTGGTGCCAACTCCACTTGCCGGGATCAGTACCCCGCCAGCTGAAAGCGTGCTGCTCAGGGTCGCGGAGCCGCCCTGAATCGCGCCGCCCGCCGTGATGGCTCCGGCAGCAGTCACTGATCCCGCGATCGACTGGTTTCCGGTGAAACTATTGGACGCATTCAAGAGCGGAACCTTGGTGGTGTCCACGTTCAGCGTAACGCTGCCGCTGGTGCCGCCTCCCGTCAGGCCATTGCCTGCCGTCACTCCTGCAATGGTGCCCACTCCGGTTCCCGGAAAGGTCTGCCCGGCGGCGAAATGCACGGTGCCGTTGGAGTTGACATAGAGCCCGGTTTCCGTCGCCGCGGCGGTTCCGGCCGATGAAAGCAGGTTCAGGGTCGCCGAGGGCGCGGCCGTATCATTGCCGGTTGCCTCCGCCTGCCAAGCGAAGTTTGGCGTTACTGCCGCTTTGATGCTCGAATTGTAGCCGGAAGCGGAAAGCGTCAAGGGAAACGAATTGGCGCCTGCGGTGGCTGTTGCCGTGGCCTTGGGAAACAAGGCGGCAATTCCGCGCAGGTCCACAGCGCCATTCACATCCAGCGTGGCAGCGGGGGTGGTTGTGCCGATGCCCACGCCCGTCGCGCTTTCAAAAACATTCGAGTTGGCGACGGTCGATGCGCCGGAAAACAATGCCAGATTTCCGGAGGTTCCGCCCGTGGTTGTTACCGCCGTGGCGGTGGTGGTTGTGGTGTTGGGGGTTGCTTGGACTGCCAGCGCGGGCGTCGCGGCATTCGCAGCGGCCTGGCTTGAGGCCAGGACGAATGCCGAAGCGGGCAGACCGCCCAGGGTCGATGCATCCGCTGCCTTCAAGGCATAGGGCACGCTCACCAGCAGTGCGCGAGGCTGTGGATTCTGGCCCGGTATCTGAACTTCCAGCCAGCGGGCATCGCCGTTGGCGAACAGGTCCGTGGGCAGACCGCTGGAAAGACTGGCGCCCAGATGCACCTTGTAGCGTCCGGCGGAATCCAGGGTTACGTTTTGGGTTTCGGCATAGAGCGGGTCGCCACCCTGATCGTCCTTGAAGATCAGAAAGGTAATGGCGGTTTCTCCGGTCAGCGGTTTTCCATCGTTGCCCAGGGCCGCCCCAGCGTACGGAACCAGCGCGGGAACCGCAGTGGGCGCGAAGGCGGCGCTAGGGGTGGGTGCGGCGAGTTTCTCAGTCGTGGTTTGCGCTTGAGCTGCAGACCAGGTCGCCGCAGTCAGGCCAACGGTTAGAAGCAGGGCGAGAAATTGTGAAGTGGTTTTCATGGTTATCCTTTGTGAGTATTCTTTGCGCAACCCGTTTTCCCTGGGCAGCGCTCAATGATTCGCAACACGAGACGACTTTCAGGGTGCCGGAGACTTCCCCGGCTGGCTGGCCATAAAGCGACGGGGGAACCCGCCTTGGAGTGCGCGGCCCACGTGTGGATCTTCTGAATTCCGGTTCCCGCTCTCTGGCTCTCAATTCCTCTAGCGACGAATTCCCGCCGATTCCCTCACGGGTACGCACGGCAGGCAAAAGTGATCGGTCTCCCAGCGGACGAATCGGGCAGCGGCCACACCTCGCAGCGTGCCTTCCCCTCTAAATTCATTTGTCCTGGAGTGGAAAGTCCAATAGAATGTGGCCATCCAGGCCGCCGGCGGGTCCTCGCCTGCTACCCGGCAGCTCGCGCGCCTCCTGGCCGTTGACAAGGCCGCAACCCAGACCCTCCCCGATCATTGAAAACAAATGGAGACGACATGATGGAGCCGGACCGGTCCTCGATTACCCTCCTTTTGAACGCATCGCGCGGCGGCAACAAGGACGCGTTCGATGCCCTCATCCCGGTGGTTTATGACCAGCTCTACCGGCTCGCATCGCGGCGTCTGTCCTCGGAGCGTAAAGGCCACACCCTGCGAACCACCGAGATTGTCCACGAGGCCTACCTGCGGCTGGTGGATTCCGATGTCGCCTGGAACGATCGCGCACACTTTTACGCCATCTCCGCGCAGGTGATGCGCCGCATCCTCATCGACCACGCCAAGAGCCGGAACCGGGAAAAACGCGGCGGAGAATTTGAGAAGGTGCCTCTCGATTCGGCCTTCGAACTCGGTGCGCCCTCCAGCTCGAACCTGCTGGAAGTCAACCAGGCCCTGGAACGGCTCTCGGCCAGGGACCCGCGCAAGGGAACCATCATCGAGCTGCTGGTCTTCGGGGGATTGACCTATGACGAAGCAGCCCAGGCCGTGGGCATATCTGCCGCCACGCTGCACCGCGAATTGAAGCTCGCCAAGGCGTTCCTCCAGCGGGAGCTCACGCTGTCTGTTCCGAGCAGCCCGGCCGGAGCAAATTCTCCCCAGGAATCGGCTTGATGGAAGTGGGCGCAAAAACCCGCTGGAAGCGCATCGAGACGCTGTTTCATCAGGCGTCCGAGGTGGATACTGCCCTCCGCGACGACTTCATCGAGCAGGCCTGCGCCGGCGACAGGGAACTTCGCGCCGAGCTCGATTCCCTGCTCTCTTCTTCCGGCATGACCCTCGCGGCGCTGAAAGGCCCCGTCGCGGACGCGGCCGGCGACCTGCTCGACGCTTTGCCCGGCGATCAGCCCGGCGTTTTGTCAAGCCAGGACCAAGACCAGCAGCCGGCAAAGGCCAGCAGAATCGGCGCCTACCGGCTGATTCGCACCCTGGGCGAAGGCGGCATGGGGACTGTCTATCTGGGTGCGCGCGACGATGACCAGTACCAGCGCACTGTGGCCATCAAGGTGCTGCGCGCCGGCCTCACCCATCGGCCGGAGCTTCAGTTGCTGTTCCGCACCGAGCGCCAGATTCTGGCGGACTTCGATCATCCCAACATCGCCCGCATGTTGGATGGCGGCATTACCGCCCAGGGCTCGCCGTACCTGGTGATGGAATATATCGACGGCATCGCTCTCGACGAATATTGCCACCGGCAGAAGCTTTCGCTTGACGCCCGGCTGCGCCTCTTCCGCACCCTGTGCGCGGCCATCGACTACGCCCATCGCCACCTGGTGATTCACCGCGACATCAAGCCGTTGAATGTGCTGGTCACCGGCGACGGCACGCCCAAACTGCTGGACTTCGGAATCGCCAAGCTGATCGACCCCTATCAGTCGCCCAGTGACCAGGTTCTGATTCCTGGCAGTGAACACATGCTCACCCCCGACTACGCCAGCCCCGAACAACTGATGGGCCGGCCGGTTTCAACCGCGACCGATGTCTATGCGCTTGGCGTTTTGCTCTTCGAGCTTCTCACCGGAGAACTGCCCTTCGCCGGGTCGCGGAGCGAGCTGATGGCGCAAGCCCGCGCCATTTGCGAAGAGGAGCCGGAGAAGCCGAGCGAGGTCTGCCTCAGAACGCATCACCTGCCGGCCCGCGAAGCGCGCAGAATCCGCGGAGATCTGGACAGCATCATTCTCAAAGCCCTGCGCAAAGAGCCCGAGCAGCGCTATTCCAGCGCGTCGCAGCTTCTGTCCGAACTCGATCGCTATTTCAAGGGCTTCGCGGTTGAAGCAGCGGACCAGAGCATTCTCTACCGCACGGGAAAATTCGTGCGCCGCCACCGGCTGGCCGCGGCGGCGACCGCGCTGACGGTGCTTTTCATCGTTGGCTTTGCCACCGGAATGGCCTGGCTGGCCCGCCGCGCCGCCCGCGGAGAGGCCAGGGCCCGCCGCGAAGAGGAGTTCCTGGCCAGTATCTTCAAAGCGGCGACTCCGGAGGGCTCCAAAGGCGAGAATGTAACCGCCCGTCAACTGCTCGATCAGGCCGCGGGCAGGCTCGACGCCGAACTGGCCTCCGATCCGGAGCTTCAGGCCGAAATGACGGAAAGCATCGCCCAGTCCTACGTGGCTCTGGGCTTGTATAGCCAGGCGCAGCCGCTGCTGGAGCGCGCTCTCCGTCTCACCGAGCAGAGCGCGGGCCCGACAAGCCCTTCCTATGCCGAGAATCTAGCCAATCTCGCCACCGACTACCGTTTGCAGAGCGAGTTCAAAAAAGCTGAACTTCTGTTCCGCCGTGCCGTTTCGCTGAACGAAAAACTCTACGGCCGAAATACTCTTCCATTTGCCCACAGTTTGAGCAACCTGGGTGAGTGCCTTTATTGGGAAGATCTGGATGTCGAGGCGGAGCAGGTCTTGCGCCAGGCTCTGGCCATCGAACGGCCCCTGGCCGACAACCTTCAGGATGGAACCCGCGACTACCTTGCCCTAGCCCTGGGGCGGAAGGGCGACTACCCTGAGGCTGCGCAATTGCTGCGCGAGTCCACCGAGATTTCCGGTCGCGTGCTCGGCAAACAGAGCGCCGATTACCTCATCAGCCTGCATAATCTTGCCGGCGCGCAGATCGATATGGGCGACCTTGATGGAGCGGCGCTGTCGGACCAGGAAGTGCTCGCCACGCGGCAAAGGATTTGGGGGCGCGACCACCCCGATACTGCCTACTCCCTGAATAATCTGGGCTGGATCTACCTGGAGCAGGGACGCTGGCAGTCGGCTGAGCCGCTGCTCCGCCAGAATCTTGAAATCACGTTGAAAGTCTCCGCTGCCCCCGGCCCGCGCTACGTCAGCGCTCTGGCCAACTGGGGACGCTTGCTCGAACAGAAAGGCGACCTTGCCGGCGCAGACGATGCCTACGGCCAGGCCCTCAAAATCCTTGCCGCTGCCGGACGCGCGGAGAGCTGGAGCGGCGCCAAGATCATGGACTACCAGGCTCTCCTCGATCTCGATCGCAGCCTTTACCCGGATGCAATCCGGCTGGCCACGCATGTTGTTGAGCTGGAGAAAAAACTGGGCGGCGACAGCAATCCTCAGTTGGGCGCCGGGCTCCTGGTGTTGGGCCTGGCCAATCTGCTCTCCGGCGCCCCGGTCGCGGCAGAGACCTCCTTTCGTGCCGCCCTCGCCATTCGTCAGCGCACCTTCCCGCCTACTCACCCTGAATTGCTTCTCGCCCAGGTGCGCCTCGCCGAGGCCCTGCTTGCCGAGGGACGCTCCCAGGATGCGCTCGACCTGATGAAGCCCGCCGTCGCCGCGGCAGAAGCTGCGCCATTCCCGCTGCCCGCCTGGCGAATGGCCGAGTTGCAGGTGGTGTACGGCCTGGCGTTGCGCGGCTCCGGCCGCGAAAGAGAAGCGGCAGTCCTGATCGCCGGGAATCGCGGCAAATTGCAAGGCTACAACCTGCCCGCCGTCAAGACCTATCTCATGCGCCGCGTCGAAACCCCAACAAGTTCACTGGCGCCATTCCAAACGAATCACTTACGAAAATAAACGCCCTCGTGCGGCGTGCGCCTGGCTACGGGGCGAGTCTCGGCATGTTAAGACCGCTTCGGGATTGTTGAAGTATTCCTGTTTACGATTTGAGGCGCAAGATTCTGGAGGAGAATGTCCCGCGCGTAGTTGAAAGTTTCCAACGGCGGTTGGGTTGATGTTACTACGCCACTGCCTGTTGAGTGGCAAACTGCGATTCGCTGAGAATCGCCTCCAGCGTCCAGAGTTCCCGG
>Ga0182013_10003275_pt1 | contig 20409 bp, 12 predicted proteins | sample 612S2MmetaG_FD_120487 | JGI IMG/M metagenome (GOLD analysis project Ga0182013, IMG submission 120487) | Permafrost microbial communities from Stordalen Mire, Sweden - 612S2M metaG | ecosystem: Environmental > Terrestrial > Soil > Wetlands > Permafrost | place: Sweden: Stordalen | collected... | reverse complement strand
TAACTTCAGTGTTGCGGTATGGGTCGGTTATATTGCACTGTTCGGCATCGCGGTTGAAACCGGTGTCGTGATGGTGGTCTACCTGCATGAGTCGTTTGAACGGCATGAAGCTTGTGGATCAGCGATGACGCACGAGGAGATGGAGGTCGCTGTGATTGAAGGAGCCGTGCAGCGGCTGCGCCCGAAACTAATGACTGTGACCGCGGTTCTGGCCAGCCTGGCGCCCATCCTCTGGGCCTCCGGCATTGGATCGGATGTGATGAAGCCAATTGCCGCACCCATCGTCGGAGGAATGATCACTTCAACCATCCATGTGCTCATCCTGGTCCCCGTTTTCTTCCTGATGGTCAAGGAGAGAGCACAGCGTGTTCGCTCTACAGACAATGTGAAGACCGCCCCCACGACAATTGCATCGTGACGGTGAGCGATCAATGAAAACTCATTCAGTAGAAGTCGTCCAGCGACAATACAATGATTCGACGACATGTTCGAACGCAGTGCTCTGGATTTGTGCAGACAGCCGTTAAAAGCTTTTCATTTATCCGCTTGGCCGAGGGGAATGGGAAGGCGCTACGGTCTCTCAAAAGCCTTGCGACCGGCTCTCCACTCAGTTCCCTCTTGAAGTTACTGATTGGTCCGCCTGTAGAGAGCGACACAATCGTCGTAAAAGGATTCGAGACTTTCATTTTGCTTGGAGATGTCGAATCGTTCCCGCACCCATTGCTGCGCGCGCTCACTCATCTTGCTCCAGAGCGCGTCGTCGGCGAGCAATGTCACAAGCGCTTCCGCTAGCTTCGCGACATTTCCTTCCGCGCACAACAGGCCGGTTTCCCCGTGGTTTACGGCCTCGGGTATGCCAGCATGCAGAAAACTCACCACGGGTGTGCCCACTGCCTGAGCCTCGGCAAACACCATGCCGAATCCCTCCATATCGCCCGTCGATGCCATAGCGCTTGGGTTGCAGAGAACGCGGGCGCGCGACATGCTGCGCAACACCTCGTCTGAGCTTTGCACGCCGCGGAAGCTAACACGTAGAGAGAGTTCGGCTGCGGTCCGTTCCAATTTAGCGCGTAGCGGCCCATCGCCGATAATCTCCAGGTGCGCTTCCGTGTCGTGCCGCTGAACCTGCTCCATCGCTCGTAAAAGGTACTCGCAACCCTTTACTTCAACCAGTCTTCCTACGAAAAGAATCAGCTTCGGATCTCGTTCAGCATTGGCCGCCTGGAACCGGCCACAATCGATGCCTGTGTAATGCACATGCAGCTTGTGTTCAGGGAACCCGACTTTCAGAGCGGCCCTGCGAACAAAGTCTGACACACAGATGAACGCCGAAGCCTCAGCGAATAAGCGCTCTCTGTGCTTCCAATAGTGACGGCCCGAATTGCTCCTGCTAAGAGATCGCTCGGTTGAGGTAACATCAAAGCCGTGCAGAGAAACGACGAGCGGTAGTTTCAGCGCTCTTGCAATCGGCAGCGCTTGCACGGCATCGACTGCAAAATGGGCATGAATAATCGACGGGTCCTCGCCCCTGAGCCGCTCGAAGAAGCTGTTTGCGAATGGAAACCTGCGATACAAATTAGCGGCGAGTTTGTCTATTGCTCCATCGCCGTTGCGGAGCAACACCTCAGGAAGCGAATGGCAGAGGTTTGGTTTTGTTCGCCGCAGACCTGCGAGAACGGGCCTATATCTCCGCAATGCCCGCGCCTGCTCTGTAATAAACGTCTCGCTCGGCGCCAACAAACGTTCGCGGAAAATTAGTGCTGTCAGCATTCAGTGCACACCTTTAACGCGAGCTGTTGTGCTCTAAGCCAAGAGCAGCTCGATAGTCCTTCATAACTAATCCGACTCTTCTGAAGTGATCGATTCTCTCGTTATTCAGTGGCATGAGCTGCCTTTCTCATCGCACCGGCCGAAAGCTTCCATTGCACCACAGCATAAACCGCGATCATCAGGGCTGCATCTGAGGCCAGGCTGGTCCAGGCCGCCCCGACCCATGACCACCGCGGAAGTATCGCCAGATTCAACCCAATATTCAGCAGAGCCACTCCCACTTGAACGCCCGTGCGCCAAACCTGTTCATCCGCTCCCGAAAGCGCGTCGGCAAGGAACCAATGGACACAACGCATCACAGGGATAAGAGCCAGTAGCTGAATCGCCGGAACCACGTTCGCGTATTTGGGCCCGAGAATGTGAGGCAACAGCGGCGCAATCAGAACCAGCGCCACAAAGTCCAATGCACCGAAGACCACAGCCTTGCGGATGAGACTCTTGGCGTAGCTGTAGGTTGCATCAATGCCCTTTGTGCCAATGCAGAAGAACTGCGGATAAGCGGCCGACACCAGTGAACGCACCGGAGTCAGGCTCGTGTCGATAATGCGATAGGCAACCGCATAAACGCCCGTGGCGGAAAGCGTTGAAAGCCGCGCCAGCATTGTCTTGTCGATGTCATTGTAGATAGTCTGAGCCGAAGTGCTCATTGAGAAGAAGCAACCTTCTCGTGCGTCTTCCAGCAGTGCTGAAAGAGAGATACGCGGCATCCCCCAAAGCGCAGTCCCCTGCTGCAAGGCAAACATGGAACCAATCACACTCGTTGCCAGGTAGACCCAGGTCCATTGCGCAATTGAAACTTGGCGGTAGTGCCATACCAGCAGCACGATCCCAATTACGCGAAGCAGGCTCATGGTTGTGTTCTGAACGGCGGTCTTGCTCATCTTTCCCGACGCCGCGAAGCCGAACGAGGCAAGATCGATAAAGCGCACCAATATCAGGTCGGAGAGGCTGATGGCTCCAACAAGCGCAAAGGGTATCTGAGGCAGCCACAAATGTGAGATTCCACAGATGGCGACTAAACTCAGCAAGCCAGTTATGATTGTCGCAAGCAGTCCGTTGCCCCAGCATACTGGGGAAACTCTCTTCCCTGAGCGGACATTCTTCAAGAAGAGACTGCCGCAGCCCAGCCCAACGTAAGGCGAAATGATGCTCGTCATCGCCGTGATTGCAACGAATGCGCCGTACTGCGCCGGCCCCAGTGAGCGGGCAATAAACAGAAAATAGATTCCCTGCAGGCCGAGTCTAATTAGCTGTCCAACGCACAGATTCGAAGAGTCTTTGACAAGCGGGCTTTTCATCCATTCTGAGGGACGCAGTTGATCGAGGCGTGTGCGAGCGCGCAGCTTGAGATAAGCCCGCATATCGCCGTCGGCAATAGTTAGTGGAAGCGTAACCAGTTTCTTCAGTCGTGATCGCCGTCCAAATAAATCCACCTTGGCGAGTCTACGAATTGCATCGGCACGCTCGGTAAGATGCGCAGTAACTCTTGCATAGCGCGGATCCCGCGCCAGTTCCCTCGTCTGAGCTTCAAGGTGGTCGCGTTCCGCCACGGTCTTGCTCAAGCCTGACCGCTTGTTTGAGATTGACCCCAGGCGCTCTGTGTATTGGTAAAGCGCCTCCGGAATTATGCGCAGTTTTCCGCCAGCAAGCAAGATATCCAGGTAGAAGCGAAAGTCTTCCGCATAGCGGCTGCGCTCATCGTAGCGGATACAATGCTCCCGGATATGTGAGACCCGAACCAGCGGCTTCAGAAGTCCGAAATCGACGGCATCGGCTTGATTCGACTTGCACCGGCTGGCATAGCCTTCGCAATCCAGGCAAAGCCCGGTTCCAAGCAGTTCGGGGCTGATTCCAAATTTGACGATCTTGCCGGCATGGCGATCGTAGAGAGCAAGGTTATCGGCAATAAGCACATCTTCTGCGGAGACTGCTCCCAACAGGCGCTCAAGCCGGTTGCCGGCCATTGAATCGTCGGCGTCGAGCAAAGCAATCCATTCGCCTTTCGCCACTGCTATACCCTGATTCCGCGCTGTCGCCGGGCCGCTGTTGGTCTCCAACCGGTAGAGACAAATCCTTGGGTCTGCCATCGAACGGTCCCGTACCAAATCAAAGGTCGCATCCGTTGATGCATCATCGATAACAATGATCTCTATATCGTCAAAGGTCTGGGCTTGCGCTGAGTCAAGCGCATTGAGGATTGTCTCCGCCGCGTTATAGGCCGGCATCACAACGGATATTCGCGGCATTAGAGCGCCTCCGCTTCGCAATCCGGACGCCCAAGAATAAGAAATGCGACGAGCGCGTAAAGCCAGGGAATTCCCACCGGAGCAAGAAAGGATGACTCACCAATATTCTCTGCCACCATAAGCGGCAGCAGAACAATCGCTAGTTGCATTCCACGGCCGGTTCGATTGCGTACAATGGCCGCGTACGACTGGCGAAATCCTCTTAAGAACACGAGACATAGTGGGATGAGTCCGGCAACGCCGAGTTGAAGCAATACGTCGAGATATCCATCCTGCGCCTGGTTCTCCACCCACTTTGTGGTAAGCACGGTCTGCATGGACTCTCCATTCAATCCGGACCAGAAAGCAGAGTAACCGTAACCTAACATCGGATGTTTCGCAATCGAAGGCAGCACCTGTGCCCAAATGATGGTGCGCTGACTCATCGTTGGATCCTTGTCCATAGCGGCCAGAACCTGGGTAAAATTGGATTGAATGAATAGCACCGCCAATACAAACGGGACTGCAATAGCCATGAAGAAGAGCAATCGGTCGAGCGACCGGATCCGCGAAGAGAACCGTAGTAAGTAAGTGAGAGCGATGGTGAGCGCCGCAAGAATCCATCCCTGCTTGGAGCCGCTCATCACGATAAAGACAAGCGAGAGGACTATGGTTGATCCGCGCATGAGTTGGTCTATTAGTCCGCGTGTTCGTGCATGAAGTCCAACCGCCAGGAATAATGAGCAGGCCACTGCACAGTTATTCCTCTGACCGAATATGCCGCGCCAGGCGTCCTGCTGGCGAGGGTCGATACCGACGCTCGGGAATACAGTAACTGACAAAACGCAGCACGCCAATGATACAAACGCCGCAAATGCCAGGAATGACACGATCCGCTCTCCCGGATAGCGTTTATAAAGGTAGACGGCAAAAAGCGTAGTCAGCAGAAGATTCAAAGCGCCCGCAAAGGTAGATCGAGGGCTCTGCGACCACAATGCTGAAACGAACGCAATTCCTGGGAGAAGAAGCAGCAACTTGGACTTTGTGGCTGCTGCGAGGACACCCCTGAATCGAGTCGCAAGCAGGATCGCGATGATGAGAGAACATGCAAGTCTGGCAATCCTGTGCGGAAGGGGATCTGCATCCATCGCGGTAAACTGAAAAGCATACGGAGAGGAATCGTCCTCGATAGAGCCCCGGCAAGTGATAAACAACGTAGGCAACAACGCGACCCAAGCCCACGCCTCACTCCAGACCCAGGTTTCCCGCGACTCGTCAACTTGTGAAACATCAGTCACCGGCGACAGAAGTTCCTCGTTATAGCTAGTCGCAGTCATAACTCTCGTGAACCCCCGGCATCGGCTTTTGTAATCTCATCTACATTCCGTAAACTCGCGCCCCGCAATGCCGACGGTATCGGGTACTCGGTGCTCCCAGCATTCTGCGGACGAGTAAACTGGATGAGTTGAGGCGAAGAGTCAGCGGCAAGATCCTGGAGTCTGCGAACGGGCGTCCGCGCAAGATACCCTTTCCAGAGTCCCTTCGTTTGCGTCACACAAAGCCTCGCTCCTTCTTGATTTCCGCGAAGCAGTGATATACCGGCTCGCCCAAGGTTGTAAATCAGAAAGCCCACCCAAAGCATATGAAGCGAGTGCAGGTTCAGCACGTGTCCCATGCCAAAGCCGTAGGATAGCGCCCGCGGCAACGAGGCACTGCCGCTCAACATGTCGCGTCGTGGATGGATAATGCACTGCGTTCGATCAAAGCGGCCTCTCGCCTTCTTGCTCAGCAGCCTCAGCACATAATCGGTTTCTTCGCCGCATCCAAACGCAGTGCCCGACCCAATGCCCAAATCCACATCGAATTTCTCTGTCGTCGCTAGGTCTGCACACAAGAACAGCGAGGAAGAGAAAGTCGTGCGAAATGCATTCAACGCACCTATCTCACAGGAGTCTTGCTGCCAGCGATTTCCGCTCATAACCCCTGAGGAATCCTTCACGCCGACCGCCAGAATGTCGTATTCAATATTCGAATCGAACCAGTTAACTACCCACTCAAGAAGCCCATCGGTGTACAAGCAATCGTCGTCTGGAAAAGCAACGATCCCCCCCGTGACCGAGGACAGACCGTGATTCCTTGCCCGTGAAAGCCCGCGTTCACTTCGAGTGTGCCGGATCGGAAGGACATTCTCGAACTCTTCTAGCAGGTGAGGAATTCGCTTCGGATCTGAATGCTGGTCAACGACGATAATCTCGCGAATAAAGTCCGTCTGTGGCATCACCGAGCGCAACAATGCGCATAAATCATTGGGCCGTTCACCGAGCGTTGCAACAATAAGAGATACTTTATTCACAGCTTATACTCCCTTTCGGGCAAAGCCGATACACTAGAGCCCGTGGAGTCAAAGCAAGACCTATTGCAATCAGAAATGCGCGTGGATAACGCAAGGTATTTAGAATTATTGACCACAAATGACCCGACGTTGAGCAACGCGCTGCTATTTGGGTTGCATAGAAATACGCCCTCGCCTTGGGAGTTATAAGGCAGTTATTCCTTACCCAGCTCAAAGATGGATCTTGGGACCTGCCTGCGCTTATTGATTTTCGATAAGCATCGATATGGTAGATGACCAGAGGCTCCCAGACCCACAGAAACTCGACCTCGCCATCGACTGAGGCACGGATAAGCCAATCCCAGTCCTGATGCCTTGTCAGATCGGTATTGAATGGAACTTTCAACATGAGTGCACGAGGAGCCAACAGTGTCGAGGTCTGAATGAACCCCTCTCCTTGACGGATAGACGCCTCTCTGCAAAGCAAATACTCGCACATGACTTCGCCTTGCCTGATCGCACGCGCAGGCCATATCTCGTCACCTACAGGACGCCGGGCAATCAGTCGACAGGTAACAACGGGAAATTGCTTGCGCGATCTCCGTGCGACTTCCAATTGCCGTTGTAGTTTGTCCTGCGACCACTCATCATCGTCGTCGAGCAACGCAATAAATTCCCCACGACTCTTTCGGATGCCGACATTTCGCGCCCCCGAGCCGCCCACTGAAGACGAGAGACAGATAGTCGTCATTCGGTCATCCGCAATCGAACTCAATGCCGCCTCTGTTGCGCTATCTGGCCCATCGATGACAACTATCAATTCGATTTCTGTCATCGTTTGCCTGAGTACGCTTTCTACAGCGCGCACTACAAGAGAAGGCCGGCGTCGAGTCGGTATCACTACACTGACAATAGGATATTCATTCACGTTGACGCCCCATTCCTATCTTGTTGTTAGTACAATAGTTTTTCTTTATATGTCTATGGAACTGCGTAAAGTGCTGCGGAAGTGGCGGACGCAGCTATGCCGGCTGATCCAAATACTGCAAGGTTCTTAACATAACTAAACGGAATATACAGAACATCTCCGGGTTGCATAGCAATATCCGGAATCTTCCCTTTCTGGAGGTCCGCCACCGATAGCTGCTTTTCAGAGTGTGCCCCACTGCTTTCTGCCCGGATCAACCGCGCTTGTCCCTCTTTGGCTGTTTTACTTACACCCCCTGCAAGCGCCAGTACTTGCAGCATAGTCATTGTCGATTCGTTATTTGCCATCACGTAACCGCCCGGACGATTCACATCTCCCAGAACGTAGATAATTCCCGCCTTCGGAACAATCACCGTGTCCCCAGGACTTACCATAACCTGTTCGACAATCGCTCTTTCCGCATCGTTTGTAACCCTGTAGTGAGTCGGACTCGATGGATCGCCGTGGCGTTCAATCACAATATTCCGGTCTGCGATGCTATTAAGGCCGCCGGCCAATGCAAGTACATCCAGGATCGAGCGGGGCGTCCCTGTCGGGTACGCACCGGGCGATCTCACCTCGCCCAGGACTGAAACGCTTTGAGTTGCATACTGCACGACTGTAACCTGAACGGCAGGATGTCTCATGTAGCCCGCCTCAATAAGCCGATTCTGAATTGCTGTAGAGGCTTCCGCTGGAGTAAGTCCAGCAACTTTCACATTCCCGGCTCCCTCAATGGGTATTTGACCGGAATCCGTCACGCGCGGACTTTGATCCATCTCCGGAGTATCGACGACCTGAATATGCAGCAAATCTCCAGGACCAATTAGCAAGCTTTCAGATGCTGCCGCCGCATTGCCGCTAAGACACACGACGATTAAAAGAATGGCGAGGCGGCTAACTTCAATCAGCTTGAAAGCATGCAGGCAATACTTCGACGAAGATTCTCTCATGTTAAACTCGCTTTAGCGGAGTGGTATGCAGACTCCGAGTATCCGTAATACTGGTAGTAGGAATTGTCTCTTTGCGCCACGGCATTTACGACAATGCTGACTTCGCGGTCGGCGCTGCGTACGCCGCAAAGCATTGCATAACTACGCTCAAGCGACTGCCGCGTGGTAACCCCGAAGCGGGCGACAATCAGCTTAGTGTCCGCAAGGTCACTCAGGATCACGGAATCGGTCACCGGTAGAATTGGGGCGCCATCTAGAACGATGAAGTCGTATTCCTTGCGCCACCTTTCTAACAGCAGTCGCATTTTGTCTGATCCCAGCAGTTCCGATGGGTATGGAGGCACAGGGCCCGCGCACAAGATCCTCAATCCAGGCGCATTTTCGAGTGTCACAGTTCCATCAGTAGTGTCGTCCGGAATGTGCCCAGCCAAAAGCGTACTTAGTCCTTGCCTTGACTTGGTCTTTAGATAAGTGTGCAACGTCGGCCTGCGCAGGTCGGCATCTACCAGCAAAACCTTTCTGCCATGCTGCGCCAGAATAATCGCCAGGTTCATGCTAAGAGTCGTCTTGCCTTCAGATGCTACTGAGCTCGTAACCAACACTGTTTGCGGAGGAGAACCACCGCGAGAGAGAAGAAGCGAAGTACGTAACGCACGCAACGCCTCAATGTAAGGAGAATTAGGGTCCTCGATGGCGAGTATTCTCACCGATTGGCCATTGTCCGCGGGCAACTTGGCCCTGCTGACCTTCAGGGGTAGCTTTCCGCGGGCCGGGCCAAAGATAGGCAGTACGCCCAATGGCGCCTTACCAACTTCGGCTTCGAGCAGGCCGAGATCGCGAATCTTGCTATCGCCCAACTCCACAACAATTGCGCTGCCCACTCCAAGAAAGACTCCACCCGTGAGCGCCAATGCCAGATACAGCGGAACATTCGGCTTAGAAGGCTTTGCCGGGACGCGCGCCGGATCTACGATACTGACGTTGGATGACCGCAGCCCCTCAAGCACTCCAGCTTCTTTGAGATGCCCCAGGAGCGTCTCATAAAGTCCCCTGCTTTGCTCAGCCTCCTGGCGTACGATCATGTACTCGATGGCTTTATCATTCAGCCTGTCCGCATCTTGCTTCTCATGATCAAACAGCTGTCGTGCCCCGTCCTCCACTTTTTGCGAAACTTCGTAGTCGCTCTTCGCGCGCTCAGTTACACGTAAAGCCTCATCGTGAATGGCCTTGTCAATAGCGGCTAAATTGCTGCGAACCTCCTCCAGCTTAGGATATGACGGCCCGAATTTTGCAGAGAGTTCATCAAGCTGTCCCTGCGCCGTGGCTTGCTGAAGGCGCAGATTTTGAATCAATGAAAGCGAATTCGCCACCCCCGCTGAAGTACCTTGCCCTAGCCCATTTCCCGCCAACCCTGATATCAGCTCTGCGTTTCCCGATTTAGCGGTTTGGTAAACTGCGCCCTTGAGTATCCGATTTGATTCAGCCTGAGTAAGTGCGGCAGTAGCCTGCTGCAAACGATCCAGGACGCTACTGTAGACTCCTGTTCCGGACTGGGCCTTTCCATCAGTTTCTCCACCACCGCCACCACCTAGAGTGAATACCCCAGAATCGCGCTGTAACTCAACCACTTTTGCTTGCAAGTCTTCACTTTGTTGTCTCAGATCCGAAAGCTGGTGGCCGAGCCAGTCCGACGCCTGCGATGTTGCGGCATAACGCGTCTGAAAGCTGAAATCCTGTAGTGCCTGAATCAAATGATTGACTACAGCTGCGGCAAGTTGTGGGTCTGGGCTCGTGTACGACACATTAATCAGCCTTGTTCCGGCAACAGGCTTAACTTTCAGATTCTTTGAGAACACAGCTAATGCGTGCGACCGTCGCCTGGGTGAGTCCTCCAGTGCGGCATTTGCTGCGTCCCGTGGACCCGCAGGAGAAATATAGCTCATGATCCAGCTCACCACTTTTACATGAGGCTGAAAATCGGGCGTCGATTCCAGATTAAGGTCCTTGATGACTTGCAATGCTAGAGTATCTGACTGCAGAATTGACGCTTCGGTCTGTATCGTCACATTTGCATCCAGAGCGTCTGTCGCTCCAGAGGCCTCGCCGGCCATGCTTGACAGCCCAAGTCCATCTATCGACTCCTTCTGGACCTGAAGTTGACCTGTTGCCATATAGCGCCGCTCACTGAAGATACAAACCAGGACGGCCGCGATCAGCATAAGCATCACAGGCACCATCAGCACAGACCAGCGGCGTCTGCAGATGTTGTACAAATCACCGATTGTCAACTCTTTGTTGCGCATAGTCGTCTTTGTCGTTGCACTCGAACCGATATAGGTGTTCACATTTAATCCTTACTAGTACGTTCTGTATCTCTTTTCCATTTCGGCTGAATCAGCATTCAATTCCATCTCATTATCAGAAACTGTAGGTAATTCCGGTAGTGAGTGACAGTCCGCGCAGGCTCCGCAGAGATGCGTATGTCTCAGCCCAAGTTCCTTCATAAGCCTTCCATTGCAAATGACCTTTCACCGGAATGTTTGCGCCTTGACTGGCCTGCCAGCACGGTGACCATTGCGCCGAGGTAGCCACGTAATGGGGCCCGGCGTCTTGCGCAAGCGACATTCCTCCACCAAAGTAGCCGAAGAGTTCAGTGTCGTGGAATCTCGACAAATGCATCGCAGCGCGATACCCTCCCGTGAAAGGAGATTGTGAGTAACGAGCGTAGAATGGGAAAGATCCACCTCTAACCTCTACGCCAATAAGGGGAGACTTCTGGATAAAGAGCCCGCCGTCGACGCCCAACGCGTTGTACGTGAACGCAATGACATGCGTCCGCAAACCACCAAAGGAAACGAATGCGCCTGCTTCTGAGCGGGAATACGCTGCGGGGGCAACTTGACTCAGCAGCGGAGAACAGCCTCCTATCAACAAAAGGAGGACCAGGCATTTTGATTTCATTGCTTTTATACTCTGAAGCATACTCGGCACCTTCACGTTCTATTGAACTCCAATGTCCCTTACCACCGTGTTAATAAAGTGAACCTATTTCTTCTCAATTCAACAATTGGAACTGTGTCGATGGCCAGCGCATGTTGTTAGCATACGATTGTTCAGGTAGTTATTGGTCGACGAATATTCGTACGATATGTCTTCTCCTAATGCCAAAGATCCTCCTCTATGGCAGTGTCGCTGGTGAATCTTGATTTCAAGGTGTACCAGACGAATTCTGCGTTTCCGATCAGGTAACGCCGCCATAGCCTCCGAGGCTCTTGCGATAGCCGGTAGGCCCATTCGAGACCACTTGAACCCATCCACTCCGGCGCCCGGCTTAACTTGCCCGACAGGATTTCGAAGCTCCCTCCAATACCGATGGCCAGAGGTACCCTTATGGGGCGAATATGGTCTCGGATAAAAAGTTCTTGCTTCGGTGCGCCGAGTCCCACAAAGAGTACTTGCGGTTTTGCATCAGCGATACGATCTAAGACGTGTTTCAATGAACCCTCTTGGCGTTCGAATCCGTAAGGAGGACAATTGACGCCTGCTATCTGTATGCCCGGATAGCGCCTCTTTAACATATTGGCCGTCAAATCTGCGGTGCCTGGTCTACCACCCAGAAGAAAGACCCTGAGTCTATGCGCCGAGCCAGCGTGGCATAACCTCTCGATTAGGCTCACTCCGGTGATCCGCGGCGCACACCCGTCATACAACTTGGTACATGTCCATACAATCGGCATACCGTCTGCGCAGATATAGTGCGCTTCCCTAAGACACTCGCGGAATCGCCGCGACTTCTGTGCAAGCACGTAGAATTGAGCGTTGGCAGTTACTACCTGACGAGTTTCATTTCCAAATAAGGCATGTTCTAACACTTCATCTAATAAGGCGATTTGCGAGTACTGGTCAACGGCGATGGAGCCAATGTTAAGGCGCCACATAGGCTTCCATGGTGCGATGGTTGCGATGCCAGCCCGGGAGGAGATGCTTTTGACTGAGTATTCGTTATGTAGTCTCACTGTCGTCATCTCCTTTGCATAATAGGTATTCGTATTGCACGCAGAGTCCCGATCTCAAGAAACTAACTGCCGGTTCCGCGGATCACTGCTCTGACTGTTCGAAATAGAATCCGCATATCGAGCAAAAGTGACCAGTGATTTACATAGGTCCTATCCAGTGACACGTAGCTATCAAAGGAAGGGTCTTGCCGAGCTTCCACTTGCCACAGACCAGTTATTCCAGGAACCGCATCCAGGCGACGCAGATGGCCCATCTCGTACTGGGCAACTTCTGAGCTAATTGGCGGTCGCGGACCCACCAGGCTCATGTCACCACGGATTACATTCCAAAGTTGAGGTAACTCATCAAGGGAGTATTTGCGAAGAAACGCGCCGACGGTTGTGATTCTTGGATCTTTAGATATCTTGAAGAGCACTCCATCTCTTTCATTCAAATGGGCGAGTTGCGATTGCATTCGCTCTGCGTTGTTCGTCATCGTCCGGAACTTATAGCAGGTAAATACTCTGCCCTTGTGGCCAACCCTATTGCTTATGTAAAGCACTGGACCACGCGACTGTAGCTTAATCACAAGCGCAATCACCACAAAGAGCGGTAGCAGCGTAACACATCCCAGCGTCGCAAATACCAGATCGAATGCACGCTTTAGCAGTAGGGGTATACGGTGCTGCTTGGCCTGGAATACTACGATCGTGGGAAGATCGCCGACATAGTGGACATCGGTGCGGTCAATCAGGGTTTCCGTCAGACTTGGAATGAGCCGAATCGATATCCCCATCGATCGCGCCTGTCGCAGCACGCCACTCAGAACTCCGGGGGTAGCCGGGCGTCTTGAGAAGATGATTTCATCCACGAATTTCGATCGAGCCACTTCCAGCACATGATGGATATCGCCAACGATGTCATTGCTGCCCACTATCCGTTCATCATCAGTGTGTTCGCTCATGGACACGAATCCCTTAAAGCTGTAGCCACTGAGCCGCATCGATTCGAGATAAAGACGCACATCCCGGCCAACTTCGTCGGCCCCTACTATCAGGAAGTTTCGCAGTGAGATGTTACGCCGGTAGAGACTGTCTCTGTAGCGACGCCAAAGCATCCGTCCGGAAAACATAGCCGAACCCGCGAAGGCCGCTTCGATTGCTATTGGACCCGGGGTTAGCAGAGTGGTTGCCCAGAGCCGATGGATGCCGTAAAGTCCAAGCCCCGCGAAGCTGACAGCGCGAAGTATACGAAAGAGGTCAAGCATCCAGGCATGATTCGCATGCACTCGGTAAAGTCCAGATAAATGTGACCAAAGGATTACGAAGACAACAAATGGCAGTCCGGCAACGGCGCATTGACGCAAAGAATGAATTGACTTTTGATAGATCGAACGATCCGCGCCAAAATAGGTGGCCACCATCAGCACCAGGGTAAAATCCATTACCACCCAGGCCGCCGATGAGGGAAAGAGGAAAGGGCTTGCTGACAGCGAGGCCTCTCGCATTCTCACATTGTCTGAGGGAATAGGGTCCGAAATCGCCGGAACACGAGGATCTGACCTGACCTCTGTTCTCGATCTGCTGTCCATCTCTTCACCCAAAGGACATGTGTCCGAAGATTGCAAGGCGTCAATATGACTCATCTCTTGGTATCCTTAGTAGTTAACATCGGAGTTAGGGAAAATTGGGCGCTGCAACTGGAACCAACCAGTTGAACCAATTTGATCCTTGTACCCTTTTTAGGGCTTGCTTGATGTCCTACTTCTTAACTTGCGTGAGAGATGATTTGCTTCTCTATTCCCAGGGAGAAAATATCTTACAGTTAGTAAAGCTTTCTAAATCTATCGGTAACTCAGTAATCAGATTCTAGGGTGACCGCCAGTTCGGTGTCAGTGCCCTGACTGTGTGATCGTGTACCACCATTGGGTGAGCGACTTTCGAGCGCTCTGAATTTAAACTCGCCCATCCTTCCGCAATGTTCGCCTTCCCCGTTCGCCTGTCTCCACTGAACGAAAACAGCGCGAGACGGAATGCGAGTCCAGTGTGCGCCTCGCCATTGTGGCTAGGCCCGGAACAACCCACACGCGCATGGCGCGCCTTCCGGCAGGTCATGGCAAATACGTTCCGTGCACCTGGCTCATCAAGATCATTCGTTGCATATATTTAGCGCGTTATCGGTAGCATACCGAAGTGTATGTACAGCTTTGGCGTTTCCCTTCTCTTTCGAGCTTCGCCCGGCCACAACTCCCCGCGAATATCCAGATCCTCACCGCGATTGATCGATACAAACCTGGCCCGGTCGATGCCGGCTGCGGTTTTCCTCATGTCCGGCCATGGATCGTCGATGAGTTGAGTGTGAACTCTTGTCGGCACTCCCGGTGCGTTGCAGCCGAATGTATCACCGGAAAGTACCCTCAATCCGGCATCGGTAACTTGGCAATAGATTACCCTATCTGGTTACAAAATAACCTACTTACCGAGTACTGGTGGGCGATGATCTCTACCCCTCCTTGCCGTTTAAATCATAGGCAGCGAAATCATCGCCCCGGCTAGGTCAAATGTCCCCCAACGTCCACTCCGCTGTGCTGTCGCGCCGAAGGTTGCTGCAAGGTATCGCGGCATTCTCAACGTCCGTGCTTGTCTCTGGCTGCAACAAGGCGCTCACGGTTTCGTCTCTGCCGACCTCGGCACAGTTGGCCACGGGCCCGCAACAACCTGTTCCTTCCGGCCCGGTTAGTCAGGCGTCTCTCAGTGTCTCATCCACTACCGTAGGAAACATCGGCCAGGGATTCGCCGGACTCTCCTACGAAAAATCCGCCTTGTGCGAGCCGCTCTTTTCCGCCGCAAACACCGACCTTGTCGGCCTGTTCAAGCTTCTTGGCCCTGGCGTTCTCCGCATCGGTGGAAACTCTGTCGATCAGTCAGTATGGGTGCAGGGCGGGGCCGGCCGCACAGCCGGACAGATCGCGCCCTCCGACGTTGCCGCATTGGCCGCCTGTGTCATCGAGGCCGACTGGCAGTGCATTTACGGCATCAACCTGGGTGGCGCGGCTACCGGCGCAACCACGCCCGAGCTTGCCGCCGCTGAAGTTGCTTATGCGGCTCAGCAGTTTGGCCCGTCCCTCATCGGTATCGAGATTGGCAATGAGTGCGACGGCTACGGCGCTCCATCAAGCTATTTTGCCGGCAATTGGTCGCTCGCCCAGTTTGAAGCGCTCTGGGAGCAGTTCCGCACCGCCATTCAGGCAAAAACCCCCGGCGTCACCATCACTGGTCCCGCCTCCGGCAGCCACGAGTCCACCTGGACCGTGCCTTTCGGACAGGCCGTCGGCAGCAGCGATCTTGCGCTGCTCACTCAGCACTATTATCGCGGTAACGGGCAGTCTTCCAACGCCACGGCCGCCAACCTCCTTTCCCCCGATTCGAATCTTCAAAACAACCTTGCAATATTGAGCGCCGGCGCAAAATCCAGCGGCATTCCCTTCCGTATGGCGGAGTGCAACTCCTATTATGGCGGTGGCGCAACAGGGGTTAGCGACACATACGCCTCCTCCCTTTGGGTCATCGATTTCCTTTTCAACTGCGCACAAGGCGGAGCGGCTGGCGTGAATCTTCACGGCGGCGGCAACACAAGCTGCTACACGCCAATCGCCGACAGCGAGGGCGCCGTGATCGAAGCGCGTCCTGTCTTCTATGGAATGACCTTGTTCACCCAGGCCGGTCAAGGCAAGCTCTGCCAGACAGGTCTCTCCGCAGGCCAGATCGATGCCACCGCCTATGCCGTCAAAACGGCCAGCGGCGGTTTGAATATCGTCGTTGTCAACAAGGACCCCAGTCAGAACCTTCAATTGACGGCCACTTTGCCTCAAATTGCCAGCTCCGCGAAGCTGTTGTCCATGACTCAGCTCTCGAATGGTGCCTCGGGACCGAACCTGGCGGCCACATCCGATGTGACGATCCAAGGCGGCACCATCAACCCCGACGGAAGCTTTTCGCCTTCCGCGGCTTACGGGCTTTCCGCGGATAGTTCGCTGCTTTCCTTCTATGTACCTGCCCTCAGCGCCGTTCTCATCCAGACGGCGGCCTGAGTCACCGCCCACTAGCCCGTCATCCGCTGGAAGCCGGTCCGTATCAATCGATCAGTTCGGCTGCATTATCAGAATCTTGCCGACCAATACATCAACCGGCACTTCAAGAACTTGGCGCTTGAATGGCGATACGGGGAGCACCGCCATTTCAACAGCAACGTTCTAGGCGCACTCGGCTGCTCTCGTCGCACGCCGATCCGGCGTCCATCTAGCGGGATATTCCTGCGCCGCCGCCCACCCCGGCCGGATCCGTTCTCACGCTGCCCATGTTCCCGCCCACAAATTCCTGAAGAAGAATCAGTAAGCGGTGAATTCGCGCTCGCGTTAGGATAACCTTAATAGACAATTCACTAGAATTCGTCCTTCTCCAGCTTTTCATTCAAATGCAGTCGCCAAGGTGCTCCAGATCGGAGCCGCAAGGGGGTCAATGGCCTTACGGGTTTCTCTTCATCATCGGACGCAGTACCGTTACGGCAAGCCTGTTTCCCTCGGGCCCCAAATCATCCAGTTGCGCCCCGCGCCACATTGTCGGACGCCCATCCTCAGCTATTCGCTTCAACTAAGCCCCAACGACCGCATCCTCAATTGGCAGTTCGATCCGTACTCCAACCACTTGGCGCGCGCCCTGTTTCCCAGCAAGACAACGGAGTTCACCGTTGAGGTCGAGCTGATCGCCGACCTCACGCCCATCAATCCATTCGCCTTTCTTCTTGAACCTGGGTTTGACACGTGGCCGTTTGTTTATCGCCCCGAGCTCGCCGGCAGTCTCGCGCCTTTTCTTGGCACGGCTCCGGCCGGTCCGCGTCTCAAGGCTTTTCTAAACACCATTTCGCGCGATCGGCAAAGTACAGTCGCATTTCTGGTTGCACTCAGCCAGCGCGTTCGCGATGAGGTTGGCTATACCACCCGCATGGAGGCGGGCGTCCAGAGTTCGGAGCAGACGCTTGCCCTCCGCACCGGCTCCTGCCGGGACTCGGCCTGGCTGCTGGTCGAGGTCTGCCGCCATCTGGGAATCGCGGCGCGTTTCGCCTCAGGGTATCTGATCCAGTTGGCTGCGGATGTGCCGCTATCGGACACAGGCGCAACCGCCGTTTTTGAGGATTCGGCGGCCCTCCACGCATGGACTGAGGTTTTTCTGCCCGGCGCGGGTTGGATCGGCATGGACCCCACCTCGGGCCTCTTGGCAGCCGAGGGGCATTTGCCGCTGGTCTGTACTCCCAACGCGGAGCAGGCCGCGCCCATCGACGGTTCCGTCGAGCCCTCTACGGTGGAGTTCGACTTTGAGATGTCGGTGCGCCGTCTTGACCGTGAGCAGCAGTTCTCCCAGCCGTATAGTGACAAGGAATGGAACGGCGTATGCCAGCTTGCACGCGCCATCGACAGCGACCTTAATGCGCACGATGTCCGACTGACCATGGGCGGCGAACCTACCTTTGTCGGCATCGATGACATAGAAAGCCCGCAATGGCATCTTGAAGCGCTCGGCGCACTCAAGCGTACCCGCGGACTGGCGCTCATCCGCAATCTTCGCGAAAAGATCGCGCCCGGTGGCGTGCTCCACTTCGGTCAAGGCAAATGGTATCCGGGCGAGGCTTTGCCGCGCTGGGCCTTTCATTGCATCTCCCGCAAAGACGGCGTGGCCATCTGGGAAGATCTGCGCTGGATTCCCCAGGAAGATGCTCCCGCAGACAACACCTCGGCTGACGCGCTGGCTTTTTTGCAAGCTCTCTGCCGACGTCTGCAGGTAACCGCGCAAGACCTGCTCCCCGCCTTCAATGCTGACAAACCTGAGGACGGCCCGGCGGGCTATGTGCTTCCCTTGCGCCGCCGTCAACCTCACGGCCAATTGGCATGGTCTAGCCAGCTCTGGTTTCCGCGGCCTGAACAGCTTTTGCTCACGCCCGGCGACTCGCCCATCGGCTACCGCATTCCGGTCGAAGTAATGCCCTGGGTCGCTCCCGACGAGCTTGTCTATGCGCTTGAAGACGAGCATTACCCCGGTCTCGCCAAGCTACCATCGAGGCCCGCCCGCAAGCCGCATTCGTTTCACGAGGAGCCCGCGCCCGATCCGCTGCCTCCGCTTGCCGGTGATGCTGAAACCGCCAAAGAGTTGATTCGTCCATCGCTCTGCGTTCAAGAGCGCGACGGCCGTCTGCATATCTTTCTCCCCTACGTCCCCGTCGCCGCCGATTTCCTCGACCTCATCGCCGCGGTTGAAGACACCTGCCATTTTCTGCGCATGCCGGTTTGGATCGAGGGCTACACCGCGCCCAACGATCCCCGCCTGAGCGCTTTCAGCCTGACCCCCGACCCCGGCGTTCTTGAGGTCAATCTGCCTCCCATGAGCAACTGGGATGAGCTTGAAAACACTCATCGGGTGCTCGACCAGCAAGCGCGCGCCAATCGCCTCACCGCGGAGAAGTTCTCCTTTGAAGGCGCTCACCAGTCCACCGGCGGCGGAAGCCACATCGTCAGCGGCGGAGCAACGGTCGCCGACAGCCCCATCCTCCGCCGGCCCGATCTTTTGCGCAGTATGGTTGCCTTCTGGCAGAGCCATCCCTCGCTCTCCTATCTGTTTTCCGGAATGTATGTCGGTCCAACCAGCCAATCTCCGCGCGTGGATGAAGGCCGCACCGATGCTCTATATGAGTTGGAAGTCTCCTTCAGCCAACTGCCCGAGCGCGACTGCCCCCTCTGGATTCTCGACGGCCTGTTCCGCAACCTGCTCGTCGATGTCACCGGAAACACCCATCGAGCCGAGTTCTGCATCGATAAGCTCTACCCTCCCGAGGGGGCGGGCTTGCGTCTTGGCCTGCTGGAGCTGCGCGCCTTTGAAATGGCTCCGCACTACCGCATGGGACTGCTTGAAATGCTCCTCATTCGCGCACTGGTTTGCTGGTTCTGGAAGCAGCCCGGCCAACCCGAGCTGGTGCGCTGGGGAACCACTCTGAACGATCGCTTTATGCTTCCCCATTTTGTTCAGCGCGACTTCGAGGCTGTCCTCAAATCCCTCGGCAATGCCGGCTATCGCTTTGAGAAAGAGTGGTTCGCGCCTCACCTCGAGTTTCGTTTCCCCAAGATCGGGTCAATCGCGGCTGACGGTCTCGAGCTTGAGTTGCGTACCGCTCTCAAACCCTGGAACGTGCTTGCCGAGCAAGCCACCTCCGGCGGCACGGTACGCACCGTCGACTCGTCCCTAGAGCGCATTCAGGTTAAGTTGAGCGGCCTCACCGGGAAATCCCGCTATATCGTCACTTGCAATGGCCGAAAGGTTCCGCTGCACGCCATCGATGAGCCAGGCGAGGCCATCGCCGGCATCCGTTTTCGAGCGCGTATGCTCTCGGCAGCCTTGCACCCAACCGTCCCCGTCCACTCGCCGCTCACCTTCGAGCTTATCGATACATGGAACGGCCGATCCATGGGATGCTGCACCTATCATTGCGGCCATCCCGAGAACGGTATGTATGAAGCACGGCCCACCAGCACGCTTCAAGCCAAAGACCGCCGCATGTCGCGCTTCGTCGTCTCCGCACCGCCATCCGGTCCGGCTCTCATTCCAGTAGAGGAGAAGAACCCCGTCTTCCCCATGACCCTCGATCTGCGCTGGCCCTCGCCAAATCAGGCGGCAGCCTCCCCACTGAAAGGCGTCGAATCCTGATGTTCGATCTCTATCAGTCTGCTTTGCGCTACGGCGCGGTCTATGAGGAGTCGTCCAGCGATGGGGTCGCCTTCCGTCCTCACTGGGCGCCGTTGATGGAATGGCTGCGAACCGCCGGCCCCGCCGAACTCCAGCATCGCTGGGCGCGCGCCGATCGCCGCATCCGCGAAAACGGAATCACCTACAACATCTACGGCGACCCGCTGGGCGCCGACCGGCCCTGGCGCATCGATATCGTTCCGCTCCTGCTTCCTGAGGCCGAGTGGCGCGTAATCGAGGCCGGTGTCATCCAGCGTGCCCGGCTCCTCAGCCTGCTACTTGAAGATATCTACGGCCAGCAGAACCTGCTGCGGCAGGG
>Ga0182013_10003274_pt1 | contig 20419 bp, 12 predicted proteins | sample 612S2MmetaG_FD_120487 | JGI IMG/M metagenome (GOLD analysis project Ga0182013, IMG submission 120487) | Permafrost microbial communities from Stordalen Mire, Sweden - 612S2M metaG | ecosystem: Environmental > Terrestrial > Soil > Wetlands > Permafrost | place: Sweden: Stordalen | collected... | reverse complement strand
GGGTATAGCAATCCTGAAACCGCTATAGCGTCTAGACGAAAAAAGGGAGGAGATTCGATCTCCTCCCCTGCTGACCTGATTTCTGGCAGGAATTTATGGGACCGTAAAGGGCCGCAAGCCGTCTGTTGGGAAGATTCCGGTTGGTCCAGTCGCCGTTGAGGGCTGCGCGCGGAACATGTAGCGGATAGAGAATCCGGCCGAAGCGGACGAGTAGTTGCGTGTGTTGTTGGCTCCGAAGAATCCGCCCGCGAACCAGTGCGGACTTATCTGGTAAGCCACCTGGCCGCGCAGATCGTAGTTGGGACCGACGTTGGTTACATCGGGCAGGAAGGGATTGTTCTGGCCTGTCTCAATCGCCTTGTCGGCGGCAAGCGGCCAGAGCGGCGTTTTGTTCTCCTGGAATGCCTGCACGCCCAAACCGGCCACTACGTTGTAGTGCCAGTTGGTTCCGTAGTGGCCCACAAACGTGAACGGCACATTGGCCAGGAAGTAACCCTGCGGGCTGAAGTATCCGCCCATGCCGTGCGTGAATGCGTTCTGGTTGTTGGCGTAGTGCATGGCGAAAAAGTTGACGCCGATGCTCAGGTTGCCGTACTCCGGCGAAGTCATCACGCGCCAATAGGCGCCGCCGGTTCCATCGATGCGCGTATTGCTCTCCACGTGATAGCCGGTGAGGTACTGTCCGCCCGCGCCGAAATAGAAACCAGAACTCGCGTCGCCGCGCGAGAATTGCACGTTGCCCTGGTTGGCAACGACGCCGCCCCAGATTTGTCCCTGGTTGCCAAGCGTGTTGCCTGCGGGGTCGCGAAGGCCTGCGTAGGAGAGCTGGCTGTCTTTTACCGAATCGCGCGCGACGGTGACGGTGACGGGCCCGTTGCCCGGCCTGAACATGCCGCGAGCGGTAAAGGTCGACACCAGGAATCCGTAGGGCGTATATCCGCCTGCAATTGCCGCATGAGGAAATGCGAGTTGCACCTCGCCCCCAAATCCCACTGCGTTTTGCTGCGCGGGCGGGTTGACGTCGGTTGTGGTCAGGGTTCCAATCGGTTCGGGGATGGCCGTCAATTTATTGCCGCCCGTCGTCGACTGCAGAACGGAGATGGTGGCACTGCCGTCGGCCTGGCCCGAGTCGAGGAATACCGGCTTGGCCACAATTGTGACTCGGCCGTTGTAGCCCAGGGGCGCGGACGCTTCAAACGGGGACTCAAGGGCGGCCAGATGGTCAAAGCCGAGCGCGCCGCTGCGGTAGTTGATGTAGCCGGCGCCGCCGAGCCAGCCGCTGTAGCCGCTCTCAATGGCGCGCAACTGCATCTCCGCCTCTTCACGAGGGCTGACTGGCTTGGGCTCGCGCTGCACGCGGACCCACGGCCCACGAAGCGGGGGCAGATTCCTCTGCTCGAGTTCCTCGTCCGTCAATCCGGCGCCCGTTGAGGCCGGCGCGGGGGACTGCGCCTGTGCATCGTAGGGGGACTGGTTCTGTTGCGAACTTTCAGCCGCTGGTGTCTCCGGCGCATTCTTCAGTGCAGCCGCATTACCCAGGGTCGAAGTGGTTGGCTGGCCGGCCTGTCGCCTTGCCTGCTGTGTTGCCCGTTTGGTTTTCTTGTGTGTCCTGGCGTGCGCATACGTCGCGGTCGTTGACGCAGCGGGCTTCGCGGCCGGAGCTTCAGCCTGTTTTCTCGGGACCGAATACGCGCCCGTGGCCGCTTCCTGAGCAGAAGGCGTGTATTGCGCGGGCGTGTATTGGCCCTCAGTGGCTGTGGCCGGAACCTGAGCTGTGCCTGCCGCTCCCATTTGCATCTGCGGATTTACCGGTGTATTCGACAGCGTGTGAATTGCCGCGGCCGAGCCCTGTGTCAATTGGCTATCTGTCTCTTCTGCGAACCGAGCATGCACCTGGGCTGCCAGCGGTCCCATGGGTTCAGAGGCGATCCGCAATCCCGGCGGCGGAACTGCCGAAGCTGCCGGCTCCGTAGAAGCGAGGGTCTGTTCCGATGGGGGTAGATGCACCGTGCCCGCATTTCGACGAGGTGTGGGGGCAGGGCTCGCGGCGGACCGGGCTCGCACTGGGGCCCGCGTTGCCGTGTGAGCTGCATGAGCCTTGTGAGACTTTTTTCTCTTATGGGTTGCGCTCACGGCCGGCCACATCGTCATCGAGTGCGTCCAGCTTTGCTGGATCAATACGGGCTGCGCTATCGAAGTTCCCTGTTGTGCATTCTGCGGAATATAAACAGGCGCATTGCCGGGCGCGGTTCCTTGAGTGTTCGGCAACGGAACAATGCTGACGCCCGCCCCGCCAGGCATTGGCAGCGGATCGTTCGACGGCGCGTTGAGCCACTGATGCTGCGGCGCAGATTCCGCGGGAGGGCTGGCCAGGTTCACTGGCGCCTGATTGGAAGCAGAGGGCGGATAGGCAGGCAGCGGCGGCAAACTGTTCGCCGCAGGGTCGTGCCGCGGATCGAGCAAACGCTTCGTGTCTCCCGGCGCCGATGGCGCAAAAGATCCAGCCGGGTATCCGAATCCGCTATCGAGACTTTTGATTGTCGCATCGGCAGGCATGGTCGCCAGCGCAGCGCGCCAGTAGTCGGCGGCGCGTTCATTGTTGCCGCGTGCCTGCTCGAAACGGGCGGCGAGCCCAAGTACCTTCGGGTCGCTCGGAAAGCGTGCAAGAGCCTGGCGCAACCAGGCTTCAGCCTGCGCCATGTCTGTGGCGCCAAGGGCCGCTGAGATCGCTCCCTGGTAGTCGCTGGGGGTTGCGCTCTCCATCGGAATGGTTTTGAAAAGTGTCACTGCGTCAGCAGCGCGTCCAACCCTGGCATAAGCGCCAGCTACGGCTCTGCGCACATCCAGATTGTCCGGGTAATCCTTCGACGCGGCCTGCAATATCTCCACGCCGCGCAGCAGATTGCCTTCCTCCATCGCGGTTTCGGCGCGGCGCACGGCCCAAGTCGCCCACAATGAATCCAACTGCGCCCGCTCTGCCGCGTTCAAATCCGGACGCGCATCCAGGCGCAACATCAGCGGATAAAGCGCAACGTCATCCTTCAGGTTGTAGAGCAGCCATGCGTGCTGGACCTCAAGACCGGCGGGAGCCGCAGACCGATGCAGCATGTAGTAATTCTCCACACGGGTCAGATATTCGCGGGCCATGGGCGCATCGCCGACGGCTACATACAAGCTGGCAACGCCCTGCACAAACTCGATGTCGGCTTCCAGTTGCCGGCGCACGTCCGGCGGAATCTTGTTCAGCGTTTCGAGCGCCTCACTGTCGCGGTTCCCCGCCATCAGAGAAAAGACCAGTCCCTTCCATGCGTCGGAGGCCATGGAATGCGGCGCGTTCGCTGCGATCGGCACGTTTGCCCGGCTCGAATACTGCGCCTGTTCAAACTCTGCCGACGCTGCCCCGCTTGCGCCAACGCCATATCCAGGCTGAGGCGTCGTTGTTGCTCCGAATCTCAAGACTCGATCCTGAGGATGATAGATCGCGTCTCGAACCACCAATCCGCCAAAGCCCGCCTGGCTCAACCCTGACTCCCCGGTTTCAAGCCGCGTCGCACTCTGCTGCTGGAACAGTTGCGGGCTCGCAGTCTGCGAAGAAGGTATCGCCTTGATTTGAGGATTCTCGTCCGGCGCGGAACCTGACTGACCGCCGCTCGGCGAAGAAGCGTCTCTTCCCGCCGCGTCCGCCGGCTGCGGCGCATAAGACTGCGGCTGCGGAATCATGACCGGCGTGGGGCCGTTGTAAGGATCGGGGCCATACGCGGGCAGAGGCGGCACCTTGGTCGTCTTTGCGAAAGGCTCGTGGTCAGGATCGAGCAGGTTCTGCAAATCGGCCGCTGTTACGGCGCGATGAGATTTCGTGTCCTGCTCGGGATAGGCCAGCTGGTGCGCAAGCCTGTCGACGGGAGTGGCCGCCGGCATGGCCGCCAGCGCTGCGCGCCAGTAATCGGCAGCCCGCTCGTTGTCGCCGCGTGCCTGCTCGTAGCGAGCCCCAAGCGACAAAACCGCCGGGTCGTGCGGATAGCGCTCCAGCGCCTGGCGCAACCACAACTCAGCCTGGCCCCTGTCGTTTGCCTGAAGCGCTGCGCCGATTGCGCCTTGAAAGTCCCCCGAGCTTGCCTCCTGCATGGGGATGGATTTGTAGATCGACAGCGACTCTTTCGCGCGGCCTACCCGCGCAAATCCGCCGGCCACTGCCTTGCGCACTGTCAGGTTGTCTGGAAATGCCTGCGAAGCCGCGTCGAGAATATCCACGGCGCGCCGCACATTGCCGTTCTCCATTGCCGCCGCGGCACGGCGCACGCTCCAGTTGGCCCAGATGTTCTGGACCGTCTCCCTTTGCGTCGCGCTCAGATCGTTCCGGCTTCCCAGGCGCATCAGCGCCGGATAAAGAGCGCGGTCGTTCCCGGTGTTGTAGAGCAACCATGCGTTCTGGATGTCGACGTTTGGCGGCGGCTGCATTTTGAGCCTGGCGTAGTGCGCCTGCACGCGATTCATGTATTCCACTGCATGAGCCGTATCGCCACTGGCAGCGTACACGCCGGCCTCAGTCTGCATGAAATCGATGTCGCTCTCAAGCTGCTTGCGCACCGGCGCAGGGATCAGCGCAATCTCTTCGAGGGCCTGCGCGTTGCGGTTGGTTGCGGACAGCGTGGAAATCAGTCCCTTCCACGCATCGGCGCTTCCGGGATTGGCTTTGAGCACGCGGTTGTAAATGTCATAAGCTTGCTCGGTGTTGTTGCGCAGCAGGTAGATGCCGGCCAATTGCAATTCGAGCGCTGCGCTGGGCTGTCCGCCCGCCGCGGTCTGCAACCTCTCCGAACGCTCCAGCAATCCCTGCGCTACCTCAAGCTGATTGGCCTGCTGATAGATGGCGCCCAGCAGCGAGAGAAATCCGGAATCGCCGAGCGCGGCCTCGTACGTGGCCGGAGGCATCTTCTGCACATCTGCGATGGCCTGCGTATCCTGCCCTTGTACGTGATGCGCGCTCACCAGTCCCAGCCACGCCGACAGGTTGTTTCGATCTTCGTTGAGGATCTGCGTATACAACGCCGCGGCCTGATCGTAGCGCCTGGCCTCCATCAGGATGCCCGCGTATTGCAGCCTGGTGTCTGTCTTCAAGCCCGTCCCGTTGTCGGGGAATGGCAACGCCAGCGCCTGTGCGAGCACGCGCTGCGCATCTGCGGTGCGCCCCTGAGCCTGATAAATGCTCGCGAGGGAGCGCAGGTACTCCGGATCCCTCTCGAGCGCCAGTCTCACCCTGGCCGGATAATGCTCCGCGGTCGAGAGAGCCTTCTGGTTCTGGTGATCGCTCGCGTAGGCGAGAAAAAGTCCACGCCAGCCATCCAGATTGCTGGGCTGAACCTTGATTAACTGCTCGTAGACGCCCGCGGCTTGAGGATACTTCTGCTCTTTGGTCAGCAGACCCGCCAATCCATTCAACGCCTCGGGACTGCGGGGATTCATGCCCAGGGCGGCCTTGTACTTTGCTTCGGCCACAGCGAGCTGATTCTGATCGAATGCCTGCGTTGCCTCGGCCATCGTGAACCAGAAGCGCGAGGTCGCCAGCGCATTCTCTACGGTTCTCGCTTTGTAGCCGTCCTGCTCCGCTTCATTCAGGTAGCTGATGGCGTCGCCAAAATTCTTCTGCTGCATGCGCAGGAATCCCATGCCCGCCGCGACGCGCCCGTTCTTCGGATCCTTCTGCAACAGTTCTTCGAATCGGCGCTGCGCGTCATCCAGGCGGTGCGCGTTCAGCGCGGCAAAGGCCGCACGCTCAGCGGGCGTGCGCGCGATTCCCGCGTTCATCTGCGCAAGCTTCCGTTCGCTCGACTTCAGATTCGTGGCGACTTCGGTATCCTGCGGATGCTCCTTCAGATACTGACGCAATCCCGCCGCCGAAGCCGGATTTGCCGAGTCCCAGATAAGCGCCTGCCTCAACGCCGCCTGCGCATCGGCATCCTGCGGATGCGCTTCGAGTATGCGAATTCCCTCGGGCCGCGTCTTGGCGTCGTAGGTGAGCAGTGTGCCCAACGCAACCGCAACGCTCGAGTCGCCCGGATTGCGATCGGCCAGCGATCTCATTCCGGCAATCGCCGCTGCTTTGCCAGTGGCAGTGCCAAACAGCGTTTGATAGTAGGCGATCGCAATCGGCCCTTCAGGGGGATGGTCGCCATACAACTGCCGATAGATCTGCATCGCCTCGTCGGCTCTGCCCTGCTTGGCCAACTCCCCCGCATGGCGCAGTTCATCGCTCTGCGCGCTCGAGCTGCTCAGCGCCTCGATTTTGGCAATATTCGGGTCTTTGGGATTCACCCTGCGCAGACGATCCAGGGCTGCATCAGCCTTGCCTGCCTCTCCCATCAACTTGTAGTCTTTGGCCACGCCGGCCAGCGCATCAGGATTGTTGGGCTGGGAAAGAAGAATCTGCTGCCACAACTGAACGGCCATATCCGGCCGGCCGCGCGACTCCAGCGCTCGGGCTTTGTCGATCAGCGTGCCCCGTTCGCCTTCGTTCGTTCCGACTGCGGTTTTCTTTTGGGCGAGACTGACCTGGAGCGCCAGTAAGAGGCAACCTGTAACAACCAGAATCCTGCTCCGAGCCCCGCAACCAACCTTCATCGGCGCTTCCAATCTACTTTCAATTCGCCCCCTGGGCCAAACCGGAATCTGCCCTCCAGAAAACCCGTTGCGAACAGGACAAGATTCTGATCGTAATAGCTTAGGTCTTTCCCATACAAACCCGTCGGCTCATCCTTCATCAGGTTCATGCGAATCATTTGGTGAATGCTTATCTTCGAGCAGTTTGGAAACGCGCTCAGATACGGCAGCAGGGCCGCTGAGAACCCCACAGGTCCATCTTGCGCCATCGGCACTCCCAGGTCACTTACCTTTTCAGGGGGGGCATCATGATCGGCAAGATATCCGCTCATTCCAGGCACGTAATTCACCAGATTTGTGCGTACACCCTGGCTATCGTCCGCCATGCCCGCCCACAGGTACACTCGGATGGCGTCATACGCGCCGCCGGGGCCATCGCTGTCATTGCTCCCTGGCTTCTCGACGGGCACCGGATAAAAACCGTCGCCGGGAAAATAATCGACCCAATCCATGGCATAGCCGTGGCGCGCGCTCTGTTCCAGCAGGTGCGGAATATTGAGAGCGATCTGCTGCCAGGGTCCGTTTGGATCGAACTGCCCTAAACGTTGAAAGACAAAGACCGGAAGGTAGCTCGGATTCAGGGTCCATGTCTGATCGTGCTGGAAGCCCGCCGGGCCCGGCAGCAGCATGACGCCGAAACCGGGAAGATTCGCTACCTCGGTGGCGGCAATCTGCGCCAGCATCCTGTTGCCTAGGTTTGTGTACTGCGGATTGCTCCAAAGGCGACCCGCCTCGACCAGCGCGTAAGCCATCCAGACGTCTGCATCCGAAGCCGAGTTCGTGTCAAGCGGCTTCCACACGCCACTCTGATCTTTTCCCCAGAGCCATGCGGGGAGATGCGTCTGAAGGTCGCCCTGGGCCAGGTTGGTTTGGGTCCAGTTCAGCAATCGGTCAAAATGTGTGCGATCGTTGTCGGCCAGCGCAAAGAACATGGCATACGCCTGCCCTTCAGAGGTGGTGTGCTGATCTCCTTTGGGATCGTATACGCGGCCCTGCGCATCGATAAATCGAGCAGAATAAGAGTCCCATAGCGCCCAATTACGCTGCTTGCACCCGCCCGTTGCGCAGAGCATCGACAATAGCACGATCGGCAGCGCACACTTCCCACGCAGGGACTTCTGAATGCCCATCGCACAAGTCCTCAGGAAAGGAGCGCGCGCGGCAGATCGATATTTGAATCCGGCCAGGCGCCCCTTCGAGTATTCGCTATCTATTCATCTAGCATACAGGTTGATTCCATGGAGTTAAACAGGATGTTCGGGTGTAAAGCGAAAGGAATGTGCAAAAGCCACAGCCACCAGGATGCGCTCATCTGGTGGCTGCTCTTCATTGTTGATTCCTGGTTGTTGGTGTGTGCTCTCAGTCCTCAATCATCCTCAGGCGAGACCTGGCCCTGACGCGCAGCCACTGTCTTGTCCATATGGAAACAAGCAACGCCAGAATCACCACGATGACCGCGATGAGCCACGGAACCTGCCTGAGCCATAGCCGCAACCGCGTCCACCATGGCACCATACCCACGTGATAGACCTCCGCGCCAATCCTGAACGATTGGAATTGGGTCCCGTGCAGGACCGCAACCGATCCGGAGACATCGCTTGACTGTTGAATCTCCATGAACGTGTCCATGAAAGGCTCAAAAGCGCCCGCATCCCTGAAGTGAATGGCAACGATGCTGCGGCTGCCGCCCGGATCGAACGGAGATTCGACTCCCTCAATCACCGCGTCGGGCGTGCCGGAGGCGGTCAGGTCGCCGGATTCAGTGTGCTCGTCAGAGTGGAGCTTCCACCATGCCTGATGCAGAGGAGCAAAGAATCCTTGCGTATCGCGCACCTGAATCTGGCCGCTGCGCAGGGCGACCGGAAGGGTGCCTTTCAACTGGTCGAATCCCGGCTGATCGTCACCCGTGCCTAGAATCAGAAAATCCGTTCTTGCGCCCAGGTGCAGCGCATCGGGACCGGCCACAGTCACGCGCAAGGCGGGATATCCCGTCTGGCGGCCAAAGTGTCCCATCAGCGTAACGAAGGTCTCGACTTCCTGCTCAGTGGGCGTGGGCGGAAGCACTGCGGTGGTCTCGCCAAGATCGGCAAAGCGCGTAAACGGAAAGCCCGCGTTGGCGAAAGTCTCCAGGTTGGGCAGCGGCGCATAGTGCGGATAGCCGCGGAGGTCCAGGTAGGAATCGCGCAGGATGGCGCCTTGCATATTGATCGGAGTCGTATCCTCGCAACCTCCCTTTTTCAACAACTGGAAAGTAAAGTCGAACGAAAGAGAGTTGGAGAACGGCCGCAGATTGACCACCGGTACCGGAACCTCGGTCTCCATCTTGCGCGAGGCCTCTTGTCCGGGAATCAACGGAGTGGATCCCAGAAACGCGTTGTTGACCCGCACCTGCAGGCTTGAGATCGGCCCGATCGGAATCGAATTGTAGCGATACGCGAGCTTGAGCACTGCGTTGGGACGGTCGGCGTAAAAAATGTCCGGCGGAATGCGAAAGTAAACATTCAGAGGCGCAGTGCCGTCGCCCTGGAGTTGATCGGAAGATGCGTAATCCCACAGCGCGATCGTCTGATCGGTGCGCGCCCAGCGCGGCGCTGTGTCGGGCCCCTGTTTCTCCGGGAGCTTGATGCTGTCGATGCTGGCCAGCCCTCCGGCCAGCATGTCGCCGTGCAAGGCGACGGCCTGCGCAGCAATCAAAGCCTGGTCTCCATCGGCGCCGGCAATGATCAGAATCTTGCTGTACTGGTCATTGGGATTGGTGCGCATGGCCACGGTCGGCAGACTGATGCTGGGCAGGCCCAGCCCCGCGGGGAGATTGCCTGCATTGTCCGCAATCACGATCGCATTGCCCTGTGGAATGGCTCCGAAATGAACCGGGAAGCGCACCGGCCTGTTCTCAGAGAGCATGCCGAAGTAGCTGGTGACGATGCCCGCCGCCTGGATCGCCTTGTAGGTGGGAGTGCCCGCAAAAACAACCGGTATGCTCAGCGGCTGGATCACTGCCGGGTCGAGAAACGGTATCGGCAACTGCTTCAGATCGTCGGCCAGCGGCAGCAGATCCCCCTGAATATCCAGAACGGTGTTGCGGTGAACGCGCGCCCACAAGGTAGTGTTGGCCGGGTCCTCGCAAACCATCGTGTAGTGGCCGATGAACTCGATGGTCAGCGTGTTGTTATGGACCAAAAGATCCGTTGGAATTGTGAATTCTGCATCCGCATCCCGGCTGTCCGAGCCACCCACCTGGCCCGGCGTTGGCTGGATGGTGGCAAAGAGCGTTCCATTCAGGATCAGCTTCAGGTGGCTGAGTTGCGGCAGCAGGCTTGGAGAAAATGCGTAGTAGACGTGAATCTTGGCCGTCTTCACAACATGGGTCTCTGGCAGCGTGAAATAGATGCTGTGCATGCTGTCGATACCGTGAAGCTCGATCTGCGGCGAGCCTGCGTCGTTCAGTGTGAAGGTGTCCTTGTAATGACCCGGGCCAAGAGGGGCATCCGCAGCGGTGGCGCCGGCTTTCGCAACAGTCTTTGCCGTCGCGGCCAAGTGCTGCTGCTGTCCGCGCAGGTTTTGCACTCCGCCCATCAGAAGCGCCGCGAGAATGAAGATGACTGAAGTACGGGCAATTGAAAGCGAATTCGGCTTCCGGTCGTTGTCATCCTTGTCGGTAAACAGGCTTCGGAAAGTCGAAGCCAGTCCGTGCATCGATATCCGGAAGATGCGTCCAAGGCTGACCAACACGTTATCGCTTTCGCGTGCTTCACCCCAGCCAAGCCACGAGTCTGCTCGTGAATAAAGCACCATGGTCAACACTTCCTCTTCGGCAATCGATAAACTCTCAAACCGCACGCGCAGCACTGATCCCTCAGAGGAGATAACTGACGCATGCATTTCAGTTCCCGCGGCCGGCGATGGAAACGCCAGGCGCACCTCAGTCAAAGGCGCGATTTCGATCGCCTCGCTTAGGCGGATACTGGTGCCACCGCTGGACATGTTGATTGTCTCTCCGCTGATCGCCCTTCCGTCCGGCATTCTGGTCTCCACGGGGGTTACCACGCTGATACGCACCGAAGTCCGCAACTGCTTCAGTTCACGCGCCACCGCCGTGCACACGCCCAAAATCACCACGTTGAAGCAGCACCAGAGCACGTTCATCATCACCGTCCCCGGCCGGTCCCTGTCCCAGATGAAGAAACGCGGGATCGCTACGATCAGCCCCGCAATGTTGAACAGGAGCATCACCAGGAATGGCTGCGCAATCTTGGTGTCGAAGAAGGTGCGCTTGACCACGCCTCCCTTGGCCGTCACGTTGAACTTGCCCAATTTGGGGTTGATCAATGCCATCATGGTCGGCAGCAGAATATACGGAGACAGAACCGTCTCGTAGATCTCGTTCCAGAATGAGTGCCGGTGCTCGCCCTGAATCCTCGAGTTGGTCACATTGGAAAGCGTAAGGTGAGGCAGAGCATAGGCGAGAATAGCCGCCCAGTATCCAGGAATATTGGTGTGGTTCAGCAACAGATAAATCAGCGGCGCGGTGAGGAAGATCAGGCGCGGCACTGCATAGAGAAAATGGCACATCGCATTGAAGTAGCACAGCCGCTGCGGAAACGTCAGGCCCGGTGCAAAGAGCGGGTTGTCGGTGCGCAGAATCTGAATCATGCCCCGCGCCCAGCGAATGCGCTGTCCCACGTGGGCCGACAGTCTTTCCGTAGCCAGTCCCGCTGCCTGGGGAATATTGATGTAAGCCGTGCCCCAGCCGTTCATCTGCATGCGCAGCGAGGTATGCGCGTCTTCCGTTACGGTCTCTACCGCGATGCCGCCCACTTCATCCAGCGCCGTCCGCCGCAGCACGGCGCATGAGCCGCAGAAAAACGAAGCATTCCAGAAGTCGTTGCCGTCCTGAACCACGCCATAGAACAGTTCCCCCTCATTGGGGATCACTCGAAACTGTTCCAGGTTGCGCTCGAAAGGATCGGGAGAATAGAAATGGTGGGGCGTCTGCAGCATCGCCAGCTTGCGATCGCGCACAAACCAACCCACTGTCATCTGCAGAAAACTGCGCGTCGGCACGTGATCGCAGTCGAAGATCGCCACCAGCGGAGAACTCAGCGTCTTCAGCGCGGCGTTGATGTTTCCCGCCTTGGCGTGCGCGTTGTCTCTCCGGGTCTTGTAGCCAATGCCGGCCTCGAACGCGAATCGCTCAAACTCCTTGCGCCGCCCGTCGTCCAGGATATAGATATGGATTTTGTCTGCCGGCCAATCCATGTTCATCGCGCCCAGCGCCGAATAGCGCACTACATCCAGCGGCTCGTTGTAGGTCGGAATCAAGACATCGACGTGGGGCCAGTCATCCGTATTTTCAGGGAGCGACACTGGCGCGCGCCGCAACGGCCAGATGGTCTGGAAGTACCCGAGAAACAGAATCAGGAATGCGTAGGCCTCGGCAAGCAGGAGGCACATGATGAAGAACACGTCGAGCGCGCCCCAGTGACTTGCCGGATCCTGAAAGAACTGCACCACCTGCATGATGCGCCAGTATCCATAGCGAAAGGTGCAGAACATCGACATCATCATCAGGGTCAGCGTGACCAGATAAGAATCGGAGCTGCGCGCCATGGCCAGCGCCATCAGAAGGCTCAACAGCCCCAGCACCGCCTGTTGCGGCCAGGTGAGAGGCAGGATGGCGAGGAAACAGAAGCAGGCAGCCGCCGCCAGCAGGAAGATGAGACGCAGGAGTCTGGTAAGAAAATTCTCCCCTGCGCCGATGTCCTGCCAAAGGCCCGATGCGGTCATCGTTCACTCCAGCGCACTCCGCGATAGGTGCTGCTCGCGGCTGCCGATTGGCTCTTGACCCAACCTGCAAGGCTTCCGAAATCCTCAGCCACGGTGGAGTTGGGAGCGTAATCCATCACCGTCATTCCTTCGGCCAGAGCTTCACTCACGGCCGGTGCGCGGCGAAGAACAAACGGCAAGAGACGGTCGCCCAACTGCTCACGAAGCACTTCACGGATGTCCAGGTGCAGCGGGAGCGAAGGATCGAACTGGTTCAGCACATAAAAAGGAAGCGGCGGTTTAGCTTGAGCGTTGCCATTGTGCTGGAAGAAGCTGTCGATGGAACTGAAGCTGACCACCGAATTCATGTCGGGCACCAGCGGCACCAGCACCAGCGGCGCCAGCCGCAAGACGCGGCGGGTGGTTGCGCCCGAGGCGGTTGCCAAATCGACAATCACGCGGCTCGCGCCCCGTGAATACGTGGTGATCTCCCCAGACAAGGCGTCCTGGCTCGTCGTATCCGGGCCCAGTCCTTCGGGGTCAATCGTCACCATCTGGATGGGCGCATCGCCGCTATTGCCTGGAGGGCTGAAGGTCCTCAGCAACCCTGGGCGCTGATCGCGCGCACCGAAGAAGAACGGGAGCAACCCATAGGGCGCTGTATCCACCAGCAGAACCCGCTCGCCGCGAGCCGAGAGAGCGCGGCCCAGTGTTGCAACCAGGCTGGTCTTGCCCACACCGCCGGCGAGAGAGAAGATGGCCACCACGGGAGCGCGTGCCGCCACGGGAGCAGGAACCGCCTCCGCCGGCGCGCCGGCGCCTTCAAAAACGCCCCTCAACGCATACCAGCGCGAAGCAAGTCGATCACGCGAGCCCTGCAGTGTGTCTTCAGGAGCCTGCGGTACCGCCTGCTGGGGAGCAACTTCAGCGCGTTCAGGCATGAGCCAGGCTGGACGCCCGGCATGCTCGAGCGGATCGGCCGTTGCCCATGGATTGCGAGGCAGCGGATAACTGTCTTCGTGCATCGACGAGGCATGCGGATGACTCTGAGCCGGCGCATGAGTCTGGGGTGGGATATATCCGGGATAATCGCGCTTGGGCGAATAATAAGGTGCGGCAGGTTGCGAGGGTGCCTGCGCTGCTTCCGCGGCCAGCGCAGCAGATAAACGATCCGCTTGCGCCTGTTGCTCCGCTTCGCGTTGTGCGGCCTCGTGAGCTGCCAGTTGCGCGGCTTGCTGCGCGGCTGCTTGCGCCGCTGCTTCCGCAGCTTGTTGCGCGGCTTGTTCCGCGGCTTCATGTGCTGCCCGTTGCGCGGCTTCTTGTGCGAATCGCTCCGCAGCTTCTTGCGCGGCTGCTTCCGCGGCCAGTTGCGCGGCTCGTTGCTGTGCAGCCCGTTCCGCGGCTTGCCTTGCGGCCTGCTGCTCTGCCTGACGCGCGGCCTCTTCGGCAACTCGTTGAGCGGCGTCTTTTGCTGCCTGGGCCTGGAGTGCAGCCCGTTGCGCAGCCAATTGCTGGGCAGCCTTCTCCGCGGCCAGTCTTGTGGCCTGCAACTGTGCCTCTTGCGCCGCCCTCTGCTCGGCCAGTTTTTGCTCTGCCAGTTGTTGCGCGGCCTTCTCCGCGGCCGCTCGTGCGGCCTGCTCTGCTGCTTTCTCTGCTGCCAACTGAGCAGCTTTCTCCGCTGCTTGCTGTGCTGCAAGCTGCGCGGCCCGGCGAGCCATCTCTTGCGCTGCCTGTTCCGCCGCCTGGCGTGCTGCCTGCTCTGCTGCTCTTTGCGCGGCTTCCTGCGCAGCTTGGTGCGCTGCCGCTTCGGCCGCCTGGCGTGCTGCTTGCTCTGCCGCTCTTTGCGCTGCTTCCGCCGCGGCTTGGTGCGCCGCCGCTTCGGCTGCCTGGCGCGCTGCCTGCTCTGCTGCTCTTTGCGCTGCTTCCTGCGCGGCTTGGTGCTCTGCCTGTTCCGCTGCCTGGCGCGCTGCTTCCGCTACCGCTTCGCGTGCTTTCTGCTCTGCTGCCTGGCGTGCCGCCGCCTCGCCAGCTTCGCGCGCGGCCTTGTCTGCCGCCTCGCGTGCAGCTTGCTGCGCAGCTAATTCCTCATTGCGGGCCACTTCGGCTGCCCGAGCCTGCTCGGCCAGGCGCCGCATCTCCGCCGCTCGTTCCACATCTGCCAGATTCTGAATCTCGACCGGATGTTCAGCTCCGGCTAACTGCTGTGCCCGCGCCTGCTCTTCTTCTATCGCCTGCTGCACGCGCAACCGCGCCTTCTCCCGGGTTTGCGCCCGCGACGCCGAAAAGTCGCGATACTTGGCGCCGTGCAAATTGGCCCAGGAATAGAGCGTCGCCACATCTTCCGGCGTCTCATTCTGGTCGTACAGCGGACCACGATCAGTCATCCCTCACCCCAGGACCTTCCGCTGTCACTCCCGATTTCCCGCTCATGTCAGGTCATTATTTAGGCTTTAATGCCGCGGAAGGCCAAGACGGACTCACCAAAACGGAGGATATCCTCACCCGGAATCCTAGTCTCTCGCTGTTGACAGAACAATAACACTTGCTCGGTTGCGCCTCTACCACTTTCCTGTCATGGGAAAGTCCCGAAACGCCTCATTTTGTTCGCGATGCGGAACTTCCACAGCGGCGAGTAACTCGTCTGTCCGGAGATGTGATTACCATGGTACCACTATCCTTGAGTACCTGCCTGGACAAGAGGATCAGGCCCCGGAAAAGCCCGTAATCTGCGGCCCTTGGGCGTCGGCGGGGCGGCCACTTCCCTCTCCCGCGGCAGCAACACATTCCCTGTGTTAGTTTGGAAACAGCGGCCTTGAACGAGCTCGTAGCTCAGTTGGTAGAGCAACGCCCTTTTAATCCGAAATTGGCCAAAATTCGAAGACTTGGCGAAACAACACTTTATACATATAACTAATTGAAAGTAAACGATATATAATCCGAATATGCGCTGCATATTGTCGCACTGGAACGCATGGGATACGGTACAGAGTGGCTATTATTTGGCTACCAGAATTCCAGTGCAACGCTATGCAACTGGTGCCGAAACCGGCCGTTGTTTTCGGTCCACAACGCCTTCATGCCGGACAGTAATTACTGGCTCACCGGCCAAACAACAGGGAACGCGGTAAGAACTGCGGAACAACTCGCTGACGGCACTGACCTTCCGTTGGCTAAAGCCGAGGTTCTTGCGCATGGAATCGGCGGACCCTTGTTGACTTAAGAGTACTAGGCCCGTTGCCGAAGATTCATTTGCGATTTAGAATCCGTTGAAAAACTCGCAGCTATGGGAAAGCCGGGATCGTTCTCCCGCAGTGTGCACCTAAGCTGACCCTGCCGGAAACGGGGCCGAATTGCCCCCTAGCCGTCCAGTCTTCATCTGCACTTAGTTTCGATCGAACGGTTCCGTCCCGCCCTTCAGAGGAAGTTCGAGCTGACTCTTCCTCTGGAAGGTCAGCACCCATGTTTCGCCTGTTCCATGTTCAAAAATCTCAAGGGGTACCTGCGAAAGCACTAGGAAGGCGATCAGATTTTCGCTTTTGGGAAGACCGCCTTTGGCATATGCTGCGCGCTTCTCCCTATAAAAACCGGCTCGCCGAAGCAAATCTCCATCAAAACCCTTGAGATTTGCCATCAACGAGGATAAACCTCGTCGAACAGCCAGCATTAGATGAGCGTCAGGCTTTGTGTGCATCAACAGATTGTAAAAGTTTTTACGTGTAACGGAAACTTCTTTACAATTTGGTCCGCCGAAGTTAATCTCTGTGCATCGTCAGGCCTGTTTGGAAAAAGTGCGGCAGGCAGCCAACATCAGAGATCGGGAAAGGGTGCCCTGATTATGACCCAGCGAACCGGTACGTTGTCTAGCCTCAATGATAAGTCACTTCTTCTTCGACGCCCTTTGAAGGCGACCGTCTCCGAAGTCGAGCCAAATCTTTTTGTTGCGCGCGCCCCGCAGTTGCGTGTACTCTTTGGGGGTTCCGGGAAAACTCCAAATGTCGCGCTACGAAGACTCGCGACCGGTATTAAGTGTCAGTATCGCCTTTTGGCAGCTATCCCAAGCGGCAGTCGAACTGTATTCCACAGAAAATTGCTGCGTACTTTCAGAAACTTCGTAAGGGAGAGCCATAGCCGGGATGAACCAACATCAACTATCCGATAAGTTGCAGGAGAAACTTGGTTTTCAGGCAAATCCGGCAAGAGCTAACTCGAAGGTAATCAGCGGTGGAACGCTGAAGGCCGTTAAGTCGCGTCGCCGCAAGAGTACGAGCATCCAACTGGCCCCCCCAGACGGCTATCTTAACCGGGACTCCTTCCTAAGTTTCAATCTGAAACAGCCCGCCCTTGATCCTCAGCAGGTTACTAAGGTCGAGGCTGAGACGGGTCTGCCCCTCTCCCTACAAAAGGACCTTGCGGAGTGCCGTCTCGACTCCGAGGTTGCTCGACTCTTGTTCTATTGCTTTCGGATGGTGGTACTTACCCGCGACAATATCACGATCAAACTTGTCTGTGACTATATTGAAGTCGCGAAGGAGAAGTTGCCTCCTCCAAAATCTCCCGATACCTTCTGGTCCCCTAAGCGGCGGCGATATCTCAGCCATTTGAACAAGCTGCGGAGCGAGATTCAGAGGAACAGGAGGCTTGCAGAGAATGAAGCGACCGAACGGTGCATCTCGGATTTCCTCAAGTACCTCGAAGAGGGCTGGGGTCTCAACTAGTCGGAAACCCCCAATGAACAGTCCTGGGGATAAGAACAGTCTCCTGCGCAGCCTTTCCGCGGGAGACTGTATCGCGTTCATCGGAGCCGGATTCACGGCGCCAACAGGAATGCTTTTATGGAAACCATTGCTCCAGAAACTGATCGACGCGCTGCGGGATGACCCAAATCGAGCGATCCAGGAGCCTCATTCCCTCGCGATCCTTTCCCACGCGCAGTCTTGCCTGAATGAGGGGCAATTTGCAAGAGCGGCCTCTGCGATTCGAACTGCAGATCAATCCCATCTTGTCGACGAATACCTAGATGAGCTATTCGATGCGAATACACATTTCCATAACAAGCGTAAGACGGATGCGGGCAGGGTAGAAATGGCGGCGCGGCTTGAGGCATTGTCCTCTCTGCCTTGGGCCGGCGTTGTCACTACGAATTATGACACTCTCGTGCTGGATTCATTCATCCACTCCAAGGGGTGTAAGAACGTTTGTTACACTCCGTCTTCCGGTCTTGGGCCGATACTGAAGTCGACGGATCGGCCCTTTTTTGTCCATCTTCACAGTAATATCCGTACCCGGAACCTCATCCTCACAGAAGACGACTACGATCAAGCCTACTTAGCGTCGTCGCCGGTGCAGACATTTCTTGAAGCGTTGTTCTTGCGCTACACAGTCGTATTCATTGGCACGAAGGTGGAAGATCGATTCGTGGAGATGAGAAGGCAACTCCAACTCATGTTTGGGCAGACCGAGAGCCCTCGAAAGAGTCAAAACGTCCTCCCTCCCGAATATGTCTTATTGCCGTCGACGGACAATGATCGCGGAGCCTATTTAAGATCTACTTCAGGATTTCGGACGATTCAATACGACAACAAGACTGGCCAGCATGAAGGGCTCACCCCACTGCTCAATGAACTCGCTGAGAGCGTAGCTGAGCGCAAACGGCGAGGGGGCCTCCTCGATGATGTATGTGCGAAGATCCTCAAGATCGTGAGTGAAAAGCCCGAAGGATACAGTTATTCAGATATCAGAACCAAGTTCTGGGCCTCATTCAAGTCTTCACAAAAACACCCCGCGAATCTGAACGACCGCGAGATCGGATACCGACTCTATTTCCTCATTTACCAGGGACTCGTTGCGCTCGACGAAGAACGTGATGTCTTCTATTCTCCCGTGGCGCGTCGACACCTCGTCTGACGATCGATACTGAAAAACGCCGATGTCGCCGGGACGGATTATTGCTTTAAGCGTAATCGCCGCTCCAGTCATGGATAACCGCAGCAGTTTTCAGAGTGTGGGCACTCATGATGGCTTTGGCAGTTGTGGACGGGGTCAATCCTGCCAAGGGTCTCCTCGCTGGCCAAGACCTATGGACGGAAATTGGCGTCCCGAGTCGGCCAGGAGGGCTCGCTCTGTCCTGGGATCACCCCGCGAGCGGTTCTGGATGGTCGGCGCGGGCATACCTCCGGAGGTCGGCCACCGGAATCAAAACGCGCTTGCCAATTCGCCTGGTCGGCAGGCGCTGAGTGGCTACCAGATAATCCAGCGCACGCTGGCTGATGGAGAGCACCTGCGCAGCTTCGCGCCGGCTCAGCAACAACTTCTCTTCAGCGCGAATTGGAGGCTTCTTGTAAGCATATGGTTGAGAACGCGGAGACAATTCCATAATGAGCCATTCACCTTTCCAACTGTTGAGTTGCATTTGACTTGCGCCCAGTCTCACCGAACGCGCCAACCATACAGCTTCCCTTCGTCGGCCTTGGGGTAGCACACGCCGGATTCCAGCTTCCAGCCAGGCCGATCACAGGCGGCCAAATGCCCCAAATCGCCGCCTTGCCATAGCTCGTATGCCCGCAAGCCATCCACCGAAAGCGCCCACGACGCCGCAAGGTGCCCTTCGACGCCGGCATTGAAGCCACGGGCGCGCCCGTGATCGAAGCCCAGCCAATAGCCGAAAACAAAGACGCCGCCGAGTATGAACAACCCAGCCGCAGAAACAATGGCGCTCCATTTCAGCAGATCGCGCAGACCCTTTCTGGTCGCCACGGACTCGGCCGCACCGACTACGGCATCCGTCAAAGACGCCTGCAAGCGGACCCTCGAAGACTCAGCTTCAGCCGCGGCGACTGACCGAATTTTCTCCAGGATGCCCTGCACGGTTACGTTGATCTTTTCTGGAACTGCCTCGTACAGGTCGCTGTAATGGCCGAGCACAATCATCAAAGCCCACACGGCATCTGTCGGCTCGATCCCGAACCTGTCAGCGTAAGACCTGGCACGCTCGCGCTCATCCTCAGACAGATCCGCAAGAAAGACGCTGTAGAGGTCGTCACTTGCTGGGGACATCGTCGCAGACCTTATCGAAAATGTTCTGAGCGCATTCCCGGCGCCATCGCTCGATTTCCGCGCGACTTCCCAGCGTTGCCGTTTCCCGTGCCCTTTCGAGCGTCAGTCGGTTGCTTTGCACGAGATTGGTTACGCGCGTGGCGAGTTGCGGAAGGAACAACGATAGTCCTTGCCGCGCTTCCACCGCCTGCCGCAGAGGCGAGTTGTCGTACAACTCAAACAGCGACGGGGACATGCCAAAGAAGCGGTTACGGACCACATGAATCCTGCCGTGTTTCACCACGTTCATGTATTCGGTCAGCATTTCGCAACTGTCGCGCTGCTGGTTTATGAGGAACAGCGAAATGAATGGCCATCCGAACTCGTTCAGCTTGTCATCGAACATCGAGCCATAGCGGTTAACGCCCTCATTGTTTCTTGCAGCGGTATTGACCACAACCTCATCGTCCTTACTTGCGTCCACTATGTCCAGAAGATCGAGCCAACCTTCGTTCTCGTCGAGGTTTACGAGCGAGAACGACTTCACGGACTTCTGGTAGGCTTTGCCAACGTCGGGGTTGGCCGTATCGGTTTCCACCAACGAGACCTGCCGATTTCTCATCTCGAAGTAGTCGAGGAGTGCGATAGCGCCCACAGACTTCCCCACGCCACCTTTGCTGCCAGTTACAAAGAAAACTCTTGCCATACCTTGCTCCTTTCTTACAGCGTTACGTCCGGTTTCATTTGGAATTGCCCAGGCCTTACTTCAACGGTTGGTGACCCCACCGTGCCCTTACTGGCCGCTTTTACTGGAACTGGTTCCTTTGGTTGCGCCAGGTTTTTCAGGTAGGTAGAAAGGGCGTGGATTGTGATTGTGACGCCGTTCTCTTCAAAAACACGGACCAGCATCTTCAGCGTGTAGCCGTTCTCCCGCAACTTTTTCAACTGAGGGTACACGCCCCGC
>Ga0182013_10003266_pt1 | contig 20433 bp, 19 predicted proteins | sample 612S2MmetaG_FD_120487 | JGI IMG/M metagenome (GOLD analysis project Ga0182013, IMG submission 120487) | Permafrost microbial communities from Stordalen Mire, Sweden - 612S2M metaG | ecosystem: Environmental > Terrestrial > Soil > Wetlands > Permafrost | place: Sweden: Stordalen | collected... | reverse complement strand
GCTGGCGGGCACGGGGAAATTAAGAAGGATGAATGAAGAATGAAGAATTGTGGAATACGCCGGTTTCATCATTCTTCCTTTTTCATTCTGCATTCGTCCCGGCTGTTCCAGATTGTCGCCGCAGTAAATGACGCGGGTGTCGAGGAGGGAGGAGGGTTTGGCCGCTTTAGGAGCGCGGGTCTCCTGACCCGCAGCAGCTTCGCCAGACCGGGCGCGTGGTGATTTACCGGTGACGTTGGCAATTCCGGACGTGCTGCGGCTCGGAGAGCCGCGCTCCGGCGACGCGGATTCTTCGGCGGCGGCGGGGGTTTTCCGCGCCTTCACAGGCGCGGCTACGGGGTCAGCGGCGGATGCGGAAATCTTTTTCGCCATGCGCGGAGGTTAGAGAAGCGGCGCGCGGTCGTCAATGTGTGCCGCCGGGATTTGATTTCCGACGGCGTTGCACGAATATGTGCAACGGAAGGGCGAATGAGGAAGGGGGCGGTGCATGTTAAAATAAACCGAATGGCAGATTAAATTTCATTCAGAAACTTTCAATCCGAACAAATTTGTTGGAGAATTGAAACAATGAAATTCATTTACACTTTGATGTTTATTACGGCAGCCGCACTTTTGTCAGGCTGCGTCACCGGAAGGAACAGTCTTGTGCTCGACGCCGTAGGGCCGGAATGGTCCCAGCCCGTGGAGGAAAGTTCAACTTTGACCAATGGCACGCTGGTGGTTTATTCCGCCTACAGGATCAGCGCCGACTTCGACGAGAGTGATCCGCGCCGTCCGGAGTATTCCGACTACAAAATTTTCACCACCGATGGAAAGCTATTGCGGAAAGTCCACAACAAATCGGGAACTATTCTTCAAGATGTGGTTCCAGTGGCACTTGCACCCGGAAAATATAATGTTGTTGCGCGCGCCAACGGCTATGGATATGTGACCGTTCCAGTAATGATTGTGGCGCAAGAAAAGACCATCCTGCACCTTGAAGGCGATTCATCGGCGGATCAATCACTATTCAACCAGACCAACTCCGTGCGTCTGCCGGATGGCAGGATAGTTGGTTGGAAAGCTGCTCCAAACTTGTAATCTGCGAAACTGCCCGCCCGTTCCAGCAAGGAACTAAAATTTCAACCAAGACAATTGGTAGCGCGTGGTGATTTCATGAAAGGTTCGGGCCCTGCAAAGATTCAGGGCAACGCTTCAGGAATTTGTTTCCGTACTTTCCATAAAAAGTCAGATTTTAGATTCTCGAATGTCTCCAAACAGGATTTTGTAACCTGATTGTAACAAATCCGACATGCGGTTGTAACGGCATCGTTTCATTCTGTCGCCGAACTCTGAAACAACCACCATGAAAAAATTCAAAAAACAAAATACGACACACGTTGCATTGTTTGCCGGCGCCACGGCGCTGATGGCCCTCACCCCGAACATCCACGCTCAAACGTCCGTCGACGCGCTGTTAAACAAGCTGGAACAGAAGGGCGTCCTGACCGTGGATGAGGCGCAGGCATTGAAGGCAGAGGATGCGGCTGACCAAACGAACCTGGTCAACGAACTGCCGCCGTCGAGATGGAAGATGGCTGATTCAATCAAGAGCATGCAGCTCTATGGCGACCTGCGGTTTCGTTATGAATATCGTGGCGTGAACAATGCCACCGGTGCCACACCGAATACTTATGACCGCGAGCGGTTTCGTTATGCCCTGCGCTTTGGCATACGCGGCGATCTTTTTGACGATTTCAGCTATGGAATCCGTCTGGAAACCTCCACGAATCCCCGTTCGCCGTGGGATACCTTCGGAAGCAACGGGACTGCCGGTTCAGTCTCTCCGTCCGACAAATCCGGCAGTGGCATCGGCATCGGCCAGGCATTTCTAAACTGGCATCCAACCGAGTGGTATGAAATGTCCGTGGGCCGGATGCCCATGCCGCTCTATACCACGCCAATGGTTTGGGATTCTGACATCAATCCTGAAGGCGCGTTTGAAAAGCTCAAATACACGATTGATAACGTGGATCTGTTCGCCGACTTCGGGCAGTTCGATTATCAAGACCCCTCTTCCGCCTCGGATTTTCCCACCAGTGACACGTTTTTGCTGTCGTGGCAGTTAGGGGCGAACGTAAGGCTTGGCAAAGACATGTCATTCAAAATTGCGCCGATGATTTATACTTACGTCAATAACGGCACCGCCAGCAGCGGACTGGGGCAGACTTTTGTTGGCCAGGGCAATTCAACCGGCGCGAATCCCGGAGTGCCGGGAGGAACCGCTTTTGGTGCTCTCTCAGCGGCGCAGGCCCAACTTGCCTACAATGAAGAAGGCATCAATAATCTGCGTATTTTGGAAATACCCGAAGAATTTGACTTCAAAATACAAAACACCTGGGTCGGACCGTTGCAGGCCCGGTTGTTCGGAGATTTCTCCTATAATTTCGACGGCGACGAACGGGCAACTGCCGCCTACAACGCGAATCCAGGAGCGTTTCCCGGAGTCAACGGCCCGGTCACCGGACAAAACATCGCCTATCAGGCAGGTTTTGGCATTGGCAGCGCAGGCCCGGTTTATGGCCCGACTCAAGGCTTGGTTTATGGTTCGACTTCAAAGAAAAATACCTGGGAGGCACGGGTTTACTGGCAGCATATTGAGCAATATGCACTGGATGTGAACCTGATTGATTCCGACTTCTTTGAAGGCCGTGCCAACTTGCAAGGTGTCTATTCGTCATTCGCATACAGCTTCACTGATGCAATCATTGGCACCATCCGATACGGCTACGCCAACCGCATCAATAACAGCCTGGGCACCGGCGGCAACAATCTGGACATACCAGGAATAAATCCGATCCAAAATTACAGGTTGGTGCAAATGGATGTGACGTGGAAGTTTTAACCTGAACGTAACGTGATTTAACAATCAAAAACTGATTAACTTCCCTTGGAAATGAAAAAAATAATTCTCCCGATCATCGGCGTGGGCGGCTTGATTGCCGCAGTTTCGGCATACTTATTACTTAATGCCAAACGCCACACTGTAGTCATCGGCAGCGCTGTATTGCTGTCCGCTCAAACCAACGCGCCCGCCCAGACCATCACCGGCGCAGGCTCTACGTTTGATTATCCCGCCTTCACCAAATGGTTCGAGGCCTACGGCAATGTGGACAAAAGCGTCCAGTTCAACTACCAGTCCATCGGCTCGGGCGGCGGAATTAAAAACCTGCTGAACCAGACGGTGGACTTCGGTGCTTCCGACGCACCGATGAAGGACGAGGCGCTGGCCAGCGCCCCGGGAAAAATCCTGCACATCCCCATCGTTGCCGGCGGCGTCGCCGTCATCTACAACCTTCCGGGCAGCCCGAAGCTGAAACTCGATGGCGACACGCTCGCCAATATTTATCTCGGCAACATCACCAAGTGGAATGATCCGAAAATCGTCGCGCTCAATCCGGGCGTTGATCTGCCGGACACGGCGGTTGTTCCCGTGCATCGTGCCGACGGCAGCGGCACGAGCTTCATCTTCACCGACTACTTGAGCAGCGTGAATCCCGCGTGGGCGGACTCGGTTGGAAAAGGCGCATCGGTGAAATGGCCGGCCGGAATCGGTCTGGCTGCCAAAGGCAGCGAAGGCGTTGCCGGACAGGTCAAGCAACAACCCGGTGGCATCGGCTATGCGGAACTTGCCTACGCCGACCAGAATAAAATCTCGTTCGCCGACATGAAAAATTCCTCCGGCAATTTCATCTCGCCGGCACCCGACTCCGTCAGCGCGGCGCTCGCCACGGCGAATATCCCCGATGACTTCCGCTTCTCGATGGTCAACGCACCCGGCGCAAATGCGTATCCAATTTCCGGGGCAAGCTGGGTGCTCGTCTACCAAAATCCCAAAAATGCCGCCAACGGTGCAAAACTGGTCGCATTCTTGAAATGGGCGGTCACCGACGGCCAGAAGATTTCGCCCACGCTCGACTACGCGCCCCTGCCGGACGAAGTCCAGCAGCGCGAATTGAAGGTGCTCGATACAATTAAATAATGACATCGCTCCGCCGCCCGATAATTTATGGGCGTGAGCCGGACGAAGAGCGCAGTTCCTCCCGCTCTTCGTCCGTTTGATTTTTGGATCGAAGGAAAATTTGAATAGAGACGCACAAAAAAATGCCGGAAGCCAGTTTGGCGACAGCGCCTTCAAATGGCTGACGATGGCCATGGCCCTGGCCGTGTTCGGACTCATCGCGCTCATCGGCTTTGAACTGTTCAGGGGATCGCATCTCTCTCTGCAAAAATTCGGCTGGCACTTCCTCGTCAGCAGCGACTGGGATCCGGTCAACGACGTTTATGGCGCGCTCCCGTTCATTTTCGGCACGATCGTTTCGTCGGCCATCGCGCTCATAATCGCCGTGCCCATCAGCATCGCCACCGCCGTTTATCTCACCGAACTCGCACCGCTCCGCGTGCGCCAGCCGCTCATCATGTTCATCGAACTGCTCGCCGCCGTCCCGAGCGTCATCCTCGGCTTGTGGGGAATATTTGTGATGGTGCCGTTCCTGCGCGATCATTTTTTCCCGCTGCTGCAAAAATATCTCGGCTTCCTGCCGTTCTTCAAGGGCCCGATTTACGGCGTCAGCATGATGGCCGGCGGCATCATCGTCGCCATCATGATCATCCCCATCATCACTTCCGTCGCGCGCGAAATTTTGCGCTCCGTTCCCGGCCTGCAACGCGAGGCCGCCTACGCTCTCGGAGCGACACGCTGGGAAGTCACGCGCATCGCCGTTTTGAGCTACGCGAAAAAGGGGCTCTTCGGCGCGGTCATCCTGGGGCTCGGTCGCGCGCTCGGCGAGACGATGGCCGTCACGATGGTCATCGGCAACACGCCGCAGATCGTCAAGTCGTTGTTCGCCCCCGGCTACACGCTCGCCAGCGTCATCGCGAACGAATTCAACGAGGCCACCGGCGATTTGTATCCCAGCGCGCTGTTTGAGATCGGCTTTGTACTCCTCGGCGTTACCGTGCTCGTCAACATCGTCGCGCAACTGCTGCTGAAAACTTTCGCCGGACCGAGCGTCAAGCCGCAACATTGACATGACCGCCCCGAACCACAACTGGCGCAAGTTCAAGAACTCGTTCATGCAGACGCTCACGTTCACGTGCGCCATTCTGGTCGTCACGCCTTTGCTGCTCGTGTTTTATCATTTGATCAAGGAAGGTTTCAGCTCCATCAATCTCGCCTTCTTCACGCAACTGCCCAAACCCGTCGGCGAGGTCGGCGGCGGCATGGGGAATGCCATTGTAGGGACGTTTATCCTGCTCGCGCAGGCCGCGGTCATCGGAGTGCCGGTGGGAGTGCTCGGCGGCGTTTACCTTTCCGAATACGGCGGCACAAAATTGAACTGGTGGATCCGCTTTGCCGCCGACATCTTGAACGGCGTGCCGTCCATCACCTGGGGCATCGTCGTTTACGCGCTCATGGTCGTCCCGATGCACGGATTTTCCGCGCTCGCTGGCGGCGTCGTGCTCGGCATGATGATGATTCCGCTCGTGATGCGCACGACCGAGGAGGTGTTGCAGCTCGTGCCGGGCGGCTACCGCGAAGCCTCGTTCGCGCTGGGAATCTCCAAATGGAAAACCATCGTGCAGATCGTCCTCCGCACCGCGCTGAAAGGTATCGTCACCGGCGTTTTGCTCGCGCTCGCGCGCGTCGCCGGCGAGACCGCCCCCCTGCTCTTCACCGCGCTTGGCAACGAACACTGGGCGCACAAACTCACCGAACCCATCGCCGCCATGCCGCTGCAGATTTTCGCCTACGCCATTTCACCCTATGACGACTGGCACCGGCAGGCGTGGGCGGGCGCGCTGGTGCTGCTGCTGCTCGTGCTCGCCATCAACGCCGGCGTGCGCTTTTTGACGCGCGACCGGTTCAGCCGGATTCGAACAGAGGTTATTAAACGCCAATTCAATTGAAATGCAATCGCCTGCCACACATAACTCAATATCCGCCTCTGTTCCGGCTCTGGTCGTCCGAAATCTTTCGGTTTTTTTCGGCGACCGCGCCGCAGTGAAAAATGTTTCGCTCGACGTGAAGGCCAAGGCCGTCACCGCCATCATCGGGCCGAGCGGCTGTGGGAAGTCCACCTTCCTCCGCGCGCTCAACCGGATGCACGAGCTGAACCCCGAGGCCCGCATGGAAGGCGAAATCAAGCTGTTCGGCGACGACATCTATTCGCGCAACGTCGAGCCGGTCGTCGTGCGCCGCCGCGTCGGGATGGTCTTCCAGAAATCAAACCCGTTCCCCACCATGACCATTTCCGAGAACGTCACGGTCGGACTCCGGTTGAACGGCATCCGCGACAAAAAAATCCTCAACGAGCGCACCGAGGAATCGCTGCGGATGTCCGCGCTGTGGGACGAGGTGAAGGACCGCCTGCACGCGCCCGCCATCAGCCTCTCCGGTGGCCAGCAGCAGCGACTGTGCATCGCGCGCGCGCTGGCCGTGCAGCCGGAAGTGCTGCTGATGGACGAACCCGCCTCCGCCCTCGACCCTCTGGCCACGTCGAAAATTGAGGACTTGATCCTGCAATTGAAAAAGGATTACACCATCGTCATCGTCACTCACAACATGCAGCAGGCGGCGCGCGTGTCGGATTACACCGCGTTCTTTTACATCGGCGAACTGGTTGAATTTGACACCACGAAGAAGATTTTCACCAGCCCGTCGAAGAAACAGACGGAAGATTATGTGACAGGACGGTTCGGTTGAGCTAGGTTTTCGCCCGGAGACATATGGATAATCATTTTGAAATGGGATTGGACGAGTTGCGCCAGAAATTGCTGACGATGGCCAGCCATGCCGAAACCGCCGTCAACCAGTCCGTGCAATCCCTCATGCAACGCAACCGCGACCTCGCCGTCCGGGTCAGGGCGGACGACGACCTCATCGACAAGTTCGAGATTGAGATCGACGAGATGGCCATCCTGCTTTTGACCAAGGCGCCGCTGGCCAGCAACCTGCGCCTAGTGACCGTGGCCATGAAAATTTCCCAGAACCTCGAGCGCATCGGCGACGAGGCCACCAAGATCGCCAAGCGCTCCCGCGACCTGGCCCAGGAACCGCCCGTCAAGATCAACCTCGACCTCCCGCGCATGGCCACCCTCGCCCTCGCCATGGTCAAGGACTCGCTCGACTCCTTTGTGCAGCGCGATTCCGTCGCCGCACGCGCCATCATCCCGCGCGACAAGGAAGTGGACGCGCTCAACAAGCAGGTTCATGGAATCCTCGCCCAGCACATGATGGAAAACCCAGACACCATCGGGCGCTGCCTGCATTGGATCGTCGCCGCCAAAAGCCTCGAACGCATCGCCGACCACGCCAAGAACATCGCCGAGGAAGTCGTTTACCTCTGCGAAGCCCAGGACATCCGCCACACGATGAAAGCTGACGGAACACGGACGGCCTGATTAATTCTCAAAAGAAACCTTCGTGGTGGGGCGCGTCACTCCGTGCGCGCCGCCGCTTTCAACCAACAAAAACTCCTTTTGGATGGCATCGACGACGTCGAGCTAGCCCCAAAGCTCCTTAAAATAGCCGTCGACCACGTCGAGAGGGTTCAAAAACTCTTTTTGGAAGGCGTCGACCACGTCGAACAAGCCCCGAGACTCCTTAAAACAGGCGTCGACCGCGTCGGCGAACTTCAAAAAGTCTTTTTAGGAGGGGGCGACCGGGTGGTGCGGATCTTAATTTGCTCATTTTGGGTTCCTTTCTGAAGCAGTGTTTTAACCGGCCTGCGGCGGAACGGGCCGGATGGCGGCATGGCGGCGGCGCGAACGTGGTGCGGGGCTGCAAATCTGATTTTTCGTGCGCGTGAAAGTATTTTTTGCAAAACTTCGGGCGCATGTTTTCCATTCAGCAACTCTTCAGCAAGGGCGACCGCTTTCAGGAACTGCTCGAATCCGCCGCCCATGAATCCCATCAGAGCGTCCGGCTCGTCATCGAGCTGATGAAGCCTCCGCGCAACACGCAGACCCTCGACGACCTCGTCATCGCGCGGCGCAAGGAGAAGAAGATCTCCGAGCAGATCAGCACGGAGCTGGTGAAGACGTTCATCACCGGGCTGGAGCGCGAGGACATCGAGTCGCTGGCGCGCGGGCTCTTCCGCATCCCCAAGGCGGCGGAGAAGCTGGCCGAACGGCTCGTCATGGCCGGCCATCACCTGGACGGGATAGATTTCTCCAAGCAGGCGGACATGATGAACAAGGCCACCGACGCGATCCATGAAATGGTCCGGGCGCTCCGTCATATTGACGACATGGAAAAGATGAAGACCTTCAACGACCGGCTCCAGCTCGTCGAGGTCGAGGCCGACCGGCACATGAACGAATGTCTCCGCGACCTTTACGGCGGCAAATACGACGCCATCCGCGCCATCGTCATCCGCGATGTCTATGAGCTGATGGAAAAAGTGGTGGACCGCTGCCACGACGCCGGCAACGTGGTCATGCAAATCGTCCTCAAAAACTCCTGAATGCGGAATGCGGAGTGCGGAATTCAGAGTTCGAATCGGGAAATCAATCATGAACTATAACAATTTAGTGAACGCTTTAGACATGGTAATGGCAATTCCGCGTTCCGCACTCCGCACTCCGCATTCCGAGCTGCCTTCCACGCGTTCCGCATTCCGAATTCCGCGTTAATTATGTTGTTGATCCTGCTCGTCATTTTCATCGCGCTGGTGTTCACCTACATCAACGGGTTTCACGACACGGCCAATTCCATCGCCACGGTCGTGTCCACAAAAGTGCTCACACCGCGTCAGGCCATCGTGCTGGCGGCGTTCTCGAACCTCATCGGCGCGTTCTTCGGCACCGCCGTCGCAGCGACGATTGCGTCCGGCCTCGTGGACGCGCAGGTGGCAACGATGCCGGTGGTGTGCTGCGCCTTGCTCGCGGCCATCGTCTGGAGCCTGCTGACGTGGTGGTTCGGGCTCCCGTCGAGTTCGTCGCACGCGCTAATCGGCGGATTGTGCGGCGCGGTGCTGGCGGCTTCCGGCAAATGGTCGTCAATCATCTGGTCAATCCCCGACAAGGAACATTGGTGGAAGAGCAAGGGCATCCTGTGGAAAGTCATCTTCCCGATGGTCACGTCACCGCTGGCGGGTTTCATCGGCGGGTTTTTGTTGATGGGCCTTTTGTATTTCCTGCTGCGCAACTGGCGGCCCGTGACGGTGAACCGCACGTTCGGCAAACTGCAGCTGGTGAGCGCGAGCTACATGGGCTTCGCCCACGGCACCAACGACGCGCAAAAAACGATGGGCATCATCACGCTGGCGCTCGTGGTGGCCACCAAGACGGGACTGCTGCTGTCCGCGCCCGCGTGGCTCGCCTGGCTGCAAACGCCCGAAGGCACGCCCGCAGGTTATCTGTCGCCGGTCGCGTGGGTCATCACGCACCTGCCGGCGTGGATGCAATTCGGCTACCAGCCGCCGCCGCTGGACGCGAAAGCACAGTTCATCCCGGCGTGGATCACGGTTCTCTGCGCGTTGACGATGTGTGCCGGGACCGCCGCCGGCGGCTGGCGCATCATCAAGACGCTCGGCCACAAGATGGTGAAGCTCCATCCGGTCCACGGGTTCGCCGCGGAAGCCACCGGCGCGACCGTGCTGTTCACGGCGGCGCATTTCGGGATGCCGGTCTCGACCACGCACGCCATCACCACCTCCATCATGGGCGTCGGCTGCGCGAAAGGTTTCAACGCGCTGAAATTAAGCGTCGTGGAACGCATCCTCTGGGCCTGGGTGCTGACGCTGCCCGCGAGCGCCGCCGTGGCCTACGCGCTGGTGAAGGTCGCGCGTGCCGCAGGATGGCTCTGACGCCGGCCACGCCTTCCACAAACAATTCTTGCCACAAGCGCCCTTTCGTGCGATTTATATTTCGTCATTTGACGAAATGACAGACATGCATGATTTCATGGCCATCACCAAGGCGCTGTCCGATCCGAACCGGGTGCGCATCCTCCTCGCCCTGCGGCGGGGCGAGCTGTGCGTCTGCCAGATCACGGAGCTGTTCGGCTTCGCGCCGTCCACGGTGTCCAAGCACCTTTCCATTTTGCACCACGCGCACCTGATCCGTTCGCGCAAGACGGAGCGCTGGGTGTATTACCGGCTGCCGGACAAATCCGCGCCGGTGGCCGTGCGCGAGGCGCTCGGCTGGGTCCACAAATCGCTCGCCAGGACGGATGAGGCGGCGGCGGACCTGAAAAAGTTGAAAAAGATTTTGGAGACCGACCTCGCGGTCATCTGCCGCCGTCAGAAATGCTGATCCATGAAACTGCATGAATTAAAAGCGACCCTCGCGCAACACCCGGCGGCGCGGGTGCGCTTTCAACTGCCGGACGGAGGGTTCGTGCCGGCCCATGCCCACGTCACCGAGGTGGCGCGGATCGACAAACGGTTCATTGACTGCGGCGGCACGTTGCGCACGGACACACTGTGCCGGTTGCAGACGTGGTTCGCGGATGATGTGGAACACCGGCTGACGGCCGGCAAGCTGGCGAAAATTTTTGCCAAGGCGGAAGGCATCCTGCTGACGGACGACCTGGACGTGGATGTGGAACACGAGGTCGGCTACATCACTCAGTTCCCGCTCGGCTCGGTGGAGATGGCGGATGGTGAAATGATCTTCCGGTTGACGGAACGGCACACGGCGTGCCTGGCCATGGACAAGTGCCTGCCCCCTGCCCCGCCGGTCTCCGCATTCAGCCCGCTGAAATTTAATTTCACTGAAACGCCCCCCGCCGGCAAATGCTGCGGCTGAACCGCACCCGGATCAATGAGCCTGCCCACCGCACCCAAACGTCTTGCGTTCTTTGAGCGCTACCTGACCGTCTGGGTTTTTCTGTGCATGGTGGTCGGCGTCGCCTTCGGCAAACTGGCTCCGGGCATCACGACGGATTTGAGCAGGCTGGAGTTTGTCTCCGGTTCGCATGTCAACGCGCCCATCGCCGCGCTCATCTGGCTGATGATTTATCCGATGATGCTGAAGGTGGATTTCACCGCGCTCGGCGGCATTGCCAAAAAACCGAAGGGGCTCGCGGTGACGCTGTTTGTGAACTGGCTGGTGAAGCCGTTCAGCATGGCATTTCTCGGCTGGCTGTTCATGCAACACATCTTTGCCCATTGGATTTCGCCGGAGCTGGCGAAGGAATACACCGCCGGCCTCATCATCCTCGCCGCCGCACCCTGCACCGCGATGGTGTTCGTCTGGAGCTATCTCACCGACGGCGACCCGGCCTATACGCTCGTGCAGGTGGCGGTGAACGACCTCATCATGCTCGTCGCCTTCGCGCCCATCGTGATGTTTTTGTGCGGCGTGGCAAATGTCGTCGTGCCGTCGAAGGTTCTTATCACGAGCGTCGTGGTCTTCATCGTCATCCCGCTAGCGGCGGGATGGCTGACGCGAACCGTGCTGCTTAAATTGCGCGGCAAGGAATGGTTCGAGAAAAACTTCCTGCCAAAGTTTCAGCCCGTGACCATCTTCGCGCTGCTGCTGACGCTGGTTTTGATCTTTGCGTTTCAGGCGGAGAATTTGACGACGCGCTGGCTGGCGGTGCTGCTGCTGGCGGTGCCGATTGTTATTCAGGTCTATTTCAATTCCACGCTGGCCTATCTGCTCATGCGCCAGCTGCGCGTGCCGCACAATATCGCCGCGCCGGGCGCGCTCATTGGCGCGAGCAATTTTTTTGAACTGGCGGTGGCCGTGGCCATCACGCTGTTCGGCGCAGGTTCCGGCGCGGCGCTGGCGACGGTCGTCGGCGTGCTCGTGGAAGTGCCGGTGATGCTGTCCGTCTGCAAAATCTGCAACCAGTCGCGCGGCTGGTATGAGCAAAGATTAAATTAATCATATGTCAACCAACACCAAACCGACCATCCTCATCCTCTGCACCGGCAACTCCTGCCGCAGCCACATCGGCGAAGGGTTTTTGCGCGGCGCGCTTGGCGACATTGCGAACGTCCAGAGCGCCGGATCAAAACCCGCCGGCCATGTCCATCCGCTCGCCATCAAGGTCATGGCCGAGGTGGGCATAGATATTTCCGGGCACCGCTCGAAGCATCTGAAAGAATTTCTGGAGCAGCCGGTGTCCACCGTCATTACCGTTTGCGGCAACGCGGACCAGGCCTGCCCGATTTTTCCCGGCCAGTTAAACCGCCACCACTGGCCGTTCTACGATCCGGCCAGGGCCACCGGCAGCGATGAGGAGATTTTGCAATGTTTCCGGACCGTCCGCGACGAGATGCGCCGCGTGTTTGAAGCGTATGCGTGCGGTTTGAAGGATAAGGCACAGCCTTAAGCGAAAAAGATGTTTTAGGAGAAGCGCAGCTGAAGAAAGAAGAATGGCTGGCGTGGGCGCACCTACCAACTGACCGACTCAGACACCGCAACCGACACTGCAACCATACTGTCTGCAACTATCGACCAACAACTGCCTGCAACCGTCAACCGTCTATCGCGTCCACACCAGCCACAGTCACCCTAGTCCTGATTCCCGGCCTGTCAAGGGAACGGCGCGAAATATCTTCAATTATTTTTAGTGGAAAAATATCCTGCCCGGTTCCGGAACCAGACCACAGCGAAGCGGCGTCAACCGGATATGAACTGTTGGCCAACCTTAAGCGGATGGCCGGCGAGAAATTCCTGCGCGGACAGTCTTCGTCCGCATTCGCGCTGCAATTCCAAAATCCGCAGCGCATCTTTTCCGCACGCGACGACAATTCTATTTTTGTCTGCCGACAAGACCGTGCCGACGTGGCCATTATTTCCGACAACTTCTGCCTTCCAGATTTTCAGCAACTGCGGCTTCGGTTCGGCGTGCAATGATGTAAACACGCCCGGCCACGGCGTAAAAGCGCGCAGCCGGTTCAGAATCTTTTCCGCCGGTTCGTTCCAGTCAATCCTGCCATCCTCTTTTTTTATCTTTGCCGCGTAGCTTGCGCCTTCAACCGGCTGCGGCTCCGGCAGAATCTTTCCTTCAATATAATCTGGAATCGTTTCAACCAGCAGTTCCGCGCCGAGCTGTGCAAGGCGGTCGTGGAGCGTCTGCGAATTATCTTCCTTCAAGATAGGGGTGCGCGCCTGTGAAATGATCCCGCCTGTGTCCAGGCCTGCATCCATTTTCATGATGGTCACGCCGGTTTCCGCGTCGCCGTTGAGGATTGCCGACTGGATCGGCGACGCGCCGCGATATTTCGGCAGCAGCGACGTGTGGACGTTCACACAGCCAAACTTCGGCAAATCAAGGATGCTCTGCGGCAGAATCTGGCCATAGGCGACGACGACAATCAAATCCGGTTTCAACCCGCGCAATTGGGCGATGAAAGTTTCATCGCGCGCCTTCAACGGCTGAAGCACGGGCAGTTTCAATTCTTCCGCGAGAGTTTTTACCGGTGAAAACTGTAGCTTGAGTTCACGTCCCCTTGGCTTGTCCGGCTGCGTGACGACGGCGACGACGGAAAATTTTCCCGCGAGCTTTCCCAGGCTGGCGCAGGACAACTCCGCCGTTCCCATGAAGATGATTCTCAACTCTTTCATTGCAGCAACCGGAGTCATCCGGCCCGTTTCAAAGGATGGAGCGAACACAGTTCCGCTGCCACAAATTTTTGCGGGCAATGAGCGTTCAGAGTTTGACGATTTGGCGGAGGACTTTGAGGAACGTCTGGGGCGGCGTGCCGTCGGTGTTGATCTGGTGAACGATCTTCTTGCCGTAGAAATTCAGCACGGGCTTGGTCTCGGCCTCGTAAGTCTTAAGCCGGGCGCGGATGACATCCATGTTCGCGTCGTCGAGTCGGTTGTCCTTGAGGGCGCGGCGTTGCAGACGTTTGACGAGGTTCTCAAAGTTCGCGCTGCACATGTAGAACACGGCGACTACGTTGAGAAATTTATCCAACATTTCCGCCTGATGGACATTGCGCGGAATGCCGTCGAGGACGAGAGTGTTCCGCTTTTGGTCGAGCCGTCCGGCGGCGGCAAGACTGTGCGTGTAATTTTTCCAAAGCTCGATGGTCGGCTCATCAGGCACGAGTCCGCCGGTGCTGGAATGTTCGAGAAAAGTTTTTCCGAGCGGCGTCTCGGGACTCAGGCTGCGGAACACCTCCCCACAACTGCAATGGACATAGCCCGGTATCGAGCCGAGTATTTTTCCGTGGGTGCCCTTGCCCGAACCGGGCGCGCCAAACATGAGTATCGTGCGGTATTTCAAGCGTCCTTGTGTTTGAGCTGGATTTCTTGGATTTCGGCGAACGGCACCATCTCCTCGCAGCTCGCCTCGTTTTTCACAATCTGGAAATGCACGTCATCCTGTGCAATGCGCACGATGCGCTGCACTATAAATTCGCCGCGCATGGTTTTCACAAACAGAACCAGGTCTTGGTCGGCTTCACGGCGGACGACGCCGAAAAACCCGGGGAATTTTGTCTCAAAAAATCGGCGGTTGAACGTGAATTTTCCGCGTTGAAAAACCTGGGTTGCCGGGGCCTCGGGCTTGGCCCCGGGAGTCTGCCATGAAGCCGACACGATTTGGATTTCTTCCTTCACCGGCATGCCCGGCACGTTAAATTTTTGCTCCTCGGACTCGATTACCGACTCGGCAGCCACGGCTTCAGGCGCCACAACCGTCGGCAGTGAAAGAATGATTATCGGTCCGAATATTGGCAGCACTGCCGCCACGCCGATTCCCATTCCGATGGGACGCGAGCGAAAAATGGAGGCTTCAAATCCCGCATAGATGTTCGCCACATAGATCAGCATCATCACAAAAATCCCGACCGACGACGAAAACATCGCGCCCATCAAGGATTGTTTCGGCGGCAAGCTCAACCGAGTCACGTCCTGCAACTTGATCTCCGGCTTTGGCGGGCGTTCCGACTCGGGGATTTCGATAAACGGCTCGACCAGGTCCTTTATTTTCGGATTGGACGCAGACAATTGTTTCAGCCCGTCCTGCGAAAATTTCGTCCACGGCATCCGTTCGGTGTATTTGTCGTCCGACGTGTGGAAAATGACACCGACGTCGTTGAATGTGACGATGTCGCCAGTCAGCGACGTGCCGTCGGCCAGCGGAAACGTGTCCGCACCGACCGCCGCGAGCAGTCCGCACAGCCAAAAGCATGCAATTGTCCAAAGGAGTTTGCGCACAGAACCTTTTTTAGCAAAAGCCAGCACGGCGTGGAAGCAAATTCAGCAATCAAAGGCAGGTTTTGCGCAAATGCAGAGAGGATTCCTTCAAGTCGCCGGTGGAATTCAATAGCGGACTTTATCCGGCTTGCTTTTCCATTCCGCAAAAACTTTCAGCGCTTCGTCGCGCATCAATTGCTTCATCGGAATTTTGCGGCGCGAAACAGGCAGCGCCACTTCGCGGTAAATCAGATCATCGTCGAACTGGATGGCTGCCGCATCCTTCCGCGTGTTCGCGTAATAAATTGTTTTGAAACGCGCCCAGTAAATCGCCGCAAGGCACATCGGGCAGGGCTCGCAGCTCGCATAAAGCTCGCAATCGTCCAGCCGGAAGGTTTTCAGCTTTTTGCAAGCCTCGCGGATGGCGGAGATTTCCGCGTGCGCCGTCGGATCGTTTGCGGACGTGACGCAATTCCAGCCGCGCCCGATAATTTTGCCCTTTTGCACCACCACAGCGCCAAACGGGCCGCCGCAATTCCCGCGCATCTTTGAAAGCGAAAGCCTGATGGCCTCGCGCATGAATTTCTCCTTCATCGGAACAAACCCGCCGGATTTTTCTTCGCGCCCAAAACCCTGCCGCCATTGAATACCGTCTGCAATCTTCCACCTCTCCATTTCTGCAACCGGTAAATCGTGCCGAACGTGAAATCCGGCGACGCCCCGCCCTGACCGCCGACAATTTCAGCGCCACGCCGCACATTGTCCATCATCCACGCCGGGAGCCGCGCGTGATACGGATTGCGCCGCACTTCGCCAACATGGCACGCCAGCGCCGCGATCAAATCCGCCAGATCATCCGCGTCGGTTTCAACCAGCAGGTTCGGATATGCCATCTGCCCCCAGAATTCCGTCTCGACGACAAAACATTCAAACTTGCGCGGCAATTTCCTTAGCGCGTCCAACACCAAATAGTGCGTTCCAATGTGCGCGGGATGGACGTCGGTCTCATGCGGCAGAAAAATCACGCGCGGCTTTTGCGCCGCTAGAATTCTTGCAATCGTGCTGACAGCCTCCCGCCATTGCGCCGGATTTTTCTTCCGCGATTCCAAATTGATGTTTTCCAAACCGGCAACGATCAAATCGAATCCGAGGCAGTCACAGGCGTTCTTTAATTCAAGCAAACGCGCGGCGCGGCGCCCCTGCCTGCTGCCCAGCGTGACTGCAACGTTGGTGACTTTCCATTTCGCCTCGCGCAGCAGACGCAATGCAAGTGCGCCGGTGATGCATTCGTCATCAGGGTGCGGGGAGAAAATCAGGACATCCGCAGGCTTGCGAGCTATGACGGAACGGGCTTTGGATTTAAAATCCAGCGGAAGCTTTGTTCCACTTTGAAAAACCCGAGCCGACTCGGAAACGAATTTTTTAAACGGATTCACGATTTTGATTTTGCAGCTCCAAAAAGCAATCTCAAGCTGTTCATCACCACGACCACCGTGCTGCCTTCGTGGCCGACGACGCCAATTGTCAGCGGAATTTTTCCCAGCATCGCAAATGAAACCAGCACAATGACGGTGCCGAGCGAAATGACGAGGTTCTGGCGGATGACACGCCGGGCGCGCTGGCTCAAACGGAATGCCGCAAGAAAATTTTCCAGACGGTCGTGCATCAGAACCACATCGGCCTGCTCCAACGCCGCATCCGAACCGCGTGCGCCCATTGCAACGCCGATATAGGCAGCCGCCAGACTTGGCGCATCGTTCACACCGTCGCCGATCATCGCGACATGTTTCCCCTGCCCGCTCAATTCATGGATGGCCTCGACTTTCTGCTCCGGCTTCAGCTCCGCGCGCACGTCGTCGAGTTTCAATTCGGAGCGCAAATGTTCGGCGGTCGCCACGCGGTCGCCGGTCAAAACGACTGAGCGCAATCCTTCGTGGCGCAATGCGTCAATCACTGACGCGGCCTGCGGACGTATGTCGTCGCGCAAAATAATCCGGCCAAGCAAATCGCCCGCGGCCAGCCAGATTTCGGAAAAGCCCGCGTCCGTAGCGGGAACCTTTGAAATGGTTTTGGCGCGCTCGCCTTCTGCGAGCCATTCACGGCGGCCAAGCAAGCAATCGGTTCCATTCAGTTTCGCGCGCAAGCCATGTCCCGTGATGGATTCAAAATGATCCAGCGCGAATGGCTCGATTTGATTTTGTTTGCCGTGACGCGAAACGGCACGGGCGAGCGGATGCGTGGACAATTTTTCAAGCGAATAAGCCAGCCGCGCGATTTCGTTTTCGCGGCCTGGCGGAAAACTTTCGATTTGTTCAACGCGCAGTTCTCCGGTAGTCAGCGTGCCGGTCTTGTCGAGAGCGACAATGTTGACTTCCGCCAATTTTTCCACCGCAGCACCGCCCCGAAATAAAATCCCGTGCCTCGCGCCGAAAGCAATCGCGGCCAGCACCGCCGAAGGAATTGAAAGCACGAGCGCGCACGGCGACGAAACGACAAGCAGCGTCATGGCGCGATAAAATGCGCTGTGCGCCGAGGCCGTGGTGAAAAACGGCGCAAGCCCGAAGCCCAGCCACCAGACGAAAAACATCACAAAGGAGAGCCCGAGCACGATGTAAGTGTAAATGCCGCTGAATTTGTCCGCGAACTGCTGTGCGGGCGCCTTTTGCTGCTGCGCCTCGCGAATGAGCGTGATGATTTTTTGCAGTGCGCTTTCGGCGGCCGCCTTTGTGACCAGAATTTCCACTGCGCCCCAGAGATTGATGGTTCCGGCCAGGACGGCGTCGCCGACACTTTTTCCAACCGGCGTGGCTTCACCGGTAAGATTCGACTCATCAGCGGCGGTCGCGCCCACGGCAATTTCTCCATCCACGGGAAATTGCGCGCCGGGCTTGATGAGCAACTTCATCCCCGGCCGCAAATTTTGCACGGGCACTTCGCGCTCGCGGTGCTGGTCGTCGAGCGCGGTGGCGGTCTTTGGAACGTCGCGGAAGAGCGAGCGGATTTCCTTTTGCGTCCGGCCAAACGCAAAATGTTCCAGGGCTCCGGAAAGGGAAAACAAGAACAGGAGCGTTGAGCCTTCCACCCACGCGCCGATGCTGGCCGCACCGACGGCAACGGCGAGCATGAGAAAATGCACGTCAATCGCGCGCTTTTGGAGGCGTTCCCAGACTTCGCCCGCCGTGTAAAAACCGCCCGCAAGGTAAGCCGCGACAAAAAGGAAAATCCTGAACGGTGCGGGCGAAAAAAACCCAGCCAGCCCGAAGATGCCGCACAAAGCTGCTGCGGCAAGCTGGGGTTTCCATTCGTCAACGTCATGATCTTCGTCCGGCAGTTCGATCTCGCGCGGGACGATTTTAGGAAGTGGAAAATCACGCCAGCGCCAGAATTTTGGCGCCGTCGGACACGTGATGCGTGCGATGGTCGTGCTCGCGCCGTCGTGCTGAATCGTAATTTTCTTTCGTTCAGATTCGGACAACGGCGAGCCGCAGACGGCGCATTCGCTTTTACCGCTCAACAAAGTGCAGGCGTGGCCGGTGTCCGCCGTCTGGACGGATTGAAGTTTTTCCGTAAGGCGCTGCGTCAACTTTTCCATTCCGTCCTGCGGGATGCGGCCCAGTGTGGCGACGGAAATTTTCTGCTGCGCGGAATCAATCGTCACGGCTTCCAGCGCCGGTTCCTCGGCAAGCGTGTCCACGACGGAACGCGCGAGGCAGGATTCAGTCTCGCTGCGGGCCACACTTGATTTGCCGGTCGCAGAACTCATCACCAATGTATTTTTAACAATTTGCGCCACTTGACGCGATGCAAAAAAAGCTGAGGAAAAGCCAATTTATGCATTTAGTTTTAACTGTTCGATTTCGTACTCGTTTGGCAGCTTTGTGTTGTACGCTTTTAAAAACAATTTATGACGAGCAATACTCCTTTGACTTCCAACCAACCAATCCTTTCATGGGTTCAGGAAATAGCCGCACTTTGCCAGCCGGATAAAACCCACTGGTGCGACGGCTCAGACGCTGAGGATAAATTAATGCGCGAGCGGATCGTTGAGTCCGGTGCTGGCCGCTGGCTCAACGAAAAACTGCGCCCGAATTCCCTGCTCGTCCGCAGCGACCCGCGCGACGTGGCACGCGTCGAACAGCGCACGTTCATCTGCTCGCAATCGCCGAAGGACGCCGGCCCGACGAACAACTGGGAAGCGCCCGCCACGATGAAGGCCAAGCTCAACGGCCTGTTTCACGGCTGCATGAAAGGCCGCACACTTTACGTCATCCCGTTCAGCATGGGGCCGATCGGTTCACCCATCGCGCAATACGGCATCGAGATTTCTGACAGCCCCTATGTCGTCGCCAACATGCGCATCATGACGCGCATGGGCGCCGGCGTTTATCCGCAGATTGATAAGACTGGCACGTTCGTCAAGTGTCTCCACTCCGTCGGCAGCCCGCTCGCAACCGGCGCGAAAGATGTGCCATGGCCGTGCAATCCCGAGCATACTTATATTTCCCATTTTCCCGAAGACCGGCTCATCATGAGTTTCGGCTCCGGTTACGGCGGCAACGCGCTGCTCGGTAAAAAATGCTTTGCGCTGCGCATCGCCTCGGCGATGGCGCGCGACGAAGGCTGGATGGCGGAACACATGCTCATTCTCGGCGTGAAGGAACCGTCCGGCAAAAAGACCTACGTCTCCGCCGCGTTCCCGAGCGCGTGCGGCAAGACGAATTTCGCCATGATCATCCCGCCGAAACAGCTCAAGGAAGAAGGCTGGGAAGTGACCTGCATCGGCGACGACATCGCGTGGATCAAGCCCGGAACAGACGGCTATCTTCACGCCATCAATCCCGAAGCCGGCTTCTTCGGCGTCGCTCCAGGCACTTCTTACAGCAGCAATCCGATGGCGATGGACTCCATCAAACGCGACACAATTTTTACCAATGTCGCGCTCACCGACGATGGCGACGTGTGGTGGGAAGGCATGACGAAAACTCCGCCCGCACATTTGATTGACTGGAAAGGTAAAGATTGGACTCCGGATAAAAAGGATGCCGACGGCAAGCCTGTCGTGACCAGCCACGCGAACAGCCGGTTCACCGCGCCCGCAAAAAATTGTCCGATCATTGATCCCGACTGGGAAAATCCCGAAGGCGTGCGAATCAGCGCGATGATTTTTGGCGGCCGTCGCGCGACGACGATGCCCTTGATTTTCCAGGCGTTCAACTGGGTTCACGGCGTTTATCTCGGCGCGACAGTCGGCTCGGAGATGACCGCCGCCGCCGCCGGCACGCTCGG
>Ga0182013_10003265_pt1 | contig 20433 bp, 16 predicted proteins | sample 612S2MmetaG_FD_120487 | JGI IMG/M metagenome (GOLD analysis project Ga0182013, IMG submission 120487) | Permafrost microbial communities from Stordalen Mire, Sweden - 612S2M metaG | ecosystem: Environmental > Terrestrial > Soil > Wetlands > Permafrost | place: Sweden: Stordalen | collected... | reverse complement strand
GATTTTGGCGGTGGTCATCGCCGTGCTGATCGGCGGCATCGAGGCCTTGGGCCTGATCAAGGATCAACTCAACCTGTCCGGCGGCCTGTGGAACAAGGTCGACATGCTCAACGGCAACTTCAACAGCCTGGGGTTCATCATCATCGGCCTGTTCATCGTGGCCTGGGTCGGTTCGATCATCGTCTATCGCTATATGGGCTACGATGAACTGGAGACACGCGCTGTCGCGAAAAGATCGCCGAGTGAAGAGTTGTTGAGGGACTAGAAAATCTTAAATCGCCACGGAAGCACGGCGCTTTCAGAAGCGCCGTCAGGGCCAAGTCATCCCGTCAGGGCCGTTGCGGATAGCCGTACCGGCAAGCATTCCACATTGCACGTGGCCGCGCCCAGGGGACTTAGCGATAAGCCCGAAACCCCGGGTCCACTGATGAACGTGACGCTCCTGGCAACGCAGGCCGCCACCTCGGTCCTGGTGGCGATGCGGGAAACGCCTGTCCCGATCTGCCGACGCTTGAACAGCTCGGGGTCCTTCATGAAGGTGCGTATTGCCGCTAGGCGCGTCCGCGGTTCGGCCTCGGGCAGCGCCAATGTGATGTAGCCGACGACACCGGCGGGCAGCTTCTCGACTTCGAATCCCGGGTCCGACACCAACAGTTCCACCCTGGCGAAATTGTTAGCCAGAAATCGAAGCGCCTCGCTCAAGGCGAAAAAAGAAGGATCGCGAGGGGTCTCGTAGATCGACGCCACCAGCCTGGCCCTCTGCGCCGCAGGCAGGCGCGAAAGGAACTGGGCATAGGCTGTTCGCCCCGCCGGTCGGATCAGGGATGAGAAGTTCAAGGGAACATACAGGACCCCGCCGACCTTGCTCTGGCTCACGGCGGCTATGGCGCTTTCCACGCAGCCTTCGTCGAACTCCTCAGGAGCGATATCGTACAGCGCCCTGATGCTAACCAGATTGTCATGCAGGGTGTTCACGCTCAGGGGTTTGCACAGCGCTAAATCGCCGATGAACCGACCAGAGGGAATGGAGTACACGCCGCGATAGACCGGATCGTAGTTTCGATCGAACTTGGGCGCGGAAAACCTCAAGGGCTGTGCGGCGCCTGGAGAAGGCGTGGAGGGACCGATGGGGATGGATTGCACGCCCTTGGCCGTTAGCCGGTTCAGTTGTCCCTCGAAGGGCGGATGAATGTCGCTGCCTTCGCCCGCGGTCATTTTTCTCAGGTCGTTGATGTCTATGTTGGCGAAGCGATGGGTTTCCAATTCGCTGCCCTCGAACACCAGCAACGTCACCTCCCCGCTGCCCGAAGCACCGAACAGCTTGACCTGAAGCTCGTGCGCCAAGGCCTGGAGGCTGACTGTGTCCAGCACACGAACCCTCGGATCCGACAGGATGTAGGCGAAGGGCGTCATTTGAATGAATTGGCGGGGCCACGCCCAGCGGCTCTCGAGGAAGGCGTTGATCAGCTTGCCCACGAGAATGTTGAGCTCCGTTGACGTGGGCTTGCCCTGCTTTCCCTGCACCAGCACCCGAAGGCAGGCGATGGCTTTGGATACCTCATCGACGTTAGTCATCACACACAGACCTGAATTCGATTACATAGACACGAACGTGGCCGCCCGGTAATCGGGCTAGGTTTGAACATTACCCGCAGATCATCCTGTGGTTTAATGATGGCTGTCGATGAAGAATCATCAGTTAACGGGCCGGCTTAGCGAATTTTCGTTGAATGATTTATTGTGGCATAGGACGAAGCGCGATGGCTCCGTTGTCTGGGCCAGAGTCTGATGGCGTCATCTTGGGACATGCGGCAGGTGGGCCACTCATCGCCCACGCTGCTAGACCGGCGCGTCCTGTTGCTGCCTGGCGTATTTCGCGATCATCAGAGCCAGCTCCGCCTGAAGAAACGGTTTTGTAAGGCGCGGCAGATCGAGGGGTTGGTCGGCCGTTTGGGGAAGCTCCGCGAAGCCGCTCGCCAGAATGACCTGGAGCTCAGGCCTAGTCTGGCGTAACCGCCGCGCCAGCTCCAAGCCCGTCGTGTCGGGCATGGCGTGATCGGTGATCACCATATCCACCTGACTTTCATTTTCCAGAAGGACCAGCGCTTCGGCCGCAGATCCAGCCTCCAGAACGGTATGGCCCAGGTCCTCAAGCATGGCGGCCGTGCCCCTGGCGACGAGAAAATCGTCGTCCACAACCAGCACCCTGCATGGGCGCGACGGCGGGAAGATTTCAGCAGGCCTGTCCGGCCCCGGGGCTTGGGGGGTGGCGGGGTCGGCGAGGGGGAGCCACAAGTCGATCCGGGCGCCTTCGCCCGGCCGGCTTGACAGCTTCAGCGCGCCTTCCGATTGCGCGGCAAGACCGTGCACCATGGACAGGCCCAGGCCCGTGCCCCGGCCCACGCCCTTGGTGGTGAAGAACGGGTCGGTGGCCCGGGCGAGCAGCGTCTGGTCCATGCCGCAGCCGGTGTCGATCACGCTGAGCCGGATGTAGCGGTCGCGCGCCAAACCCGCAGGCGCCTCTGGACTCGTCGCATCTATCTCGGCGGCGGCGAATGTGATCGCGCCCCCGTCCGGCATCGCGTCGCGGGCGTTGAGCGACAGGTTGAGGAGCGCTAGTTCAAGCTGGTTGGGGTCGATCAACACGGGTGACAGATTGGGCGGTAAGTCCTGGAGGACGCGAATTTTTGGCCCTAGCGATTGGTCGAGCAAGCCTGCCATCCCCGTGAAAAGCTGCGCTAGATCGACCGCGTGCGGGCGCAGCTCCTGACGGCGTGCAAAAGCCAGGAGCCGCTTGGTCAGGGAGACCCCGCGCTGGGCGCCCTGCATGGCGTTGTCCAGCAGGCGGTGCGATGTCGGGTCGTCCGCCAGGCGCTTCTTCAGGATCTCCAGACTGCCCATGGTCGCCATCAGCAGGTTGTTAAAATCGTGCGCCACGCCTCCGGTCAGGTGTCCGATGGTGTCGGATTTTTGCGCTTCGAACAGCTGAGCCAGCGCCTGTTCACGCTCGCGCGTGCGCTGCTCGATGCGGATTTCCAGTTCCTCGTTGAGCTGCTGCAAGGCCGCGCTTGAGGCTTCCAGCGCCGCGGTTTGCTCGGCCACCCGCTGTTCAAGTTCGGCGTTGAGCCGTTCCAGTTCGCGCGTCTTGCGGTGCAGTTCAGCGAATACCCGCACCTTGGCCCGCAGCAGGTCCGGTACGACCGGAACGGGCGCCTTGGCTATGGCGATGGTCACTTCGGCGATGTTGCGCACCTGGGCGGTCAGGTTGGACGCCATCGAATTGACGGACTCGGTCAGGTCCTTCCAGAAGCCGGTCACCTCGACCACCTGCGCCAGGCCGCCGAGCTTCCCGTCGGCGCCCACTTCGCGCGCCTTGGCCCCAGGACCGGACTGACGTGGCGGCCTGGTGTGAATTTTCGGTCTCATCGGCGCCCCCCGCGCCCTCTCCATGAGAAAGCGGCAACGCCCCCAACGCCAAGGGACGCTATTGGTTCCCCCCGTGAGCCATCTTTCCCGCGCGGTCCCTGATACCGAAACGGTATTGAGAATGATAATGCTTCGCAATTGCGGGTGGCCATGTTAGCTGTCCCACATGAGCCTCAGATGTCGGCGGCCACCGGTCGAGGACTGGGGTTTGGCGAACAATTTAAGAGGACCGATTGGGGTATCGTATGCGCGCTTCATCTGTTGCCGAGCGAAATGCTTCTTCGCTGGGCGCGACGCTCCAGACCATCGGAGCCGTAAGCGTTTGCGGTCTTGGCGCAGGCTCGGCGGCGTTCGCCCAGACCGCGACGCCGGACTCATCGGGCGCGGCGGAGCATCCCAAGTCTGCGAGCTCTAGCCAGGCCAGCCAGCTCGTCGTGACCGGCGTTCACCCCCTGCTGGGCGACAAAATTCCGTTGAGCGTCCAAGACACGCCCCAGTCGGTCAACCTCGTGCCACAGCAGCTTTTGCAAGAGCAGTCGGTCAGCCGGCTAGAGGACGCCTTGAAGAATGTTCCCGGCGTCACCTTGAACGCCGGCGAGGGCGCCGCGCGTGGCGACACCATCAACATCCGCGGCTTCTCGGCCTTCAACGACTTCTTCCTCGACGGCGTCCGTGACGCGGCGACCTATGTTCGTGACCCCTTCAACCTCGAAACCATCGAAGTTCTGAAAGGGCCGTCGGCGACCCTGTTCGGCCGCGGATCGACCGGCGGCGCGGTCAACCAGGTGAGCAAGGCGCCGACGTTGAGCCCCATCGATACAATAACCGCCGATGTCGGGACCAATGACGAATATCGCGGCGTGGTCGACATCAACCAACCGATCGGCGCCAACGCCGCTTTCCGGCTGAACGCCATGGGCGAGTCCTCGCAGGTCGCGGACCGCGATGACGTCAAGAATCGGCATTGGGGCGTGGCGCCGGAACTCACGCTTGGCGTCGGCGAGCCCACGACCGCGACTCTGGCCTATTTCCATCTGTCGGAAAACGACAGGCCGGACACCGGCGTTCCATTCGTGAACGGCGCGCCCGCGCCGGTGAACCGGAGCAATTTCTATGGCCTGACCTCCGACCACGCGATCTCGGACGTCGACATCGGCACCTTGCGGATCAAGCACAACTTCGGTGCGAACCTCTCGCTGGCCAGCACCACCCGGTACGCCAACTATGCGTTCAACTACCAGTTCGACGCGCCGAACTTCGGCAGCGTCGCCGATGGGGGGCAGGGGCCGCCGACCGCCGGCGAGCCGCTCAGCAACATCTTGGTCGGCCGAGATTCCCCGAGCAGCTCGGGCGTGCAGACCAATCTTACCCAACAGCTCGATCTGACAGCCCGGTTCCAGACCGGCTTTTTGCGCCACACGCTCGTGACCGGCATTGAGCTCGCGCGCCAGACCAACGACCTTCGCAGCGACAACAACCCGTTCAACAGCAACAACGACTGGATTGCGGAAACGCCGCTCCTCGATCCGAATCCGAACCAGGTCCGCCCCTACGAGTCGGCGACCAAGACCCAATACACGACGGCCGATTCCGAGGGGGCCTATGTGACCGACACGGTCAACATCGGCCGTTATGTCGATCTGATCGCCGGGGTCCGGCTGGACCGATTTGCCGCCAGCTATCGTCAAACCACGACCGCGACCGGCGCAGTCCTGCCCCTCTCTCATACCGATGTCGTGCCGAGCCCGCGCGTCGCCCTCGTGTTCAAGCCCGCGTCCTGGCAGAGCATCTACGCGTCCTATGGCGTCTCGTTCGACCCGTCGGCCGAGGCTCTCACCCTGACGACCGCCACCGCCAATCTCGGCCCGGTGAAGGCGACGGCCTATGAGGTTGGCTCCAAGTCCAACCTGCTCGGCGGCGCCCTGCTCGTGACCGGCGCGATCTTCCACACTGAGGTCGACAATGCCCAGATCAATGACCCGGAAAACCCGACCGAAACGCTGCTGCAGGGCAATGAGACGGTCCAGGGCTTCGAGCTCGGCGCCACCGGTCACATCACGTCGAAACTGCAGATCGCCGCCGGCTATACCTATCTGGATGGCGTGACGTCGGGATCCATGGGCAAGACCGCGCCCGTCATCGCCTATAACCACGCGCTCATCCCCAACCTGGCGCGCAATGCCGTCAATCTATGGACCGAATATCACGTGACCGATCGTTGGGAGGTGGGTCTGGGCGGCAACTATCTGGATCGTCGCGTGGGCAATATCGTCGCTCCAGGGGTCCTTGCGGCCGAGGCGCCCAGCTACGTCGTCTGGAACGCGATGACATCCTATCGGGTCAACGACAGGCTGAAGCTGCAGCTGAATGTCATCAACCTTTTCAATGCGTTGTACTACGACAGCATCTACTACACCTCGACGTCGGAGAACCATGTCATTCCGGGCGCTGGTCGGACCGTCAAGTTCACGGTTCGGGCGAGCTTCTGATGTTTATGAAACTGTCGGCCGAGCCGGCTGAACCAGCAGGCCGTTTTGCGCGCCAGGACGAAGTGGAGGCCGACTACCGGCGCATGTGCCAGCTTCGCCGCATGAGCTTCGTCGAGCTGCGCGTCCTGCTGGCCGGAGAGCCCTGCAAGGCGGCGCCCTGGGTCGAAACCGCGGCCCGCTACGGCTTGGTCGAGGCGCAACTGCGGCTGGGGCAAATGCGCCTGGATGGCCTGGGTGCGCCCAAGGACGAAGGCGCCGCGTTCACCTGGTTCATGCGCGCCGCCAAGAGGAACTCGCCAGAGGCCATGAACATGGTCGGGCGCTGCTACGAGAACGGGTGGGGGAGGACAGTGGATCTGTCCGCGGCCGCCGACTGGTACAGGCGGTCCGCCGAGGCAGGCCACGATTGGGGCGAATACAACTACGCCAACATGCTGTTCGACGGGCGCGGGGTGGCGCGCGATCAGGCCCAGGCCGTCGCCGGGTACCGGCGCGCGGCGGACAAAGGGCACGCCAGGGCGATGAACCTGCTGGCCCGCTGCTGCGAGGAAGGCTGGGGAACACCGCGTGACATTGCGGCGGCGTGTGATGGGTATCGCCGATCCGCGCAGGGCGGTTACTTTCGGGGCCAGTTCAACTATGGCGCGCTCCTGGCGGCCCATGGGCGCATCGATGAAGCGCTGGGCTGGTTCGACAAGGCCTGTCAGGGCGCGCCGCCCGACAGCTTGCGCGCAATGGTCCAGGTCCTGCTCCGTCAGAACCATCCGAGGCTGGCCGAGTTCGCGCGGGCGACGGCCGCGCGCTTGCCGGACAACAATAGCGAGCGGCGCGGGGAGGCGCAGTCATGATGCTCCACATCCGCGGTCTGTTGACGCCGGACCATGTGCGCCATTGCCGCGACATCTTGCGTGACGCGACATGGGTCGACGGCTGCGTCACCGCCGGCGAGCAGTCCAGCGTGGCCAAGCATAATCTGCAACTGCCCGAGGACACGCCACAGGCCAAGGCGTTAGGCGAGGTCATCCTGAAGGCGCTGGCGGGCAACGCGCATTTCATGTCAGCGGCCCTGCCGCTCAAGGTCTATCCTCCGCTGTTCAACCGCTACGGCGAGGGCATGGGCTTCGGCGATCATATCGACAACGCTATCCGCATCTCGCCGGTCACGGGCGGGCGCTATCGGACCGATCTGTCCTGCACGCTCTTTCTCAGCGACCCGGACGATTACGATGGCGGCGAACTGCTGTTCGAGGACGGCGTTTCGGCGCGCCCCATCAAGCTGCCTGCCGGCGACATGATCCTCTACCCCGCGACCACGGTGCATCGGGTCGAACCGATCACCCGCGGCGAACGTTGGGCCTCGTTCTTTTGGGTTCAATCGATGGTCGCCGACCTGGGGCGCAGGGAACTGCTCTATCGGCTGGACCAGGCTGTCGCCGCCACCCGGCAAGACCTGGGCGACGGTCACGCCGCTTCCGTCTCGCTCGTCGGCGTTTACCATAACCTCGTCCGCATGTGGGCCGAGCGCTGAGCCCGCACTTCGGGACGGCGACATCTCCCGCTGGAGCGGAACCTAGACTAGGGCCGCTCGTTCTCAGGAGGTCCGCGGCAGCTGAATCTGACCTTTGTCAGAAGGTTTCGGTTGCCCAAATGGAGGATCCCTCATGAGGTCACTGACACGTTCCATCGCTTTGGCCGGCGCCCTGGCGCTCGGCGCCCTGGCGCTGTCGGCGCAAGGCGCCGCAGCCTATGTCGCCTGCAACGGCGAAGGCGCCTGCTGGCACGCTGACAGGCACTACAGGGCGCCAGGAGTCGCCTGGCATCCCGACAACTGGTATTTCCACCAGAACTTGGACAAGGATCACTGGATGGGCCATCACGAAGGCCGCGGCTATTACCGTGGCGGTGTGTGGATCGGCCTGTAACGGCCAGCTGATCAGCTTAAAACGCCATTGGGGCGACGGCCATGATCGGCCGTCGCCTTTTTTGCTTTTGGGAGGCCCGATTCAGCGCCACGTTTGCCGACCTGATCTGTGAGGAAGGGCTCAAGGACGCCCAGGTCTTCAAAATGAACATGACGGATGGCGATCGCTAACTTCACGCTGGAACTCGCCTTTGGGCTTGAGGACGCGCGAGGACCCAAGTTCGGCGGCCGTTCACGCGATCGCCGATCAGGCTGCACCGGCTTTGCTGTCGACCGCTTGAGCTCCGAAGCTCCTCAAGAACGTCGGGACTTCCACGGCGGGCATCGGCCGTCCGAAATGATAGCCTTGCACTTGGTGACATCCGCTAGCGGTCAGGAACTTCAGCTGGTCCACGCCCTCGACCCCTTCGGCGACCACCTCCATGCCCAGGCTGGAGCCAAGGTTGATCACCGCCTGGACAATGGCGTTGTCTCCCGCGTTCTGCACGAAGGACTTGTCGATCTTGAGCCTGTCGATGGGGAACTGCTTCAGGTTGGATAGGGACGCATAGCCGGTGCCAAAATCATCCAAGGCGATGAGCACGCCGGACTCATGCAGACGCCGCACCGTTTCGCCGACGACGTCCGAGCCCCAGCCCATATAGACGTTTTCAGTCACTTCGATGGTGAGACACGAGGGGGGCACACCCCAGTGTTTAAGTTTTTTCTCGATTTGCTCCGCCAAGTCAGGGGTGCGGAACTGGGCGGCGGAAACATTCAGCGCGACCCGGCCAAACGCGACCCCTTGCTCGAGCCAAGCGCGCATTTGCTTCATGGCGGTGTCGAAGGTGACATCGCAGAGCAGCATGGCGAGGTCCTTGTCCTCGAACGCCTCCATGAACGCGTCCGGCCCCAGCAGGCCGCGTTGAGGATGATTCCAACGCATCAGGGCTTCAAAGCTGGTCACCGTCTCCGGCGCGATATCGACTACCGGCTGATAGTAAAGCACGAACTCGTCCCGTGAGAGACCGCTGCGAACTTCGCGCAACATTCGGCTGCGGTTCTCGACGGTTTCGCGCATGGCGGGTTCGAAGGTGACGATGCAGTTCCGTCCCTCGGCCTTGGCCTGGTACAGGGCGATGTCGGCGCTCTTCAGCAGTTGCGCGGCGTCAGCGGTATCGTTGGGATAGATGGCGCCGCCAACGCTGGCGCTTATGGTGAAGACTTGGCCCCCGTGTTCCACGGGGTGGCGAAGCAGCTGCATGAGCGCTTCGGTGGGGCGGATGAGGTCCTGCTTGTTCCTGACATCCGGCAGAATGATTGCGAACTCATCGCCGCCGAGCCGCGCCACTGTGTCCGAGGCCCGGTAGGCCTTGACCAGCCGCTCCGACACCGAGCGAAGCAGGGCGTCGCCCGCGTCGTGCCCCAGGGTGTCGTTGACGTCCTTGAAGTGGTCCAGATCGAGCATCAACAAGCCCACGCGGCTGCCCCGCTCTTCCGCCCGGAGGATTTCACTCTGGAACTGACGCGTGAACATGGCCCGGTTGGGCAGTCCGGTCAGGCTGTCGCGATACGCCAGCCGTTCGACCTGGGCTCGGCTTTCGTGGAGTTCGGTCACGTCCTGCATGCAGCCGTGGACGCGCTCCACGCCATCGTCAGTTTGTGTGCGATCGAGGATGGAGCGGATCCAGCGCCGGTTTCCGGAAGGATTGAGTATTTCGAACTCCCGTTCGCGGGTGTTGCCTGCAGCCTTGCGCCGTTCGCTGATTCTGCCTCCAGCCTCCAGCCATTCGCGGTCCGCCGGGTTGGTCATCCGGTCTGTGAGGCCCTCGCGCGTCAGCGGCGCCCCGCCGGGCTCAATCTCGAAAATTCGATACATCTCATCGGACCAGACGGCGCCGCCCGCCGCTGAGCAATCGAATTCCCAACTGCCCAGTTTGGCCAAGCTGGTAGCCTGGGACAGCAAGGCCTCGCGGTTCCCTAGGTCCAATTGGCCTCGCTGCCGCAGAAGCTCGTTTACGGCCAGCGTCGCTAGCCGCTGAAGGTGCGCCTTGTCGGTTTCGCTGAAATCGCGAGGCTTGCCGGACAGCAGGCAAAGGGCGCCGATGTTCAATCCGGGCTCAACCGTCAGCGCCGTTGCGGCCACAAATTTTGGCGATCCAATCGAGCCCAAACGGTCGATGAACCGCGGATCGGTCTCGATCTTTTCAAAGACCGACACCTGACTGTCCAAGATCGCCAATGTGCCGAAGCTGCCGGCCCTAGGCACCCGCGATGCGCCTTCAGAGGCTCGGGTGAGGATGAGCACGTCCTCATCGTCGACCAGAACGATGTTGGCGTGTTCGACACCGAACAACTCCTTAGCCAGGACGCAGATTTCCTTGAGCGTCTGGCTGGGCTGGCGCGCCACAAATGCAAACCTGGCCACCGCCGCTAGCCGTTCCACTTCATTGGGCGGCTTAGGGACGATCATTTGAGAACACTCACTGTCGATGAATCCGGTCATTCGCGCACACGCCAGAAGAAATCCGTGGAAAGTGTTCTTTTTGCCCGCTTTGAGAAAAGGAACAGTTAAACGCCGTGATCGAGTCGCGCGCCGATAGGCTGCTGTGGGCCTCGGCGTCGAGCATCGGGTTAAGGGTGGGCGCCGTCATCCGAATTTCTGCTCAAATGGCGCGCGGCCGCTGGTTACCGAGCCAAGTATTCGGGTTTGGTGCGTTGTCATTCCACATAATCTGCGGACTTACATAAATTATTAAGTAGAAACACATTACATAGGTAATGTAGTATAGAATTTCCACATCGACTTTATTCAGTAGAAATTGTTGGATAAATGCATGTGGCCCCGCCTGACGTGATTGGGGACGTCATATGGCTCTATTTCCAGTTCACCCAAAGCTTTCGGGATGTGGAGGAGCCTCCTGGCCCAGCCGGGGTGAAGTGAGCCGACGAACGCATCGGGCGCGCCAAGAAGCGTCGACCGCCCGCTTTGATTTTTTGGCGCGCCGCAGAGCTTTGATGACGTCATGGCTTGGGTGGAAGCGCTCGAGCGTAAGCTAAACGGCGCGAGCTGGGCTGGTCAGATGCCGCCGCCGTGGTCGAAGTCCTCGCTTCGTAGGGCCTTGGCCTGAGTGATTATGCTGCCGGCCGGCACGCTCGACGTGAGCCAGACGCTGCCTGCGATGGTCGAGCCCGTTCCGACGTTGATGGGGCCGAGCACCGTCGCGCCCGCATAGATGACTACGTTGTCGCCGATCGTGGGATGGCGGCGATAGTTCTTCAACAGCGCGCCGTCGTCTCCCGCCTCGAACCGGCGGGCGCCAAGCGTGACCCCCTGATAGAGCCGCACGCGGCGGCCGATCACTGCGGTTTCGCCGATCACCACGCCGGCGCCGTGATCGATGAAGAAGCTCTCGCCGATCTGCGCGCCCGGATGGATGTCGATGCCGGTGGTTGAGTGGGCCACTTCGGAAATGATCCGCGCCAGCATCCGCGCTCCCAGACGATAAAGGCCGTGGGCCAGTCGGTGACGGATGATCGCCGCCACGCCCGGATAGCAACACATCACCTCATCCAGGCTAGCGGCTGCCGGATCACCTTCGTAGGCGGCGCGAATGTCGCTTTCCAGTTGGGCGCGAACCGTCGGCAACTCGTCTATGAAGGCGGCGCTGATCTGGCAGGCGTCGTTGGCGTGGTCGGCCGAGGCGGCGGCCCCTTCTTGATTGTTCAATTCCAGTTCGAGCTGAACCTGGCGCTGAAGTGATTGAGCGGTCTCGGCCAGGACGAACCTGACGTAGGCGTCAATGCTCTCTCCGGCCAGGCCGGAGGGACCGAAATGGCGGGGGAACAGAACCGCGGCCAGGCCGTCGACGATCTCGATGATGGCCTTGCGCGAGGGAAGGTCCGGCGGGGCGCCGCCGCCGTAACGCGTCTTGTGCGACTGAATCCGCAAATCGCGCAGCTCGGACGCGACCTTGTTCAGGTTCGGGTAAAGGCTCGCGGTCCGGGCCTGGTTGATCTGCGCCGTCATTTCCCCGATCGCCTATGCATTCAGACTGCGGGGCGGCCGCGCGAGGCCGAGATTTGACGCAAGGCGCTGACCAGGCAATCCACCTCCTCGTAGGTGTTGTAGAGCGCCAGCGAAGCCCTCACGGTGCCTTCCAGCCCAAAGCGCCGCAGGATGGGCTGGGCGCAGTGGTGCCCGGCGCGGACGGCGATTCCGTACTGATCCAAGGCGGCGCCAACCTCGGCCGGTTCAAAGCCATCGAGCAGGAAAGACAGCACGCTGACCTTTTCCGGCGCCGTGCCGATGATGCGAAGGCCCGGAACGCTGGTCAGGCTCCGGGTGGCGTAGTCCAGAAGGTCGTGCTCGTGCTTGGCGATGTTTTCCAGGCCGATCCGCTCCAGATATTCGAGCGCGGCGCCCAGTCCGACGGCATCGGCGAGATTGCCTGTGCCGGCCTCGAACCGCGCTGGCGCGGGGTTGTAGACGGTCTTCTCGAAGGTGACGTCGGCGATCATGTTGCCGCCGCCTTGCCAGGGCGGCATGGCGTTCAGGATGTCTCGCTTGCCGAACAAAACGCCGATCCCGGTCGGGGCGAAAATCTTGTGGCCGGAGAAGACGAAAAAGTCCGTATCGAGGGCTTGAACATTTACGCGGCTGTGCGCCACCGATTGGGCGCCGTCGATCAGAGTCTTGGCGCCCACGGCGTGGGCCCGAGCGATGATCGCTTCGATCGGAACCACGGTGCCCAGGGCGTTGGAGACCTGGGTGACGGCGACGATCTTGGTTTTGTCCGACAATAGCCGCTCATAGTCCGCGAGCAGGACCTGCCCGCTATCGTCCACGGGGATGACCCTTAGCCGCGCGCCCTTTTCCGCCGCCAGCTGCTGCCAGGGGACGATATTGGCGTGGTGTTCCAGATGGGAGACGATGATTTCATCGCCCTCGCCGACGTTCTGGCGGCCCCAGGCCTGAGCCACCAGGTTGATCGCCTCGGTAGCGCCGCGCACGAACACGATCTCTTCGGTCGAAGCGGCGCCCAGGAAGCGCGCGACGATCTTGCGGGCGTTTTCATAGGCGTCGGTGGCCCGCGCGGCCAGGGTATGGGCAGCCCGGTGGATGTTGGAGTTCTCGTGAGCGTAGAAATAGGCCAGGCGGTCGATGACGGCCTGGGGCTTCTGGGTCGTGGCGCCGTTGTCGAACCAGATGAGCGGCCGACCGTGGATCTTTTCCTGCAGGATCGGAAAGTCGCGGCGCACCGCCTGGACGTCGAAGGCGGGGTGACCGCTCGCGGCAAGGGCCGGCGGTTGCTCGAAGTCCCGCGCGCCGCGCTCGGCGTGGGGTTGAACGTTCGAGGCCGGGATGCCCGAGAGAGCCTGCGAGAGGTCATCGGCCCCCGGCAGAAGATCGCCCCTGGGCGTGATCCAATCAGCGCTCAGCGTCGGCGCGGGCGCGTCCTGTTGGCGCGTCACCGCTTCGGCGAGGATATAAAGATCGGATTCGGCGGCTGGCGCGGCGGGTACGCTGAATCGATCCGAGCTCAAGGCAATTTTCGGCGGCGCGCCATCGCCCACAAACCCAAGTTCGTCTGGGATGGGCGCACTGGAGGGTCCGCCCCCAAATCCGCCAATCGACGGCGCCGTGGTCAGATCGCCGGGACCGATGCCGGAGACGCCCGACGGCGGCAGACCTGCGCCTGGTACGCCGGCGGCCGTGTAGCCCTCGAACGGGATTGTGTTGAGCGGGGCGGACTGCGCGGGGATTCCCGTCGGCGAGAGGCCGATCCCGCCAACCGCTGGCGAGGGCGTCAGCGGGCCCAGATCGGCCGCCTGACGCGCCCCGGCCGCGCCGCCGTCGAGTCCCCCCAAGGACGGCCCGCGGCCCAGCCCGTCCAGGCCCGGCAGGGCGCTGAACAGGGCGTTAGCCCAACGACCGATCTCGGCTTCGTCAGGCAGGCCTTGGCCCAGAGAGACTAAGCCCATTGGCTCCGCCTCCGGCTCACCGGTAGGTGGGCTGGTAGTCATGATACTTGCCGACCTCCACGTCATCAAGCACCGCCAGCGCGTCCTCGGTCAGGACCGCCAGTGAGCAGTACAGGGAGATCAGATAGGAGGAGATGGCGTTGCGATTGATGCCCATGAACCGAACGGAAAGTCCGGGGCTCTGTTCGCCGACCAGGCCCGGCTGGAACAGGCCGACCACGCCTTGGCGCTTTTCGCCCGTGCGAACCAGTAGGATGCTGGTTTTTCCCTTCACCACGGGAACCTTGTCGGAGGGAATGAGCGGAATGCCGCGCCACGTCAGGAAGGGCGAGCCGAACAGGTTGACCGTGGGCGGCGGCACGCCGCGCCGGGTGCATTCACGACCGAAGGCCGCTATGGCCAACGGGTGGGCTAGGAAGAAGCCGGGCTCTTTCCACACCTTGGTGATCAGTTCGTCCAGATCGTCCGGCGTTGGCGGGCCGGCCAGGGTCTTGATCCTCTGGCTCGGGTCCGCGCTGGCCAGCAACCCGTAGTCGGCGCTGTTGATTAACTCGTTTTCCTGCCGCTCCTTGATGATCTCGATCGTCAGGCGAAGCTGCTCGCGGATTTGATCGTGCGGGCGGCTGTACAGGTCGGAAACCCGGGTGTGGATGTCCAGGGTGGTGGTGACCGCATTCAGGAAATACTCCCGCGCCGGATCCTCGTAGTCGACGTAGGTCTCCGGCAGGAGCGACTCATCCTTGGCCGTGCAGGCCACGCGGATGGCGCTCTCATTCTTGACCTTGTTGAGCCGGTATATGCCGGCTTCCACCGGCACCCACTGCAGAAGGTGGACCAGCCAGCGGGGCGTGATGGTCGCCAGCTGAGGGACCGTCTTGGTCGCGTTGGCTAACTGGCGGGCGGCATTGTCGCCTAGGGCGTGCCTAGCTTCTGATGTGTCGACCATTCTGTCCTTTTCCTAGATCGGAGGCGAGGCCTGGGCTTTGCCGCGAAGATAATGACTCGACCGGTTGGTGATCGATTTCGACCTTGATGAAGCTTGGCGGCCGGCCTCGCCGCGAGCTGAGCCTAAAGCAATCTAACCCCATCGGATTAACAGGCATATGGTCGGCGGTCATCGATGCAATGGAGATATTCTGGCGGCGGCGGCAGCTAAGCTTCGGCCAACCCGCCGATCAAAACGCCAGCTTGCCGCCAACGAGTAGCAAGGTGCCCGCCAGAATCGGACGCAAAACCCGTTCGGGAATGCGCGCCGTCAGCTGGCTTCCGATGATGATCCCGGGGATGGAGCCGGTGAGGAGCGAGCCCAGCAGGGGCAGATTGACCGTCCCCAGGGCGAAATGTCCCGCCCCCGCGATCAGGGTCAGAGGAACGGCGTGGGCAATGTCCGAGCCCACGATCCGCGAAATGGGCAACTTCGGATAAAGGAAGATCAGGACAGTGACGCCGATGGCGCCGGCGCCGACGGACGACAAGGTGATCAGGACACCAAGCACAGCGCCCAGGACGACGGTTAGGATCGTCGTCGTGCGTGCCCCAGGAGCGAACGACCGGCTGGCTGCGAATTCGAAGATTTGCTTGCGGAACAGCAGGGTCACCGCCGTCAGCACCAGCGCGAATCCAAGCACTGTCGAAATCAGCTTCGAGGTGTTGTCGCCGTGGGCGCGCAAGACGTAGAGGAAGACGACTGAGGCCGCCGCCGCCGGGATACTGCCCAGGGCCATGTAGCCCGTGATCTTCCAATCCACGGTCTTGTTGGCGCCATGCACGACCGTGCCCACGGCCTTGGTGGCGGACGCATACAGAAGATCGGTGCCGACTGCCGTCCCCGGGTTGAAACCGAACAACAACACCAGCAGGGGTGTCATCAGTGATCCGCCGCCTACGCCGGTGAGGCCGACCAGCACCCCGACCAGCAGTCCGGAAATGGCGTAGAGCGGATTAAATCCCGTCGTGGCGCTGTGGGAAACGCCGCCGCTGCGGACGATTTGCGCAGCCACAATCGCCACGAGAACAATCGCGACGAAACCCGCGAAAAGACTGACCGTCCGAAGCCAGGGCGACCGGCCCCCGTGTGAATCTATGCTGCTATCTGTCATTGAAGCTTTTCCCGTTCCAATGGCGCGAATGGTCCACGATTAATTCGCTTCGTCCATGTCTATTATTTTTATCGGAATTATAGATTTTCTGACGCTGTGCTTGCGGCGATCTCCTCAAACGTTACTGCCGCCGTTACCGCCAGCGACACTGGGGCCGTCCCCGCAGAAAATCTAAAATCCTACCGAATTGATCTAGATTGCTATGTTGGGGGGTGCGGGGTTCTATCCGGCGTCCGTTGGCGTATCTCGAACCCTAAGATCGCATCGGCATGAGAGCTGACGCGATGATGCACCAATTGCCGGCCGAGACCGCCGCCTGGACAAGCGACGAGGTCCAGGTCCGGCGTGAAGCTGTCGTCTTAGAGCGATCGGCGCGTGATGCCTCCGGCGCAGCGGATTGGACCTTGGAATGGCCGACCCTGGTCCTGGCCTTAGTCATCTATGGCGGCTGGACCCTGGCGACGCTGTTCCACAACGCGTTTTCCCCTTTTCTGCTAGCGGCCATCGGAGGATGGCTGCTGGCTTGGCACAACTCGCTGCAGCACGAGATCATTCACGGCCATCCTACGTCATCGAAGCGATTGAACACCCTGCTGGCGCTCCCGCCCCTGTCCTTGTGGCTGCCCTTCGAGGCCTATCGCCAATCGCATTTGGCGCATCATGAGACCGAACGCCTGACCGATCCCGAGCATGATCCGGAGTCGCGCTACCCTTTGCAGGGGCCCGGCGCCGGGCGCTCCCTTGCCCGAGCGGCCGCCCTGGTCCAGTCGACGCTGCTCGGTCGGATGATCCTCGGACCGGCGTTCGAGGTGATAGGATTTCTAAACAAGGAAGCAACCCGGCTGGCCCGGCGTGACCCCGCGAGGCTTCGGCTCTGGACTGTCCACACGGCGATGGCGGGCGCGGTGTTGGCGTGGCTGGGCGTGGTTTGTCACTTGAGCTTGACGCAGTACCTGATGTGCTTCGTCTATCCGGGCTGCGCGCTGTCCCTTGTCCGCTCATTCGCCGAGCACCGCGCCGATCCCGACCCGGCCCACCGCGTCGCCGTCGTTGAGAACGCGCCCGCGCTGGGCCTGTTATTCCTCAACAACAATCTCCACGCCGCCCACCATGAGCGCCCGGGTCTGCCTTGGCATCGCCTGCCTCAGTTCTACGCCCGCGAACGCGAGCGCATTTTGGCGGCCAATGGCGGGTTGGTCTATTCGGGCTACGGGGAGGTGTTCGCGCGATACCTGTGGCGGTCGCACCACGTCGGGCCCGCGCCCTCGGGCTCGTCGAGGGGCCAGGCATGAACGCCCTGACCTTCCATCTCTCGCCGAAGATCGTGTCGGCGTTGCCTCGCGCCGCAGCCTTGCAGATGTATGATCTGCCCGAAATTCGAGACGCCAATGACGCGCTCTGGACGGCCATAGCCGCCCGACTCCGGGCCGATGGGGTCGAGGACGTGCCGGAGGCTCTTTCGCGAGGCCGGTCGCCCGAAGACGTCTGGACCGATCGGCGCCTGCTGCTGGCTCAAACCTGCGGCTATCCCTTCGCCAATGCGTTGAGAACCAAGGTCAAGCTGGTAGCCACGCCACGCTATCGGGCTCCTGGCTGCGACGGCCCGTTCTATCGCAGCGCCGTGGTCGTGCGGGCGAACAGTGCGGCGACGTCCCTGTCTGACCTGCGGGGCGGACGATGCGCGGTCAACGACCGGATGTCGAACAGCGGCATGAACCTCTTGCGGGTGGAGTTGGCGCCCCTGGCCCGCCACCGGTCGTTCTTCGGTTCGGTTGTCGTGAGCGGCTCCCATAAAGCGAGCGCCGAGCTGGTCGTCGGGGGCGATGCGGACCTGGCGGCGATCGATTGCGTGACGTGGGCCCATTTGAAGCGCTGGCGCCCGGCCCTGGCCAATCGGTTGAGGATTCTCGCGTGGACCGTGCAAAGCCCGGGATTGCCGCTCATCACCGCGGCCGACACCGACGCGGCCACGCGTGACGCTTTGTATCGGGCGTTGAAGGACGTGGAGCGCGACCCTGGTTTGCGGGACGTCCGTGCCGAATTGATGCTGGACGGGTTCAATAATCTGCCGGCCCCGCACTATCACGCGGTGCTCTATCTGGAGCAGATCGCCGTGGCGCAGGGCTATCCTCAGCTGGCCTGAGGGTAACGGCCGGGTTGATTGGATGTCGCCTCTTTCCTAATCGATACGCGCCGACTTCCGCATGGCATGGGGTTTGCCGAGGTGGAGGGCCAATGGCGGAGATCTCGTACAAGCTGGCAGTCCCCGTTCGGCGCCCATTTTGGAGGCGCGCCTCGGGTGTGAACGACGGCGCCGAAGGCGCCTGGATATTACGAACCGAAATTATCGTAATAATCGAGCGCTTCAACGGCGATTGGCCCGACCATGGATGGCGGGTTCCACAAGGGGATGACAATGACGCTGTTGCCGAGGCGCGCGCTTGGCGCGTGGTTTATGCGCCCGTCGTTCCGCCGGCCCGCGTTCGGAGCGGCGGCGCTGGCGGCGGCGCTCTTGTTGGCGGCGTGCGGCAAGCCCGCGCCCAGCGGCGGCGCAGCGCCGCCGCCGGCCGACAAGGTCTATACCGTGGCCTGGACCATCTATGCCGGCTGGATGCCGTGGCCCTACGCCGACCAGGCGGGGATCGTGAAAAAATGGGCCGACAAGTACGGGGTGAAGATCAAGGTCGTTCAGGTCAACGACTACGTGGAATCTCTGAACCAGTTCAGCGCCGGCAAGGTCGATGCGGTGACGTCGACCACCATGGACGCCCTGACGGTGCCGGCCGCCAGCGGACACGACTCCACCGTGCTGATGATCGGCGATTATTCCAACGGCAATGACGGGGTCATTCTGAAAGGCTCCGACAAACTGGCCGATATCAAGGGACGCCCCGTCAACCTCGTTGAGAACTCGGTGTCCCACTATCTGCTGGCCCGCGCGCTCGAGAGCGCCGGACTGAAGCTGCCGGATGTGAAGACGATCAATACCTCCGACGCGGACATCGTCGCCGCCTTCGGCGCGTCGCAGACCACCGCCCTGGTCACCTGGAACCCGCAGCTGTCGGAGATCAAAAAGCAGCCCGGCGCCAATGAGGTATTCGATTCCTCGAAAATTCCTGGCGAGATTTTAGACACCCTGATTGTCGATACGGCGGAGCTGCAGGCCAACCCCAAGCTGGGCAAGGCCTTGACCGGCATCTGGTATGAGACACTCGCCCTGATGTCGCGCGACGACGACCAGGGCAGGGCGGCGCGGGCGGCCATGGCCAAGCTTTCCGGCGCCGACCTGCCGGGCTTCGAATCCCAACTCAAGACCACGCACCTTTACGTCGATCCCGGCGCCGCGGCGGCCTATGAATCCGATCCCGCCTTGGTTACGGCCACCGACAGAGTGCGCAAGTTCAGCTTCGATCACGGTCTGTTCGGTCAGGCCGCCAGGTCGGTCGACGATATCGGCATCGCCTTTCCCGGCGGCAAGATTCTGGGCTCGCCGACCAACGTCAAGCTGAGGTTTGATCCCACCTACATGGCGCTGGCGGCTGATGGTAAGCTTTGAAATAGGCGCGGCGGCGCCGACCCGGTGTTCGCTGCGCGCTTCGGAGTCCTAATGCGCCGTCTTCTGAATATCAGGCCCCCATGGGGCGTCAGACTACTGCTCGGCGCCCTGCCTCTGGCCGCCGTGGTTTTGGTTTATCTGGGCGCGGCCAGCGTCCAGCACAGCCTCAATCCCAATGAGAAGTTTCTGCCCACCTTCTCCGCGATGGTCGATCAGGCGCGCATCATGGCCTTGCAGGTCGATCCGCAAACCGGCGCCATTCCGCTTTGGCAGGATACGGCGGCCAGTCTGATCCGGCTGGGCGCGGGGTTGGCCATCGCCACCGTCACGGCGCTGGTCCTCGGTCTTGTGATCGGCGTTCTGCCGCTGATGCGCGCGACGATCGGGCCGCTGGTGGCCGCCGTGGCCGTCGTCCCGCCCATCGCCATCCTGCCGATCCTGTTCATCACCTTCGGACTGGGCGAGACGGCCAAGATCGCGCTGATCGTCTTGGGCGTGACGCCCTTCATGGTGCGCGATCTGGCGGGCCATGTGCTGGCCATTCCGGAAGAACAGATCGTCAAGGCTCAGACCCTTGGCGGGAGCACCTGGCAGATCGCACTCAGGGTAGCTTTGCCCCAGGCCATGCCCCGCCTTCTGGAAAGCCTGCGCCTGTCGCTCGGTCCCGCCTGGGTGTTCCTGATTTCCTCCGAGGCCATCGCGTCGGACGTGGGGCTGGGCTATCGGGTCTTCCTGGTCCGCCGTTATCTGGCGATGGACATTATCCTGCCCTATGTGGCCTGGATCGCCCTGCTGGCCGTGATCTTCGACCTGGTCCTGATCTCTCTGAACCGGCGGCTCTATCCCTGGGCGCACACGGCGCGCACCCGATGAGCGGTCTTCTCCAATTCAGCCAAGTGTGGGTGGAGTACGGCGACAAGGTCGTGCTCGAGAAGGTGGACCTGTCGGTCCAGCAAGGAGCCTTCGTCTCGGTGGTTG
>Ga0182013_10003264_pt1 | contig 20436 bp, 23 predicted proteins | sample 612S2MmetaG_FD_120487 | JGI IMG/M metagenome (GOLD analysis project Ga0182013, IMG submission 120487) | Permafrost microbial communities from Stordalen Mire, Sweden - 612S2M metaG | ecosystem: Environmental > Terrestrial > Soil > Wetlands > Permafrost | place: Sweden: Stordalen | collected... | reverse complement strand
TCCACGACGTCATCTTCGTCCACGACGTCGACATCGTCAACGACCTCCACGACGTCGACGACGATTCCAACGGGACAGTCAACGTTGCCCGGATCGACGACGACGACATCGTCAATCCCGGTGACGTCAACGTCCATACCGACAACGCCACCGGGCTCGTCCACCACGACAACGACCTCGTCGACGACGTCCACGACGTCGACCACGATGCCGCCGATCACGTCGACCACGACGATCAACAATGGGCCGCCCACCACGCCACCGCACATTCCGCCAGCGACCATTCCCTCGGGTGCTCCGGGCACGGGACTCGGAGGGGCCGCGACCTCTTCGGTCAATGGCGGTGTACTCATCCTGAGCATCCTGTTCCTCTTCTTCGGCTTCGCGGGATTGGGACTCGTCCTGCGACGTCGTCGCCGGGCGTAGGGCGAGAGGGACTTGGAGTCGGGCTCAACTACATTGAGCGTCGTGACATCGTCAAACAAGGGGCGAACATCCCTGTTCTGGTGGACAACAGCGTCTCTCGTGCTCATTGCGGCCGGGGTCGCGGGAATCATCTTCGTTCCTCACAATGCTCCGGTGGGACCAACGATCATCAAGCCGATTGGTGAGATCACCCTGCCCCAATCGGGCCTCGTGATCCCCGCGGTTACGACCACGACATCGACGCCGAGCACCACGACCACTGTCAAATCGACGACCGTTGCGTCGTCGATGGGCGAGCGATCGTCGGGCGCGACACGCGTCACCCTGAGCGCACTTCACGTCGGGTCCACGCGAAGAGTTCGCGGCACTGATACGACGGGCGGCCGGTCCGTAACAGCGAAGCAATCGCTCCTACGCAGCTCGAGCAAGGCGCCCATCTACGTGGCCAAGCCAATCGCGCGCTCCGTGCCCGTGCACCTCGCGATTCCAAGGATCGGTGTCTCGGTGCATCTTTCAGTCCTCGGATTGAACAGGAAAGGTACCGTCGACATTCCAACGAACTTCGCCGTTCCGGGTTGGTACAAAGGAGATCGCTCACCGGGTCAGAAAGGGTCGGCCGTCATCCTCGGGCACGTGGACAGCTCGAGCGGACCAGCGGTCTTCTACAAACTCGACAAACTTGGACTGGGGAACCGCATCGACATCACGCTCCGCAATGGCAAGAAGTTGGTCTTCGCCGTCATCGGCATTCGAATGTTTCAGAAGACGAACTTCCCAGACCGGCTCGTCTACGGCGCCCGTGACTATCCGGCGTTGCAACTCGTCACGTGCGGCGGAATATTCGACCCGAGTACCGGCCACTATCTATCGAACATCGTCGTCTTCACGGCGCTCATCAAAACGTAGGCGACGTGCGCGACGCGACGCGTGAGTGTGACGTCGTCATTTTCCTTATGTTTTCGTTGAACTGTCAACGTCGCGTCAAAGTCTGAGCAAATTACCGACAAGCCGACCGATTTCTCACTTCTGGATGTAACACTCGTCTTGCCTCGCATTCACGCGAGGGCACTTCTCAGAACTCTCTGAGGTGGACCACCAGCATGCCCTTGCGTGATGGTCCACGTCCCTGAACGATTTTTCTCGGATCGATCGTCAACCGCTGAACGAAGGCGCGGGCCGACATTTACCTGATCAGGGCGGTGAAATAGTTTGTCGCGACGCTGCCGCGATTCGTAGCGCCAAATCTCGTCGAGCGACACGGTCACGATGACGTGCATCGCGCGCGCAACTCTTCCTCAAGTGTCACCTCTCGGCTCTCGTTCACTCGCTCTGGTGCCGCCAAATGAGAACCAGGGCCATCGCGAATCTTCAGAGAACACGCCGTCGTGCTGCGTGTGGATCGTTGCCCTCGCATTGTCGTCACAGACACCGTTCATGGCGCAACGTCTCGACATGGGCTTCTGAGTTGAGCGGATGTTGAGCCGTCGTAGGGGGCATCTTGGAATGAGTTTCCGACAATTGAAGCATGTTGAATTTCACGCAGGGGCAAAAAAATCTGATCGGTTCGACCCGCGCCTCGACGCGCGCACCTCGGCGTTCCGTCGTCATCGGATCGCTGGGATTCCTCGTCGTGGGCATCGTGTTGAGTGCAACGGCGATCCCCGTAATGGCCAGTTCAGTATCTCCCTCCACGAACTTGACGACATCGATTGTCAGGACCTCCAAAACGGTGACGACAAGTTCGACGGTGGTCACGACTCCCAAGTCCCAGGCGCATCATCGAAATCGAGTGACCGCAGCGCGCGAAACAACAAGGGCTGCGCACGTCGCGACAACGTCGCGCACCGCGATTTCGGTCAGTCGAGTCCCATCGACGTCGGTCACGCCGACGACGACAACGCCGGTAGTTCCCTCGACCACGACGACGGTGCCGGTCACCACAACCACGATTGCGAAGAGTCCACCCGTCACGAGGAGCGCTCCCCTTTCCGTCGCCAACCCCGCGGCCAACATCGCGCCCAATCCGAATTTCCTGCAGACCGGTCATTGCTCGTTCGCCAACGGCGTCTGGGGATGCGACAATCCTTGCGTCGCTGGATCCGCCACCGCTCTTTCTTGGCCCGGCTTCACTAACGGTGTCGCGTGCACCAACTATGTACTCCAAGCCATCAATAACGCCCGCGCCGCCGAGGGAGTTCGCCCCATGGTGCTACCGAGTAATTGGTACGGCCTGACCACTGCACAACAGCTCTTTGTCGTCGCCGACCTCGAACGGACCGACCGCGGACTCCCCGCCTACGTAGGGATCAACGCAGCGCTCACCGCCAACGCGCAACACGCTGCGGCCACGAACAACGACCCGTCCGTTGCCGCCGGATTCCCAATGAGCAACGACGCTCAGGGCTCGGCCGGTTTTGGGGGCGCCTGGTCCGGCGGGTTTACCGTCCTCGCCGCGGACTACGTCTGGATGTACGACGACGCGTGGGCCGGTAGCGTCGCCGCCACCTCCAACGTGGCCTGCACTTCGGCTCACGCCGCGGGCTGTTGGGCCCACCGCGATGAGTTACTGGGATCGGACCCCGGCTACAACCCCGGCGTTGGCCTCGGGTGCACCACGTGTGAGATGGGCACGGGTTTCGCGATGGTCAACGGTCACGCTTCCTACGCCGACCTCATCGAAATCCCTAAGGGGGGCCTGCCCCCAATGACGTTCACCTGGGCCAACGATGTCCTGCCCAACCTGAACTGATCGACCTTCGCCTCCCGACGCTTCGACGCCGGGGAGGATCAATCGGCCGACGCGCCGGTCGGCGCGGGGGACGGCGTCGTGTGCGAAGGCGACTCTGGCGAATTGGGCCGCAGATGGAAGTAGAGCATGAAGGCGAGCGAACCAACTGCGAAGCCCGCAAACGCCGCGATCAGTGGCACCAGTGCGATGTGGTGCAGCTCACTTTGACTACCACTCCCGGGCGAGAGCAGCACCGCGACGAAGCCGATCAGGCCGATCGTCGTGATCACCATCCACGCCCACTTGTTCCACTGGCGCACGTGGCGCCCGGGAAGGAACGGAAGCGGGAACATGCCGAAGGCGAGACTGGCGAAACCGCCGAGGAACGTGACGTTCAATGCCGGATCCAAAATCAGCCAGAACGGCGAGGGAGAGTGCGAGGTCGCCGCGTGGAAGACGGGCACAGTGAGGAAGAAGGCGGCCGTACTGACGACGAGCACGCAGACCGACGCAATCGCGTGCAGTCGCCCCCAGTCCTTGTTGTCAGTGTGCGGTCGCAGGACGAAGACCGCGATGAGGCCGTAGCAGTAGCCCGGTGAGAGTCCGAGCGCTCTCGACGCACTCACGCACACGACGGCGATGATCATGCCACCCACGAGCACGTGCATGTGGACCTTGCGCTTCTCGCGCAGCCCGCCAAAGATGATCGGCAGCTGCGACGTGAGGGTCACGATGGCCACACCCAGGCACTGACCAAGGAACAGCCAAAGCGTGGTGCGATTGAGACCGAAGCCCTTGTCGAGGAATGAGTTGATCAGACCGGCGAAGAGGATGAAGCCCAGGAACAGCACGGTGCCAATGCTGAGACGTCGCGCGAACGATTTCTCGACCTCACGATTGATGAACATCCTCGGGAATCGCTTCCGGGCGCGAGCTTGGATGCGCTCTCGGTTCTCGGCGTAGGTCGTATCGAGCCATTCGCTGGGGAACCCCGCGCCGATGAGACGACTCACCAGCAGCACAGCGATGCTGATGCCGCCAGAACTGACGAGATTGCCCTTGATCTGGCTTGGTCCGGGCATCGCAACGCTGAACTCAGAGAGGTGGTTCTTGGTGACCGTCACTCTGAAGGGTGCCGAGAGCAGATAGGGATGCGACGTCGTGCACGACAACTGCAAGCGATGCAGGCCAACGGTCGCGTCGCCGGGAATGACCAGATGGTGCAGGTCGAACCCGGCTCCGGTCTTCGCCACCTGATCGATGAGCTTGCTGTCGAAGAACACGTAGACCGGTCGACAGGTACTCGTGAAGGTGCTGTCACGCAGGGTGACCGCGATACCCGGTGGTCCCGTGGCGGGCGTCGTCTGCAACGCCGAGGAGACGCGCAGTGCGGCGTCCGCCTTGGCCGTGGCGCTGCCGTTGTTGCTGACGGTCTGTCCGGTGAACGTGGTGCCGGTCGACGTCCCGTCAGATCCGGTCTCGGTGACCGAAGCCGAGTAACTGCCCGTCTTCGTATAAACGTGCGAGGTCTTCGCGGTTTTCGTGGTGGCGCTCGTGCCATCGCCAAAGTTCCAGTGGTACGTCGTGATCGTGCCGCCTGACAGTGTCGATCCGGACGCGTCAAAAGTTGTGCTCCTCCCGGCCGCCGCGGGGATGACGCGAAGGTGCGCGCTGGGGGCCTGCCCCGGGGCGATGGCAATACCGAAACTGGGTGCGCCGACCTGCACCGCCGCCTCGGGTCGCGGTGGCGTTGAGGCGAGATCGATGGGGGTCACGGTGTTCGTCGCGTTCGCCACGTAGGCGGTCTTGCCGTCGGGCGCGATCGCGATGCCGTCGGGTTGGCTGAGACTCCCCACCGAGAGCGATGCGCCGGCGGTGGCGGGCGACGTCGTCAGATCGATGGGGGTCACCGTGTTGTTGTTGTTCGCCGTGAAGGCCCTTGTCCCGTCGGGGGTAACGGCGATACCCAGTGGTCCACTGGGCACGCTGATCGAGCCCTTCAGCGAAGGGGGACTCGACGCCAAGTTGATGACGGAGACAATCGATCCGTTGGCGACGTACGCGGTCGATCCGTCGGGGGCAATCGCGATGGCCTGCGGCGCACTACTCACGGGGATGGTCGTCACCGCACGTGAGGTCGTGTTGATGACACTGACCGACGTCCCCTCGGAGTTCGACACGCAAACGATGTCGCCGCTCGGACTGACGGCAATACTCCAGGGTCCACTACCGACCGGAATCGGCGTGCCGGTCCTCGCCGGTGTGCTTCGCAGGTCGATGGGAGTGACGGTATTGCTATTGAAGTTGGTGACGTAGGCCGTATCGCCGTTCGGGGTGATCGCGATGGCTGCCGGACCACTGCCCACCTTGATGGGCGCTTCGAACGACGGAGGAGTGGCGTGCAGGTCGATGGGACGTACCGTGTTGCCGTCGGAGTTGGTCACGTAGGCGGTCGAACCGTCGGGCGCGATGGCGATGCCCAGAGGACCGTTCAACTGTGGGTTGGTGGCGTGCAGCACAGTGGCGTGTGAGTTCGACGCATCGATGGCGGTAACCGTGTTGAGATTGAGATTGGTGACGTACACGGTCCCGGACGCGAAACCTTGGGGCGCCGCGGACGCCGGCGACGAACTGAGGAAGAAGGCAAACACCGGTCCGAGCAGCATGCACGCCAGCGTCGCGGAGAATCGCACGCCCGTCCGGCGACGGCGTTCGTCGGTGTCGGGCAAAAGTTTCACAACGAGCTTCAGGTTGCCTTAAGGACCGCGACGACTCGTCGATTCTGTGCCCGACCCGCCGCCGTGGTGTTCGTCGACACGACGACCGCGCTGTAGCCGGGCACGATGGTGATGACGACGCCGAGGTCTCCAAGTGTTGCGAGGTCGGCGGTCAATTTGGCCGCGACGGCCTTGGCACGATTGAGGTTGAGCGTCGTGTTGAAGGCAGGAGTGAAGACGTTGTCGGTATAGCCCGTCAAGTCGACAGTCGTGAAGTGACTCTTCTTTATCGCCAAGGCCATGGCCTGCACTTCGGACTTCAATTTGGTCGTCAGTGTGAACGAGCCTTCAGCGAACGGCGCGATCGTGACGTTCTCATCCGCGGGTGGTCGCGGCGGTTTTGACACGATATGGACCGGAGGCAACGTCGTCGTCGTGGTTGTCGTGGTTGTCGTGGTTGTTGTTGTCGTCGTCGTGGTCGTGGTCGTTGACGTCGTGGTCGTCGGCGGTGGCGGAGTTGGTGGCGGAGGCGGCGGCATTGTCGTGGTGGTGGTCGTCGTCGTGGTGGTCGTCGTGGTGGTGGTCGTCGTCATTGTGGTTGTCGTGGTAGGTGGTGGTGGTGGTGGGCACCACCATCCCCATGGGGGCCAAGGAGGGTCGGGGTCTCCGTGATCGCGCGCGCTCAAGGAGGAATGGTCATCGGGATCGCACCGGTCTCGCGTAGAAGTTGTCGATGCGTGGTGCACGGGCGTTCGCGTTATCGCGTTCGACGTGAGCGCCGGTGGGACCACGACGCTGAGCACAGTGACGGTGACGACAATGAGGACGAGACGCGCGCGACCGAGCGCACGAAGTGTCGCGCTGACCCAGAATCTCAAAGTCGTCGCGAATCGCCCCTGCATGACGCCCATCCCTCGAAAGGCGACGCGCTTCCTCCGCCCGCTGCCTCAGCCCCTGAAAAACAATTTTCGGTCAATATAGCAACAACGACCACAATTCGCGAAAGGGAATTGCTATCTCGCGTAGGGAGCGTGGCCGGTCCACGACTGCACTACGAAGGAGCGTCAATACGCATGGAAACAGCGCGCTTCCCGGTGATCAGGCGCTCACGATCGAACATGAGTGAGACCACTCGCCAGGCACCCACGTCGATGACGGCGAGCGTGAGAGCGAGCACGATGGCGGTCGTCACGGTGGGCTTGAAGACTTGCAGGGCCATGAGGAGCGGCAGGATCAACGCGGGGAGACTGGCCAAGGTGCCCAGCTGTTGCGCGACGCGCACATCGGAGGACCGCGCAGAGATCGCCGTACCGACCCAGACCGACCACGCGGCCAGCAGTGGGGCGAAGAGGACCTCGGCCACGAACCATGACGGTTTCCACACGGCGTGGACGACCACACTTGGTGACGCGAGTCGCACGGCGATGACGAGCACGAGGAAGAAGACGTAGGCCATGCCGATCGAGGGAATCGTCGCGGCCAGCGACTTGCCCAAGAGGAACTCCTCTCGACTGATCGGCGTCGTGAGAAGCGGCTCGAGCGTGCCCTGATCACGTTCTCCGATCACTGAATACGCAGCGATCGTCGCGGGCAGCACGACGGGTATCACCAGCATCAGCAGCATCGTGACGTCAACCTGCGTTCGCACGATTGAACCGGCCGACGAGGCGGAGATGTTGAACAGCTCGATGACGGGCAACGCCATGAAGAAGATCGGCAATGTCGCCATTGTGTAGATGATGAAACGATTTCGACGGTATTCACGGAACTCTTTTCGAATGACCGCCCGGATCCGCGTAGAACTCAGACTCATCGGTCCCATCCGTTCTGCGTGGCGCCGACCAGTTCCAGGTACACCTCTTCGAGCGAGTGCCGAGATTCGACGATCGACAACACGTCGGCACCGGCGCTTACGAGTGCTCGAGTGACGTCGGGCGCGGCGGCGCGGACATCGTTGACCGTGATGACATAGTCACCACCCTCACTCGTCCAACTCTCGACGCTCGCGACGGAACCAAAGACAGCCCCGGGGTCGACGAGCGGCGACGCAGTGGTGACCACAATGCCCTTTCGGAACATTCGTTGTCGCAGGTCGTCGATACGGCCCACGGTGCGCAGCGTCGTGTTCAAGATGGCGACGCGATCACAGAGTTTCTCGGCTTCGTCGAGTCGATGCGTTGTCAGAAAGACCGTGACGCCCTTCGCCCGGAGGGCGTTGATGAGGTCGTGCACTTCGAGCGACGCGACCGGATCAAGACCGGCGGTGGGCTCGTCGAGGAAGATGATCTCCGGATCGTTCAGCAGTGCTCGGGCCAGACCCACGCGTTGGCGAAGACCCTTGGAGAGACTGCCCGAGAGGTCGCCGGCGCGCGACGTGAGGTTGACCGCTTCGAGCGCCCGATCGATTCGCGCACGGGCGTCGCGAAAGCCGTAGAGGCCCGCGAAGAACTCAAGGTTCTCCGTGACGCTGAGCCGCAGATAGAGGCCGGGAAGTTCGGTCATGACCGAGATGCGCTGACGTATCTCGAATCCGTTGCGCGACGTGAGATCGATGCCGGCGACCGACGCCGAACCCGACGTCGGCGTGACGAGGGTGCTGAGGGTCCGCACGGTGGACGTCTTACCTGCTCCATTGGGCCCGAGGAAACCGAAGACCTCGCCCCGGTTGACGCTGAAGGAGACGTCACGAAAGGCCACGCGGTCGCCGAACTGCTTGGTGAGATGATCGACGACGATGACCGCGTCGTTCGACGTGCGACCGGCCTCACTCTGCCCGGCGAACCGTCCTGATTGGGTCACGATCGACTCGGCGATTTCGCGCGCCGACTGGGCGTCGAAGGTGGACGTGTCAGGGTGCATCACCGCGACCGGGACCCGACCAGATGACGAATCGTGATCCTCAACGACTTCGCGCCGCGCCACCGCTCGCGTCGTACCGCCGCTGGCGACGGCGATGAGTAGGTAGATAACGGCGACGCACACGACGGCGACATCGCCGGCCGTCTTCTTGAGGATGACGTACGCAGTGATCGCCGCGGCGACCGCGACGACGGTGATGAACCAACCCTGCCAGGTCACCGGTCGAACGCCGAGACCGATGCGACGACGAACAAACCACCGAGGCTTAGCCACGCGTGATTCGCCGAAGAGTTCCACCAGGTAGGCGCATCATCCAATCATACGAAGGGTCCGTCGTCGCCCTCACTGACGTGACGCGCTGGCGTCTCCTCAGTGCGCGCGGCGCTGAGCGCGGAATCGGGCTCGCAGGATCATCCGCAGCGTGATGAAGACCACCACGATGACGAGGTTCGCGTTGACCGCGGGGATCCAACGGACCTTCTCATCCTTCACGACGTAGACGCCGACGGGCATGACCATGCCACCGAAGCCGCCGCCCGATCCACTCGACGCATCGGCGTCCGTGTCGACGGAATCCCCACGGACTACGTCGTCATCGCTCGATGGGCTCGGTGCACCGTTACTCCCCTCGCCCGCTCCGCCACCTCCGGTGACGAGGGCGACGGGGATGACCAGCGTCCCGTCCTTCTCGTAGGCGCTGCCAAAGGCGCGCGTGACCGAGAGATTCTGGGCCACTTTGTTCAATAGGTCCTGTACGTCCATGGAACTCCATTCACTTAATGGCCCGCCGCCATCACACGACTGTACGGCCCGACGAGCGCCGGAGCTACTTGTCGAGTTCGGCGAGGACTTCGCCGATGATCTTGGTCATCTTGTGGGCCGGCAGTGGTTCGCCGCCCTCGGCCTCGGCCACCTCACCGGAGAATGCCTGCACCGATGGATTGCCACCGACGAGCACGTGACGTAGGGCCTCGCCACTCGCTTCGGAGTCGCTGACGTCCTCGAGGGCGGCCGCCACGTCGTGCTCTGGAGAGTCGGCCACGACGTGCACCACGTGCATCGCCTCTTCGCGACCGGAGGCCGTCGAGACCGCCGGCGCGCGGTCGGGGTTCTGCTGCGCGTCCCATTCGGCCAGCGCTTCGTTGTAGCCACCTTCGCCGGCGTGCAGGACGCGGGTCGTGGGCACTTCGGCGACGTCGCCCGCTTTTTCAGTGTCCACCGCGGCGTCCTCGGCCTCCTCGTGGTGGCGAACTTCGCGGATGGGCACGATCAGGCTTCCGTCGGGATTTCGTACGATTTCCATGACAACTCCTTCTGGACACCACGATGGCTGTCGACTCCAACCTAAAGGGATGAAGGAGAGGCACAACCGGTGCCGTTGCGCTGGCTGTGGAAGGAAGAACAACGCATCCGCCTCGTCGTACGCTGGCGCCAAGGGGATTCCGCGTCGACGCGTTGGCCTTCGAGACGTGCGTCGACGTCGAGTGACACAGAGAGAGCGAAGCGTGAAACTAACGGTGGCATTCGATCGGACCGTCGGCCGTCCGCTCTATCGCGTCCACGTGCGGCTCTACCGGCTCACGCGCGGACTCATCGGTCACCGCAGTCCGGTCGGTCCGATGCTGATCATGACGGTCAAGGGTCGTAAGAGCGGACGACCGCGATCCGTCACGCTCCTCTACTACGAAGCGCGCGGCACGTTCTACGTCGTGGGCTCCAACGGCGGCCGACCTGGCCATCCGACGTGGCTCCTGAATGTTCGGGCGAACGCGGACGCGCACGTCCAAGTGGGTGCGCGACGATTCGACGCACTCGCGCGTGAACTCACCGCGGCGCAACGCGCATCACTGTGGCCCGAACTGACGAATTTCTACCCGGGCTGGGCGCACTACGAAACCCTGACGGACCGCACCATCGCAGTGATCGCGCTCGAACCCACCGCGACTACGGACGCGACGCGACGTGCGACCGATCTGCCGTGAGCTCGACACCGTGAGTGACGTCGCGCTCACCAAAACTCGGCCGTCGCATCAAGATGTACACCGTGGTGAAGGCGCCGAAGAAGAGGATCGCCACCAACACCGGTAGGACGACGTCCCAGCGAAGGACGGAGTGCGCGTGCGCACCAAGACGTGCGGCGGCGTCGATAAGTCCAGACCGCGCCTGCGGGTGGATTCCAGGAATGCTCACAGCGCTCCTTTCCTGTTGAAAGTACATCGTGTACTATTTAATCGTACATTACTACTTAGTGTACGATGAGAACAAGGGGATTTCCATGGCTGTCCGGTTGAATGTTGGAACCGTTGGGCCACTTGACGTTACGAACTGTTGGACCAGAAAGGAGTGCGATGACTTCGCATCACGTTGGGGCGTCGGTGGACCTCCCCGGAGGTCTCGATGCCTCTGATCCGTTGGCCCTGGAGCGTCAGGTCTGCTTCGCGTTGGTCGTGGCGTCACGCAGTGTCCTGTCGATCTATCGGCCCCTGCTCGAACCACTAGGCCTCACGCACCCCCAGTACCTCGTGATGCTCGCGCTCTGGGGTGACGCCCCACTGAGCGTTCGTGAAATCGGCGCGCGGTTGCAACTCGATTCGCCGACGTTGTCGCCCTTGCTCAAGCGACTCGAGTCGGCCGGACTGATCACGCGCACGCGAAGTGACGAGGATGAACGCCAGGTGAATATCGGACTGAGCGCCCGTGGTCGTGCGCTGCGCACTGAGGCGACGAAGATCCCACCGGCGGTCGTGGCCCAACTCGGCATTTCGATTCCCGAACTCGAGGCCCTGCACGCAGCCCTCACGAACGTGATTGGCGCCGCGCGACGAGCCGGTGAATCGTCGGCCCCCGACTGAGGGCAGCGTTACGCTCGAATACCGGCGATGACCAGGTCGAACATTCCTTCGACGCGCCGGGCGTCGGGCGCCTGTTCGTTCGCGAGCACGATGCCGTGGATCAGTCGAAGTACGTCGACCAACTCCACGTCGGCGCGGACTTCGCCCGCCGACTGCGCGTGCTCCAGCAAGACGGCGCCCGCGTCGCGCATGCTCGCACAGGCGATTTGGATCTCCGTGCCTTCCGTGTGCTTCGCGTTCATGACGGCGGCACCCATGCTGCGACCGTGAGCACCAAAGTCGCGCTGAAGTCGGAGCCAGCTGACCAGTGCGTCGAAGGTGGACGGGGCGTCCGCGAGGGCGACGGCACGAGCGCGTAACTCGAGCGCTTCGTCGAGGAAGGCCGCCTCGAGCAGGTCTTGGCGCGTCGGAAAGTGGCGATACAAGGTGCCGATCCCAACACCGGCGTCGCGCGCGATGTCTTCGAGCACAATGTTGCCGCCACGTTCGGCGATCGCCGCACGAGCGGTGGCGAGAATGATCTCGTAGTTGCGTTGAGCGTCCGCTCGTCGAGGAGCCCGGGTTACCGTCGCTTCACTCATCTCGCTCCTCAACTCGGCCCCGGACAAGATTTCTCAAGAAATACTTGCAACCGGAGGTATCCTCCGTATAGTATGTGGAGGCACCCTCATGTTAGGCCCTCCGGAGGGCCAACGCAATGGCTTTTCAAAAAAGGGTGGCCACGACCCCAACATTCCGGCCAATTCCATCCACTTCCTCAATCAAGGAGACAACGTGCCTCTCACCTCTCACGCCCAAAAAAGGGCCGCTTCGATCGCGCTGGCCGTCATCGTGACCTGTCAGCTGATGGTCGTTCTCGACGCCACCGTCGTCAACATCGCCCTCGTGCCTATCAAACACTCGCTGCACTTCAGCTCCGCCGGCCTCTCGTGGGTCATCGACGCCTACAGCCTCGCCTTCGGCGGACTGCTCCTCCTCGGTGGACGGGCGGGCGACGTCTTCGGACGGCGGCGAATGCTCATGATCGGACTCACCATTTTCACGGTCGCCTCGCTCTTCGCGGGCCTCGCGACGTCCGCGACGATGCTGCTCCTGATGCGAGGGCTCCAAGGTGTCGGGGCCGCGATGGCCGCGCCGAGCACGTTGAGTCTGATCAGCGCGACCTTCGAAGAGGGTCCCGAGCGCAACCGGGCACTGGGCATCTTCACCGCGGTCTCGGCCGGCGGCGGCTCACTCGGTCTGATCCTGGGCGGGGCACTGACCTCGTGGGTGTCCTGGCGTTCGGTGATGTTCATCAACGTACCCATCGGCCTGGTGATCATTCTCCTGGCCCCACGTTTCGTTCCTGAGCCGCCACGCAACGGTGGACGCCTTGACGTCGCGGGCGCCGCGTTGGTCACGGGCGGACTCGCGACCTTGATCTACGGCTTCATCCGCATCGCGGAACACGGCACGACCTCGATCACCGCCGCATCCTTCGTGCTCAGTGCCGCGCTGCTGGTCAGCTTCGTGCGGGTCGAGCGGACGCGAGTACAGCCGCTGCTACCGATGCGACTGGTCACCGACCGTCTTCGTGGGCCGGCCTATTTCACCATGATGCTGGTACCGGCCGTCATGTACGGCGTCTTCTTCTTCACCAGTCAGTTCCTTGAGGGTGTCAAGCACTTCAGCGCGATCGAGACCGGCCTCGCCTTCTTACCCATGACCGCACTCATCTTCACGAGTTCGCGGATCACACCGAAGTTGGTGGCGCGCGTCGGGGCGCGTCCGATCCTGCTCTTCGGACTCGTCACCATTGGCGTCGCCACGTTGTGGATCTCCCGGGCGGCGCCGTCGCAGAGTTACGTCGAAAGCCTGTTCGGTCCCCTGGCCCTCTTTGGCATCGGCGCCGGTTCGTGCTTCTTGCCACTGAGCGTGACGATACTCAGCGGCGTCCCTCGAGCCGACGCCGGCGCCGCCTCGGGAATGCTCCAGACGATGCAGCAGACCGGCGGGGCCCTCGGCGTCGCCGTGCTCACCAGCATCGCGGCGGCGCACGGTACGTCCGACGCGCTGAGCGTCGGTGCCGGCATCATCGTGGTGGCGTTCCTCGTCGCCTACGTCGGGGTCCGCCCGACTCGTTCGAACCTGGCGCCGACTGCGCGCGAGGCGGCCGAGGAGATGATTCCCCTCCTCTTGAGCGAATAGCCGTTCACGACGACGTCGACAGACGAACGAGTGCAACCGCGCACCGACCTCTCAGTAACGAGGTCGGTGCGCGGTTTTCTCGACGACGCAGCGTGTCTAGGACTTCGCGCAGATACAGAACAGCCACTGGTCCACGTCCCCGTCGACGTGGCGTATCGAGCGCAGCGTCCAGCGAGAGTCGTCAATGACCGCCGCGAGGTCCGGTTCGCTCCAGTACGTGAAGTGGCGCGGCCCGTTCAGTTTCTTCGTGACCCACTCGGCACCCACGCCCTCCTTCACACTGAAGACGAGAAGACCTTCGCCACTGGTCGCATCGAAGGCCTTCTCCAAGACCCGGGCGAAATCGAGTCGCTCCAGGTGAAGAAAGACCGCGTTGGCGAAGATGGCGTCCCACGGACCGCCCAGTGCGTCAGTGATGACGTTGAGTTGGTCGACTTGGTGACCCGCGCGTCGAAGCGCGTCGACGAACGCCGGCGTGGCGTCACTTCGGCGAACGTCGAGACCTCGCGACTCCATCACCTTCGCCTCCTCCCCCGAGGCGCTGCCGATCTCCAGGACGCGCGCGTGCGCTCGAAGGCTGGCCACCATGTCGTCAATGAGCGACACGACCTCGAACCAGGAGCCCGAGCGTCGGCTGTCGTTCATCCACTGGTCGGCCGACTCTTGGTAGGTCCGCAGGGTCACGTCGTTGGCACTCGTCGATGGTTCTTCCACTCTCTCAGTATCGCCATCCCATTCACACGATGCTGAAGGCGCCGAGGTGGATGAATCCCGGTAACGTCAACGGCGACGGCGACAACTTTGCTGACGCGAGGTACGAACCGCTCGAACCATCGCTCGCGCACGACGATCGACCGTGCAGCCACGCACACGAAAGGAATCACCATGACAGCGACCACAGACCTCGGCGGAACGTTCGACTTGGCGGACGGACTCACCGTCACGCGCATGGGCTACGGCGCCATGCAACTCGCCGGACCGGGCGTCTTCGGGCCACCGAAGGACCGCGACGAAGCGGTAGCGGTCTTGCGTGCCGTCGTCGAACTCGGCATCACGCACATCGACACCAGTGACTTCTACGGCCCGTTCGTCACGAACGAAATCATCAAGGAGGCGTTGTACCCGTACCCCGATGATCTCGTCATCGTGACGAAGGTCGGGGCCCGTCGCGACGAAGTCGGCAACTGGCACCACGCGCGCACGCCCGATGAGATCCGACGCGCCGTGCACGACAATCTCGACCGCCTGGGACTCGATGCGCTCGACGTCGTGAACCTGCGATTCGGCGGCTTCGCGGCGGCCGAACCGGAGTCGCTCGAGGAACAGTTCGCCGCGCTCGCCGAGATGCAACAACAGGGTCTGATCCGTCACCTCGGCGTCAGCACCGTCAGCGCGGAGCAGATCGCTGAAGCACAGTCGATCGCGCCGGTGGTGTGCGTCCAGAACTTCTACAACGTCGCCCATCGCGTCGATGATGAGCTGATCGTCGCTCTCAACGATCAGGGAATTGGCTACGTGCCGTACTTCCCGCTCGGCGGATTCACGCCCCTGCAGTCCGACGCCCTCAGTGGCGTCGCGGCTCGCCTCGACGTCGCCCCGATGACGGTCGCGATTGCGTGGCTCCTGCAACGCTCGCCCAACATTCTGCTCATTCCGGGCACGTCATCGAGGGCACACCTCTATGAGAACGTCGCGGGCGCGTCGCTGACGCTCTCCAGCGACGACGTCGCGCAACTCGACGCGATTGCGTCAACGGTCCCCTAGGCCCGACGCACTCGGTTCAAGCGGACGGCTGCGCGTAGTACGAGTCACCGTCGAGGTCCTCGAGCAGGCTCGGGTGCGTGGGCGTCCACGACATCAGTTCACGCGTCTGGACGTTCGACGCGGGACTGTCGAGCGCGAGAAACGAAGCGAGCCACGTAAAGTGCGCCGCGGCGTCCTCGGGTGCGATCGATACGACCGGGACATCGAGGTGGCGACCGATGACCTGGGCGATATCACGAAGGGCTACGCCTTCCTCAGCCGTCGCGTGCAACGTCGCACCGGCCGGAGCACTCTCCAGCGCCAGTCGAAAGAGGCGCGCCGCGTCGTCGCGGTGGATGGCGGGCCAACGATTCGTTCCGTCGCCGATGTAGCCCGAGACGCCCTTGGCCCGAGCGATCGCGACCACGCTCGCCATGAAGCCATTGTCGCCGACGCCGTGGACGGTGGGGGCCAGTCGCATGATCGATGAGCGAACACCGCGTGAGGCGAAGCCCAGCGTGATCTCCGCGTTGACGTGTCGCTGTGAAGGACCTCGCGCGTTCGAGGTCGAAGGGTCAATGCCGTGGCCATCGTCCTCCGTGGAAACCTGTCCCGGCGTGAGACCGAGCAGCCCTGAGGCGATCACGAACGGTCGCTCCGTTCCGGCGAGCGCATCGCCGAAGGTCTCGATCGCGCGTCGATCGGCGTCGGCCGCGCCCTGGAAGTCACCCGAGAACGCGAGGTCGTGTTTGAAGGCGAGATGGATCACCCCGTCGGACGTTTGTGCTCCCTCGCGCAGGACGTCGAGATCGTCCACCGTCCCGCGAAGCACGACGGCCCCCGCGCTCGCCAGCTGCGACGCCGCTTCATCGGATCGGGCCAGGCCCACGACCTGGTGACCAGCGCCCAGGAGTTCTGGGACGACCGCTCGGCCGATCCAACCCGATGCACCTGTGACAAATACCTTCATGACGCTCCTCTTTCTGTCCATCGGGTCCCCATGACCCAATCCAGCACTGCACTCATGTCAGTTACTGTCATCACTATAGCAATGATGTCAGTCACTGTCAACGAGAACTACGATGGCGCTATGCGATGGGAACCCGACAGCCGCGGACGGCTCGAACAGGCCGCTTTCGCCCTCTACGGCGAGCACGGTTTTGACGAGACGACGGTCGCGGAGATCGCGGAACGCGCGGGGCTGACCGAGCGCACGTTCTTTCGACACTTCGCGGACAAGCGCGATGTCCTGTTCAGTGGGGCCGGGGCGCTCCAGGACCTCTTCGTTGACACGGTGAGAAACGCCCCCCCGTTGGCGTCACCAATCGATGCCGCCATGCTCGCTCTCGACGCCACCGGTGCTCTCTTTCACGATCGCCGTGAGGGGGCGCGCCAACGCCACGCCATCATCTCCGCCAGTGCTGAGTTGCGCGAGCGCGAGCTCATCAAACTGGCGTCACTCTCAACCGCCGTCGCCGGTGCATTGCGCGAGCGAGGCGTGCCCGAGCCCACTGCGAGTCTCACGAGCGAGGTCACCATCACCATCTTCCGGATTGGCTTCGATCGATGGGTCGCACCCGCGGAGCAACGGACACTGGCCGAGTTGATGCGCGACTCTTTCAACGCTCTGAAGGCGGTCACCGCCGACGGATGAACGTTGCTGAGGGACTGCACGAGCCCGCGAACGTTAGAGCGCGATGCCGAGGCGGATGGTCACGGTGTCGCCCACGTTGATCCCCTCCGCTCTGCGCACGTCTGCCTTCAGCGGTACGACGTAGCCTCCGTCCTTCGCAAACAGCGACGTGGCGAAGTCGGTCGATCCGACACGTGCCTCGACGGGAATCATGCCCCAGCCGTAGGTGACGAGCGCTGCCGTCGCCTGAATCTCCGCGCTCTCCTCGTCGGGCACCATGACGAAATGGAACGGTGCTGGTCCGCGCCACTCAAAGACGTCGCCGCTGAATTCAAGTTCCATGTCGTCACCATAAATGACGGCACTTACGTGTGCATGACGCGGTCAGTCCACCGACGTCCGTGCGAGACGCGACGACCCGGACGGTCTTCGCACTTCAAGTCGCGACGCGGGCCCGCGGAACTAGTGAGGGAGTCCCTGTTTGGCGTCCGCACTCTCGACACCGGGGCTGAGACAGACCTTGCCGGGCTGTTCCTTGGTGAGCACGCAGATGTCCGCAGTGAGTTGATTCGCCGTCGCGACAATTGACTGAGTCACCGAACTGTTGTGATCGCTCAGGTCGCTGGCAATCTTCTTGGCCTTAAGTCCGGCCAGCAACGAGGGACTGTAATTGGATCCGACCTGCAAGAAGCGGTTACCAAAATCGACGAAGGGGATTGAACCCGACGTGGTGAGACCGGGTACCCACTTTGGCGTGTCGTATTTGTTCACGAGAGCGTTCTGCGCCTTCGTCAGGGTCATGAGCGGCTGGTGATTCACGGTTTCAACCTCGACTTCGGTGAACGCCAGATACGACGAGGTGAACACCGCACCGTGGAAATCCAATGACGCCGTACTGGGATAGATGTCAGTGGGCGAGGATGCGATCGTGCTCAGTCCCTTGAACGTTCCAAAGCGCAGTAACGCGATCGCGAGCGACCAACGTTCGGCAGCGCAGAATGGACAAAACTCGGCGCCGACGTAGAGGACCTCGGGCAGCTTGTTTTCCGTCAACATCGACTGCTTCTTGATATGCGTCGGAGCGACGATCGAGGCGGCACCGATTGCGTTGAACTCAGTCGCCGGAATGCTGGAGATGTCGCGAAGGATGGCGGCGGAGGCCGGTGTCGGTGACGTGGCTGACGCGCCGGCTGGCGTCACCGCCATCACCGCGCCGCTCCCAACGAGGACGAGCACGAGGAGCAACCTCGCCTTGGCGGAGGACCACTTCAGTATTCGCATGGATTCTTTCGTCATGGCGTTGGCTGCGCACCGGGTCGAACGCCGGAACCATTCACGACCTCAATTGTGCCATACGAGGCCTTGACGTCTAGCGGCACCGTAAACGGCAGCGCGGCGAACGCGGGCATCGACGTCACCTCCGTCTCGAGCAGGGCGCCGCTCGTGGTGTTCACCACGACCTTTAATAACTCGTATTGGCCCAGCGGCTCGGTGATCTCCGTACCAACTTGACCGTAGGCATTGGTCGCCGGTCCGACGAGTTCGCTGCCCGGCAGTTGGGACAGAATTTCGTAGAGCGTCGATCCCAACTTGGCCGACGCGTCGGGCAGTTGCAGCAGTTGCGTGATCAGTTCGGCTTGCTCTTCGACGCTGCAGCCAACCGCGCTGGTGGTACTGGGCGAACCAACGGGGCAAACCTGGGGCGATGTTTGCAGCGAACCATCGGTGTTGATCTCACCGTCGGCCAACATTTGCGACAGCGTCGAAGGGTCGGTTGGGAGGTTGTTCACACTCGTACCCGCGGTCAGTTGTGTGTTCGCACTCACCGAGAGGATGTAGCCGAATCCGTCGTAGCCCGTGAGGGAGCCACCCAGCGGGGCGGTGGAGCTGACCGGATTGGCTTGATCGCAAACGTTGTAGGGCCTACCCTCAGCAATCCACCTCGCCTGGTCCTGTGGCGTTGCGAAGCCTGAGCCGTCCACGCCCGTCGGATTCGGCGACAGGCGCACGTCGCCCGTTCCGCCCGACGCCGTCCACGTCTCCCTCGTACCAGTGGTGACAAAATCAATCCATTGTGGGGAGGGATCAGTTGGAGTGGCCAGTCCGGCAAAGCCACACGTTTGACTGACGAACGAAGACTGGTAGTAGTACTGCCCACTCGCCAACGGCGGAAGAGTGGCATTGCCGGCATCGCGCTGCGCCGCCCGTGCCAACGTCGCCGCCGCCGCGTTGAGAGTCGTGGTGCCAGGTAGGAGACCGATGATCAATGCGGTAGCGGCGCACAGGGTTACGACAGAACTCGCAACGACCATTCGCGAATATCGACGACGTTTTAGCGGCGTGGTCGTAGACGTCGCGACGCGGCGCCACACGTCGTCACGATGTGCGTCGAGTTCGAACGACATGCGTGCGGTGACTGGATCGAGCGAGTCAATCAATACGTCGAGGTCGTTGCTGTTCACTTTTTCTCCTTGGAATTCTCTGGACGCTCGACAACAGCGTGCGACGATCGGATCGCCGTGGCGAGACGATCCTTTGCGCGGTGATAGCGAACATTGAGCGTGTTGACCGTGCAGCCGAGGAGTTCAGCCGCATCCGATCGATCCAGCTGGTCCCAGTGAATCATTCGCAACAGGTCGGCGTCTTCCTCACTGAGTTGAGTGAACGCGAAGGCCAAGTCGATGACCTCTTCGAGTGGGAGAGAGTCGGTCAGTTCCAGGTCCCCCAGGATCTCTCGCTGCGGGTGTCGGGCCAGACGACGCCGTTCGTGCGCGACTTCATAACCGGCGATCCGATAGAGCCACAGCAGATTCGGTCCTTCTACGATGTCAAACTTGCGCCACGCGACGACGAACGTCGCAGCCACCACGTCGTCGCGACTCTCTCGCGGCAGTCGCCTCGCGACGTAGCGAGCGACGCTGGCGTAGTGCTCTCGGAACAGTCGCTCGAAAGCCAAGGGGTCGGTATGAGGTGAGTTCATGGGTTGGTCTCTGACACCCCTTTACTCCCGGCTCCGTCCATTTCTTACACGCCAGCGTGGGACCCGTTGAAACCACAGCGTTTCGGCGTTGGCCCACGCTGAGCCGGCGCGACGGCTCGTCGTCGATCGCGGCGATCTGTAACGAAAAATGTCCTCGTCAGTACGATTATGAAGGCGATCCCCTAGGAATTGGACGCCAAGAGAGAAGGAGTTCGCGTGAGCAACACCTACGAGAAAAACCAGGCCGCAATCGACAAATTGAGCCCGCAACAGTACGAAGTCACCCAACACAGTGCGACCGAGCCCGCGTT
>Ga0182013_10003263_pt1 | contig 20441 bp, 21 predicted proteins | sample 612S2MmetaG_FD_120487 | JGI IMG/M metagenome (GOLD analysis project Ga0182013, IMG submission 120487) | Permafrost microbial communities from Stordalen Mire, Sweden - 612S2M metaG | ecosystem: Environmental > Terrestrial > Soil > Wetlands > Permafrost | place: Sweden: Stordalen | collected... | reverse complement strand
TCGATGAAGCGCTTTGCTGCCGCGAGGCCGATGCCGGTAGCCCCACCCGTGATGACTGCAACCTTACCTTCAAGCTTTCCCATGAATAACTCCCTTCGGTAGATATGTAGAATTCAGTACAGTGGGTTAGAGTCCTTTAGCGGTGGACGAAAACTGCTCGGGAGTCCCAATCTTTTGTCTATTCGTCCAGAAATAGGGCGGAACCGAGCTGTTTTGCACCTTTTGATGGAGCTGGGACGCGCGGCTGGAGGAAAGGGAGTGTAGGAGTTGTGACGCTGGACGGAAGGAGAATGTCCGTCAGGTTGAGGCCTCTTCTACATGGTGCGCTTGTCCGACAAACGAAGCTGTGCAGTTTCGTACAGTCCTCAACCAACACTATGGCTTTCAAGAGCAGAGGGAGGCTAAGTTGGACCCGATAACAGACATCTTCAGAACGATGCACGTAACCGCTTTCGGTCAGCACAGGCTCGAAGCTACAGCTCCGTGGGGCTTGAGACAGGAAAAGGAAACCAAAGAAAAGGCCCCGCCTTTCGGTAAAAATAATTCACCCACAGATCTGGCGCACTTCGCCATGCTATCGCGCGGTAACTGCTGGCTCAGTGTCCAAGGCATTCCCGACCCGATTCCCCTGACCGGTGGCGACTGCTTCTTGCTGGCCCGCGACACTTCGATCGTCATGCGCGATAGCCCGCGAACACGTCCAAGATCAACCTTCCGCGAAATCGCCGCTCAAGCCAACGGGAATGTCGCCCACCATGGAGGGGGTGGCGCGCCGACGACAATCGTCTGTGGGTCCTTCAGTTTCAATCGCGCCAGCCTGAAGCCGATCACTCAGTTATTGCCGGGCTTCATTCTGATGAAGGCCGATCAGGCACGCACGCTTGCCCTTCACAACACACTGCAGGCGCTGGCATCAGAAATGGCAGAACAGGCGCCGGGATCTGGAGTCGTCGCGACTCGGCTGGCCGAGGTTCTGTTTATCCAGGTACTCCGGGCGCATATCGCGTCGGAACCAGAACGCAACAAAGGATGGCTTCGTGCTGTCTTCGATCCTCAAATCGGAACTGCCATGAATGCCATTCACGACAGTGTGAATACACCCTGGACAGTTGAATCCCTGGCCGCCGTGGCGGGCATGTCCCGCTCCGCATTCGCAGCCCGTTTTAAAGAGCTGCTCGGACAAACGCCACTGGAATATGTGACCAAGTGGCGGATGCAGAAGGCGATGCAGTTACTACAAGAGCGTGACAAAAAGCTCATAGACGTCGCTCGGTCGGTCGGCTACGAGTCCGACGCTGCGTTCAGTAAGGCGTTCAAGCGAGTTGTCGGGGCCAATCCTGGTGAATACCTCAAACGTAGTTTTGAAGGCCACGGTCATGCCGGAATGGCGAAGGATTTTTGAAGCGGAGGATGCATAGGTCCCCTGAACGCGCTCTGCTCCAGTAAAACGCTGGCCGGGGCTGCCGGATCTGTGTCTATGCCAAATCGCCGATGCGCTCACCGACACCAGATTCATAACGAAGTGTCGGCCAGCGTTCACAAATCCACCCGGACGTATAGCCGGCTATCGGGAGAAATGACATCCGAAGCGGAGTGCCCGCAGGAAACTGTAGGCCGAGCACGCGACGATTCGTCCGAGGGAAAGCGCCGCACTGGAAATTGGCGAGGCCTTGCAGGTATTTATTCAGCGAGCGCAGCGTGGGTTGAAATCCAGTAATAACGCCGCCAACAAAATTTACAGCGGATTGGACGAAGAGCAAGCAAACCAAGGAGGCCGTCAAACGGCCGCAACTCCGCCGGCTTGAATGTGACTGAGTTGCAACGAGGACATTCGCGTCGCCGCCAAAGTATTTGTGGTGTCGAGTTCAGCCATTGTCTGATCGTTTCATTCATTCTCATTCGCTCCGGATTCGTCCTGATTTGGAAGGTGGCTGGTGCTTGAGGGTCATGGCCTGCGTTTGCGTCCAACCATGAGAGCACGCACGCATGCTGCCGGTGGCCAGAGCTACAGAAGAGTCCGCTGCTCCGTAGTATGGGTAGATGGTGTCCGAAGCTCCAGACGGACAGGGAGTGTATCGGGCCGACATTGCGTGACGTCGGCGGCTGTGCGTGGATCGCGGCTCTCAGAGCCCTTCCGCTGTCTCGCTGGCCATGTAATCCACAACGGCTTTCAGGTCACCTTTCGACTCTTCGAAGACTTTGAGCTGGCGGTCGGCGCCTGTGCCGGTCTCCATGATTTTGCGCACACCATTGATGGCGTCGCGGCTGCCCAGTTCATCAACGACGGGATCGATTAAAGTCAGATACTCTTCGAGCAGTTCGCGCAGTGGAAGCTCCTTCTGGCGGCCAAAGTCGATGAGGTTGCCGTCGAGTCCATAGCGGACGGCGCGGAACTTATTCTCCATGAGAAGCGGGCGCGCATACTGACGAAAATCCTGATTCGACTCGTGAAGACGATAAAGATACGCCGCCGTGGCCTGAATGAGCGCGGCGATCGCCACTGTCTCTTCAGCGCGCAGCGGAATATCGCAGGCACGGACCTCGACCGTATTGAAGAATGGATGCGGGCGGATGTCCCACCAGATTTTTTTAGCGTTGTCGATGCAATTGGTCTTCACCAACAGGCTTACGTAGTTCTCAAATTCTGAATAGCTGGAGAAGGCATCGGGAATGCCGGTGCGGGGGAAATTCTCAAACACTTTGGCGCGGTAGCCTTTGTAACCCGTGTTGAGACCCAGCCAGAAGGGAGAATTGGTGGCCAGCGCCATGATGTGCGGCAGAAAATAGCGAATCGAATTCATGATGCGGATGGCCGCCTCGCGGTCTTCAATGCCGACATGGACGTGCAGGCCGAAGATGAGGTTGGCGCGAGCGACCAGTTGCAGGTCTTTGACGACCTGATGGTAGCGCGGGTCGGGGTAGATTTCCTGGGTGCGCCAGTCGGCGAAGGGATGGGTGGCTCCGGCTACCAACCTCAGTCCATGCTCGGCCGCCAGCTTGATCATCTCGCGGCGCAGCTCGTAGATGTCCTCGCGCGCTTCATCGATATTCAGGCATACACGGGTGCCCACTTCGACGACGGAGGTGTGCATCTCGGCCTTGACACGTTCCTGGAGGCGGAGCTTGCCCTGCGCAAGCATCTCGGTCTGGATGTGCGAGCGGAGATCGCGAGTGACCGGATCGATGGTCTGGTATTCCTCTTCAATGCCGAGCGAGAAGGATGGCCGCATGAGGTCTCCTGGGGAAAGGCTTAGCCGCAATTGTAGCGGCTGCCCCAGGTTCCTTCCACGCCAAGCGCCGGAACAGGCGTAAAGCGTGCAACCCCAATCCTCAAGGGTGCGAAAGCGGCGTGGACTCTCTCGCCAGACGTCGTCAGACGATTAGTCCTTCGAGTCGGAGTCCTTGGGCAGCTCAAGATAGACCAGCCCAAAGCGTGTCTTGCCATCGTTCGCATCGCTGATTCCGACAATGCGGAATTTCTGCGGTGTGCCCGCGCGCAGCTCATGGTCGCCCGACGTATCTCCGCTGCCGTTGACCTCGATATTTCCGCCCTTGGTTGCCGAGCAGGTGAGCCCGCTGTGCGTAACCGTGAGCGCTCCGACCGGCTTGCCCTTGTAGCACTCCAGAACCTCGCCGTAATGCGAAAGCGGCTTGCGGTAGTAATCCAGAACCCGCGCCGCGGAGTCGGCTGTCCCATAACTCGCCACCAGCACGGTGAAGTGGAAGGCGTTCAAGCCAAAACCGAGGTTGGCTGCCGAGTCGCCGTCTTTGTCCTTCCACGGCGTGGCGCCGGGGTAGAGGGGCAGCCCAATTTCTTTCGCGGTGACGTTGGAATTGGCGTGCATGTCGAGATTGAACCCGGAATTTTGCGCCGCACAGGCGCCGCTGCCCGCCACCAGGACCGCGGTGAACGTAGCCGCCTGAATGGAGGAACGAATTCGATTGTTCACGCAGATCTCCTTCTCATTTACCGAAATGGATACGGTTGGGCGCGTCTCCAGGTTCCAAAGCAATCCTTCGGGCGCATTTTTAAAGCGGAGCCGCGCCCAATTTTGTTTCGCTTTTTCTTCGCTTTTGGTCTATTATGAGATTGGGCCAATGAACCTCTTTTCCCCACTGGCGATCGAGCCCACGTATGAGGAGCTCTTCCCTGGCGCAGTGCTGATGCGCGGGCTGGCGCTGCCTCAGGATGTCGAGTTTTTCGCTGCGATGCAGAAGGTGCTGGCGCTGGCGCCGCTGCACAACACCGCTACACCGGGCGGCCTGCCTATGGGCGTGATGGTTTCCGACTGCGGCACGCCCGAGGCATTTCGCCGGCGCTGGGACCCGCTCAACCCTCAAATCCGCAAACTCTGGCCGCCCATTCCGCGCGTCCTGATGGATTTCTCGCCGCGCTGCGCCGTGCGTGCCGGCTTCCCGCTCTTCCGCCCCGACTCGTGCCACTTCAACCGCTATCACGCCGGAATCAAACTCGGTATCCATCAGGACCGGCACGAGTGCGACCTGACGCAGCCGATTGTTTCCATTTCACTGGGATTGGAGTGCATTTTTCTACTTGGGGGCATGCAGCGGACCGACAAGACCAAGCGGATCCTGCTGGAACACGGAGACGTGATCGTATGGGGCGGCCCTTCGCGCATGCGGTTCCACGGCGTGCTGCCATTGAAGCCGGGACATCACCCGATGACCGGTCCGTACCGCTATAACCTGACCTTCCGCAAGGTCGTGTAAGCCCCGTGCACCTCTATCTCGCCTGTAAGAGATGAAACCCGATCAGGCTTTGGCGGCCTTTGCCGGCGCTGCCTTCCTTTTTGCTGCCGGAGATTTTGCTTTTTTCGCGGGTGCGGACTCGGAGCCCAGAAACGCGGCCCAGCGCAGTTCGGGAATCGCGGGCGCTGATTTTGCTTTGGCGATGGCGAGGTCGGCCACTTCGCGAACGATCCACTCAAAGTTGGCTTTACCGACGGAATGAAGGTCGGCGTCGGGGGCGGGATTCATGAAGTCGATGGCGTAGGGGATTCCGTTTTCGACGGCGAACTCGACCGTGTTGAGGTCGTAGCCGAGGGCTCGGCAAAGCTTGAGCGCATCGCCTTCCACGCGCTCCAGGAGCTTCTTGTCGTATGCCGGAGGGTTCTGGAGATAGCGCTCGTGATGAGGCTTGCGCGGGTCGTACGGCATGATATGTACTTTCTGCTGGCCGACCACGTAACAACGGAAGTACTCATTGAACTCGACTGCCTTTTGGTACGTCATGCAGAGGTCGCGCGACTGGTCGTAGGCCTTAAAGAATTCGAGACGGTTATGAATGTGGTAAACGTCGCGCCAGCCGCCGCCGTCGACGGGCTTCAGGAATCCGTGTTCGCCCACGTAGGCAAACATCGTCTCCCAGTCCAAGGGATATTGCAGATTGCGCATGGAGCGGTCTGTGGTGCCCTCGGGATGGACTTTGTGGGGCAGAATGACGGTGGCGGGGATGGCGACGCCGAGCTTGGTTGCCAGAGAGTAATTGAAAAACTTGTCGTCGGCCGACCACCAGAAGGGGTTGTTGATGATGATCGTTCCATTGAGCGCGGCGTGTTTGAGGAAGGCGCGGTAGAAGGGGATGTCGTGCGAGATGCGATCGACGATGACGGCATACTTTGGAGCTTTGTCGAGGCGAACCGCTCCTGTCTCGACAAATTCCGCGTGAATGCCGTCGATCTTGCGCGCGTTGATGTGCTCAACCAGCGCGGGTGGAAAGCTATTTTCCATCCCAAACAGGATGCCGATCTTCTTCATAGCGCCCGAACCTCCAGGTTTTCGCCGCGCGGCTGCTGAAAAGTCCGCCGTGAAAGCCAACTCCACACCAGTGTAAGACACCGGGCGCGCTGTTCATGATGGCCTTGGGGTCCGGCCAAGGCAAATGCGTAGAACGGCGTGCGTTTGCGAGAATGGGTCACCGGTCACCGATTTCCGGCGGACACAGAGCTATAATCCGCAGTCGCAGAGTTCCCGCCGGAACTGGTTTCGGGCGCAACATTCGTTAAGCGCACGAGGGCTTCGCGGGAATCAGAATTGAGGGGAAGCGATGAAATATCGAGCATTGACTGTGAATCGGGAATTCGGAAGCGGGGGGGGACGGATTGCGCAAATGATCGCGCAGCACCTCGGCTGGAAGTTGCTCGACAAAGACATTATCGACGCGATCGCGTATGCCGCGCATGTCGATCCTAAGGTTGTGTTGCGCTACGACGAACACATTGAATCGTGGCTACGGCGGTTGAATCAGCAGGCAATGCGTTCGGCGGCGTTGGCGGCCGGGCTGGAACTTCGCGACAATGCGGTTTTCGACGCCGAGGAAATGGTGAAGATCTCGCGGAACGTGATCGAAGAGGCATATGCCGAAGGCAACTGTGTGATTGTGGGGCGTGGATCGCAGTGCGTTCTGCAGCACAAGCCGGATGTGTTTCACGTCTTCGTTTACGCGCCGCACAGGGATCGCATTTTGCGGTTGCGTGCCCGCCTTGAACCGGGAGCTGACATTGACCAGCGCGTGCGTACGGTGGATGGCGAGCGGGCCAAGTATCTACAGGAATATTTCGACAAACATTGGATGAACCCGCATTTGTACGACCTGATGATTTCTTCGCACGAAGATGAAGAGCGGACGGCGCGCGTGATTGAGTGCGCCATGGGATGAAGACAGGGACTAAGGGACCAGGGACTGGGGACTAAGGGACTAAAGGGACTAAAGGGACTAAGGGACGGTGGACTAAGGGACTTAGGGACGAGGGACTACGGGGCGGAGGGAGCAGGGGGTTTCAACCCCCTGAATCAGGGGTTCGGCGGAATACGGCCTCCAGGCCCGGGCTCTAGCCGCGCCGTACGCACCAATCTCTTAGTCCCTTAGTCCCTAGTCCCTTAGTCCCCCATTCCCTCGTCCCTCGTCATTTTTCTGTTACGCTCCAGTCGAAGCTCAGGCCGGCGATCAGGTTGTTGAGCTTCTCGACGGCTGCCGATTTCTGTGTTTCCAGGTCTGCGGTTTGCTTGCGGGTGGCCTGGAGTTGATCTTCGGCGTGGTTGAGCTCGTCGACAAAGCGCCTGGCGGCATCGTTTCCCTTGAGGGCCGTCAGGTTTTCGCGATCGCGCGCTTCGTCGGCAGCCGCTGTCTGCTCGGCCTTTGTCGATTCCTCGATACGCTTGTCGAGAGCGGCAAGGGCGGTTTGCGCCTCGATGACGGGCTTCAGTTTTTCTTCAGCATCGGGAACCCGTTTGACGAGGTCGAGCAGGTAGCCAGTCTGATCCTGGTTCGACTGCAATTGGAGAGATGTGGTTTCCGGGCCGCGCTCCCGCACTTCGAGCTTTGCGGTTGAGTGCGCGGCGACAGGCAGTTTGAAGCGGTAGAGATTGGGAGAAGTCTCATCTGCCTTCAACGCTGGATCGAGCGTCCAGCCATTGTTTCGGCGCGTATGCTCGACGAGTACAACCCTGTCGACATCCGCCGAGTTCGTTGCAGAATAGGTGATGCCGGCGACATCCATGTGGGTTTCCTCGATCACACCTTGGGAGACTTTCACGTGGTGCAGGGTGCGTTTGTCGTCGCGATCCGCAACCTTGACGCGCACAGCCTGGTCGGCGGCATAACTCAGCAGGCGTTTTTCTCCGGGATGAATCGGGTCGAGTAAGCCTTCCCCTGCAAACTCCCCGTTTTCGAAGATGGAGAAGCTCCCGGAATCGAGAGTGAGCTTGGACTTATTCTCCAACCACACAGCCCGCAATGGATGCGGATCTCTTTCGCTCCACAAGGTGACATGATCGGCAGGAAGGTCCTGCTGCAAAATGGGAACCATGGCGGACTCATTCTTGTGAATGGTCACGGGCGCAGCGAGCGCGTATTCGAAGAAGTCGTCGAAGGCGTTGGTCGTGACGTCGCCTTCCTGGATGGCATCCGAAACGCGATACACGCCGCCGCCCGCGCCGCCACCCATTCCGGGACCGTAGCCATTTCCGTGGCCGGAGCCCATACCACCACCGGTGCCGCTGACTAAGCCGCTAACCGCTCCGCCCCTGAAACGATCGGCCGGTCCGGCTTTCAGTGCCATTTGCGGCGACGCAGTCGCGACGGGACCGCCCAATGCTCCGTTAATCATCTCCGACTGCACCGTGACGGTCTCGGCTGCTTCATGCGTCTGTGGCGTGGTTTCGACGAGCGTGGCAATCGGAATCTCTGGCCTGCGTGTGTAGAGAGGCTGGCTGAGCGGTTGGATAAAGCTTTGCGGAGCACCGGCGACGAGAGATAACTGGACATTGTCCCAGTCTGCTCCGACGGTGTTATCGACGACTGCCCATCCCTGCACCGTTGCGTCTCCACTCGCTGCATGCGGGAAGACAATGCGGTAAGTCGACTTCCACACCGGAACCTCGCTGACATAACTCACCTGTAACTCGCGCTGCCCTTGTCCCAGAGCATCGAGGGTAAGATGGCGCAGGCCGGTGGAGTGGGTTGAACTCAATAACTCAAGATAGCGATCGAGTTGCCCTTGCAGGTTGCCATCCAGTGGCCGCACACTCAATTGCGGCGTCAGTTCGATGACGCGGACCGCGCCGGAGGCTGCTATCAGCGTCAGGTAGAAATGATCGACTGTCGCGTCGCCTGCGCCTATTTTTTCGCTGCGCGCTTCAATGGCCATGAGCCGGCCTGTGAGCGCGCTGACCCCGCCGGGAGCGCCGGTCACTTCGACGCGCTGGCCGCGCAATGCACCGAATAATTCGGTAGATGTTGGATCGTCGGTCATTCCGAGCGATAGAGTTTTTAGTTGTTCGGCAAGCGGAGTAGTGGAGTTGTAATTGACACCGGCAATGCGGCCGCCGCCCTGGTCGAGCACGGTGAGCGATTGCAGCACGTCGTTTAACTGCGACGAAGTGAAGTCGATGGTCACGCGCTGATTGCCGTTGATGGTTCCAGCGTGCTCGAAGTAACCGACGCCGTTTTTGTAGAGGACCACTTTGTGAACCGGCAGATCCTTAGTGGGTGTTGCACTGATAGCCGTGGAAGAAGCAGATGCAGCAGGATGTTCGGCAAGCTTCGTGGCGGCTTTAGCGGTGACTGAATGTAGCGCTTGTGCGCCGAGACTCAATGTTGCAACGAGAAACCCAGGCAGAAAGACAATCCGTCGCACGGTACCTCCTCGGATCGAAGAAAGGAATGCTAGTTCCTTTGACCCCGCAAGCCCGAAAAGGGTTCCCGCGTTTGCGAATTTAAGTGAATGCCAGGTTGCTAAGCTGCGCGTTCCGCCAGCTTCTTCAACTGCGCCAGGTGATTCAGATCGTGCCCCGCCATCGTCTCCACAAGGGTAAGAAACGTCATTGTTCCGCGCTCCGGATGCGTAACTTTGCGATCGCCAGCGTTCGGAAGCGCAAGCTGGATTAGCCGCAGATTCCAACCGCGCAGCGCGGCAAACACCTCAAGCGCCTGTTGAGCGCCAACGCCCGGATACGTCTTCGCCCACTTATCCTGATCGAATGGCTGGATCACGGGGGAATCTTCGGCGAGCGTCTGGCGCAGGCGGAATCCGAACACGAGTTCGCAGTCGGCGAGATGCGCAACGATCTGTGCAGCGCCCCATTTTCCTGGAGCCGGCGCATCGTTTTCCTTCTCGGCGCCAATGGCCAAAATCAGTTTGCCGATTTCGGCGGGCGTGGCTGCAAGAATCGTATCCAACGCGCGGCCATCGAGAAACTTGTCGTACGGATTTAGCTCGCTCATAATTGCCCCTTGTCTCGATTTCCCAGTCCCTTAATCCTCGTCACAGGTAGATATCCAGCATGCGCATCCACGTAGGCCAGTCGTGCGCGTTGAACGAATCCCAAACGTAGAGCTTATGCGGAATGCCCTTGGACGTCATGATCTGGTCGAGCCACTGGTTCTGCCCGAGGCATTGATCGTCCCATCCAGTTGCCAGCACGTAGTTGCTGCGGCGATAACGATCGAAAAACCACGGATCGTTCAGGTTGGGAAGATAGTCCATGGGCAGGTTGAAGTAGGTATCCTGGTCGTAGTAGCCGTGGAGAAATCTCTGCACGTCGAAAGCTCCAGACATCGACAGGAAGCCGGTGAACATATCGGGATGGCGTAGTGCGATGTTTACGGCGTGATAGCCGCCAAAGCTGCAGCCCAGCGAAACCAGATGCGAATCGTGATTCTTGGTGCGTACCAGCGGCGCCACTTCGTGAACGATGTAATCGTCGTACTGCACGTGGCGGGCAATGCGCCAGCGCGGGGGCACCTGTTTGTTGTACCAGCTCTCCATATCGACGGAGTCCACGCAGAACAGCTGCACTTCGCCTGCATCGATTTTGCCCTGAAGCGAAGCCGCCATGCCACGGTCTTCAAACTCGTAGAATCGCCCGCCCGACGTGGGGAAAACGATCACCGGAAGCCCTGCGTGGCCGAAGACCAGCAGCTCCATATCCCTGCCAAGGCGACCCGAATACCACTTGTGATACTCACGATTCATGGTGTTTGCTCCACTCTCTGACGGGCCCCGCCCCAAAGCCGGCAATTGGAGAAGTGCCGATTTCTTGTTAATGTAACAGCCTGGGTTGATGAATTTTTGCCACCGCGGCGCGGGCGCCTGCCTGGGCTCGCAACCGGCTTGGAATTGAACGTCAAGATCTGAAGGACCGCACGCTTGGATTTGGAACAACGTCGAGGAGAAACCGATCTGCGGGCACACCTGCCGAAAGGGTTGCTGGAACCGGGTGAACCGACACTTCATCCCCGGCTGCGCCTGCATCGAGGGTTTCCCTCGGTTTATCTGCCCGACAAGCGGGACATCGTCGTCTATGTGCCTCCTGGCTATGATGAGCAACCGGAGCGGACCTACCCGGTGCTTTATCTGCAGGACGGGCAAAACCTGTTTGACCCGCGGACCTCGTTTGTTCCCGGCCAGACGTGGCAGGTACGCGAGCAGGCCGATGAGGCCATCCGCGCCGGCGAAGTGGAACCGCTCGTTATTGTGGGCATCGCCAACACAGGCGACAGGCGGCTGGCCGAATACACCCACGAGCGCGATTGGCAGCGAGGCGGCGGCGAGGCGGCGCAGTACGGGCTGACGCTGACGCGGGAGATTCTGCCGTGGATAGCGACGCGTTACAGGGTTCGGACCGATCGCGAATCGACGGGGCTGGGCGGATCGTCGCTGGGCGGGCTCGTCTCGCTCTACCTGGGATTGCGCTATGCCACATGGTTCGGCAAGCTGGCTATTCTGAGCCCCAGCGTGTGGTGGAACCACAAGAGCATTCTGGGCTATGTGAACGAGCATGCACCGGGCATCTGGGATCGACCGCGCGTGTGGCTCGATGTGGGCGACAAGGAAGGCAAGCGAACCGTGCACGACGCTGAGTCGCTGTTCCGGAGGCTCAAGGCCAACCACTGGCGGGCAGCGGAAACTTTGCATTTCGAAAAGGCCCACGGCGGGACGCACGACGAAGCAAGCTGGGCGCGGCGGGTGAAGCCGATGCTGCGGTTCCTGTTTCCGGCTTTATGAACCAGCCTCCCTGGATAGAAAAGAGCCATTGAATTCATCGGTGGGCGCGGTCACAGCTGTGAGTTTCTTAGGAGCTTATCTTGAATCCTTCGCGGGCAGGTGTTTGGAGGGTATTTCCAGTGGGTACTGGACGCCGTCTGCGAAACGGTCGAGTGGCCTAATCAGCCACTAGGGTTCGACTCCCTTGCCCTCCGCCTGGCACTCGACCTAAAGCATTGATGTTTCGTTGACGATGGAGTACGATGTAGAGAGTTTCGCAGGCGGCGTCCAGTAAATTGGATACTCGCAAAGGCTCCGGATTGATTACCCGGAGCCTTTGCTTTTGAGCATGGCTTTCTAAACGGCCGTGGCCTTTCTGAGCCCGCCCATGATCCCTCTTCCACCCCTAAAACTTGCCCGGAAGCCTGTTTTCGGCGATACTTAGTTGTTGAGTCCTGCGCGGCCGGGCGCGTTCGCCTGGCCCTTTGTTTGGAACGGCCCATGAAGCACTGCCGCGGCCCGCACCCCAAGCCACCAAGACTGGACAGGACAAGAAGAATTCTGAAAGGAACTGCACCCCGTGGTCATGATTCGTTTGGCGCGCGTAGGCGCCCGCAAGCAACCCTACTATCGTATTGTGGTTATCGAGAAGGACCGCGCCCGCAACGGCCGTTCCATCGAGGTCGTCGGCACGTATAACCCACGCACCAACCCCGCCACAGTGGATCTGAAGCACGAGCGCATCGACTATTGGCGCAAGAACGGGGCGCAGCTTTCAACAATCGTCAGCAAGCTTGTGACAAAGAACCCCGCATCCGCGGCTGGTTCCGCGCCGCTGACGCCTGCCATACCGGCAAAGGCCGCCGAGGCCCAGGCTGAAGCTGCGGCACCTGTCGAAGCCTAGACCGCTGACCTTCGTCTCGAGCGTTTCGACCTTCCCCGCGATGAGCGACAATTGTTCCGGGCAGATCGCACACATTTGCTGACGGCGATGGCTTGGCGGTGATAGGATTCAGCGCACCGATTAGCGTCGCAAGTTTTTGGACCCATACGGTCAGGGGCACGAGCATGACCCAACAAGATTTAGCAAGTCCGACCTCGGTTGCAGAATTGGTTCGCGAGATCGCCCAGGCTCTTGTCGACGAGCCGTCGGCCGTTGAAGTGGAATCGATCGACCGGGACGAAAGCACTGTTCTCAAGCTGCGCGTTGCCCCGCAGGATGTGGGCAAGGTTATCGGCAAGCAGGGCCGCACGGCCCGGTCAGTGCGCACGATTCTTGGTGCCGTTAGCATGAAGCTGCACCGCCGCTACACGCTCGACATCCTGGAAGAAGACGACTAGCGTTTTGGCAATCCTCCCTTTCTGGCTCTTCCCACATCGGCGATGCGCGGCGCTTGTACCGCTGTATCCGCAGACCTCTTTCTCCGCGACGCGATGATGACGCCGGCCGACTTCCCGGAACAGGCAACACAGTGGGTGTGGCTGGCCCGCATACGCCGAGCTCAGGGCCGCAAGGGCGAGGTCTTCGCGGACATCCTTACCGACTTCCCCGAGAAGTTTGCCGAACGACGCCGGCTATGGCTGATTCCAGACCCCGAGGGCCCTCGCGGCAAAGTTCCGGCCGGACAGCGCGAAGTGGAACTCGTGGCGCACTGGCTGCATAAAGGCGGCATCGTTCTCCACTTCAAACAATCGAACTCGATTTCGGAGGCGGAGACGCTGGCGGGACTGATTGTCGCGGTGCCCATGGCAGAGCGCGCGGCGCTGGACGAGGACGCCGTGTACATCGGCGACCTGGTGGGCTGCACCCTGTTCGATGTGGCTGGAAGCGTTGCGAAAGCAATTGGCAGAATCGAGGACGTGGACCGGACAGCGGGCCCTGTGGCGCTGTTAGTTGTGACTGCGGATGAGTCTTCGGAGGAGATTCTGATTCCTTTTGCGAAGAGCTACCTGCGCGCCGTGGATCTGGAACGGAAACGCGTGGAGATGGCGCTCCCCGAGGGACTTGTTGGACTGAACTCGAAGTAGGGCTTAGTGGTGCTCCAATTTACAGGAACGGGTCCCAGGCATGCATTGTCTTCGTCTTCGAGAAAAAATAAAAAAAGGTATTTCTGCAAGGAAGTTCCCTATTTTCAGCTAGATAGAGAAGGGCTCTCCTTCTAAATTCTTCATTCCAGGCGAGTTATTTGCAGATTCTAGATACATAAGGGGTTACGAGCCTCATTTCGACTGATCTGGGATTCGATCTGGTCAGAAAATCGATCTGAAGTGATTGTGCACCAAAGAACCGAAATTGCATGCAAACGTGGAAGAGCAAAATGCACCGTAAAATCAACCTTATGCGCTTTGATGTGCTGACGATCTTCCCCGGCTTTTTCTCGGGATTCCTGGAGAACGGAATTCTGCGGCGGGCGCTGGCGGAAGGGCTGGTTACGGTGAACCTGCACGACCTGCGGGCGTATACGCACGACCGCCACCGTACGGTGGATGATCGGCCATTTGGCGGCGGTGAGGGGATGGTGCTGAAGCCGGAGCCAATTGCGGAGGCGTTGGCGGCGCTGGGGATTGGGGCAAAAGGATTGGCTTCTGCTGGCTTCAAAACTAAGGATGAAGTCCCTGAGGGGTTAAAGCCCATTGATTCGATCGGGGCAATTGCCACGACAGACGTCGCGCCAGTGCAGAGATTGGGCAAGCGTTTGGGGCAGCCCGAGATGGCAGCTTCTGGCGTGAGGCCGACGGTTATTTTGCTGAGCGCGCAGGGGCGGCCGTTTACGCAGGCTGTGGCGCGTGAACTGGTGCGGCTGGAGCGGGTAGTGCTGATCTGCGGTCGCTATGAGGGCGTGGATGAGCGCATCAACGAGCTCTACTGCGATCGGGAGCTTTCAATCGGCGACTATGTGATCAGCGGGGGCGAGCTGGCTGCGGCCGTGGTTGTGGATGCAACGATGCGGCTTTTGCCCGGGGTGCTGGGGAACGAAGCTTCAGGAGCGTTTGAAAGTTTTGGAGCTGCCGATGCCGAGATTGAGACCGACGTGGAGGGTGTACCGCGTTCGCAGCACGGCGCTGGCGGGCTGTTGGACTATCCGCATTACACACGGCCGGCGGATTTTGCGGGGGTGGGGGTGCCGGAGGTTCTGTTGAATGGGGATCACGCGCAGATTCGGCGCTGGCGGCGGGAACAGCAGTTGCGGAAGACGCTGGCGAATCGACCGGATTTGCTGGAGCATGCCGCGCTGAGCGCCGAGGACCGGAAGATTCTGGACGGCGGGTAGTTCCCTCACTTTCTCCTCGTCTTAAGCGGGTTTGGGCGCGGCGGAGCCGATGGTGTCGAGGATCGCTAGCGCTTCTTCAGGAAGTTTGAGGGTTGCCGCTTTGAGATTCTCGTGGAGGTGCGTCACGGACGAGGTTCCGGGGATGAGCAGGATGTTGGGCGACCGGTGCAGGAGCCAGGCGAGCGCCACCTGCATGGGGGTGGCATCGAGCGACGCTGCGACCTCATCGAGCCTGGAAGCCTGAAGTGGAGCGAATCCGCCCAGTGGGAAATACGGAACATAGGCGATGCGCTGGGCGGCAAGTTCGTCGATAAAGGCATCGTCGGAACGCTGGGCCAAATTGTAAAAGTTTTGCACGCAGACTATGTCGGTAATCGACTGAGCATGCTTGAGTTGCTTTGCGTCGATAGTGCTCATGCCAATGTGCCGAACCAGGCCCTGTTGCTTTAACTCGGCGAGCGCCGTGAGCGGTTCTTCGAAGGGCTCGTCGACGGGGCCCATCATGCCGCCCAACCGGAGGTTGACTACGTCGAGCGCGTCGAGACCGAGGTTGCGCAGGTTGTCGTGGACGGCATCGATGATGTCCTGGCGCTTGCGGGCATGCGGCCAGCCGCCGTCGCTATCGCGGCGCGCGCCGACTTTGGTGACGATGACCAGACCGTCGGGGTAGGGATGCAGCGCCTGCTTGATGAGCTGATTGGTGATATGCGGGCCGTAGTAGTCGCTGGTATCGATGTGGTTGACGCCGGAAGCAACGGCCTCACGTAGAACGGCGATGGCTCCGGGAATGTCGCGGGGCGGGCCGAAAACCATCTTGCCGCCGTCGCGGCCGGCGAGCTGCATGGCGCCGTAACCGATGCGATGGACCGTGAGTTGTTTGTTCTGAAATGTATATTCACCAGCAAGATCGGGCTGCTTTGTCATGTATCCCCTTAAGAATCGATTTCGTTCTTCGAGCGTTCGATGCGGCGCGAGAAAGCCTCGACTCAAAACTCCGCCGCAAATGGAAAACGGCTCCGCGCATGGAGCACGGAGCCGCGATCGTTTTCTGAGAGCCGGACTACTTCACCTTGGCGAAGATAATGACCAGCGTGAAGAGGGTGAGGGACTCGATGAAGGCCAGGCCGAGAACCAGCAGGAGCTGGATGCCGGCGCGTGCGCCCGGGTTGCGGGCCAGCGCTTCGGTGGCCGAAGCAGTCGCCTTGCCCTGACCGAGGCCGCAAAGACCAGCAGCCAAAGCCATGCCGATGCCGGCGCCGATGGGCACCAGGTTGATGGGGGCCGAGCCGCCATCTGCGAAAGCCGGCATTGCGAAGCAGAGCGCCGCCAGCGTCATGAACAGATATTGCAGTTTCCGCATAGTTCTCCAGCTTCCGATGAATTGGCTGCCAGTGGGTGGTTGAGGCTCACCGTGCTGGCCCCCTCACGCTTGCAGCCGTCCGTTGGTCCGGAGTGGAAGCGTCTCCGGCGGAATCTTTTTGCTCGTGGTACGAGCGTCTTACCAAAACCTGATCGTCATCCGATCGCCTCGCCGGCTTCGTGCGTAACAGCGCCGGACAGGTAGATCATGGCCAGCAGCATGAAGACATAAGCCTGAATGAGTGAAACCGCCGCGTGCAGACCGAGAAAAATGGCCGGTATCGCGAAGGGAAAGAGCGAGAAGAAGACCAGGGTCACCAGGTCGCTGGCAAACATGTTGGCGTAAAGACGGATGGTGAGCGACATGATGCGCGCGAAGTGGGAGATGATTTCAATGGGGAACAGGAGCCAGGCGATCCACCAGATGGGCCCGGCAAAATGCTTGAGGTAGCCGACGACTCCCTGCTCCTTGAATCCGTAGTAGTGGTAGTAGAGGAAAGTGGGAACCGCGATGCCGAGCGGGATGTAGGGCGCGGCAGTGGGCGTATCGAGCCCGGGGATCAACCCCAGCAGATTGTTGAGCACCACGAAGAGAAAAACGCAGGTGACGAAGGCCTGGAAGCGCTGGTAGCCGTGGCCGATGATCTGCTCAGCATTGTCGCCTGTGAACTCGTGAATCATTTCGGCGATTTGCTGCGCGGGGTTTGGCTTTTCAACCGATAAAGTCGCGCGCACCAGGACGAAGAACGCGATGAGGCCGAGGAAGACCAGGAACTCGAGCGAGAACCGGTTGTCGATGGGCGCCGCGGGATTGGCGGGATGGATGCCGATTGTATGCAGGACCGCAGTCACGGCGGGGCCTGCCACATCATTTAAAAGGCGTGTAACGCCGAGTGGTTCTACCATCGGAGATCGAATCTTTCTGTCTTCCAGGCCGGTACCGGAACTGCCCCAGGCGCATCAGTCTTTGAGGAGCCGCAGGGCTTCCCATGCTGTGGCCAGGACGGCGAGTCCGAGGCCGCACAAAAGCGCGATTACGGAACCCTGGAAACACTTAAGGCTACCATAAATTACCCCGGCGAAGAGCGTGAGCCGCAGCACAAAGAACGCCGCGACCACGAGGGCGCTGCGCGGGGTTTTCTGGTTGTCAAGTTTGGCGTTGATGAGGCGGATGAGGCGCTGCCACTCGAGGATGCTGGCAGCCGAAATCAGGGTTCCCACGGCGAGCATGGCGGCATTGCGCCATCCCCAGGTGAAGGCGAGCACGGCTGATGGGATGAGCCCCAGAATCAGTGTGACGCGAATGGCACGCTTGAGCAGGGCGGCGAGGGTTTCATCGGTCATTCCCACCAGTGGATGGGTGTCTTCATTCATGGCTTGGTTTTCGTGCTTCCCTTTCCCTGGGTGTCGTCGCCGGTGGCCATGACGAGGCGCACCACGTACACGAGGCCCGAGATTCCGCCGAAGACGATGCCGGCCAGGCCGATCCAGGATTGATGGAGCTTGCTGTCGAGCCACGCGCCGGCCAGCCATCCGATGAAGGCCGCCGAGGGCAGGAGGACGGCAATCTGCGTCAGCTTCTCGGCCTGAATCAGGGTTTGCATGCCGCCGGAGTTTCCGCGCGCAGGTTTCTGGTCGGGAATGGGGCGGTTGTAGGGCATCCATGGTGGTTATACACGAGCGATGCGTGGCAGGGCGATGCATGACAGGTGACAGGTGGCAGATTCGCAATCGAGATCGAAGGCACCCTACGGGGCTGAAAGCTATCGGAACGATATACTGACGGCTGGACTTTTAAAGCCGTTCTTGCAAAGGAAATACGCGTGTTCGATTCGGAGTTTGAGCGCGGTCTCTTCGATTTACGCAAATCGAAGCTTGAGGAAATTGAGAAGCTGGGACAGGCGGCTTATCCCAATCAGTTCCCTGCCACCCACACCGTTCCCGCGGTGCGCGAACGGTGGGTGAACGCGGCGGCTGAAGATCTTGAGGCGAATCGCACGACGGTTGCCGTGGCGGGGCGGATTATGGCCATTCGCGCCCAGGGCAAAGCCGGCTTCGCAACGCTGCAGCAGGGCGGCGAGCGTTTGCAGATTTATGTTCGTCTGGACGCGGTGGGCGAGCAGGGCTTTGCGCTGTACAAGCTGCTCGACCTTGGCGACCACATCGGCGTGAGCGGGTACCTTTTCCGCACGCGGACGGGCGAGCTGACGATTCACGTGGAGCGGCTGACGTTTCTGTCGAAGGCCATGCTGGCGCTGCCTGAGAAATTCCACGGGCTGGCCGACGTGGAGTTGCGCTACCGGCAGCGGTATGTGGACTTGTTCTCGAATCTGGAAAGCCGTGCAGTGTTTGTGAAGCGCGCCAAGGCGCTGAAGGCGATTCGCCGCTTCTTCGACGAGCGCGAATACCTGGAAGTGGAAACGCCGATGATGCAGCAGGTGGCCGGCGGCGCGGCGGCGAGGCCTTTTCGCACGCATCACAACGCGCTCGACCTCGATCTTTTTTTGCGCATCGCGCCCGAGCTTTATCTCAAGCGGCTTGTGGTGGGCGGGCTGGACCGCGTGTATGAGATCAATCGGAATTTTCGCAATGAGGGCGTGAGCACGCAGCACAATCCTGAGTTCACGATGCTGGAGTTCTACCAGGCCTACGCGAACTACCACGACCTGATGCAGATTACCGAAGACCTGGTGGCGTTTGTGGCGCAGGAAGTCAACGGGACGACGGTGACGGAATTCAACGGGCACACGATTGACCTTGGCAAGTGGGAACGGTTGACGATGCGCGAGGCGATTCAGTCGTTCTGGCCAGAGGAAGCCGGACCGAAACCGGCAGCGACGGCGTTTGAAGCGGCGACGGTGCTGCAGGCACGACTGCATGCCGCCGTGAGTTCGCTGGAGTCCGCCACGTGCGAAACAACGCGACTTGCGCCGGAACGGATCGCGGGGTTGAAGACGATTCATGCGGCGATCTCTGCTGTTTACTACGACTCGATGAAGGGCGCACCGATCGGCAAGTCGATCTACAACCTGTTTGAAGCGGTGGTTGAGCCGTTTCTGATTCAGCCGACGATCATTTACGACTATCCGGTTGAGGTGTCGCCGCTTTCGAAGGCCAAGCCCGACGATCCGGCGCACGTGGAGCGCTTTGAATTTTTTGCGGGCGGCTTCGAGTTGGGCAATGCGTTCAGTGAGCTGAACGATCCGGTTGAGCAGGAGAAGCGCTTTCGCCAGCAACTGGCCGAGCGCGACCGCGGCGACGATGAGGCGCACCAGATGGATGAAGATTACGTGCGCGCGCTTGCCTATGGGCTGCCTCCGACCGGCGGTGAAGGCCTCGGCGTCGATCGGCTTGTGATGCTGCTGACCGGGTCGAGGTCGATTCGGGATGTGATTCTCTTCCCGCTGATGCGGAAGGAACAGGGACTGAGGGACTCGGGACTAAGGGACTAGGAGTACATCCATGGGCCAATCATTTAAGGATCTCGTCGTTTGGCAACGAGCCGTGGCTTTGACGACATGCGTCTACCAGATGACCGCAAAGTTCCCAGATACAGAACCCTTTGGCCTTACTAACCAGATGCGGAGAGCTTCCGTATCAGTTGCAAGCAACATTGCGGAAGGATATGGCCGCTCTACCAAAGGGGAATATGTCTTATTTCTTGGCCATGCGCGGGGCTCTGCATCGGAGCTCGAAACACAGATTATCATTGCCAGGAATCTCGGGTTCGGTGTGATCCCCGATTTGAATTCAACTGAATCTCTCTGTAACGATGTGGGGCGCCTTCTAGGCGCGCTCATGAAGTCGATTCGAGTTAAGCAGGCCGCGGTCCCTTAGTCCCTCAGTCCCCGGTCCCTTAGTCCCAATCTCCCTGGAAGGCAGGCCTCGCAAGAAACGTGAAGATTCTTTTTGTCGGCGATATTTTTGGCAGTGCGGGGCGGAGTATTGTGCGCGCGCACATTGGGCATTTGCGCGCCGCGCATAACGTCGACCTGACGGTGATCAATGCGGAGAATGCGGCTGGCGGCTTTGGCGTGACGCCGCAGCTCGCCGAAGAGCTGTTTGATCTTGGCGCCGATGTGCTGACGACAGGAAACCATGTGTGGGACAAGCGCGAGCTGATCGATTACATGGAATCTGCTCCCGCCGACAGTCACGCGCGAGCGCGGCGGGTTCTGCGACCGGCCAATTATCAGCCGGGGTTGCCGGGCTATGGCGTGTACGAGGGAACGACCGTGGGAGGCGTGCCGTACGCTGTGCTCAACCTTGGCGGGCGCGTCTTCATGGCGAATACCAACGATCC
>Ga0182013_10003262_pt1 | contig 20443 bp, 25 predicted proteins | sample 612S2MmetaG_FD_120487 | JGI IMG/M metagenome (GOLD analysis project Ga0182013, IMG submission 120487) | Permafrost microbial communities from Stordalen Mire, Sweden - 612S2M metaG | ecosystem: Environmental > Terrestrial > Soil > Wetlands > Permafrost | place: Sweden: Stordalen | collected... | reverse complement strand
TAATGCCGGTTTTCGGGTCATATCTCCAAGGCTTTTCAGCAGCAAAAAGAGATATGCTCGCAGTTGCAAAGATGGTGATAACTATTTTTTGTCTCACGCTTATCTCACTTTTTTAATATTTGAAGATTTTTTATAGGTTTTGTATCTTCGAGCAAACTTTTAACTTCCTGCGCGAGCTGCTGAAAGCTTTGCAAAGAAGACGTTAAATGAGCTTGAGAATAAAGAAAGCGGGCTCGATGAACGGCATGGGGCAGGCTATCTTTATGAGTCAAAAAGGTTTTTGCTAGAAGGAGTGTGGTGCTCGGAGGCGCCTTGGGGATGATCACAAGCCGAGCTATTTCTTCAACCTCTCTGGTGCAGGCTATTTTTGTTGGGCCCTCTTTTATAAAGTGCTTAAGGGTGCGATTTATGGCATCATAAGGCAATGGTGGAATTTTATTTACCCAAGCATGTAAGCGCTCATGAACATGTAAGTAGTTATTGCGAGGCTCTCTGAGGACATATAATCCCTTGTAGATAGCATTGCATCGAATATGTTGATGAAATAGGGAATCTCCAAACACATGGCCATAGCGATAACATGACTCGACCAGAAGGAGATTGAGCTCTATGGAGCAAAATGATGCATCATGCGTGTTTAAAATATCTTGAACTTTCAAAATATCTAGGTCTGTTGGGGTTTGAAGAGCTAGAAAATCTTTTATTATCCGGGTAGCCTGATCATCTATTGGGTCCATTTCGAGGCAAAAAACAGGTAGGGTGGCGAAAAATAGGATTACGTATAAAGTTGGCACAGGTATGCTCAAAAGGAGTTTCATGGCGTTCTTGAGGTTTTCTAAGGTTTTGGTATACTGTTAATTGTCAAAAAAACTAAAAAAGGCTGTATTTAAGGCTTTTTAGTGTAAAACAACACTTCCATTTAGTAAAGGAATATCCCTATGATGCGTTACGAGGTACTGTTTTTAGCAGTTCCGACCATCACCTCAGACGAGGCGACTACCATTGAAACTCAGTGTGCAGCTCTTATTAAAAGCCACAAAGCATTTCTTATCTCTTTTGAGCGTTGGGGTAAATATTACCTCGCTTTTCAGGTAAGAAAGAATGATTATGGCGTATACTTCTTGGTCCGTTTTGAAGTAGAAGATAAAGATAAGCAACCATTGCTCGAAGCCTTAAAAACTTTCTTCGCGGTTAAATATAATGAATTGGTTATGCGTTTTGTGGTCACTGCCCTTGGCGAAAATGGTGCTTTAGAGTACCACCGCCCAGAGTCACTTGATAGTGCTCCTTCACGCGAATACAATAATTCATACAACAGAGAATCTTCTGATGAAGCTTCTTTAGACCTAGAATAAAGAAAGTTAAGGATTTATTATGTCAAAATTAAAAATTAGTGGTCGTCTTTTAAAAAAAAGAACACGTAAAAGTGGTTTCACTGCTGCAAAACGTTGCCGTTTTTCTTGTGGTGAGCTTCCAGAATCAGCTATTGATTATAAAAACGTAGATTTATTGAAAAGCTTTTTAACAGAGCGTGGTAAAATTTTACCATCACGCATCTCTGGTAATGCAGCTTACTACCAACGTGCAGTTTCGCGCGAGATCCGCAAGGCTCGCACCATGGCATTGTTGCCGTACTCACAAAACTACTAAAAAGTTTAAAGCCCGCCTTAAAAAGCGGGCTTTTTTATGTTAATTAGTTAGTTATGTACTTTAAAGACATTTTGTAAGACGGTGGGATATTTATCTGCTGTGCAAGAAGTGTCGTTGCAACTGGCTGATAGGTCAGACGATTATTTCCTAACTTTATCCAAGGTATCGGTCTGGCGGTAACTATTTCTATGTGTCGGGGTAGCTGGCTGATAAAATTATCTGCGACATTTAATGTTGATCGTACATGCAGTATATTATTCTGATCCGGTTCACTTGGTAATGTTAAAAGGCTCGCATGTGTGCAAGTAAAAAATTGTGGAAAGAAAAGCCAGATTGATCGGGGAATGAGCTTCAATGGGCTGCGTTGAGCGCCATTGTGCAGGGATATTTCATTTTCATTATCCCAATATATACCAAAAGTATCTTCATGTTCATATTCTTCATTCTCAATTCCCAATTCGTCCAAAAAACGTCCTTGTAATTCAGCTTCAACTTCATTTTCCCAAGCATCTATCTGTTCCTGAGTAAAAGGAGGTATAGCTTTTAAGTAACGCATTGCCTTAGCCAAGCTTATCTTTAAGACGTAAGGGTGATTCTCTTCATGGGGATACATATTTTCAGGTTTTTCCAGCAAATCGGCATCAAAAAGAAAACCTAATCCGTGATTTTTCAAATCTTCTCTGGTTAACACATAATCATCATTGAAAATATCGAGTGCTTGAAAAGGGGATATATAGAGTCTATATTCTTCCGGATCATTATTCAGGATAATGGTCACATCGAAGTTCTCGCGCAAAAAAGCGTCGACAGCATTTTTTTGTATCTCGATTGTTTGTCCTAAGAGATTATTCGGGAGCCCTAGGTTGCCGATTAGCTTACGTAAGACAAAATTTGTAGCGTTAGCTCCATTTATTTTGCTCGTTGCTGCATAGTTGCTTAAATCTTTAACGCTCATATCTTTGAATATTGCGTAGGACATTTCTAAGGGGATATTTTCTATAGGCGCATTGCCTGTTTGATGCTGCTCAGCCGCCTGGAGCGACACAAAAGCCGCTATTGCGGCTAAAATAGTTAATTTTTTATTCATTACGGTCCTTTTATACTATTTATTTAGTTTCTATAAAAAGTATAGCTATTTTGCCTTAATTAAAGCAACAGTTTATAAAAAATATAAAGTCATTATATATATTTAAAAGTAGAGTTTTTACCCCATTTCATGTCTTTATTACCCAAAATAGGGGTATACTAGAGGCAGGGATGAGTTTTTTTAGGAGGGATTTATGAAAAAAATATTATTTTGTACCGCAATTGTATTGTTTGGGGCGTCTGCGCGTGCCCAGGCTGTTACCAATGACGACGCCTTGTCTGTTATCATGTCGCATGAGTTCACTGAGTGGGGAAAATTGAGGATTTTGTGGGTTTATAAAGATGCGGGCGTAAAGCTCGATGAAATCCAGGAAGGGAGACATCCCCTTTCTCGGCATTTTTCACCGCTAGGTCTTCTCAAGATGAGAAGTGCTATGCATACATCTGACGACCACATAATTGATGCCGCAGTTTGTGCAAAATTGGCACGTCAAGAGGATGCGCTTTATAAAGTTCTCGACAAGTATTATAAAACTGATAAACCGGCAATCTTTGGGTATACCGTAACAGAGTTTAAAATTTTCAAAAAAATACTAGAACTTGAAGCTGATACGGCAGAGGGTCTGGAAAATGCCCTCAATAAATATATGCTATATTTAGAAGAAAGTGCTAAAGGTAGTCTATTACATCAATGACAAAAATACCATTTTTTATCACATCAGCATCTGCCGGTTTTCCTTCGCCAGCCCAAGATTTTGCCGAATCACCCCTCGATCTTAACCGCTATCTCATACAACACCCGGCAGCAACATTTTTAATCCGCGTCACGGGCGATTCGATGGTCGACGCAGGCATACATGACGGCGATATCCTTGTGGTCGATCGAGCGCACATAGTAACAAACAACTGCGTGGTAGTTGCTGTTCTTGATGGAGAATTTACCATAAAACGGTATTGCCAAGAGAATGGCAAGATTATTTTAAAGCCAGCAAATAAAAACTACCAAGATATAGAGGTCGCTCCTGACAGAGATTTTGAAATCTGGGGAATGGTCACCTATGCACTACACAAAGTACTTTAATGTTTGCACTTGTTGATTGTAATAATTTCTTTGTTTCCTGCGAACGTATCTTTAATCCGCGCCTGAAAAACAGACCCGTTGTCGTTCTTTCCAATAACGATGGGTGCATTATAGCCCGCTCGGCAGAAGCAAAAAAGCTCGGCATCCCTATGGGAGCACCGCTTCATCAGTACAAAGCGTTATTGGAGCACCATAATGTTACGGTACTTTCAGCAAATTTTGGGTTATACGGCGATATATCAGGCCGGGTGATGGAGACATTAGCACACTGTATTGAAGATCTGGAAATCTACTCGATAGACGAGGCTTTTCTGAATTTTGCCGGGCATACAGATCTGCATGAACTGAGTGTGAGTATACGTGAAAAGGTGCTTCGTTGGGTAGGCGTACCTGTCTCTGTGGGCGTAGCGCCCACTAAAACGCTGGCAAAGCTGGCAAATAGCATCGCTAAAAAATCGCAAACAGGCGTCTGCGTAATCGATAATCTTGAAGAGTTTCATAAGACGAGTATGCCCACTATCCCCGTTCAGGATGTCTGGGGCATCGGTAGCAGGTCTGCTAAAATGCTACGTGGTTATGGCATATGGACAGCTGCAGATTTAATGTGTGCAGATGACAGGTGGCTACGGAAAAAGCTTACTATCAAGGGGTTGCAGACAGCGTGGGAGCTGCGTGGGGTGGCTTGCTTAAAGATAGAAGAGGTTCAAGAATCGAGCAAAAGTATTATCTGTTCCCGCTCTTTTGGGCAGCGTATTACCTCGCTGGCGCACATAAAAGAGGCCGTTGCTGAGTATGTAACCCGTGCGGCAGGTCGATTACGCGCTCAGAAGATGTCTGTCGGTAGCATCGTGGTCTATATAACCACCAGTAAGTTTATCCAAGAGCGGTACGCCCAAAGTATCACTATAACGTTACCCGTCGCTACCGATTATACGCCCTATTTGATTCAGCATGCATTGGCCGCTGTTCAGAAAATATATGTTCAGGGTTATGAATACAAAAAGGCCGGGGTTATGCTTATGGGGCTTACGCCCAAGGCTGAAAAGCAGTATACGCTCTTTTCAAGTCTGCCCGTTACGGAGCAGGTGTCTGATGATCTTATGAAGACCGTTGATGCGATTAACCGTAAATGGGGACAGTCGATGGTGCATTTTGCTGCCACTGGAATAGAGAAAAATTGGAAAGTTAAAAGCGAGCGGAAAAGCCCCGCTTATACGACCTGCTGGGACGAGCTTTTGAGCATAAAGATATAGTTTTTATATCTGGGTATTTTTTTTTCTAGGGATGAAGCTATTGACCAGCTTATGCGCGACGATTGCTCCTAGTATTTGAATGCAAGCTTCTGAGGCCTCTCGTTCGCGATAAAAGGGGGTGATTCTTGATTGTTCGATCATATTCTCAACAGCAGGAACTACTTTAAAACCTATAATACATGAGCCCAATGGGTACGACAAAAACCAATCAACTCTATTTTGCGATTCGGTGATCTCTTCATCATCTCTGCTGGCTTTGATGATCTGAACCATAGCATAGGGGAAAAGTTTATGTGCAACACCTCCGGTGAAGCCTATTGCAAAATGGGTGCCGTAATGCTTACAGATTTGAGTTAAGGTGCGTTCTGGTTTTGTTTCGGCTGCTAAGCGTAATGGCATTGATGCAAATGCAGTGATTGTGAGCGCGCCAAAGATGATTTTAGAAAATAGCTGTTTTTGCATAATTATATTCTTTTTTAGTTATTATTTAATAATATTATATTGATATTATGCCATTTATAATAAAAAAGTGAATATGCAGCGTGAAATATCGAACTGATATTATGAAAAGAACGGCACGTCGCAATTGATCTTATTGGGAAAGAACCCGCTTTTTTACGGCGAGTTCTTTTTGTAAATATCAGCTAACACATTTGTGAGAGCTTAATTTTTTGCTTTCTATAGTGTAAGATTTATAAGAATTTTAGCCGTCACTGTCGTAAAATATGCTGCCCAAAAAACAAGAAGATCTTTATTGTCTGTATTGTGCACTGCCAAAGCATCTTTGTCTACTTGGGCGATTGTTCCAAGTGTTAATGTGCCTGCGGCTAATCCCGGCACCATAGACATTGCTGCATCTAATATTTTTTCTCGTACCTTGTCGTTACCACCATTTACATCTTTAAGAAAATTATAAGATGAGCTTGAAACAGATCCAGCAATTATTCCAGCGCCTACTAAGTAAGCGTAGTCTTTTTTGGTAAGCTTTGGAGCTTTTTCAGCCTCAGCGCTGGCGCTCATTGACAATGTAGATGTTACAAATGCGATAAGCATTATTTTTGAAAATAGATATTTTTGCATACTTTTCCTGTCTTTTAGGATTGTGTAATGAATAAACTTTAAGAGTTTACCGGTTTTTCTAGAAAAATTAACTTTTAATCCAATTTAATAGCCATAAGTATGATACCCTCAGGGCGGTTTTTACAGATAAATCGATAAGAAATGGCCCAAAAGGGGGCGATTGGACAAGCTGCTGGGATGGGCTTTCGAATATAAAAATATAGTTTTTTTATATCTGGCTATCTTGTCTTTTAGGTATGAAGCTATTTGCCAGCTTATGCGCGACGATTGCTCCTAGTATTTGAGTGCAAGCTTCTGAAGCCTCTCGTTCGCGGTAAAATGGAGTGATGTTTGAGCGCGCTATGTGAAAACAACGGCTTGTTGGAATTGATCTTATTAGGAAAGAACCCGCTTTTTTACGGCGAGTTCTTTGACTGTATTTTCAATTTTGCTTATTAATTAATAAGATTGCCTATCTGCATTCTTGCACTCATCGGGATTGACTGTACTCTCGCTTCTTCGGGGTGAGTGGAGGTTGTTGTCGACTGCTCGCCCATTTCCGCGTGGCCCCTATATCGGCCCCTTCTTGAAGCATTCAGTTGCGCGTTGTTACGCGCGGCGTCAATGAAATCTTGCTTCTGCCACGTATCTATAAGGAGCCTCTTGGAAGATGCGAAATACTTTGCTTCTTGAATTATATCATCTGTCAGGTCAGGATATTGTCTTCGTATTTGCTCATTGGATCGGCTAATAGATCGCTTGATGTCTGCTGCTTTATCAGTTTTGGCTGAAGTAACTACTCTTTTTCTGGCATTCTTTTGTACATTGTTATGCGCAGCATCAATAAAATCTTGCTCCTGCCAGGTATCTATCGGAATCCGCCTACATAATGCATTTTGCTTTGCTTGATAAATGATTGTATCAGTAAGACCCGGAAATTCTTTTTTTATTTGATCATCGGTCCTGGTCTGAGTGGATAGTTTGGATCTGTCATAACGTATTTTTAAGCCAATCTTCCTGGCCTCTGACGCATACAAGCTGCCGCAGATAATAAAAGATACGAAGAAATATTTTATATTCATATATGTCCCTTAACCCTATTTAATATTAATTATAGGATACTATTTTAACTCGTTATGGGTCAATAAAATATTCAAATGAGTTAATTTTTTAATTTAATTTAAGGGTTATATTTATGATACACCAGGGTAATATTTGCAGATACTTGGGTGAAAAATACTGGGTGCGGAGGGCGATTGGACAGAAATTGCTAGAAATTGTATATTAAAGAATAAAGTGCAATTTCTAAAATCTTTTTTCCCTATTTTTGAGTACCTATGACACAAAGAACAAGACCAAATATTCGTAATATAGCTATTATCGCGCACGTTGACCATGGTAAAACGACCCTGGTTGATAAACTTTTGCGCCAATCTGGAACCATCCAAAATGATGCTTCTGATCGTGTTATGGACTCCAACGCCCTTGAAAAAGAGCGTGGTATTACTATTTTAGCTAAAAACACCGGTGTTAAGTATGAAGATTACTTCATTAACATCGTAGACACCCCAGGCCACAGTGACTTTGGTGGTGAAGTTGAGCGTACTTTGCAGATGGTTGAGGGTTTCTTGCTCTTGGTCGATGCTGCTGAAGGCGTTTTGCCCGGTACTCGCTTTGTGCTTTATAAAGCTTTAGAGCTTAACTTAAAGCCTATTGTTCTTATCAATAAAATTGACCGTAAAGACGCTGATATTGCAAACACAGAAAGATTAATTAATGATCTTTTCTTGGATCTTGCACGTAATGAAAATCAACTCGATTTCCCTATATTATACGGTTCATCACGTATGGGCTTTGTAACGGATAACCCAGAAAATCAGACATCGGACATGAAAATATTGTTCGATACGATTATCAAGACTATTCCTGAGCCAAAAGAAGAGGTTGATGGCCTTCAAATGTTGGTTACCAGCTTGGACCATTCAGACTTCTTAGGGCAAATTGCCATTGGCCGTGTGTTCAGCGGAAGTTTTTCTGTGGGTGAGCAGGTTATTTTGTGTAAAGATGATGCTGTCAGCAGACCAACAAAAATTACAAAAATTTATAACTTCTTAGGGCTCCAGCGTACTGAAACGCAGCGCGCAGAATTTGGTGACATTATTGCAGTTACCGGTTTTACCGACCCAGTTACTATCGGTACTACGCTATGTAATGTCGGCAACCCACAGCCCCATTCATATGTTAAAATCGATGAGCCTACTCTGTCTTTATATATGTCGGTCAACGACTCGCCATTTAATGGTAGAGAGGGTAAATTATTAACTTCTCGCCAAATTAAGGAGCGTCTTGATAAAGAATTAAAAACGAACGTTGCGCTTCGTGTTGACCCTACCGATTCTCCTGAGTCATTCAAGATTTCAGGACGCGGGCAGCTGCACCTTGGTATTCTTATTGAAAACATGCGTCGTGAAGGCTTTGAGGTACAGATCTCTGCTCCTGAAGTTATTTATAAAAATATCGATGGCGTTAAATGCGAACCGATTGAATACTTGGTTGTTGATGTTATGCAAGAACACCAAGGGGTGATCATGGAATCTCTCGGCAAGAAAAAGGCTGAGATGAAGAACCTTGAGCTGTATGACAATGGTCGTGTACGTATCGAATTTGAAGTGCCATCACGTGGGTTACTTGGCTTTAGAGGTCAATTTTTAACTGATACACGTGGAACGGGTATTGCAACGTTTAGTTACTCTGGCTATCAACCATATAAAGGTGATATTGCTATGCGTACTAAAGGTGCTTTAGTCTCTATGGAAAATGGTCCTTCAACAGACTACGCGCTTAATATGATTCAAGAACGTGGCGTGCTGTTTATCAAATCTGGCGACCCTATTTACGAAGGCTTGATTATTGGTGAAAACAGCCGTGGCGATGATATGGACGTTAACCCATGCAGACTTAAAAAGTTGACCAATATGCGTGCGTCTGGTTCTGATGATACGGTTAAAATTGAACCGCCTCGTAAAATGGAACTTGAAACATGTATGGAATGGATTATGCCTGACGAACTTATTGAGGTTACTCCGGCATCGGTTCGTCTACGCAAGAAAATTCTACGCGCGACATTACGTAAGTAGTCGACGTTCATGGTGAGTGCCCGCGTCCTTCGATACATTTTTCTTGCGAAAAATACTCAGGATGAGCGGGTGTATCGAACCATAATTATTAAATTTAAAAGGGGCTAAATGCCCCTTTTTCGTGAGAATGGGTATTTAGAGCATATTGAAAACTTAAACAAGCCGATTACTCCCCAGCCGCTCGCCCTGAGCGAAGTCGAATGGGTACGACGGCAAAAAAAGAAAATATGAGCGATAATTGTTTTTATTTTTATATTTTGCAGTGTAATGATGATTCATATTATGTGGGTCATACTGATGATTTAGAAAAAAGATTATCAGATCATCAAATGGGCAGGTTTGAAGGATATACTTCTACGCGACTACCTGTGAAATTAGTTTATTCAGAATCATTTGGTAGCAGGGATGAGGCTTGGGTTGCAGAGCAGAAGGTTAAAAAATGGACACGACGCAAAAAAGAAGTATTAATACGTTTGGGATTTTTAGGATTTAAAAAATTAAATACGTAATCGCTCGTACCCATTCGACTTCGCTCAGGGCGAGCGGCTATTTAAAAATCAACAAAATTGAATTTACATTTTAGGGATAAAAATTATGAAAAATTATTATTTAATATTCTTGATGCTTTTAGCATCTACGCATGTCTTTGGTATGCAAAAAGATAGAAATATTCTTGGTCTTTTGCGTCAGCGTGAAGAGGGTAATTTTTTACGTGCAGAATTTGGTGATATTGAATCAGCATCTATGGTTGATAGATGGCTAAGCCATGATGATAAAGCGATAGAAGGTCTAACTGTGCTCTACAGGTGGAAACTCGACGGCATTTGCCAGCAGATCGCTCAGGTGATTGCATCAAGACCTTCTTCTCTTGGAAGGTTTTTTCATAAATTAAGCTCTTTTAAAAATGAGAAAATTATAAAGGGAATGATATTTATGAAGTTCACTGAAGATTATGGGTATCAATATACTGAAGAAATTCTGAAACAAATGGTGAATGAGTATAATTTTGATGTAAATTTTATTGACCAAAATATTTCTTTAGTCCATTGGCGGCAAACACCTTTGCATGGAGCGATTAGCCGGTGGGATGTTACATTTACCCAGAAATTACTAGAATGGGGCGCTGACCCATTTGTGAAAGATACTGAGGGGCGTACACCGTATGAAAACATGGTTCATAGAAAAGTGAATTTTGAAGACGCCACAATAAAACAGCTGATAAATCTTTTGAACAGTGCCTGTTTGCCTAAGGAAATTTAGGGTGTTTTATTATAAACTTGTTATCGCTTATGACGGTTATGATTATCACGGGTGGCAGTGGCAGCCGAATGATATCACCGTCGCAGGGCAGCTTGAAAAATCATTCTCTAAGGTGTTTGGGAAAAAGCTCTTATCGCTCGTAGGCGCTTCGCGCACAGACGCTGGAGTGCATGCATGGGGACAGGTTGCCCGATTAAAGATCGATTTTGTTATCGATGCAGACAAACTCAAGAAGGCATGGCAGGGGGCGTTGCCTGCAACTATCATGCTGCGGGAAGTAACGCAGATGGCTGGCGATTTTGATCTGCAAGAGGGCGTGGTTTCAAAAACCTATGATTATTATATAAGTACTTCTCGAATGGTGCCCTTTTTGGCCCGTTACTGCATAGCCTATTACCCGAGCTTTGATATGCAGTTGCTGCAAAAAAATTTGAATGTCTTTCTGGGTACGCATGATTTTAGGTCATTCTGCACAGGAGATGATAAAGAATGTACTGTTCGTACCATCGATTCTATTTCAGTCTCTTATTTAAAGCGTTATACTTTATATCGTGTGCGCGTGAAAGGCCCCGGCTTTTTGCGTTATATGGTCAGACGCGTTATAGGTGCAAGCTTGCAAACCATGAGCATGCAACTGGATAATGAGCTTGCTGATGCGGTTGCTGTTTTACATGCAGTCTTGCAGGAGAAAGACCCGCATCAAAACTTAAAGACGGCGCCGGCGCATGCGCTCATGTTACGCTCTATTGAATATAGGAAATAGAATTATGATATCTTTCAGAAAAATTACTCTTGTTGTTACGCTTATTTTTATGCTTGGTGGCTGCGGCACATCCAAACGTGATAAAGAGGGCATTTACCCTTACGATGCTGCGCTCGATAGAGATTATATTCTTCAGGAGACTGAAAAGGCTAAATTTTGGTTGATTGCGGATGAATCGATTGGATACAATCAGGCCGAAACGCTTGATACGGGGTGCCACTGTTTTGTTAAAGAGCCCGTTCATTTTTTTGTGTACTATAAAGACAGTAGGCCTGTTGGCTTTATCTCATATTATTTCGATTCTGCACTCTTTGGCAAAATTCAATTCGTTTTTGTTGATGAACAGTATCGTCGCCAGGGGATAGCTGAGAAAATGATTATGTATGCTCTTAATCGCATGCGGCAGGAGGGGGCAATTTCTATTGAAATATGTACTCGTCTTATCAATAGTGGTGCGCGTACTCTGTACGAAAAATTAGGATTCAAATATCTTCATGATAACGGCAAATATATTTATCTAGAATATTCTTTCAAATAAGGGTTTTATGCAACGCGTATTTTTTTTGAGTTTACTTTTTGCAAGTATCTCACTTTCAGCAGGAACTTTTTCTGAGCCATCGAAAGTTGAGCTTTCAGAAGCTATCGTAAAAAAATTAAAAAAATTTCATGAATCTTCTCACGAAGTTGATATATCAAAATTGAAACAGAAGGGAAGATGCTTTTTTGCACGGGCGGATACGAATTCTCACACCTCTTTTTTTTCATTCGAGCTGGATGATAACACAAAACAACTTTCTGTGCCTCAAGAAGAGGGCAATCCCGCAAGTTGGCATTATTTTGATATTCCAGAGCATGTCACTTTAATTTTGCTTGGTAAGACTATTTATGAAAATTCGGGTAAGTAAAGATACCAAATGCGCCCTGCGGGCCGCGCGCTAAGGGGATTTTGCGACAAAAAGAATTTTTTATAATAACATCTTTCACATCAGCGAGTGTCTGCATGCCGCTTAATATCTTTTTATCACAGGGCGGTTCGCTTACTACCAAAAAGTAGACAGGGTTAGTAGTATGCGCCGGATTGTGATGACTTTTGTCTTCAGCGTTGCCATGATCACCCGTGATATATAACGTGCCGCCAAGGGGCATAAAGAGATCGCATAATTGTTTTAATTGATGGTCCAAGATTGAAACGGCAGCGCGTGTTGCCGATAGGTCCCCAGAATGGCCAACCATATCAGCGTTAGCATAATTTACTAAATAGAACTCTGCCGTATTATTGGTTACTGCGTGTGTAAGCGCGCGGGTTATTTCAGGGGCTTTCATGGCCGGTGATTCAACAAAATTTATTGGGTTGTCTGACGGTATAATCACTCGTGTTTCATCGGGACGGATCGCTTCACGCCCGCCATTAAAAAAATAGGTAACGTGGGCATATTTCTCTGACTCTGCGATAGTAAAAAGTGGTATCTTGTGTTGCTCTAAATAATCGCCTAGGGTATTGTCTGCATGCGGCGTTTTGCAGATAGTTTGCGCATTCGGGTCGTTATCATAATTTATCCCCGTAACAATAAAAGAGAGGTCGTGAGTGTTTTTTAAAGATTCATAAATTTCTCTATCACGATCCGCACGAATATTTACAAAAACAATACCATCGCCAGGTTTTATAGAAGCGCGTGTGCTTAATTGTGTTGGCGGAATAGTTTCGTCATAAAAACCCTGTTTATAATAGGTTTCAAGCGCATTCTGCCATGTTTGTTCCGGTTGATTAAGATCGTTAACGAGCACGGAATACCCACGCTGGAGCCGCTCTTTGTCTTGGTTGCGATCCATCGCGTAGATGCGGCCTTGAATAGTTACAACAGGAGCGTCTATTTTTTCTAGAAATTGTGGGGCGCTTTTTTGTGGCACGTCTCTGCCATCAAGAATAGCATGCACGTTGATAGAGGTGATGCCGTACCGACGCGCGCAGGCAATAATAGCCGTGGTGAACTCGAGCTTGCTATGCGCGCCGCCATCAGACATCAGTCCCAGAATATGTAATGTTTTGCCACTTTGAGCGAGCATCGTGAAATTTTTTTTAATGACTGCTAATGAGCAGAGCTTGTGTTCATGTATAAGCCGGCTAAATTCTGTGAGTGGTTGCTCGATAGCGCGTCCAGACCCCAGGGTAAAGTGGCCTACAGCTGAATTTCCCGGTGTGCCAGGCGGCAGACCAACAGCGGTGCCCGAGGCTGCCAGAGTTGTCCAAGGGTAACGTGCAAGCAGTGAAAAAAAGAAGGGCATAGTTTGGGGCGTAATTGGGCTACCGCTGCCTGGATCGGAATAGCCAAAACCATCGAGAATGATGAGTCCAATGGGCTTTTTTGGGGTTTTCATGGCAATGCCACCTCAATTATGTTAAACTTTCAATGTTATTACTGTATATGTTCTGTCTTACAGTGTAGAAAGATTTCTCAATGAAAAAAAAGAATACTCTTGTTATATGTTGCTTAGCTTTCGCGATAAGTTCCTATGGCGAGCAATCCAGCGACGCTCCGGAATTTTTTTCTGATACTTTTATTACCGATGATAATTTTTTAGAATTTGACGATGTTCAGGAGCCTACCCATAAAAAACCCCGTTACCAAGAAGAGGCGCATCGCATCACTGAAATAGTGGGTATGCAGGTATTCCTGGGCGCTTTATATATCATGGAACTCTGGTCAAATTCTTGCAATGCAGTAAAAAAATATCTGGAACGATTCAAAAAAAACACAGCACATGAAGCATGATTCAGCGCATAATTTTGCGATTTTTGTAGATGATTCTGCACATTCTTATAATAAAAATACAGAGAGCTTAGCGGTGAGTGATCATGATACTATCGTGAGAATTACCACCATATTGCGCTTGAAAGAGGGAAGATCGTTAACGCTTTTTACCCATGATACACACTATGAATGCACCATTGCCGCCGTGCATAAAAAAAAGATAGATTTTATCTGCCATCAGGTGAAGCCTATCGTGCCGCAGCTGCCACAAGTAGCGATAGTCTTGCCGCTGCTTGAGCGGGATGCTCTTGAAGAGGTGGTCTATATGGCCACGGTCTATGGCGTGCATGATATACATCTTGTTGTTACTGAAAAGAGCAGAAAAATTTTGACCGAGAAAGAGCATGCCCGGTTGCATAAGATCGCCATTGCTGCTGGTGAGCAATCGAAGCAGTTTTTTATGCCAAAGATACATGTAGTGAGTCCGCTTGAAGATTTCATCCAAAAGCAATCATATAAGAGCAGTTTAAAACTCTGGTGTGATATTTCCGGCGAGTCTATTTTAAAGCTTAAAGAACGTTCGCGTTCTGAAGATGGCTATCTTTTAATATGGGGCCCAGAAGGTGACTTTGCGCACCAAGAAAAAGAAATGCTCGGTAAACTTTTTATTCCCGTTAAACTTGCCAATGCAGTTCTGCGCGCACGTGATGCCGCTGCTCTTATTATGGGGATTATCCGACTTTAGCTGAATATTCTTTAAGATAAGTTGGGATGACCTGTTTTTGTATATCCTGCTCGTTTTGCCATTTTGCATAAGCTGCATGGGCGATATCATTAAGAGCAGCCTCATAAGGGTAATCGGCAAGAATTTTTGCACTATCGCCAAGAATATCTTTTATCTTTTGCTCGTGTAGATGCGCGCCATTGCCAATATAGGTAACCTGTTCAGCGATTTTAGATTCTTCACGTAAAAAAGCGTCTATATTCTGGCATGAGACAGTGCCCTTTTTACCGACATAGACATCATCACAAAATGCATTAAGAAGCACGGTATATTCAGGATAAAGCATACTCAAAGTCTGCAGGCCATTAACCGGAACAAGCGGAAGCCCTGTCGCAAAGCCAAGGCCGTTAGCGGTAGCTATGCCGACACGCAGAGTGGTGAATGGCGCCGGCCCAGAATGGACGCCAATAAAGGTTAGCTTATCAAATTTCATTTCATGATGAGTGAGCAGCTCTTTGATTGACGTGACCAGAAATGCGCTAACCACTTTTTTATCTAATGTAAAAGAGCCGATAGACTCGGTGCGGTCATAGAGCCCCACAAAGACAGACGTATAGCCGCTATGAATCACAAGATGAAGAACTGAGGCTGTTGATGGCATGTGTAATTTTCTTAGTTTCGGTTATTATTTTTTTGCTGTTGGTAGAAAATACTAAAGGCGTCGAATTCAATGGTTTTTTCTTTTTTGACCATTATTTTTCCACAATTGAGACATTTCCAGCCGTCAAAGTTTAAAAAATGGTCGAAAAATGATTGGACCACCATAAGTCCATTACATTTTGAACACTTCATACGTATCTCCTTCTTTGCTGACAGCGTACTTGAAGGAGAACTTCTTTGTCAATTATTAACAAATTTTATTTTTTTGCAACTAAATAATGGGTCAATTACCCCTAAGAAAGAAGGCTTTCTATGCTTAAAGGATGCTTTTGTTTTACGCTTTGAGATGCAGAGGTGGAGACATTTTTTCTAACACGTTTTAATTCAAGTCTTCTTTCATATGCACGTGCAAGCTCGAGATAGCGCTCGCGGGTATCGGGGAGCTTTTTGCGAGGATTTGCCCGTAATGCGCTTAATGCCTGGGTAGCAATGCTATCATCCAAATGGAATTGTGTTTTTATTCTCGTTTTTAATGCGGGGTCATTTATATTATAGTCACATATCACTTTGTATTTTCGTAATTTTTCAAGCCTTTTTTCGTACGCCCGAGCAAGCATAAGATAACGCTCTTGAGTATCGGGAAGTTCTTTGCGGGGCTGTGCCCGTAATTCTTTTAATGCTTGGGTCGCAATACTATCATCCAAATGGAATTGCGCCTTTATTTTCCCTTTTAATAGAGGGTCATCTATATCGTAGACATGTGCTACTTTGTATTTACTAGCTCGTTGTGCCTCAAGTTTTTTTTCCCATTTTTCCCATGAGTGAGCAAGCTCAAGATAACGTTCCCGAGTATCAGGAAGTTCTTTAAAATTACGCGCCCGTGCTTCTTTTAATGCGCGGGTAACGGTAACGTCATCTAAACTGAACTTCGACGCTATTGTTTTTTTAAATTGGTCATAAAGACTGATTTTTTGATTATCTTTATCAAAGGTGATTGTATAGTTATTAAAGGTTTCTGCATGACTCGAAAGAATTGCTGCAGGATCGAGATTATTTTCTGCGCTCTTGATAGTGGAGATCGCGGTAGCGATAAACATTAAAAGATTTTTTTTTAACATGATGCTATTCTTCTGAAAGAAATTTTTGCATTTTAAGATACCCAAGATACGAATCCAATATAAAGGCAGCAGCAATTGCATGCGATTTAAGCTTTTCTTCTTTAGTGCGAGCAGGACTAGCAGTTTGAGCACGCTTACTACTTAACCGCTCATCCCATAATATAAACTGAGTTTCAGGGAACGTGTTTTCAAGCTCTGTGTGTAGCAAGACGACTTTTTTTGTCTGGTCACTTTCTGTGCCACGCATGGTCTTAGGGTAGCCGATAATGATGGCTGCCGGCTGTTGTTCGGCAATGAGCTTGGTGATTGCAGGCATATATTCGGCAAAGGGAACGGTGGTAAATGGCTTTGCAAGCGTGCGGGTGATATCAGAAAGGGCAATACCTACCCATTGGTCGCCTAAATCAAGCGCAGCGATTTTCCCGGTAGGAAGCTTTACGAGTCTGTTTGTCAACATGGCAGTATTCTTTTATAATAAAGACTTATTACAGATATTATCTTAATCTAGCGTACCTTAAGGATGCAGGAGTTACAATGTTATATGAAGAACTAGATCTTTTAATAAAAAATTGTGGCGAATTGTTATGGGGCTGGCCACTCTTGGTTGGCATTATGGGCACGAGCATCATTATGACTATCGCCTTCGGGGGCATTCAGTTTCGTTATTTTATGCGTTCCTGGAGCTACTTGCTTAAAGCTGAAGAAGAGGTTAGTCGGGAGTCAACGGGAGACAATTATATTACCCCGTTTCAAGCATTTGTTAACGCACTGAGTGCGAGCTTGGGTAACGGAAGCCTGGCTGGTATGGCAACCGCTATGTACAGCGGTGGCCCGGGCGCAGGTTTTTGGATATTTGTTCTCGGATTTTTCCTGATGTCCATCCGCTTTGCTGAAGTGTATGCAAGCACCGCGTTTACTGAAAAACAGTCAACTGGGTTAATACGCGGCGGACCAATGGTCTATCTGGCGCGCGTGCCGGGCGGTTCATGGCTGCCGCAAGTGTATGCCTTTTTCTGTCTCATGCTTACTTTTGTTACCGGGAACGCGATGCAGTGTAACTCGATTGCAACGGGCCTTGTGGCTATGACAGCATGGAATATTTATGCTATCGCTTTGGTGATGTTTATTTTTTTATGCTACATAGTGGCAGGAGGCGCGAAACGCATTGTCCGCGTATCTGATGCGGTAACGCCACTTAAAGTGGGCCTGTTTTTTGTCGCCACGCTCTTTGTGCTGATCTACAATGCTAGTTCATTGTGGCAAGCACTTATTGTTATGACGCAACATGCCTTTACGCAACAAGCGGTGCGCGGAGCTCTTTTAGGGTACACGATGCAGTCGGCAATGCGCTTTGGTATCGCACGCTCGATCAACGCTACTGAAGTTGGCCTGGGGACATCGGGGATTATATTTGGAACCACCGGCTCAAAAAATCCTGTTCGCAGCGGCATCATGTCACTTGCGACCACCTCTATTAGTAACTTTGGCGTCTGCTTTTTACTGATGTGGCTTTTTGTTGCAACGGGCGCATGGCAGAGTGGGCACAGTGATATCAAGATGACTATTCTTGCTTACGAGAGTACTTTCGGTACATTCGGGGGCTGGATTGTCAATATTCTTTCCATGATGTTTGGCATCGGTTGTGTGATCGCGTATGCCTATATTGGTCGCGAATGCTGGTCGTTTTTAACCAAAGGAAAATATCTTTTTCTTTATGGATTAATCTTTTGCTTCATGGCACTTTTTGGTGCTTTAGTGCAAGCGCCCCTTTTATGGAACGCTATTGATATTGTGAATGCTGGATTGATTATCAGTAATCTCTATGGTCTAATGTGGTTGATGCCAGAAATTCAAAAAGGGGTACGGGCTTTTTATGTACATGATAGAAAACGTAATTAACACTATAAGTGATTTTGTATGGGGCTGGCCGCTGATTGCGGCCATTGTCGCCATGAGTCTTGTTATGAGCGTTGCCTTTAACTGGATCCAGATCCGCTATTTTAGATCTGCATGGTACTCTGTCTTCCATCCATCAGCAAAAATGGAAAGCGCAGATTACATAACACCATTCCAGGCGTTCTTGAATACGCTGAGTGCCAGCTTGGGTAACGGAAGTGCTGCGGGTATGGCTACCGCCATGACCGCAGGTGGTCCTGGTGCCGCATTTTGGATATTCATTATCGGTTTTTTTGGCATTGCGCTCCGGTTTGCTGAAGTATACGCAAGTAGCTATTTTATCGATGTAAACGAGCAGGGAACTTTTCGCGGCGGCCCTATGATCTATCTGGGTCTGGTGCCGGGTAAAAAATATCTGCCAGCACTCTATGCCTTTTTCTGCCTACTTACCAGCTTTGTTGCTGGTAGTGCTATGCAGTGCAATTCCATGTATGTTGGCGTTGCGCATCTTGCCGGAGGAAGTTTTTCTCCGCTGTTTGTAGCGGTTCCGCTTTTTTGCGTCATACTCTATATACTCTACGGCGGTGCTCAACGTATTATCAAATTTTCAGATAAAATTATCCCCCTTAAAGTAGGCCTCTTTTTTATCTGTACCGGTGCGCTATTAGTGTATCACATAGCCTCTTTAGGCTCCGCGCTTGCGCTTATTATGCACTACGCCTTTACTTGGCAAGCAGTAGCGGGTGCCGGTATGGGCTACACGGTGCAGACGGCATTGCGTTACGGCATTTCCCGTTCGGTGAGCGCGACAGAGCTCGGCTTGGGAACAGCAGGAATTCTTTTTGGCGCCACGGGCGGAAAAGAGCCCTTTAAAAATGGCATCATGTCGATGGCATCACTGATGATCAGCAACCATTTAGTCTGTTGTTTGTTATTGCTTATCTTTGTTGCAAGTGGTGTGTGGGACAGTGGATTAACCAGCACAGCATTAACGAGTGCCGCATTTGAGACGCTATTTGGTATCTATGGCAAAATTATTGTTACCTTCTTATCGTTGTCATTTGGGCTTGGAGTTCTCGTGGCGTATGCCTATATTGGACGAGAGTGCTGGATATTTTTGATGCCACGCGTGCCGCTTGTTTGGTATAGTGTCATCTATGCATGCATGGCATTTTTTGGGATATTTGGCAGCGTTGCGAGCGTATGGGCTTCTGTGGATATTGTTAACGCGGGTATGCTCATTATGAATCTTTATGGCTTGGCGATGCTTTTACCACTTCTTAAAAAAGCGGTTGCTAGCGACGAGCAGAAATTCCACGATAGCGGCAAAAAAACTCATGTCGACGCTTTGTCGACCACGTACAAAGTTGCCGCGCATACTGATAACGTAGGTAAAGGCACAACCTTTGTGGCGATACCGGGGATGCAAAAAAATGGCACGAATTTTGTAAAAAAAGCTCTTGAGCGTGGCGCCACCACGATAGTTCTGGCGCATGATGCTCATATTGAGCCTGACGTGCAGAACATGTTGGCAGCAGTTTCAAGCTACAGGGTGGAAAATGCGCGCAAGGCATTGGCTGAATTAAGTGCGCATGCCTATGGAAACCCGGTAAAAAAATTAAAATTTATCGGTATCACCGGAACAAAAGGCAAAACAACTACCACTTATCTGGTTGAGCATATCTTAAAGACGGCAGGGTATAAAACTGCCCGTTTAAGTACAGTGAGCAACGCGATACTTTCTCAGCAATACCCTACGCAATTAACCACTCAGCAGCCCGATTATATACATATGTTTTTGGATACGTGTGTAAAGCGTGGTGTTGAATGGGTGGTGATCGAGGTTGCGGCGCAAGCGCTTTCGCTGCATCGTGTCCATGGCATTGAGTTTGATGCGGTTGTTTTTACCAATTTCAGCCAAGAGCATGGAGAGTTTTATGCAACGCAGCAAGACTATTTTTCTGCGAAAGCATCGATCTTGAAGCAGTTAAAACGTGGCGCTCCGG
>Ga0182013_10003260_pt1 | contig 20445 bp, 19 predicted proteins | sample 612S2MmetaG_FD_120487 | JGI IMG/M metagenome (GOLD analysis project Ga0182013, IMG submission 120487) | Permafrost microbial communities from Stordalen Mire, Sweden - 612S2M metaG | ecosystem: Environmental > Terrestrial > Soil > Wetlands > Permafrost | place: Sweden: Stordalen | collected... | reverse complement strand
TGCCTGTGCCGGCCGTGCCTGTGCCGGCCGTGCCTGTGCCGGCCGTGCCTGTGCCGGCCGTGCCTGTGCCGGCCGTGCCTGTGCCGGCCGTGCCTGTGCCGGCCGTGCCTGTGCCGGCCGTGCTGCCTGGCGTGGTCACGCTTGTAACCGATGAAAAAGGCACGGTACTGTTGCCCACGCTGAGCAATGGGCCGGTGGACGTCAGCTGGATCCCCGAGACGACCCCTGTTACGGAATTGCCGACCTGGTCAGTGCCCGTCACTTGTTGGCCGAGCATGGAAGTGGCGGCACCCGCCTGCTGCGAGCTCACCAGGCTGGCGATCGACGTCTGGAGGGACCCCAACTCCTGTACCTCTTCAAAGTCCGCCGTCTGAGAGAGGAACTGAGTCGAATCGACGGGGTCGTCCGGGTTCTGGTACTGCATCTGGGCAACTAGCAATTTCAGGAAGGTGTCCGCGTTGACCCCGTTGGAGCCGAGGCCGTCGCTGGTGGAGCTGGACGCGGCGCTGGCACTGGCCGTGTCCCCGGCGGGGAGCACGGCTGTGGGCTGGTTTGTCGTTGCGGTAGTGCCTGAGATATCGCTCATATGTCCTCACAACCTCATGTCAAGAAATGCGTTGGTAGACGTAGGGACAAGCAGCCTCCCGTCGCCGCCGGTGGTAGCTTCGCCCGCCTGGTCCTCGTAACCGGGCGCTGCCGGCGAGGCGGACGCCTGGTCTTGCCCGGTGGCGCCGCCCTCACCGTCTGACGCGGGGCCGCTGCCCACATCGAAGCGGCCAGTGCTGAGCCCGCCGCTTTCGAGCTGCTGGCGGAGCTGGTCCAGGTTCTGGCGCAGCATGTCCCGGGTTGCGTCTCCGTCCGCGTGGAGGGAGACGTTGATCGTCGAGCCTTCCAGATGGAGCTCGACGTGAACCGCGCCCAGATCCTCTGGTTGTAGGTGGATGGTGACCTGGTAGGAGCCGTCAGGTTGGTGAGCGGCGGGCACCAGGACGGTGGCGAGTTGGCTCGCCACCGGCTCTGGCCCGGTGTCCCTGTCCAGAGTTCCTCCGCCGGCCGATGCCTCGGCTGTAGGCCGAGAGCTGGTACCTGAGCGGTTGGCCGCCGCCAGGCCTGAGGATGCCGACAGCGCCGTAGCTGCTGCCGCCCCTGGAGTACCCGCCCCTGGAGCGGTCGACGGGACCGGACGCCCGTCCTGCAGGAGCTGAGCCGAGCTGGAGGATGTCCCGTTCGCAGTTGACGACGAAGGTGCCGGCCCGGCGTCGCTCCGATTTGCGGTGGGCCCGTCGTGGTTGTCCGCCCTGTCCGACTGGTCTTGCGTCGACGTGCCGTCGTGGCCGGACCACGTCGTCCCGGCATGGCCGGGCGCCACCGCGCCTGTGATGGTCGTCGCCGTACTCGTGACCGGCGACTGTGCTCCGAGCGGCCCGGATCCCTGCGCCCCGGTACGTCCGGCACTTACCGCTCCATCACCCTGGGTTGCGTTCTTGGCCGTCCATGCCGCTAGTCCGGTGGCGGGAGCGGTTGCCACGCCGCGTAGGCCCAACTCGCTGAGCTGAGGCCCGGAGCTAGGGCCGTCTGAGGCGGCGGGCTGACCCTCCGGCACGTTCTCGGCCGACCCAGCCGCCGTCCGCGCTGACTCCGCGGCTGTGCTCGAGGTTGGCGCTCCTGAGCCGGTACTCCCATACGGGACGGCGCCGGTGCTCTCTTGGTTCGCCTGGTCCGACGCGTCTGTCGCCCCGACGGGACCGGAGGCACGGTCCTGGTTACCGGTGATTGTCACCTGTACGTTGCCAAGCCTGCCGGCCAAGGTTCCGAGGGCTTCGGCGCCGCCCTGATGCGACCCCGCGCTCGTGTCCCCGGCCGGTGCACCGCCCGGGACGGGGACGCTCATGGTGCTTGGTAGAGCGTCCGAAGTCGGCGCGCTTGTTGCCGGTGACCCGGTCGCCTTGCCACCGGCGGGGGAGAGCCCCAGCGCCGGCCCGCCGCCGTTTGGGCCGCCTGTACCGGGAGCGCCACCGGCCATGCCGCTGGCCGCCATGGCACTGGCCGTCATGTCGCCGGCCATGCCGCTGGCCGTCAAGGCACTGGCCGTCATGTCGCCGGCCATGCCGCTGGCCGTCATGGCACTGGCCGTCATGTCGCCGGCCATGCCGCTGGCCGTCATGGCACTGGCCGTCATCGCACTGGCCGTCATCGCACTGGCCGTCATGGCACTGGCCGTCATGGCACTGGCCGTCATGGCACTGGCCGCCATGCCGCTGGCCGCCATGCCGCCGGCCATGCCGCCGGCCGCCATGCCGCTGGCCGCCATGCCGCCGGCCGCCATGCCGCCGGCCGCCATGCCGCTGGCCGCCATGCCGCTGGCCGTCATCGCACTGGCCGTCATCGCACTGGCCGTCATCGCACTGGCCGTCATCGCACTGGCCGTCATCGCACTGGCTGTCATCGCACTGGCCGCCATGCCCGTACCGGGCGTGCTGACGTTGCCCGTGCTGACGTTGCCCGTGCTGACGTTGCCCGTGCTGACGTTGCCCGTGCTGGCGTCGCCCGTGCTGACGTTGCCCGTGCTGGCGTCGCCCGTGCTGCTCCGTCCCGCGCTCGTGCTGGCCGCGCTCTGGGTACTGGCTTCGTCTGGAGTGCCGTCTGCATTCTCGTCGTCGTCCGGTCCCACGGTGCGCGTACCGCTGAAAGAGGGTGTGCCGGGGTTACCGCCGATCGCCGAAGTGGCGCCGTCCGTGCCCGGGAAGCTTTTTGGTGTTCCCGCCGACTGCGTCGGGGCAGACGCGCTCTGGGCGGTGATGCCCATAGCGGCCATGACCCCGGCGAAGGCGGCGTCGCTGGAGCCCGGCACTGACTGGTTTTGGCCGGCCTGAGCGCCAGGGCCCGTCTTGATGGGAGTTATCGGCGGCATCAGTCGGCCATCCCTGCGGCGGTCAGGACGGAGCTCACATACGCCGTCGTCTGCGGGTAGGGCGGTATGCCCGAGTACTCCTCCACGGCGCCCGGTCCGGCGTTGTAAGCCGCCAGCGCCAGGGGCCACGAACCGAACTGCTCGTGGTAGGAAGACAAGAGGCGGGCGGCGCCCGAGATCGACTGGCCCGGGTTGAAGGGGTTGACGTCGAGGGAGGAGGCCACAGACGGCATGAGCTGCATGAGGCCCTCAGCCCCGGCACCGCTCACTGCTCCCGTCTGGTAGGAGGACTCGGCGCCAGCCACCGCCTTAAGGAGGTCCTCGGGCACGCCGTAGGTGGAGGCGGCACTGGCGAAGTCGGTGTCCTCGGCGTCTGACGGCCCGGACGTCCCCGACGCGCCGACAGCGCTCGACGTCTGGTCCGTAGTGCTCGGTGTAGCGGTCTCCGCGCTGCTCACCCCGATGACCCGGCGGATCGCGGTCGGGTCACCCACGGGCTCGACCCTGACATCCGTCCCCGTGTGAGGAGCGTCGATCATCTCGCCGTTGCCGATGTAGATGCCGACATGGCCTGGGGAAGCCGCGGTGCCGTCCGAGCCGGGGAAGAAGACCAGGTCGCCCGGTTGAGCTTCGGCGAGGCTGGCGACGGGCGTGCCCACGGTGGCCTGCTCCTGGGACGTGCGGGGCAGGGAGATGCCGATGTCGGAGTAAACGTCCTGGACTAGTCCCGAGCAGTCGACGCCCTGGGTGGGGTCCGTGCCCCCCCACAGGTAGGGTACGCCGAGGTACTTCTGAGCGTCCGCCACGACCTGCTGGCCCGTGGCCGCCGAAGAGGTCGTCGCCGCCGAAGAGGTCGTCGCCGCCGGGGCCATATCGCCGTAGTAGGGCGCGCCCGGGGTGGCCGGGTTCTCGGTCCGCTCGTCGAATGTCTTGACCTTGGGGGCGCTCTGGGCGGTGGGCGCTGTCATTTGGGAGGCGAACACGGTGGAGCCCTCTTCCAGTGGCCAGCCGTAGGTGTCCGATAGGTCAGGCGACGCCGCCAGATTGGGCACGCCGGCCACGCTGCCTGCGCCAGGAAGGTCGGCCGGGACGGGTGCCGCTCCGCCCACCAGCTGAGAGACAGAAGAAACCTGGGCGAGGACCGACTCGAAGGCACCGGCCGGAGGGCCCGGGACGGAGGCCACAGTGGCCTGGATCTGGCTGACCTGGGAAAGCACGGCCGGAAGGCCTTCGAGATAGGTCACCGCTCGGCCTGCGCTCTCGGGCCGCCCTGCCTGTGCTGACGCCCGTACCGGCTGGTGACCAGTTCGTCCACCATGTTGTTTGCCTCACGTTGAACGGCGATGGCGTGTTCCTGGCTTTGACGTTCGTCCAGTTTTTCCAGCACGGACACCGAACGGGCGGCTTCCACGTAGCCCTTCATGGCCGTGGTCACCGCGGCCCGGGCCTCCGCCAGCGCTCCGCGCGCTCCGATCAGTGCCCCGGCGGCCAGCTCGGAGAGCTCGCGGCGCACCATGAAAGAAGGACCGTCGGTGGCGATGACGTCCTCGTAATGCAGGCGGCGCCGGCCCTCGGCTGCTTGCGCTGCGGCCGCGTTTATGTTGGCCCGCAGCAGGTCGGCGCGCGCCACGCTCTCTTGGGCGCGTCGTGCCCGCAGCACCGTCTCCAGAGAAAACTCGTAGCGCTTCACGGGGCCACCAGCATGGCCATGGCGGCCAGGCTCTGGGATATGGGTGCCACGGTGGTCGCGTCCTGGCGAAGGAAATGGTCCAGGGCCGGTTTCAATTTGACGGCCCGGTCGACCGTTGGGTTGGTGCCCTTTACATAAGCGCCTATTTCAATGAGGTCTTTTGCGTCCCGGTAGGCGGCCAGGAGGCGGCGGAGCTCGTTCGCCTGGCCCATCTGCTCGGCCGTCAGTATGCGCGGCGCCACCCGTGATATCGATTCGAGGACGTCTATGCTCGGGAAATGTCCGGAAGTGGCCAGTCTTCGGGAAAGTACCACGTGGCCGTCGAGAATGGCCCTGGCATTGTCCGCCACGGGGTCGTTCATGTCGTCGCCCTCGACGAGCACCGTGTACAGGCCGGTGATGCTGCCCACCTCGCCTGCTCCTGCGCGCTCTAAAAGGCGAGGCATGAGGGCGAAAACCGACGGCGGGTAGCCCCGGGTGGCAGGAGGCTCGCCGGCGGCCAGGCCGACTTCACGCTGGGCCATGCAGAAACGGGTGAGGCTGTCCATCATGAGCACTACGTGGCGGCCCCGGTCCCGGAACCACTCGGCGATCCGGGTGGCTGTCTGGGCCGCCTGCAGGCGCATGAGGGCGGGCTCGTCCGAGGTCGCCACCACGACCACCGAACGGGCCAGCCCGGCCGGTCCGAGGTCGTTCTCGATCATTTCCCTTACTTCTCGGCCACGTTCACCCACCAGGGCGATGACCGAGATATCGGCTTCAGTGCCCCGGGCGATCATCGACAAAAGGCTTGACTTGCCCACGCCCGAGCCGGCGAAGATCCCCAACCGCTGGCCCCGCCCGCACGGCAGCATCGTGTCCATAACCCGAACGCCGAGGGGCATCTGCATATCTACGAGGGCGCGGCGCAGCGGGTGGGGGGGCGTCCCTCGGGTCGTCACCCGGGGTAGCCCAGCCAGGCTGGGGCCGCCGTCTATCGGCCTGCCCAGGGCATCGAGCGTCCTACCCTGCAGGGCATCGCCCACGGGCACCGAGAGGCGCCCCGGAGCGAATTGCACCGTGGCCCCGGCACGGACCCCGGACAGCTCTCCCAAAGGCATGCACACCAGGCCGTCGGCGTCTATGGCTACGACCTCGGCCACTAGTTCGCCGCCCGGACGGGCCAGGGTGACGGCGTCGCCGATGGCGCCTTGGATGCCCTCGACCGTCACGCTCAGGCCTACCACGGAACGGACCCGGCCGCTCGAGAGCGGCTGAGCGGCGGCCTTGGCGGCGTCGAGGCGTTCCGCCAGGCGCACGGCGGTGCTCACAGCGCCAGCCCAGTCTCATCGCCACCAGCGCCAGGGCCGGCCGGAAGCTCGCAGAACGCCTCCCGGGCGCGGCGGAGAGCCTCGGCCACCCGGGCGTCGACGGTGCTGCCACCGCCGGTGACGACGCAACCCCCGGTCCCCACGGCCGCGTCGGTGACGATGGTCACGGCCGGCACCCTGCTGCCCAGAGCCATGGCGTCACGCACGAAGGCTTCGTCGCCGGGGTGCACACGGACCACGACGGGCCCGGTCGGCAAGTCGGCCAGGACCGCCTTGGCCACCTGGAGAGCACGGTCCGGGCGGGCCCGCAGCTCGCAGGCGACGACAGCCTCGGCCAGTTCGAAAGCCGCTCTCATGAGGTCCTCGGTGAGGGTGACGTCGCGGGCGCCCCAACGGGTCAGGTACTCCTCGGTGGCGCTGGCCAACTGGCTGACAAGGGCGCTGGCCCGGGCCTGGGCGGAGGCCCGGACGGCTTTGTGGGAGGCGAGGTCAGCGGCATTTTCCGCCTGCGCCTGGCGGGCGCCCTCGGTATAACCGGCTAAGTAGCCCTTCTGAAACCCATGGTCGTAGCGCTCCTGGGCCGATGTCAGCTCCTGGAGTACCGCACCCATCTCGACGAAGCCGGGGATGCTGGTGGTAAGGCCGTCGGGCGGGACGACGACGCGCTCATTCGATGAGGTCATCGGTGCTCCGGCTCAGGACGATGGAGCCTTCCTGCTCCAGTTGGCGCACAACGCGAACAATTTCCTTGCGGGCCTTTTCGACGTCTTGCAAGCGCTGAGGCCCGAGGAGCTCCATTTCCTCTTTCAGGTTTTCCTGCGCCCGTTCCGAGAGGTTTTCGGAGACCCGCTCCTTTACCCGGTCGCTGGTGCCTTTCAAGCCGAGGGCCAGTTCTTTCATGTCCACCTGGCGCAGGACCAATTGCAAAGCCTTGTCCTCCAGCTTTACCAGGTCTTCTATGGTGAAAAGCCGTTGGCGTATTTCCCCCGCCAGCTGGGGGTCGACCTCGTCGATGCGCCCGAGGATGGTCCGTTCGGTGTCGGCGTCCGCCCGGGTCAGGATCTCAAGGAGGGGCTTGAGCGGGTCGCTGTCGATACGCAGGCGCTGGCCGGCGGCGGCGGAGACGATCCGGCGCTCGAGGCCGGCTTCGACGGCCCGGACCGCTTCGGGGCTCGGGGCTTTAAGCGTGGCGATCCGGTAGGAAACGTCGCCCCGGATTTCTTCGGGCAGCTCCCGCAACATGGCCAGGGCACGGTCGGGCGGCAGCTTGGACAGCACGAGCGCGATGGTCTGGGGGTGTTCGTGAGCCAAAACAGAGGCGGCGACGGCGGAGTCCAGTGCGGTGAGCGCCCGGAAATGGGTCCCGACGGGCGCTCCGCCGATCCGGGCCATGATGGCCTCGGCTTTGGCTGTGCTGCCCAGGGCCTGGGACAGCAGGTCCCGGGCCACCTCCGCACCACCCTGGGGGGCGCGGGACCGGCGCTGGGCCTGGGCGATGAAGTCTTTCATGACCTGGTTGACAAGGGGCTCGTCCACCGGCCCAAGATTGGCGATCTCGGCCATGACCTGTTCGACTTCGTCGTTGTGGAGGGCCTGGACGATGCGAGCAGCCCGGTCCTGGCCCAGAGAGACGAGCAGTAGCGCCGCTTTGCGGGCACCGCTCATCCGGTATGCAGTGTCAGCCATCAGCGCTCCCCGGGCCCGGTCTCGAGCCAGGCCCGTAGCATCTCGGCGATCCGCTCCGGCTCACGCTCGATCATCTGGCCTATCTGGTTGACCTCGGCCTGAGCCGGGCCGAGGGGCTCGGCCATGTGGCTCGTCCGTGGCGAAGTCAGTGCCAGCGCCATCTCGTCGTCCTCGGCGTAACCTTCGCCGCTCTCGAGTTCGAGGGCCTCGAAGCCGGGCGGCAGGGCTAGGGGCACGCGGGTCGTCTTGGTGATCCTGCGCATGGAGAAGACGAGCAGGCCGAGCACCACGAGCAGCACGAGCCCGCCCCGCGCCTCGCTCATCATGGTGGCCTTGCTCTTGGCGCTCGCCGCCTCTTTCAGCTGAGTTTGCGCCAATTTGGCCGCGGTCTGGTCGAAGGGGACAAAAGCGACCTGGATGCTGTCGCCCCGGGAGGGCTGCAGCCCGACCGCCGCCGACACAAGCTGTTTGATCTCCGAAGTGTTCACGCCCTTGACCGAACTGTTGACGACAACGGCCAGAGACAGCTGCTGGAGGGAGCCCGGGGCCGAGTTGACCGATTTGGTGACCTCGCTCACGACGTCCTGCTGGGAGCTGCCGACCTGGGTGTAGCTCGGCACGGTGGTCACCGCCGCTCCCGTCGACGCCGCCACTGTCGTGGTCGTCTTCGCTGACCCCGATCTGGCCGATTTGGCCACTGTCGTCGTGGTGGTGGCTGCGACCGGGACGTTGGAGGCCCCGACCCCGGCGGCCTGGCTGGCGCCGGCCCCCGAATAAGTCTCCTTGGAGGTCGCCTGTTGGACAGGGACGGGCCCTTGTTTGTTGGGGTCGTACATCTCGCTCGTGATCTGGGTCTGGTCGAAATCGAGCACGGCGCTGGCATGCACGACGGCGTTGCCCGCTCCGAGCACGGTGGCCAGCATGTCCTGCAGCGAGTCGTCCAAGCTTTGGTCGTAAGTCTCGGTCTGTTGTTGTTCGATGGTGCCGGCGGCCACGTTGCCGGCGTCGGTGCCCGGGGCGTTCAGGACGTCGCCGTTGCTGTCGGCGACGGTCACGTTGTCGGGCGTGAGCCCTTCGATGCTCGAAGCCACAAGGTGGACGATGGCTTCGACCTGCTCGGCCGTCAGGGTTATGCCCGCTTCGAGAGAGACCAGGACAGACGCCGAGGGTTGGTCCGAGCTGGAAGCGAAAAGGGACTCCTGGGGGATCACGACGTTTACCACCGCGGAGCTCACACCGTTTATGGACTCGATGGTCTGCTCGAGCTCGTCGGCGACGGCCTGCTGGTACTCGACTTGCTGCTGGAACTGCGAAGTCGTCACCCCCGAGCTGTCGAGCAGGCTGTAGCCCTGGTCTCCCGAGGAGGGGAGGCCGGCGGCCGCCATGTCCAGGCGCTGCTGGTAGACGTCGCTGCTCGGGACCAACACCTGCTGGCCGCCCTCGGACAGCTCGTAGGGGACTTTATTGGCCGCAAGTTTCTGGGTTATCGCCGCCGCGTCGGAGGAGCTCAGGTTGGAGAACAGGGGCACATAAGAAGGCTGGGACGCCCACGACATAAAGAGGTACCCGCCGACCACCACGGCCAGGACGGCCACTACGACAACGGTTTTCTGGCCGCTCGAAAAACCGGCGACGATCTCTTTGGACCGGTCGCGCAGGCGCAGCACGAAGCCGTTGGACGCGTTGGCCTCGTCGCCGGAAGGTGAGCCCGGCCGGACCGGTGCCGTCATAGTTGCATCCCCATGATCTGCTGGAAGGCCTGAAGGGCGTTATTGCGCACGGCCGCCGTGAGCTGGGTCTGGATGTTCGCTTCTTCGGCGGCCACCATGTAATCGGAAACGTTGGTCAGGCTTCCCGTGGCCGCCTGGGTGGCGAGGTTGTCGGCGTTGGCCTGGGTCGACTGCACGCCGTCGACGGCGTTGCCGAGGACGTTGGCAAAGCTGTCCCCGGTGCCGCTCGCAGCGCTGGTGCCCTCGGCGCCGAACGCCGCCGTAGGTGACGTGGGCGCGGTGGGGCCGGCCAAGCCCACATGGGAGGTCTCCGTCGTCGGGAACAGGGCCGCACTGGCGGCCGAAACCGGGATGATGCTCATACCTGGAGCCCTAATGCCGCCTTGTAGGCGCCCTCGGCCTGGCTGATGGTGGCCAGGTTGGCTTCATAGCCCCTCTGGGCCAGCATCATGTTGGTCATCTGCTGGCCGAGGTCAACGTTGGCCGCCCGCACCATGCCGTTCTTGTCGGCCAAGGGGTTGGTCGGGTCGTACTGCTCCACGCCTTGCGGGCTGCCGAGAGCGATCCCGGTGACGGCGACACCGCTGCCGATGGAACCGTCGCTGCCGCTGCCGCTCCCCGTGCCTCCCGCTTGTCCTGGCACCGCCTGCATTTCCACGTACCGCTCTTGATAGGCACCCTGCGAGGTCGAGGTGACATCGTTCATGTTGGCGATGTTGTCGGAAAGCGCGTTCAACCAGGTTTCGGACGCGTCGACACCCGTGACGGCGGTGCTGATCGGATCGAAAAGCCCCATTTCTCGTCCCCCGTTCCTTAGCCGGCGCTCGAGGGCCCGTTGATGGCTGTGGAAAGAAGCTGGAACTTGGCGTTCATGGCGTCGACCATGGTCTGGAACTGCATACCCGCCTTCTGGCTGTCGATCATTTCCGAAGCCAGGTCGACGTTATTGCCGATCTGGTCGGCGGGAGCGGTCGACGGGGTGGTGGTGACCTGCATTTGCGACGGGTCGCCCTTGGCGATGGCCTGGGCCAGACTGGACTCGAAATCGACGTCCTGGGCCTTGAAATTGGGAGTGTTGATGTTGGCGATGTTGTTGGCCGCCGACTGTTGCTCGGCCCACAGCCCCTGCATGGCCTGGTATACGGCAGAAGTGGCGACGTCGCCGAAGACGTCGCTCATGACTGCATCTCCGCCGGCCGGTTGGCACGCGCGCTATACACCGTGGACCTCCGAAAAACGTTCGGTTCGCCAGTCCCTGGCGTACGAGGCGCTGCTTCCTTGCTCCGGATCCCCAATCGGCGGAGCTCGGGCCAATGTGAGCTCTGGGCCACCTATTGTGGCAATTGCCGGTTTTTCCGCCGCCAAGGGCGCTTTTGCGGTCTGCTTATCAGCTCCGGAAGTCGGCCAGGTGCGCGGCTGGGCCCGCCCGCCGGGCGGCGCGCACGGTCATCAGACGCCCACCCAGTTCCCGTTGACGGAGGCTTACGTCCTCGATAAGTGCCTGCAGTTGGTCGATAAGGGCGACCAGGCGCGGACGGTACCGGGGGGGCAGGTGCAGTAGGTCGAGCTCGCCGGGCGCCGTGGCCAGGAGAGCGATGACGTCTTCGGGGACGCGCATGTTGTGAGGTGCCCGCGCCAGTGCCTGGGCCTGCGCGGCCACCCGTCTTTCCAGGAGGGCCAGGCGGGCTTCCGCCCCTAGCGCGGGCCCGCCCACGTCAGTCACGCGCTCAGCGCGGCGGGGGCCCCCTGAGGGGCGGCGGCCCGCTCGGCCAAGACCTGGTCGGCGGCGACATGCCATGCGTCTTGGAGCGGCTCGAGGATCTTGCGGGCATCGGCCAGGGCGCGGGCGTCCTTGTGGACGTTGCCCCGCACCAGCAAGTTGTACACGTAGGCGTAGATGGACATGAGCGCCGGCCCGCCGGACCATATCTCGGGCTTCAACGAGCCTCGCAGCACCAGGACTATCTCCTCGGCCCGCAGCAAGCGCTCGTTGAGCGTATAAAAGTCCTTGTGTTCCAGGGCATCTTCGGCCACGACGATGTTGTTGACGAGGGCGTCGTAGAGCATCGTCAAAAGCCGTTCCCGGGGGGCGCCGGCGACGGCATTGGCGAGGTAGGTGCTGCGAGCGCGCGAGGCGGGCATGGGGTGTCTCCTGGTCGTCGGGTGTCAGCCTGAGCTGGTCGAGCTTGTGGTTTGGTTGAAATATTCCGTCAGAGCGTTCTGGGTGGTCTTCAGGGATGCCAGGCTCGTCTCCATGGCGTCGTACTGGTTCTGGAGCTGGGTCTGCTGCTCCTGGAGTATCGGGTTCCAGTTCGCGATCTGCGTGTTGATGTTGCTCATCTCACTTTGTTCCCCGGTGATGGCGTTGGCCACCGTCCCGGTGCCGGGGTTGGCGGCGCCATAGGCCACGGTGGCCAGCGCTTGTGCGATCCCGGGCTGGTAGTTGATGGTGCCGTTGACCGTGCCTTCGTCTGACGCCAACTGGGTGGGCGTGGCGTTCACCAGCACGAGCAGGCCCTGGGCCGAAGTGTTGGCCGCTCCCAACAGGAGCTGGCCCGTCCCGGTGGCCGCCTGGCCGTTGATCGTGCCCTGGACATCGGTGCCGGTGAAGGTCTGGGGCGTGCTCGTGGCCGAGGCGAGGCCGGTGGTGCCGGCTCCGGACGCTGTCGAGGTCACGGTGAAGGACGAGGCCGAGCCATAAGCCATGCTGTTGAGCACCAGGGCACCGTTTACCACCGAAGCGTTCATGGCCAGGTTCTGGGCGGCGAAGGCCTGGTTGAGACCGGTAACAATGTCGTCGAGGGGCTCGCCCGCCGTAGTCGTGTAGTTGGCACTGGTGCCGCCCGAGCTCACGGTGAGCGTCTCGGCCGTGGTCACCGCCCCGGCGGTCACCGCCGCCCCCGTGTCGGTGGCCTGGCTGGCGGCCTGGGTCACGTTCACCTGGTAGTTGCCAACCGCGGTGGCGTCGGTGGACTCGTAGAAGGACATCAGCGAGCTGGAGCTGGAGCCGCCGGTGAGGAAGGTGTTGGCGACCTGGGTGGGGTTGTCGTCGTAAGCCTGGGCGAAGGTGTTGGCGTTGAAGCTCAACGTCCCGTTCTCGTTCATGGTGATGCCGACCAGGCCCGACGAGCCGCTGCTACTCACGCCGGCCTGGTCGCCGATGGCTGAGAGCACGGAGGCGAGCAGGCTTTGAGCCGTCGGGTCCCCGAGCAGGGGGCCGGCAACGCCCGCCGTGGACGAACTGCCCGACGAGGTATTGGACGGGGTGTACGCGGTAGCGGTGTTGAGGTCGGTGATCAACTGGTTGGCCGCGGTGACCAGGCTCTGCACCGTGTCGGCCATGGTCTGCCCATCGGGTTGGAGCGAGATCGTCGTCTGGTTGCCGGGGTTGGCCTGGAGAAGGTTCAGTGTGACCCCGGGCATCAACCCGGTGATGCTGTTGGAGCTGTTGGTAACCTCGAACGAGCCGGGGCCGTTGCCCACCGTAATAGCGGCATCGGCGGCCGCCGTGACCGTGGTCAGGGCACCCGCTCCCGAGAAGGCGTTGGTGGCGATGTTCAGTGTGTTGGCGGCGCCCGACGAGGTCGACTGGACGGAAAGGCGGTACTCGTTGGTGCCGGTGGTGACGGCACTGGCCGATATCCCCAGCCCGGCTCCGTTTATGGCACTGACGACGGATTGTAGGCTGCCATTGCCGGTGTTCACCTCGGCCGTGGTCAGAGAGCCGACCGTCAGGGGGCCAGTGAAGGTGGCGGACACGGTGGCGCCGTCTGCTCCGTTGAGAGTCACGGCCTGGCCGGGAGAAAAGTTGGTGAGGTCGTTGGCGACCCCGTCGACCGTCACGGTCCCGTCGGTACCTGTAGCGGTGGCGCTCGGAGTAGCCGAAAACCCGAGCGCGGCCGCCGCGTCGCCCCCGGTGATCTGCAGTGAGGTACCGCTGCCCTGGGCCGTGGTGCTGACCACGAGGTCACCCGAGGAGTTGACCGCCGCCGTGAGCTGGCCTCCCGAGGCGGTCTGCACAGCCGCGGCCAGGGTCGCCGGCGTGTAGGTCCCGGCCGGGATGGTAAGAGACTCGGCCGTGCCGTCCAGGTCGTAGGTCAGGGTGTCGTTGCTGCCCGTCGTTATGGTGGTGGACGCGGCCGGTGCCGACGTCGCCGTGAGAGAGGCGCCCGCCGAGGCCTGCGTAACTGCGATCGTGTGGTTGCCTACCGCCAGGTTCGAAGAGGCAAGGGTGCCGATCCCCAGCGCTCCGCCACCCACCGCCACCAAGAGGGGGCCGCTGGTGATCTGCGCTGTTTCTGAGCTCACGCTGCCGGCCGAGATCTCTGAGTCGGCCTGGGCCAGCGAGTCCACACTGAAGGTGATGGACCCCCCGATGGCGCCCGAGCTCACTGTCGCCGAGGCGTCGTTGGTGGAGGAGTTGGGGATCCACGCCTGCCATCCGGACGGGGACTCCAGCGTGTCGGCGGTCGACTGGAGCGTGGTTACGTCGGAAGAGATGTTCTGGTAGGCGGCCAGGACCGTCGACGCTTGGTTGAGCTGACTAACGAGCTTTTCCTGAGGTTGTTCGTTGGCCTGCATGAGGTCGGCGACTATCTGAGCGGTGTCCAGGCCTGAAGCCAGACCGCTCAGGGTGAGCGGGGCGCCGACGGAGGTAAAGGCGGTGTCGGTGGTCCCCATGAGCGTGGCCAGCGATTGCGCCGTGTTTAGGTAACCGAGCTCTTGTGTAGAGGACCCACTGCTGCTGACCGACATTTACCTTTTCCTCTCGCCCGGGCCGGGCCGGGGCTGTTGCCTTACCTTAAAGTTCCAGGCCAAGGGCGGCCGGCCCTGTTATAGCCGGCCGTCCTTTGGCCCCGGGGTAGAAAACTGCTCAGGCGTTAGCCGAGTAGTTTGAGCACGTACTGGGGTATCTGGTTGGCCTGGGCCAGCATCGACACACCAGCCTGGACGAGGACCTGGTCCTGGGTGAAGGTGGACATCTGGGACGCCATGTTGGTGTCCGCGATCTGGGCGTTGGAGGACTGCAGGTTCTGCACCATGACACCTTCATTGTCCGAGACGTCCTGCAGCTCGTTCTGGTAGGCGCCGAGGGTGCCTTGTAGGGCAGAAACGGTGGAGATGGCGGTGGCTATTTGCACCAGGGCTCCCGTGGTGCCGATGGCGTTCGCGCCACCGGTCTGCACCGAGGTGAGGCCCAGACCGGATACCGACAGGGACGTGAAGGTGAAGCTGACCTGGCTGTACGAGGTCGAATCGGCGCCGATCTGGAAATTGAAGGTCACCGTGCCGCCCCCGGAGGTGGTCAGCAGCTGCTGGTTGCCGTAAACAGTGGTGTTGGCAATGTCGTTGAGCGAGTCCAGTGACTGGCTGACCTCCTGTTGTGCCGCCGTCAGGGCGGTGGGGTCGGTAGCCGTGGTGTTGGCGGCTTCGACGGCCAGGGTGTTGATGCGCTGCAGGATGGTGTCGACCTCGTTCAGGGCACCGTTGGCTGTTTGCACGACGTTGATGGCGTTCTGGGTGTTGGCCTGTGCCTGCTGGAACCCACCGATCTGAGACTGCAAGTGCTGGCTGATGACCAGACCGGACGGGTCCTCTGCGGGGTTATTGATCTGGTAGCCGGAAGACAGCTTTTCCAAGCTGTCCTGCATGTTGGCTTGGTTGATCGAAAGGTCATTGTTGGCGTTCTGCGCCATCGTGTTGTTGACAATATCGAGACCCATTTTTCCTCCATGGGGTCGGAAGGGGCCCGTCCGTGAGCGCCCTTGTTTTTAGTCCTTTTGGGGGGACGTGTTACCGATCGGCACCGCTGCAGGCCAGTTGAGGAGCCGTGGCCCGCTCTTCCGACAATGCCCCACCATTCTGGATTTGCGCGCTCGGGGCTCCGGGGCCGAGGCCGGCCAGCGCGCCGGCGATGACGTCGGTCCGCTCCCGGGCGTTGCTTTTGGGACCGAGGCCCGGGCCCGCCGCCGCCGCGGCAAAACTATGCACAAGTTGGCGGTCGAGCACGACAACCTCCGACAGGACAGCGCCGAGATCCTCGATGGGGACCAGAGGGGCAGCGGCGATCGCGAGCTCGGCTCCTATCGGGTCAGCGAAAGCAGCGTGGGCGATAACGCCGGCCCGTACCCGTTCGGCCGGCGCCACATCGTGGGCGGCGGCCCGGGCCACGAGCGGGCAGGATCCCAGCATCCCGATCGATCGCAGCCGCGCCGACCACTCGAGCGCCCGCGGCGCGTTGAGCTGCGGTGCGAACCTTATGGAGGCGGCCAGCAACTGGGGCCGGGGGCCGAAGCGCGCCCACAGGGCGTCTGCCATCTGGTCCGCCACTGCGGGCGGCACCAGGGTGAGGGCGGCGGCCACCTTGTCGAGCCGGTCGGCCGGCATGGCCGCCACCAAAGCGTCCAGCGACTTCCCGGCCACGGTAAACGCCTTCAGGGCGGCGGTGATGTGGTTGACGTCCGGGTTCTCCTCCACCAGGAGCACCAGCATGTCGGCCGCCTCGGCCGCCTTGCCGGCTTCCAAAAGAGCGCCGGCCCGCTCGGCGTACATCATGAAGAGCGGGTACTTGAAGCTGTCCTCATTGGAGGGGTCGCGGACACGGTCGAAGAGGGCGGCCGCGGCTTGCGGTTGGCCCAGACGCCGGCGGGCCATACCTTCGAGGTAGTAGGACAGGTCCTTTTTCTCGCACGCCTCACCGAAGCGTTGGGCAGCGGTCACGGCTTCCTCGAGACGCGCCAGCGACAGCAGGTTCATGGTGCGATGGAACAGTGCCGCTCGTAATGGCAGCCCGTCGCGAGCGGTAGCCACCGCCGTGTCGTAGTAGTGCTGGGCTTCTTCGAACTTGTTGCAAGCGGCCAGGGCGCGAGCCAGATTGAGGTCGAGCATGCCTTCCTGGCCCGGCCGCACGGCACTTTGCTTTACGGCCGCCGCCTCGGCTATGCGCAGGTTGCGTGCCCATTTGTCCCGTTCGTTGACGACCTCGTCGAGGTACCCGTAGTGGTCGATGTGCGCACCGTTCAAATGCTTGGCGAACACCTCGCGCTGAAGCCCGGGGCGCAGGTCGACCTGCTCATGAAGGGTGCCATACCACTTGCACGTGGCCTTGCGAAAGAGGCGGAAGGCCCGGTGCGCCATAGCCACGCTCGAGCCGTCGCCACCGAAGTTGGAGATCTCGACGAAGAAGGCGTCGACCCCCTTGAGCTGGGCCAGCGCCCCCCGGAGCTCTTGGGCGTCGGGGCATACAAATCGCTCGTCTGCGTCTATCCACAAGATCCATTCGCCCCGGCAGTGCTCGAGGCTGGCGTTGCGGGCGCGTCCGAAGTCGTCGTCCCAGTAGCCCTCGATGACCCTGGCACCGGCTTGCCGGGCCAATTCCACGGTGGTGTCGGTGGAGCCGGTGTCGTACACGATGACCTCGTCGACCAGGCGGTCCAGACAGGCCAGGCAGTCGGGCAGCGATTTCTCTTCGTCCTTTACGATGAGGCAAGCCGACAGCAGGACCTTACTGGTGACGGCCCGGGCCGGTGCCGCCTGAGCGGGCCGGTGCCGGCTCGTGGCGCCAGTTTTTCGCCGGTTGCCCATCAGGCAACGCCGGCCGGGACCAGCTCGGCCGTTCCCAGAGCAGACGCCAAGTACGCTTTCTCGTCCCGCGCTTTCATGCGGGCAAAGCCCTGCGCGCCCAGAGCGCGCCGAGCGTTGGCGTCGGCCACGAGCTCGGCACAGCAGGAGGCGAGGTCGCCGTAGGGGACCAGCCGCACGGCATCGACCAGGTCGGCATCTATCTCCGTCCCCGGGCGGTACTCCGATACCACGGCCTTGCTGTTGGCGAGGGCATAGCTCACCCTGACCACCTCAAAAATGCTCGTGTCGTAAAAGTGGAGGTTGAGGACAACCTTGGCCCGCGCTATCAGAGCGTCCCTGTCCCGCCCATAGGTACCGAAAACAGCCGCCACATTGAGGCCCATCTCCCGTAGCCGGCCCAATACCTGGGCCCGGCGCTCGTTGACCGAGCCGTAAAATAGGACGTCGATGTCTTCGACCGGGCCGGCGGGGACGCGTGTCAACTGGGGCATATAGCCGATCGGGACCCGCTTGACGTTGCCCCGGACCCCGAACCCGGCCAGCGTGGCGATGTTCCGGGGGCTGTAGTCCCAGACCTGGAAGGTCCGCAGAAGCCTGAGGTAAGCCGGTGAACACCACGTCGACGATGGGCTTATCTGCTCGAGGTTGTAGATGATCGTCCCCGCCGGCACCTGCGCCAGGTTGTCGGCGCCGAGCAGGTGGGCGCCGAACAGGACCGTTCGCGGCCCGGGGACGGCGATCTGGTTGAAGGCGTGGCTCGTTTGGCAGCCGAGCGCCTGGAGGCCGTAACAGACCGTCTCGACCACCTCGGACAAAGCCGCGGCATGGACATAACCGGGGGGGCTGACAGAGACGACCTGGAACTCTCTCATCGGGACCGGATCTCCGCCATTACGCGGCCGTCGCCGTCGAGGTCTGCCGCGGGCTATCGGCCTCGGAGGCGGCGGCGGTCCCGGCCGGCGCCATGTGGACCAGGACCGAACGGGCTACCGATGCCCACGTGAGCCGGCGCGCCGCCGCGGTGCGGGCGGGCGCCAGCGGGCCCAAGCGGGCGGCTTCGGTGACGGCGCCCACGAACTCAGGCGCCGTGCGGGTCATGGTCACGTCTGAGGCGAACGCCGGTGGGCAGCCGCAGTTGAGCAGGACGCTGCGCAAACCGGCGGCGCCGTAGTTGTAGAGCTTGTGCGGCTCCATCGACCACGTGAACGGCTCATCGGTATGAGGGATGATGCCGACGTCGCAATGACGGAGGTAGGGCGGCGACTCGAGCGGCGAGCGAGCGGCCAGGAAATAAATATTGCGGTGGGTTTTGATCAGGTTGCTCACCTCGGGGGACGGCGAGAAGCCGAGTAGGACGACGCTGATGCCGGTGCCTGCCAGCAACTCGAGGGCATGGGCGTCGATCCGCACCGACAAAGCCCCGAAGTACAGCGCCCGAGGACGCGGGATGCCGGCGAGGTCGACGGGCTCGGGAGGCATGGGCCCGGGGTCTTCGAGGCCGAAATCACAGCCGTGGCCTACGTAAATGGCGTCCGGTAGGTCCGTCACCGCGCCCTCGGAGAGGCCGAAGACGTAGTCGCTGCTGCGAGCCAGGGCCCGGCGCGCCTTCGTCAGCCTGGTCCGCGTCTCGGGCGCCAAGCCCGGCCAGAGGTGCAACAGGTCGTGGGTGACCAGAGCCGTCCGTGAGCTCCAAGGTGCGAACACGTGGTGGAACCACCAGTTGACGTCGCTGACCCCGCAGTTCAACAGGAGAGGTTCGTGCAGACCGGAGGTCTCGACCACGGCCTGCCCCAGGGCCATGGTGTCAAAAGGCCGCCCGTAGACCTGGTAGACGTGGACCCCGTCGCGGATGGTGGCCGTCAAATTGGGGTTTTGCCCGGCTGCCAGCTCCACGGGCTCGACGTAGGCCACCGTGCGGGCCTGGCCCGAAGCCACTAACGAGCGCGCTATCGACTCGCTGGCTCGCCCCAATTGGCCGTAATCGGGCTGGAGCCAGGTCACGATGACGTCGGGCTTGTCCCGGGACGCCGGGGTCATTCGGTCACCGATGCCAGGGGGGCGGCGGCCTGGGCCGCACCTTGGTCGCCGGCGATCTCGCGGTACAACAACAAGGCTCGCAGGACGGCTTGGTCCATGTCGTAGTAGCGGTAATCGGCCAGTCGCCCGGCGAAATAGGCGCCCGGCATCTCGGTGGCGACGGCGTCCAGATAGCGTTTGTGCAGCGCCCGGGTGCCGGCGGTGAGGACGGGGTAGTACGGCTCGGTCTTCCCGGGCTCGTGATCCTGGGGGTGCTCCTCGGTGATGGTGGAAACATCCGCGATCTGGCCGGTCAGGTGGCGGTGCTCGAGCGTCCTGGTGTAAGGGTGATCGTTGGGAAAGTTTATTACCGCCACCGGTTGGAGGCCCGAGCCCGGCCGCGTACGGTGGCAGAAGCTCAGGCTACGGTAGGCGAGGGCGCCGTAGCGGTAGCCGAGCAGCTCGTCGAGCGGGCCGGTGAAGACGAGACGGTCGAAGTCGATCGTGCCGCGGGCCTGGTCAAACGACGTGGCCGTGCTCACCGTGATGTTGGGGTGGTCGAGCATGCGAGCCACCATGGCGGTATAGCCCTCGGAGGGGATCCCCTGGTAGGTGTCGTCGAAGTACTCAGTCCGGGGGCCGACAATGACCGGGACCCGCCCGGACACAGCCCGGTCGAGGTCCTCGGGCCGGCACCCCCACTGCTTGGTCGTGTAACCGAGAAAGACATACCGGTAGATGAGCTCGGCCAGCGACCGCAGGCGCGGTCGGTCGGACTCCATGAGCTTCAAGATCGGGACCTTGGTGCCCTGCGGGTATGCCCCCAAAAGTTCGTGCTTGATCAGCTCGGCCTCAGTGGGGGAGAAGAGGCAGTCGATGCTGTCGAAGCTGAAGGGCAGGGGGACCTGCGCGCCTTGCACTTCGGCCAGCACCCGGTGCCTGTACTCACGCCAATCGGTGAAGCGGGAAAGGTACCGCCAAACGGTCGAAGAGCCGGTGTGAAAGATGTGGGCGCCATAGTGGTGGACCATGACACCGTGCTCGTTGGTCCCGTCAAAGGCGTTCCCGGCAATGTGGTCGCGCCGGTCCACGACATGGACCGGGTCGTCGAGGCCGCGGGCGATCCTCTCCGCCAGCGTCGCCCCGCTAAGGCCGGCGCCGACGACCAGCCATCTGGTCCGCATACAGCCCTCATCGGCGGCGCCGGGCGGGAGCTGAGCGATTTACCGCCAACGACGCGCCCAGCCGAAGGTGCCCACGATCATGGTGCTGTGCTCTGGGTAAGGACATCCCTTAGCTTTCCCTAAGTTCCGCCGATAGACCTATCAACATGAAGACGTCTGCTGCCCCTCTGGCGCGACCGCGGGCCGGGGGCCGCAGGCCACAGCCGGCCACCCCCGGCCCGGCCCTAGGTGCCTCGGCGGCGCGACGACTATCTGTTTGCCTAGTCACTGGCACCACGGTCACTGGCACCACGGTCACTGGCACCACGGTCACTGGCACCACGGTCACTGGCAC
>Ga0182013_10003257_pt1 | contig 20453 bp, 14 predicted proteins | sample 612S2MmetaG_FD_120487 | JGI IMG/M metagenome (GOLD analysis project Ga0182013, IMG submission 120487) | Permafrost microbial communities from Stordalen Mire, Sweden - 612S2M metaG | ecosystem: Environmental > Terrestrial > Soil > Wetlands > Permafrost | place: Sweden: Stordalen | collected... | reverse complement strand
CGGCAACATCACTTATCGATCGACCTTCATGCCGGGAAAAAATGAAATCCGGCACGACGCGCTCGTCGCGGTTTCTTCATTACCGGACAGCCGGGAGATTCGCGGCAACATCGTGCCAGTGGGGCAACTACCGCATGAGTTGCTGCGCTACACGCTGCCGAGCCGTTATTGCGATTCGGACAAGCTCATGAATTTTGCGTGGAACCAGTTTGGCCAGATTCAACATGGCCTGCCGCGCGTGCAGGCCATCTGCGACTGGGTTCACAACAACATCGAATACCGATACGGCTCCGGGCGTCCCGATCTTTCCGCGTCCGAAGTGATTGCGCGTCGTCACGGTGTTTGCCGTGATTTCGCCCATGCCGTAATCGCGCTCTGCCGCGCGTTTAATCTGCCCGCACGCTATGTGACGGGACATTTGCCGGACATCGGATTCATTGATCCCGGCACGCCAATGGATTTTCACGCCTACTGCGAAGTCTATCTGGGGCAGGAATGGCTGACCTTCGACGCGCGCTACAATATTCCCCGGATCGGTCGCGTCAAGGTTGCGCATGGCGCGGACGCGGTGGACGGTGCGTTCGCGACAATCTATGGCGAGGCCAACCTGACGTATTTCCAAGTATGGGCTTATCAAGTCAACCCGCAGCAGGTTTCCGTCGGCGACCCTGTTGATTTATCCAAACGGATGGATGGTAACCAGACAGTTCGTTTGAGCTGACAAACAAATTACTCGTGAACAAATCTGGCAGAATAATTCTAATTGTTTTTGCACTGTACCTCGCATCGTTGACACATGCGCAGGAGTTTGCTGCGGACTTTACAAATTCCACAGCTCCGGGAATTGTTGTCCTTCCAAAATCCGTTCCAGATCCAATCGAGCCGTTCAACCGTGCAATGTGGGCTTTCAATGTGGGACTGATGACCGATGTCATCAAACCGACGAGCAAAGTCTATCGATTCGTCGTTGTGAAACCGATCCGCACCGGAATTGGAAATTTCGGAAGAAACCTTACTTACCCGGGACGGTTGATCAACAATCTGCTCCAGGAAAAATGGCGAGGTGCGCGTGATGAAACTTATCGCTTCGTTTGCAACACCACTGTCGGAATAATTGGATTCTGGGACGTGGGAACGAAATGGAAGATTCCAAAATCCGACGCGGATTTCGGCCAGACGTTTGGCAAGTGGGGCTGGAAGCCGCAATGTTTTATCATGCTCCCGGTTTTTGGGCCGAGCAACGAGCGCGACACCCTTGGTCTCGCTGCCGACACGGCCGCAAATCCGCTGCTCTACATCGCGCCCTATGACTTCGTCGCGAACAATCCGCTGACATGGCTCGGTCCTTACACTTATTTCACCTACGCGGTCATGTATAACGATTTGTCCGACAGCGTGGGCGAATATGTGCGCTTCAGTCAGGCGGAAATGGATCCGTATTCGGAGGTTCAATATGCATGGACGTTCGCGCGGGCGAACCGCGTGGCGGATTTCCAGGCGAAGGGAAAACCGGACGAAGCCACGCTCGAGACTATCGAATCTGTCTTCTTCACCTATCAGGACGCTGATTTTCCGGGTCACGGCAAAACCAAGTCAGCCTTGATCCCGGCGACGGGCCGGAAATTGAAATTCACGTTTTGGTTGCAACCCGGAAAAGCGCCGTTGGTCTATATCGTTCCCGGCCTCGGTTCGCATCGTCTGGCCGAAAACTCGCTGGCGCTAGCCGAGTTGATTTACAATAACGGTTTCTCCGTTGTGAACGTCAGCAGCCCGTTCAATTCCGAGTTCATGGAAAATGCCTCCACCGCCGCGCTGCCCGCTTATCTGCCTGCGGACGGCCACGATTTGCACGTCGCTCTCACAGAAATTGATCGTCGCTTGAACGGGCTGTATCCGGGCCGGTTGGGCGACAGGGCGTTGATGGGCTATTCCATGGGCGCATTCGATTCGTTATACATCGCGGCCACCGAGCCGACGAACCAACCAACTGACGCGTTGAAACCTGGCGAAGGAGATTCGTTGATCAAATTCGACCGCGTCGTCGCCATCAATTCACCTGTGAGGCTGGAGTATGGAATTTCCAAGCTGGACGAATTTTATCGCGCACCGTTGGAGTGGCCGGAGACCAACCGGGCCGATTACATTGAAAATACTTTTCTCAAGGTGGCCGTCTTGAGCAAGCTCACCCTCACGCCACGAGTCTCGCTGCCGTTTAACTCCACCGAATCCAAATTTCTCATCGGCATGACGTTCCGGTTTATGCTGCGCGACATCATTTACAGCAGCCAGCGGCGGAACAATCAGGGCGTCCTGCAACATCCCATCCATAATTTCCGTCGAGAGCCGGTCTATCAGGAAATCCTCAATTATTCCTACGACGATTATTTTGAGAAACTTGCGATTCCGTATTACGAATCCCACGGCCTTGGAACGAATGCGCCAGCGACACTGCAAAAATCCGGCGACCTGCGCACGTATGATGCAGGACTGCGCGTCAACCCGGACATCCGCATCATCGTGAATGAAAATGATTTTCTTCTGGCCGATGAAGACCTCACATGGCTTCGCACCACATTTGCGGCGGATCAGCTGACTGTTTTCAATCGCGGTGGACACTTGGGGAATCTTGTCAATCCGACCGTGCAAAAAACAATTTTGGGAGCGCTGGCGGGTTTGAAGCCAGCCCCGACCAAATTGAGCCGGTAGGGTAATGCCCCATGGAAGAGTTCACGCCAACCGGTTAATTTCTTCAAAGAAAGAATATAAATCCAACATGAAAATAATTCTGTTTATAACCGGCATGATAACCCTCCTCACCACCAGCGGATGTCTTGTTGATGACGGCGGCGGACGCCGGCACGGGGGATATGAACGTCACGATGCGGTCGTCGTGGGGCCTCCAGTTCTCGTGGTGCGACCGCCGGAAGTCATCGTGCGGTAGTTTGAGTTCGTGACGAAAATGTCCGACAGAAAGATTCCATTAACCGCCAAAGTGGCCGTCACCGCCTTTCTTGCCGTGCTTGTTCCGGTCTATCTGCATGCCTATGGGCCGACTAATTTTTTATGGTTTTGTGACGCCTCGCTCATTCTCACGGTGGCGGGCATGTGGCTGGAAAGTCCGATTCTCGTGAGCATGTGCGCCGTGGGAATCCTGCTACCGCAATGCCTCTGGCTCGCGGACTTTGGCGTCAACCTGCTGGGGTTTCATTTTCTGAACCTGACCAGTTATATGTTCGACCCCGCGCTGCCGCTGTTCACTCGTGCGATTTCGCTGTTTCACGGCTGGCTTCCCATGCTTCTCGTCTGGCTCCTGTTCCGACTTGGCTATGACCGGCGGGCTTTACCCGCGTGGACTGTGGTGGCCACAGGTCTGGGCTTCATTTGCTATTTTTTCACTCCGCCCGCCGGAGCGCATCCGGCCAATCCAAATGTCCCTATTAATATAAATTATCTTTACGGATTCAATGACCGGCAGCCGCAACACTGGATCAACCAAAATCTTTATGTCATCCTGTGGCTGGGCGTGCTATGGCTCGCGGCTTTTCTCCCCACCCATATGGTATTGTGTAAAATCTTCGCTTCAAAGACGCAGCCACGTTAAACACGCTGGGCAAAGCTGCGCGGAATTAGGATACAAGTTGGAAATCGAGCAGGTTCAGCCTATAGGTGATCTTTGAAGAGCGCGAATGTTCCACCATGATTTTTGGTTTGGATGAATCCGTCCAAACGCCCAGTTTTTAAGTATGTACAAACTCACACCGAGTTTCGCAGCAAGGATGTTTTTGCCGTTTTGTTGCCTAAACGATGAAAGAAAAACGATTGTTGTTTTTGACAAATCAAAGGAGAATATCATCCAATTTCATTAGTGGTTTATTTGATGAGCAATTCCATTAAATTGTCTTGGCAGATTTTCATCTGCCTTGTTGCGGGTGTCATGTTGGTTGAGTGGAATGCAATTGCTGGCGATATCGTTGCTGCTCCCATTCGCAACATCTCCGCCGACTGGCAAAACATTCAAGGCCCGCATTCGGAATTATTTCACGGGTGCATCGGAGCGGGACGCGCGGCGGAAGGGTTGCGCGCCGACTGGCAGCGACAATTGCAAATGTGCCAGGACGAAATCGGTTTCAAATCCATCCGCTTTCATGGACTGCTGTGCGATGACATGGGCACCTACTCTGAAACCAAGGACGGCAAGCCACGCCACAATTTTCAATACATTGACCAGCTTTATGACGCGCTTCTGGCGATGAAAATCAAACCGTTTGTGGAAATCAGTTTCATGCCGGATGAGCTCGCGAGCGGCAATCAAACCATTTTTTGGTGGAAGGCAAATGTCACGCCGCCAAAATCCTGGGACAAATGGGATGATTTGGTCAAAGACCTCGTCGCGCACTGGACTGCGCGTTACGGCGCTGATGAAGTGAAGCGTTGGAATTTTGAAATCTGGAACGAGGCGGACTATCCCGCGTTTTTTGCACCGCATGACCCGAAACACCGACGCGCCGAGTATTTTCACCTATACGCGCACACGGCGGCGGACATAAAAAGTGTGAATGCAAATTATTCCGTCGGCGGCCCGGCAGGTTCGCAGACCATTTGGATTCAGCCACTGATCGAATTCTGCCGTACCAATCATTCGCCGCTGGATTTCATCAGCTTTCACACTTATGGCCTCGGAAGCGGCACCAGCGGCTTGGACGAAAACGGCGACCAATTTCTTTACCTCGGCAATAATCTGCATGCGCCCGCTGACACCATGGCGACCGGGCGTAAACTGGTGGACGAAACCACCCGCACGAATCTGCCAATTCATGTCACCGAATGGAGCGCGTCCTACTCGCCGCGCGATCCGATCCACGATTCCTATTTTTCTGCTCCGTATATTTTGGAGCAATTCAAGCACGCGGAACACGGAATCGCCTCCATGTCATATTGGACTTTCACCGACATTTTCGAGGAAAATGGACCGCCAATGACGCCTTTTCACGGCGGCTTCGGACTGCTGAATTTTCAAGGCATAAAAAAACCAGCGTATTTTGCGTATCAATTCATGAATCAGATCGGCGCGACGGAGTTGAAAAACAGCGATCAGCAGTCGTGGATCTGTCGCGATAAAATAGGCGGCGCACAAATTTTATTATGGGATTTGACCCGCTTGGCTGACGCGACTGTTCCCAATCAGACAGTGTTTCGCAAATTGCAACCGGCCAAGTCAAAGGGCAGCGTGGAAGTGAATTTGGTAAATGTGCCGCCGGGAAATTATATGCTTACGTTGCGGGAGATTGGTTTCGAAAAAAACGATGCCTATTCGGTCTATTTGGAAATGAATTCTCCATCGCAATTAACCCGTGGACAGGAAGAAAAGCTGCGCTCCGTCGCGAGCGGTCAGCCGGAATTTGAGCGTGATGAGAAAATTGGTGCGGACGGAAAATTCAGCGCGACACTGCCGCTACGTCAAAATGACGTGATGCTGCTCACGTTGACGCGGCGATGATTTTTTGAGGAATCGTCCAAAATAAATACTGTTTGTAACAGTATGTGTCGCTTTCGGTATTTGAATCGGAGTGTTTGCTGGCGTGCAAAAAAAGTTATGCGCTCACAGAATGTGAACGACTGCGCTTCGGAAAGCAATGGCTTCGCGAACATCCAAATTTCCACAGACGGGACAGATTTTCAACGGCTTTCAATGGCGGCAGCAATGCTGTTGACGGTTTGCATCGTCTTGCGTGCGACTTCCGTGTCTGAAATTTTCAGTCCGTAATTTTTGTCCAGTGCCACAACAAGCTGTAGTGCATCCACCGAATCCAGGCCCAGGCTGCCCGGTCCGAACAGTGCCTGATCATCTGCAATTTCCCCCGCGTTGATTTTTAGCATCAAGTTTTCGACCAGCATCTGCTTGATCTGCGCCTTGAGTTCATTTGAATCGTTCATCGTAAAAGAAAAACTGTAATTTAACCCGCACCTGCGCAAGCCAGAAAACGCGCGCCGACCGCCTGTTGGTTCACGCCGACCACGCTTATGTTCGCAGCGGTGAACTCCGCTTGCCGGATGCTTTCGCAAGCTGCAACACACTGCCACGCGGCAAAAGCCACGAATGCCTCGCCAAGAATTGCCTTGGGCGCGAGTCGTGCGCCAGCCCAATCTTTCCAGGCAGCATTTTCGGTGGTGTCTTGTTCGCCGCAGCAAAGCAATTCGTTCGAGGCACAGCTTGGCAGATGCGCCCGCATTCTGCGCGCCGCTTCGGCTCGAGATTGGCTTTGCGTAAATGGAAACGAATCGGTGATGACGGCTAGTTCGGCAATGGCACCGGAACCTGAATCTTTCTTCAGCAATATCGCGCCTGCGCCCTCACCATGTATTGTTTTGCGTCGAAACAATTTCATCGCGTCAGCCACAATCCAATCAGTTTCTTCTGCGCCGATAACCAGACAGGCATCCACTTTGCCGTCGGTAAGCCACTGGGCGGCTAGGGCGACACCCTGCAAAAACGTTCCGTCATCGCCGACGAGCGTGTAGCTGATCATCTCTGATCCAAGAAATGCAGCAAGGTGGCTGGCTGGCGCGTTAAACACGGTTTCTGGAAAGATCAGCGGGCTGGCCGTTCTGGGATTTTGCAAAACCTCCTCATAAAACCGTCGTGAATAATTCACGCCGCCAGCCATCACTCCCACAATAATGCCAAGCCGTATCCATCCGCCTTGCACGAGCGAAACATTTTTGCCCAGCGCTTCAAGCGCGGCGGCAACAGTAAATTGTGCAATTAAATTTGCCCGTCGCAAACGAGGGTGATCAAAAAATACAGGACGAGAAACCGGCTCCGGAACGGGACGGACGTGAAGCGGCTTTTTCCAGCCTGGTCGCACCAGGGTTTGTGTTTGAACTGGTGAATTTCTTTTCAAGGCGTCGCGCAATGCCGGCACACCCCAACCCGCCGGTGAAACGGCGCCAAGCCCGTGGACAAAAATCCTGCTCACGGCCACCTCCGGAAAATGAGCGCCGCATTTGCACCGCCGAAGCCGAAGGAATTTGAGAGCGCCGTATCTATTTTTTTGTCAACGGGATCCCGCACAATTTCGAAATTGCACGCGGGATCAATTTTGTGCAGTGAAATTTGCGGAGGCAGCCATTGACCGCGCAATGCCATCAAACAAGCGACTGCTTCCACTGCGCCCGCTGCGCCGAGCAGATGACCGATGCAGGTTTTTGTCGAACTCACTGGCAGATTTTTTGCGTGGTCGGTCGCCCAACGATTGATTGCGACGGATTCCGTGGCGTCATTATGCGGTGTAGCTGTGCCGTGTGCGTTGACATAATGAATTTGCTCCGGCGAGATTTTTGCACACGCGCATGCAGAGGTCATCGCGGCAAAGGCAGCTTTACCTTCGGGATGCGGCTGCGTCAAATGATGTGTATCGGTCGTCGCGCCGTAGCCGGTGATCTCGCCGAGAACTTCCGCGTTCTGTTTTCGCGCATGTTCGAGCGTTTCCAAGGTCAGGATCGCCGCGCCTTCGCCGAGCGTCAATCCGTCGCGTTGCGCGTCGAATGGGCGGCAAGGCGTGGTCGAAAGCGCCTGGAGCGAATCAAACCCGGCAAAGGTCAACTGGCAAAGCGAGTCGTAGCCGCCGGTCAGGATTTTCTCCGCATGCCCGCCTCGTAGCATTTCAAAAGCGTGGCCGATGGCGTTCGCGCCAGACGCGCAGGCGTTGGAAACAATTGTGACGGGGCCGGAAAAATCGAAGGCGTTGCACAAATCAAGTCCCTGCTGCTGGGCTTGATAATGCACGACTCGCGTCGGCTGCGCTTTTTTGGAGTACGGAAATCGGACGGCCTGCTGAAGATAATTTTCGCCGAAGGCCATTTCACCGCTGGTTGTCCCGATCACAACTGGCAGATTCTCCACTGCATTCCAACCAGCCTGCGTCCATGCCTCGTGTGCGGCGATCAAAAGCATTTTTGAGGCGCGGTTTAAACGGCAGATGCTGTTCGGGGATAATTTGGTGGTCGGCAGTTCGGCCGGCAAATCCACCTCCGCCGCGATTTTTGACCGCTGCCGCGATACGTCGAACAAGGTCACCGGACGAAACGCGTTCCGCCCGGCGCGAAAACCTTCCGCATTTTTTTGCCAGCCGATGCCGAGTGCCGTGACAATTCCCGCACCCGTGACGACGACGCGGTTTGCGCCGGTCGGATCCGAATTTTTTGGCGCGGGGAAAAGCACGCTTCAATTATGCCTTCGCCATTTCGGAAATTTTTCCGACGGCGGCTTTGTTCGTCCTTTTGCCGAGATAAAAATCCGCCAGACCGGTCTTAGACGGCGCGAGCCCTTCGGCTGAAATCGCATTCAGCACGCGTTCCTCGGTCATTATGAAACGGTCGCGTTTGTAAATGACGTAATCGCCGCGCACATCCGTCGGCGTCAGATTGATCGTGACGAGGTTCGCGCCCGCGCGCAGGCCGCGCCGGTAGCCATCCTGCGCCGTCAGGTTAAATGCGCTGACCGCCGGAATGATCCACTCAGGACGCATCAGCCGCAGCGCGCTGACGCAATTGAAAGTCCAGTCGGAATTTGCCGTGGGATTTTGGGCGAGCGGCGTCTCCTCGCCTGGAATGAAGGGGCTGACGCTGCAACCGTCCAGCGGCAGCGAGCACGCAAGTTCAAGGTTTTTCAATAAATCGGCTGGCGTTTGACCAGGCAGGCCGATGATGAAGCCGGAACTCACATTCCAATTGTTTTCCGCGAGCTGGCGGATGTGCCGCAGCCGTTCCGCCAAAGTGCCGGGGGCTTCGAGTTGCTCATATTGCCTAGCGTCACCGCATTCAAACTTCATGATGAAGATGTTCGCGCCTGCGTCCTGCAATTCATCGTAATGATCTTGCGAAAGAGTTCCGAGGCAGACGCTGATGCCGAGCGGCGTTTCGCGCCGCAAGGTTTCGATGAGCGGCAAAACCACCTCCCGCACGGCCACGGGGTCTTCACCGGCTTGAATATTCACGTCGGTGACGCTGGCCGGGCGGTGATGGATCAAAAGTTCGGCAAGCTGTTCGTGTTTCGCGCGGAAGCGCGCCAAGGTGCGGTTGTCGCGGCGCATCCCGCAGTAGGAACAATTTTCTCGACAAAAGTTCGAGACTTCGACCACGGCACGCACAAAAACCTTTTCGCCAAATTGGTTGCGCGTCGCTGCGGCGGCTCGTTCATGCAATGCCGTCTGCGATGCGCCATTCAAGGCGAGTTCAGATTCAGTCGGAAAATATCCGTAACGTGACACTGGCCAAGGATAATAGCCAGACGTGCCGGGCGCAACCAGTGGGGTGAACACCCCATTTACATCGGCCGAGACGTGTGGATCTATCTACGCAAAAATTTCGCCACCGCTTCGGTGCGTGTCCGTACCTGTAATTTTTCGTAGATGCGGCGGATGTAGGTGTGGACGGTCTCGTAGCTGATGCCGAGTTTCTCCGCGATCTCCTTGTAGATCAATCCCTGGCTCAAAAGATCAAGCACCTGCTGTTCGCGCTCGGAAAGGCTTTCGGTCTGAGCTTCCGCAGCTGGCGAGCGTTGGAACGATTGCACGACCTTGCGCGCGATATGCGTTGTCATCGGCGATCCGCCGCGCTTAACCTCATCAATAGCTTCGAGCAACTCCTTGCCCGATGTACGCTTGAGCATGTAGCCGCTTGCACCCGCTGCCAGCGCATCAAAGATGTTCTCCGTGTCTTCATAAACCGTGAGCATCATCACTTGAATTACCGGCGCAATTTTTTTTAAGTGCCGGACGCATTCGACGCCATTCATGCCGGGTAAATTTATGTCCATCAGCACCACGTCGGGTTTCGCCTGCGGCAAATCCTTTAATGCATCCTCGGCGTTCGAGTAGTGGCTCACGCAGCGAAAGCCGTCGGCGCGGTTTAGCACGCGCACGAGCATCTCGCGTAGTTTGTCGCTGTCCTCGACAATGGAAACGGCGATGGGCATAAATTATTTTTTGGCGAGCGGAATTATCAGGCGGACAATCGTTCCACGAATTGTAACACTGGAAATTGAAAATTTTCCACGAACGTCGTCCATGCGCTTTTTCATGTTTCGAAGGCCGTTTCGATTTATCGGTGCAGTTTGGCCGCCGATTCCACAGCCATTGTCTTCGATTTCCAAAATAAAGCCGTGCGGCTCCAAGCGCAATCGAATCCAGACTTCGGACGCCTGCGCGTGTTTGACGACGTTGTTAACAGCTTCCTTAAACGCGAGAAAAACATTGTGCCTGACTTCTGGTGGAATCGAAGTCAGCGGCAATTGCGCCGGCAAATCCACGCGGTAGCGCACACCTGCAAGCGCTAGATATTCCTGCGCGTATTTACAGGCATAATTGGCGAGGCCTTCCAGCGTGTCGTTGGACGGATTGATAGCCCAGACAATTTCATCAAGCGAATGCGTCGTCTCTCTCGCAGTTTCAGAAATTTGCTTTGCGTGTGACTCGATTTCGTCCGGTAAATTTTTGTCGGCCCCGGCCATTTCGCCAAGCAGGGCGACTTGCGTGAGGTTTGCGCCAAGCTGGTCGTGCAAATCGCGCGCAATCCGCGAGCGTTCTTTCTCCAGAGCTTCCTTTTGTTTGTGTAATTGCAATACACGCCGCAATTTTTGCGTGGAAATGAATCGCACGATTGCCGCGACGATAGCCAGGGCAAAAATAATTGCAGTGATGCGAAACCAATTGGTTTGCCAGAAATATGGCTGAACGGTGATTTCAAGGACACTGCCGGTTTCATTCCAAATGCCGTCTTCATTTTCCGCGGTGACGTGAAAATGATAGTTTCCCGGCGGCAGTTTCGGATAGCGCGCGACACGTTCGGCGCCGACGTCCGCCGGTGCGTTCTCGTGACCTTCTAACCAGCATTTGAAACGCACGGCGTCTGGCGCGGAAAAATTCAGCGCAGTATAATCAATTTCCAATTGTTCATAGCCCGGTGGGACGACGATGGATTGCGACCACGCCGAATCTAACAAATTTGTTTTTTGTTCAACGCCATCAACGCGGACCGACTCAATCAAAACCTGCGGCGGCTGCAAGTTGGGTTTGAGTTCCGCAGGATTGACAAACACAAAACCTTTCGTGGTGGGAAACCACAAAGTACCGTCGGCTGCGCGGCACGCGGCGGGCTGTGAACCGGCGGAGCATTCGCGTGTCGGCAGCCCGTCGGATTCCACATACGTCCGGCAGGAAATGACGTTCGCCGTTCCGGCGGCAAAATCGTCCAGCGATTTTTTTTGGATTTGCATCAAGCCGACGTTCGAGCCGATCCACAAATTACCGTCCTCATCTTCGATAAGATAATTGATGTGATTGCTAGCGAGGCCGTTCCCTGTCGAACAACTTTTCCATTTTCTGTTTTCAAACCGCGCCAAGCCGTGGCCCGAAGTTCCAACCCACAAAACGCCGTCCTTGTCCGCGTAAAGACAGGAAATATCATTACCGGGCAGGCCGTTTTCCGATTTTTTAATTGAGGAAAATTTTCCGTCCTTGAAAATATTCAATCCGCTGTTTTCCGTCCCGACCCAGAAATCCCCATTGGTGTCCTGTGCAATGGCGCTGACGGTGTTTTCGGAAAGGCCGTCGTGAGTCGTGAAAAGCTTCCATATTTGGCCGTCATAATTGGCGAGGCCGTTTTGCGTGCCAGCCCACAATTGTCCGCTGCGGTCTTCAAACAGCGCAAAAATCTGCTGGTCGAGAATTTCCGCGTCGTACGCGGGAACGAAATTATTGGTTTGAAATTGAAACAGTCCCCCGAACCGCGTGCCGACCCAAACCTGCTGCCGGCGATCCACCAGCACCGTCCACGCATTTGGATCTAACAATCCCTGGTCCGGGCCAAAATCGGTTACCAAGTTTGATTTCAGGCAGGACACACCGCCCGCATAAGCTGTCCACACTGCGCCGGATTTGTCTTCGGCCACGGATTGCGCCACCCACGGGCCGGATCCATCCGGGGCGCAGAAAATTTTTCTTTTGATGCGATCTAATCCTCCGCCGTCGGTTCCTGCCCAAAGATTTCCCGCCCTATCCATGCAAAGTGAAAGCACGAAGCGGGACGACAATCCCTGCGGCTCGGAAATCTGCCGCCATGTTCCATCTGCTTCCTGCCAAAAAATTCCCGCGCCTTGCGTGCCAACAATCAGATTGCCCTTTTCGTCCTCGCAAGCCGAAGTGACGTTCGTGTTTCCCCACGGATATGATCTGGAATATTTTTTTTCGATTTGCCATTTTTGAAACGGCCCGGGGAAAAACCCCTGAATGCCCGGATTGAAATTCATTTTGCCCGCGTGGTAGTCAAGAATGCCTTCCGGAGTGTTGAACCAGATGTCGCCGGATGAGTCTTCGTCGGTACTCAACACTTTTTTGCCACCGCCGGCGGTTTCAGCCGAAAAGCTTTTTACCATTCCATTTTTTATAATGCACAGTCCAGCGGTCTCGGTGGCGACCCAGAGATTCGTCCGGCTGTCTTCAAACAAATATATAATCCGGCTGCTCGGCAGTTCAGGCGTGTTGTTCTCGTCGAAAATCGTGAAATGATTTCCATCGAAGCGCACCAAGCCGTTGAGCGTTCCGAGCCAGAGATAACCGTCCCTCGTCTGGATTACTGAAATGACAGCGCTTTCAGGCAGACCCTCCTTGTTACTCCACGAATCCACAATAAATTGCGAATCCGATCTGGTTCCATTTTCCGCCACCGCCGCAATGCCGGACCAAAAAACGCAAAGCCAAAGACCTGCGAGTTGGAGCATCCGTCGGTTTTTCGGCATATTCGATTTGATTGTTTGAACCAGCCCGACCAATTGTAAAGCTGTTTAGCTGAAAGATACGAAGTTGCAGCCGAAGAGGAAATTATTTTCAAAAATCGCTTGCCGAGTCCGTCTGATGGATTAAATTTTCCAAGCACAATGAGAACTGGGTGCAGCGGCGGGTGTGGTGATAAAATTCGTGTGTAATCATCGTGCCCGTCGTCATTTATTTAATAAAAACTCCCGCGAACTGCGACGTTCGCGGGAGTTTGCTTTTTTTTCTCGGTTAATTCACCGAAATGTCAATCTGCTTCGGCTTGGCTTCCTCGGCTTTCGGCAGCGTCACGATCAGGACGCCGTCCTTGTATTGCGCCTTGATTTGGTTCGCCGCCACAGGCGCGGGCAGCGACAGGGCGCGCTGGAATTTTCCGTAGTAGCGTTCCTGCCGGTGGATTTCGACGCCATCCTCGACCTTTTCAACGGTGCGTTCTCCGGAGATAACGAGTGCGCCGTCTTGCAACGAAACGTTGATGTCATCGCGTTTGAGTCCCGGCAATTCCGCGCGGATGACGAAGTTGTCAGCGTCTTCGCGCACATCGATCGCGGGTGCCCACGCACGCAACGGCGATTCAAACAGGCGGTCAATTTCATCCTGCAAGCTTGCCAGCCGGCCAAATGTCGGCCAGTCCAGTGCGGGACGTTGGTATTGTATCAGTTTCATAATTTTCCTTTCGGTTTTGTTTTGGTTAAATGTTTTTGTTCGGACAAAACATCTTTAGCTTGGGAAATGCCAAACGCTGGGACGACGAAGAACCATTGAAAATTCAATGCGTTTTGCGATTTGAATAATTGCAACTGAGGCTCCAACTGGAAATATTTGGCACAAAAAGTGTGCCAACTGTGCCAAAAGTTCACTTTGATTGTGGCAATAAAAAAGCCCCAAGCCGGTTTGGCCTGGGGCGTTGCTGGGAAAATAATTTTTAGTCAAACGCATGTCCCGCGCAGCAAAGCACGTCGCGGACTTTGTGACGGACAAGCTCTTTCACCTTCGCGCGCGCCGGACCCATGTATTTGCGCGGATCAAATTCCTTCGGGTTTTCCCAGAATACCTTCCGGATGGCCGCCGTCATCGCCATGCGTAGGTCGGTGTCAATGTTCACCTTCGTGCATCCGACGCGACGCGCGATTTCTATATCCGCTTCCGGTACACCAGCGGTATCCGTGCCCATTTTGCCGCCGTATTTGTTGATCTCATCGGCTAGATCTTTGGGCACGCTGGACGCGCCGTGCAGCACGAGCGGATAATCGCCCATGCCCGCGTCGAGCAACGCCTTCTTGATCGCCTTCAATCTTTCCAAATCCAAGTGCTGTTCACCCTTAAATTTGTAAGCGCCGTGCGAGTTGCCAATCGCTACCGCGAGCGAATCCACGCCGGAAGCCTTGACGAACGCGACAGCTTCATCAGGATGCGTGTAGGCACCCCCCTTGGAATAACCGCCGCCTTCCTCGCCGTCGTCATGCTGCGCACCGACGAGCATGCCTAGTTCACCCTCGACCACGCAGTTGTGCTGATGCGCGTAATCCACGACTTTTTTGCAGATTTCCACGTTCTTCTCGAACGGCTCGTGGCTCGCGTCAATCATCACGCTCGTGAACCCTTCGTCAATGCACTCTTTGCACAGATCGAACGTATCGCCGTGGTCCAGATGCACCGCGATGGGAATCGTGGACAGGCTGACCGCCGCCTCGATTAATTTTTTGAGATAAGTCGGATGCGCGTATTGGCGTGCGCCTTTGGAAATCTGCAGCATCAGCGGCGCTTTTTCTTCCTCGCAAGCCTCGACGATGCCCTGGATGAGTTCCATGTTGTTGACGTTGAACGCGCCGAGCGCGTATTTGCCTTTCAACGCCTTCGCAAAAAGTTCCTTTGTATGTGTTAATGGCATAAGTTTTTCGATTTAATTGTTCCGAACAACCAACTTGATTTTTCCAACAGCGGAAAATCATAGCCTGATTCCGGCGAAAGGAAATAAAAAATACAGGCGGCTTATTCACAATAAATTCCTTTGCGCCTTCGGCTCTTTGCGTGAAAATTCCGGCGTGCAAGCGCGTTTTCTCCTAGGCCCCGCCGGCAGCGGCAAGACCTTCCGCTGCCTGGCCGAAGTGCGGGCCGCGCTGGCCCGCGATCCCGCCGGCGCGCCGCTAATCCTGCTCGCGCCCAAGCAGGCGACCTTCCAGCTCGAACGCCAGTTGCTCGCCGGCGGGGAAATCTCCGGCTTCACGCGGCTGAACATCTTTTCCTTCGACCGGTTGGCCAAGTTCATTTTTGAACAGCTCAACGTCGCGCCGCCCAAACTCCTGTCCGCCGAAGGCCGGCTCATGGTGCTGCGCGCCTTGCTGCAACGGCACGCGGACGAATTAAAATTATTTCGCAGCAGCGCGCGCCGCACCGGTTTCGCGCAGGAACTCGGCACGCTGCTCGCCGAATTGCAGCAGCACCAATTCACCCCCGCCCGGCTGCGCGAACTCGCCGCCGATGAAAAACTGCGCCGCGAACTCCGCGACAAACTGCACGACCTCGCGCTGCTCTCCGAAAAATACGCCGGTTGGCTGCGCGAACACGAATTGCAAGACGTGAATAATTTGTTGGATTTTGCAGCCGGAGCGCTGCGCGGAAAAACCTTCAACCTTCAACCTTCAACCTTCAACCTCGCCGCTCTCTGGCTCGACGGCTTTGCAGAGATGACGCCGCAGGAACTCGCGCTGCTCGCGGCCGTGGTGCCGCGGTGCGACCGCGTCACGCTCGCCTTTTGCCTCGAAACCGAGCCGACGTCGGAAGCGTCGTGGCTTTCGATTTGGTCAGCCATCGGCAAAACCTTTCAGCAATGCCGCGCCCAAATTTCCAACCTGCCCGGCTGCGACGTGCAGACGGAAATTCTCCCGCGCGCCGCGGGCAAAAACCGTTTCCCGAAAAATTCTGCGCTCGCGGAGCTGGAGCAAAACTGGTCGCTGCCCAACGCGGCCGGATTTGAAATTTCAAATCTGAAATCTGAAATTTCCATCACCGCCTGCTCCAATCCGGAAGCCGAGGCCACATTCGCCGCGCGCGAAATTTTAAAATTCGTCCGCGCCGGCAACCGCTTCCGCGATTGCGCGGTGCTGGTGCGCCAGCTGGACGGCTACCACCAGGCGCTCGCGCGGATTTTCCGGCGCTACGACATTCCCTTTTTTCTCGACCGCCGCGAAAGTGTCGCGCATCACCCGCTCGCCGAGCTGACGCGCAACGCGCTTCGCACCGTCGCCAACGATTGGAACAACAACGAAGATTGGTTTGCGGCGTTGAAAGCCGGCTTCAGCCCGGTGGACGAAGGAAAAATTGACGATCTCGAAAACCGGGCGCTGGAATTCGGTTGGCGCGGCAAAAAATGGCGCGAGTCGCTGCCCGATGAACACTGCGAGCGCCTGCGCGAAATCATTTTCCCGCCGTTCGAAAAATTCTTTGCGCAGTTTGCCAAAACCGGTTTCAAGCCGGACGGCGCGCAGCTCGCCGATGCCTTGCGTGAACTCTGGAACGATTTGCAGGTGGAGGCGACTTTGGAACGTTGGTCGCTCGCCGAGGAAATGTCCGCAAGCCGCAAGCCGCAAGCCGCAATTCACGCCACCGTTTGGGAGCAAATGAACGCCTGGCTGGACAATATCGCGCTCGCGTTCGCGCACGAGCCGCTGCCGCTGCGCGACTGGCTGCCGATTCTCGAAGCCGGTCTGGCGAACCTGAGCGTCGGCGTGATTCCGCCTTCGCTCGATGAGGTGCTGGTGGGCGCCATTGACCGCGCGCGCAATCCGGATTTGAAATTTGCGATTTTGCTGGGCGTCAACGAATCGGTTTTTCCCGCCGCGCCCGCCGCGCCGGTGATTCTGACCAGCTCCGACCGCGACGAACTGGAGACGCAAAATGCGCCGCTCGGAGCCAGTTTGTTCGACCAGATTTCGCGCGAGCGCTACCTCGGCTACATCGCCTGCACGCGGGCGAACGAAAAACTGGCGCTGGCCTTTTCGCGCCAGACCGCCGAGGGCGGCACGCTGAATCCCTCGCCGTTCATCGCGCAGTTGCAACGCATTTTTCCGCAACTGGCGGTTGAAGACTTTTCCGCCGAACCCGATTGGCGCGAAGCGGAACATGCGAACGAACTCATCAAACCGCTGACGACAATACAAAATTGGAAATTGGAAATTGGAAATTGGCAAACCCTGCTGGAGCTGCCGGCGTTGAAATCACTTGCTGAAAACCTTGCCGCGCTGCGCGAGCCGGACGAGCGGGAAAATCTTTCAGTCGCGCTGGCGGAAAAACTTTACGGCCCCGTTTTGAAATCGTCCGTCAGTCGGCTGGAGGAGTTTGCGCAGTGCCCGTTCCGTTTTTTTGTCCGCTCCGGATTGCGGGCGAACGAGCGCAAGGTGTTTGAACTCGACGCCCGCGAACGCGGCAATTTCCAGCACGACGTGCTGAAAATGTTCCACGAACAGTTGTCGGCGGAAGGCAAACGCTGGCGCGATCTGGAACCGATTCAAGCGCGCGAACGCATCGCCAACATTGCCGCCGCGCAGATGGAGCATTTTCGCGACGGCCTGTTTCGCGATTCGGCGGAAACCATTTTTGCCGCGCACTCGCTGGCGGCGGCGTTGCAGGATTTTGTCGAGGTCATCGTCGGCTGGATGCGCGGACAATATGAATTTGACCCGGCGGCAGCGGAACTCGGTTTCGGCGGCAAGGACGATCGCGCGCCCGCCTGGGAAATTGATTTAGGCAATGGCAACAAGTTGGCGCTGCAAGGCCGGATTGACCGCGTGGATTTGTGGCCCGACAAAAGTGGCGGGGCCGCGCTCGCCGTGGTGACGGATTACAAGTCCGGCGGCAAGAAGCTGGATTCGCTGCTCGTGCAAAATGGAATCCAGTTGCAGTTGCTCGCGTATCTCGGCGCGCTGCGGCACTGGAAAAATCCGCGTGAAATTTTCGGCGCGGACAAAATCATCCCCGCCGGCGCGTTTTATGTGAACCTGCGCGGCGACTTCAAAGGCGGCGGCTCGCGCGCGGAAGTTCTGGCCGATGGCGAATCCAAAAAAATGGCGTATCGTCACAACGGACGTTTCGACGCGGGCGAGCTGCGAAAGTTCGACCGGCGTCCTGGCTTGACCAAAGGCGACCAGTTCAATTTCCGGTTGAACAAAGGCGGCGAATTGCCGTCCAATTCCGCGGAAGCGATTTCGTGTAAGGAATTCACCGCGCTGCTCGACCAAGTAGAGGAGCAATTGCGGTCGCTCGGTGAACAAATTTTCTCCGGCGCGACGGCGGTTGATCCGTATCGCAAGGGCGGCACGACGGCGTGCGACTTTTGCGATTACCGCGCAGCGTGCCGGATCGATCCGTGGACGCACCCGTGGCGCGTGTTGCGCGCAGATTCAACGTCTGGCGGATGAATGATTTTTTGCCGCGCGGAAAATACGGAGCCGGCCGTAATCAATTTTGCCGCCGAGCGTTTCAAACACCGGGCCGAGCGCGCCAAAACCGCAGCGGTTAAAGGCGGCGGCGACTTCGGTCAATTCCGCGACGGTGAAAATGGTCTGCAAATCCACCGGCTCGCCGCGCTCGATGCCTTCGGCCAGATGCCCGTAAATGGTGCCGGTGGTCACGTCGCGTTCGCGGGCGATTTGCCCGACGCCCTGACCGGCGCGGAACCGGCGCAGCGTTTCGCGCGCGGAATCGCCCAGGCTGCCGCGTGACGGGGGCGGCGCGGCGGGCGCGGTGAAGGAATCGTCGGCGAAAATCTGGCGCGCGTTGGTTTGCAAATACGCGGCGATATCGCCAAGGAAAATCTCACCAAACTCGCGCAGCTTCTTTTCGCCGACGCCGCTGATGCGGGCAAAGTCGCGTTCGCTTTCGGGATAATTCCGCGCCATCTGCCGCAGCGCCACGTCGGAGAAAACAATGTAGGCCGGCACGTCGCGCTCGTCGGCAAGCTGTTTGCGAAGCTGGCGCAGGCGGTCGAACAAAACCTCGTCGCAGGAAATTTCGCCGACGTGATGAACTTTGGTTTCCGGCACGACGGCGGGTTTGGTGAGCGTGATTTTCCGGCGTTCCTTGAGCGCGGCGCCGCCGGCGTTCGTCAGTTCCAGCACACTGAACTTATCCGTGGTCTGCCGGACAAAACCGAGCCGCACCAGTTCGCGGCCAATCGCCGCCCATTCAGGTCGGCTGTGTTCCTTGCCGATGCCGTAGGTGGAAAGCTGCGCGTGATCCCATTTGCGGATTTTTTCCGTGTCCGCGCCGGTGAGCACTTCGACAACGTGATTCAGCCCGACGCCAAAGCCGTTTTTCTCGCGGATGCGATAGACGCAGGAGAGAAATTTCTGCGCGGCTAGCGTGCCGTCAAAGGTGGCGCGCGGTGAGAGGCAATTGTCGCACGCGCCGCAGCCCTCGGCGGAAAACTCCTCGCCAAAATACGCGAGCAATTCCACCCGCCGGCAGCCGGCGCATTCAGCGTAGTGAACCATCTGCTGCAATTGCTCGCGCGCAATCTGCTGTTCCTTCGCCGGTTTTTCGTCAATGAAACCAGTCTGTTTCACCACGTCGCCGGCGCTGAAGAGCAAAACGCATTCGCTCGGCAGACCGTCGCGGCCCGCGCGGCCGGTTTCCTGATAATAGCCTTCGATGTTTTTCGGCAAATCGTAGTGAACGACGAAGCGCACGTTCGGCTTGTTGATGCCCATGCCGAAGGCGATGGTCGCGCAGATCACGCGCACATCGTCGCGCAGAAAAAGTTCCTGGTGTTCGCTGCGTTCCTTGGGCGTGAGGCCGGCGTGATAGGGCCGCGCCTTCACGCCGTCCTCGGTGAGATTGGCGGCGACGCGCTCGGCGGACTTGCGCGACTGGCAATACACGATGCCGCTTTCCTTGGGCCGTGCGCGGAGAAAATGCAGCAACTGGTCGTAGGGCTTGTTTTTCGGAATGACGCGGTAGGTCAGGTTGGGGCGGTTGAAGCTGGCAACGTAAATTTTCGGCTCGCGCAATTTCAAGTGCGTGACGATGTCCTCGCGCACTCGGCCGGTGGCGGTGGCGGTGAGCGCCATGAACGGGACGTGCGGAAAAAGTTTTCGCAAGTCGGCGAGCTGGCGGTATTCGGGGCGGAAATCATGGCCCCATTCGCTGATGCAATGCGCCTCGTCCACGGCGATGAGGCGGATGTTCCAGCGCTGCAAATCTTCGAGAAAACCGGACAGCATCAGCCGCTCCGGCGCGGCGTAGAGCAGGCGATATTCGCCGTTGTGCAAACCGCGCAGGCGCTTCCGTGATTCGTCGGCGGCGAGCGACGAATTCAGAAACGTCGCGGGAATGCCGCTGGCTTGCAGCGCGTCCACCTGGTCTTTCATCAGCGCGATGAGCGGCGAGACGACGACGGTGAGTCCGTCGCGCGCGAGCGCGGGAAGCTGGTAGCAAAGTGATTTGCCGCCGCCGGTCGGTAACAGCACGAAAACGTCCTTGCCCGCGAGCGAATCGCGAATGATCGTATCCGGCTGACGGGCCACATCTAGTCTTTGGCGACAGACCGTGAGATCATGGCCGGATGGATACATCAAAAACTGAAACCGGCCAGCGACGTTTAACTTCTAAACAGCGGCGACGACT
>Ga0182013_10003254_pt1 | contig 20455 bp, 20 predicted proteins | sample 612S2MmetaG_FD_120487 | JGI IMG/M metagenome (GOLD analysis project Ga0182013, IMG submission 120487) | Permafrost microbial communities from Stordalen Mire, Sweden - 612S2M metaG | ecosystem: Environmental > Terrestrial > Soil > Wetlands > Permafrost | place: Sweden: Stordalen | collected... | reverse complement strand
TGCGGGCCCGGGCCGACGCCGGCCTGCGCGTGCCGCTCATCACCGTCATCACGGATTTGGGCCGGGTCCACGAAGGCTGGCTGCTGCCCGAAGCCGACATGACGGTGGTCCCCGCGCGCGAGGTCTACCAACGCGCGCTCGAGCGCGGCGTCCCGCCGGAACGGCTGCGCTTGCTCGGTCACCCGGTCCACCCGAAGTTCGAGGATGTCTCGGAGACCAAAGCCGAGATCCGCAAAGGGCTCGGACTACCGAGCAACCGGCCGATCGCGCTCCTGATGGCCGGCGGCGAGGGCGGCGGGAAGCTCCTTCCGACCACGTTGGCGCTGGCGAAATCCCGGCTGCCCTTCCACCTCGTGGTGGTCACCGGGCGCAACGCCGCGCTCAAGGCGAAGCTTGAAGAGCTTGCGCCGCAGTTGCCGACTCCCATGACCGTGCTGGGCTTCCGCAACGACGTTCCCGAACTCATGCGCGCTTCCGACCTGCTGGTGACCAAGGCCGGCCCGGGCGCGATCGCCGAGGCCTCGATCGCCGAAGTCCCCGTCGTGGTCTACGATTTCGTGCCCGGCCAGGAGCGCGGCAACCTCGACTACGTTCGTACCAACGGCATCGGCGTCGTCGCTTTGACCGCGGCCGAGGTCGTCGCCTCCGTGACCCGCATCGTCCACAATCAGGAGCGGCTCGCCGCGATGCGGGCCCGCCAAACGTCGATCGCGCCGCGCGGCTCCTCGCGCCGCATCGCCGAACTCATCGCCGAGGTCGCGGCGACCGGCAGCGTGCCGCGCGAGCCGGTGTTCATCGCCGGCTAACGACGGCTTGACTTGGAGTCGACTCCAGGTTCAATCATAGCCGCGTGGACACGATCGAGGAAACCGCGGCGCTCACCATCGGCGATGTCGCCCGGGCGACCGGCTTGAGCGAAGACAGCCTGCGCTACCACGAGCGGTCGGGCTCACGCCGCAAATCGAACGCGCGGCCAGCGGCCACCGCCGCTACCGTTCCGCCGATCTTGCCTGGTTCACGTTCGTCACGCACATGCGCGCAACCGGAATGTCGCTCGAGACGCTCGGCCGCCACGCAGAACTCGTTCGCGCCGGCGAGACGACGGCGCAAGCGCGCCGCGAACTCTTGGCGCCGCCCTGGCCGTCATCGTGCGCAAACTCGCACGGCTGGACGCGGGAATATCGACAGCATCCGACGGTCCGCTCTGCTAAACACTTCTTCTTTCGGTCTTTCGTTTAGGAGAACCATCATCGAACATCGTTCACTGGGGCGGTCCGGCCCGGCTGTTTCCGCGCTGGGTTTGGGCTGCATGGGCATGTCGGGCATGTACGGCCCGGCCGACCGCGCCGAGAGCCTGGCCACGATCCAGGCCGCGCTCGAGGCCGGCATCACGCTGCTCGACACCGGCGACTTCTACGGGATGGGCCACAATGAGATGCTCATCGGCGAAGCGCTGCGCGACGTACCGCGTGAAAACGTGACGATCAGCGTCAAATTCGGGGCCTTGCGCGATCCCGCCGGTGGCTGGCTCGGCCTCGACGGTCGTCCCGCGGCAGTCAAGAACGCGCTGGCGTACTCGCTCAAGCGCCTCAATACGGACTACATCGACGTCTATCGGATGGCACGGGTCGACCCCGCCGTTCCGGTCGAGGAGACGGTCGGCGCCATCGGTGAGATGATCCGTGCCGGCTACGTGCGCCATATCGGCCTGTCTGAAGCCGGCGTCGAGACCATCGCCCGCGCGCACGCCGCGCACCCGATCGTCGATCTCCAGATCGAATACTCGCTGATCTCGCGCGGCATCGAAGCGGCGATCCTGCCGGCCTGCCGCGAGCGCGGCATCGCGATCACCGCCTACGGCGTGCTCTCGCGCGGCCTGCTCAGCGGTCACTGGTCGCCACAGCGATCAACCGGTGCGGGCGACTTCCGCGCGAACAGCCCGCGCTTCCAGGGCGAAAACCTCGAGCGCAACCTTCAGCTCGTCGCAGCACTGCGAATGGTTGCCGACGCCAACGGCGCGACCGTCGCACAACTGGCGACGGCATGGGTCCTCGCGCAGGGTTTCGACATCGTACCGATCGTCGGTGCGCGAACGCGGCCGCAGCTCGAAGAGGCGCTCGCCGCGACCGGTCTCGTGCTCGACGCGGGCGATCTCGAAGCAATCGAGGCCGCGGTGCCCGCCGGCGCGGCCGCCGGCGCGCGGTATCCCGACGCGCAAATGGCGCATCTTGACAGCGAACGCTGAACCGAACGCGGCGAGGAATCGGCCCGGATTCGCTCAACCGATTCGCATGCCTTTTACCGTCGAACCACCGGCTTCGCTCATCGAACGCGTGATCGCGCTGCGCCGCGATCTCCATCGTCATCCCGAGCTCGGCTTCGAGGAACACCGGACGGCGGCGATCGTCGCCGAGTGGCTGCACGACCTGGGTTACGAGGTGCACGCTGGGATCGCGGCGACCGGCGTCGTCGGCGTATTGCGCGGAAGGGCGGCGGGCAAAACGATCATGCTGCGCGCCGACATGGACGCGCTGCCGATCGATGAGGAGAATTCCGTCGACTACCGATCGAGCAACGCCGGACGGATGCACGCGTGCGGTCACGACGGTCACGTCGCAATTCTGCTTGGCGCTGCCGAGCTGATCGCCGCGCGCCGTAGCGAACTTGCCGGCACGGTCTGTCTCGTCTTCCAGCCGGCCGAGGAAGGGTACGGCGGCGGAGCACGCATGGTGCGCGAGGGAATCCTCGAGCGGTTCGGCATCGAGCGCGCCTACGGACTTCATCTGTCGTCGACCCATCGCGTCGGACAACTCGGCTTTCGGGCGGGCCCGATCTACGCGTCGAGCGATTCGCTCGAGATCACCATCGAAGGCCGCGGTGGTCATGGTGCCGCACCGCACCTTTCGATCGATCCGATCTATTTGGCCGGCGAATTCATCGTGGCGGTGCAGCAGGTCGTATCGCGCCAGATCGACCCGCTCGAACCGGCGGTCGTGACGATCGGCGCGGTCCACGGCGGAACGACACACAACGTGATCCCCAGCCGGGTCAAACTCATGGGCACCGTGCGCGCGTTCAATCCCGACGTTCGCGCGCAGATGGCCGAGCGCATCGAGCGCGTGCTCAAGGGCGTGTGCGACACCGGCGGGGCGACCTACGAATTTGCCTATTTGTGGCGCTATCCCGTGACGTCAAATGACGCCGAGCAGACGCGTTACGTGAAAGCGCTCGCGCAACAGACCGTCGGCGCCGAATCGGTCATCGACGTCGCGCAGATCATGGGCGCCGAAGACTTCTCGTTCTTCGCCGAAAAAGTGCCGGCGTGCTTCTACACGTTAGGAACCGCGAGCGGCCCCGACAGCTCCTGGCCGCATCACCACGCGCGCTTCGACATCGACGAAGCCGCGCTCCGCAACGGCGTGCGCATGATGTGCGCCATCGCACTGCACGCGCCGGCCAACGCGCCCTAAACCGCCAACACGAACCGCTCGCCCGTATGAGCGCAAAGCACCTCGAAAATCATATCGACGGCTTGGCAACAGCCTGCTTTGCCCCAAGCGATTAGGCCGCGAGCGTTGCGACCAGCCCGCCGCGCATCGCCATGGTCGCGGCGCCGACCGCGCCGGCGTCGTTGCCGAGGACCGCGCGCGTGAGCTTGGTCGTGCCTTTCGGGACGGTGGTGGTACGCACGTCGATGAGGGCGCGCAGCGGTTCGAGCATGAAATCCCCCGCGCTCGAAACGCCGCCGCCCATCGCGATGAGCTCCGGATTGACGAACGCGATCACATTACTCAGCCCGAGCGCCAAATCGTCGATCCACTTCTTCCAGGCCGCTAACGCATGCCCGTCGCCGGCCTGGGCGGCTTTACGAATCGCCTTGGAGCCAAGCTTTTCGCGCGGCACGTCGAGCAGCGTGCTGCGCGGAAACGAATTCGCGAGCGCCAGCGCATGCCGGATCAGGCCCGTACCCGAACACTGGGCCTCGAAGCAGCCGACCTTGCCGCAGCCGCATACGAAGCCGGTGTCGGGGCGAATGGTGTGATGGCCGATCTCGCCGGCCCCCATTTGCGCGCCCAGCAGCAGCTCACCTTCGCCGACGATCCCGCCGCCGATTCCCGTTCCGAGCGTGAACAGCGCGAAGTTCCGCGTGCCGCGACCGGCGCCGAACACGTACTCGCCGAGCGTCGCGCAACGCGCGTCGTTGGCGATGAACACCGGCAGATTGAACTTCGCCCGCATTGCATCGCCGAGCGGAACGTTCGCCCAATTGAAATTCGGCGACCAGCGGATCAGCCCGGTCTTCGGGTCGATGTTGCCGGGTGAACCGATGCCGATGCCGGCGATCGGTTTGTCCTTGGCATCCGCGAGTGCGGCGGAGATCACCGTATCGAGCGCCGCGAACACGGCGTTTGGCGAGCGGTCGGTGATGTCTTGCTCGTGACGCATTTGGATTGCACCGTTCTCGTCGACGATCGTCGCCATAGCATGCGAGCCGCCGAGGTCAACTCCGATCGCTTTGCTCATTGATTCCCATCCTTCGGTGCCGGTGATGCTTCGACGAAACTGGACGGCGGCTCGACGAAGTTCTGCGGATCGTCGTAGCTCCCATACGTTCGCGTGACGTCGGAGTTTACGCACCGCGCAAGGCGAAAACTTCTCTTGTCGTACGCGCACGTCAGCGTCACGACGGTCCCCAAGGGCAGCGACGTATCGAATGCCCCGTAGGCGACCCCGTCGATCGTGACGTCGGCGTGAATCGCGCCCACCTTGACGCTCCCGAGCGGGCCCGCGGCGGGGTCAGCGGCCGGCGCGGCGGATTTCTCGAACGGCGCACCGTTCTTGCTGCTATAGACCGCGCTGCCGACGGTGATGGTGTCGGTGGTCGTCGCGGCGATGGCGACCGAAAGCCGCGACCGATTCGGCGCGACGTAGAGGAGCGTCGCCGAATAGGCCTGCGCCGGGAACTGCGTCAAAACGACGAATGACTTTGCGCCTCTCAAAGCGCCGTCGATCTTGGTTTGAACGCCGGCCGTCGCGTCGGCTCGAGCTGCGGCTGCGGCCGAGCACACGGCGACCGCGGCAAGCGCGGCCCGGAGGGCGATCTGCTTCATGCGCGGGTGGTTCGCTCCGCTGCGAGGTTCGTCCGCCACGCAGCGTCCCGGCGTGAACCGACCCAGTGGAAATCCATCGCGACGGCTGCACGTCGACGGCGATCACGCAAGAACGGGGACAGATACGGGCATCCCGTGAGCGGTTTGCGCGCGTTTCTCGAGCGCGGCCGCATCGCGCCGGTTGGTCTGGACGCTAACCCGGCACGCAAGCGCCGGTCCGGGCCCGCGATCCCGTCGGACTTGCCGTCGCGTGCGGGGTTCGTTTGCCGCCCGTAACGAATGTGGCCACAATGTCAGAGACGATCGATCTCATCGCCAACCGCGAATTGCGAAACCTGCGCCGGTTCACGCGTGACACGGGTCAGCCCGCACCGATCGACGGGCTCGATCTCGAGCCGATGCGGCATGTCAAAGAGATCGAGATAACCGACGAACACATCACCGTTCAATACAACGAAACCGTCAAGCGGCGTTACAACGCTAATGAGATCACGCATCGGGAATGGGTCTACAAATATAACGACGACCCCGAAATGGTCGCCGCGATCGCCCGCGTGATCGAGCTTTCACGCAAGCATCTCTACGATCTGCCCGAGAACATCGCATGCCCGCCGGGCTGCGCCCAGTGCTGCAGCGGATACGAACCATTCGTGAGCCGGGCCGACGTGCAGCGGATCGCCGACCACCTCGGCATGAGCTACGATGACGTGATGGCGCAGTACGTCGTCGCGCGCGAATCGGCCGACGGCCACGTCGTCGGCTGGTTGCGCAAAGTCACCGAAGACGTCACCGACAAGTGCGTCTTCCTCAAAGGCACGCGCTCGGGCAAGTACTATTGCGGGATCTACGAAGCGCGGCCGTACGACTGCCGCGACTTCACGCCCGTGGGCTGCCAGGACGTCGACACCAGCTTGCCGCGCCAAGGAAAATACCCGGTCGGCGCGCCGTTCGTCCCCAAACGGCGCCGCACGCCGAACAATGGCCGCTGAGCGCTACGCCGTAGCGGTCGTCGGCGGCGGTCACAACGGCCTCGTCGCGGCGGCGTACTGCGCGCGCTCCGGATTGCGCACGGTGCTGCTCGAACGGCGCGACGCCATCGGCGGCGCGACGTTGTCGGAAGCGACCTGGCCCGGCTACACGGTCTCGGTCGCGGCCTACGTCTGTAGTCTGCTCGATCCGCAAATCGTCGCCGACCTCGAGCTCGGCGCCCACGGCTGCGACGCGTACCGCAAAGACCCGGCATCATTTACCCCGCTGGCCGACGGCCGCTCCCTGCTGCTCGGCCGCGACGAACGCGCCAACGCCCGCGAGATCGCGGCATTCGACCAGCGCGACGTCGCCGGCTTTGAAGCGTTCGAACGCGAGGCGACGCGGCTGGGTTCGCTGCTGTTCGAATCGTTCGACGACGCCGATCCCGCGTTCGACAAGTTCGACGCGGCGACGCAAGCAGCGCTGCGCGGCAGCGCGGCCGAGCTCGTCGAGCGCTACGTGCGCACGCCGGTGCTGCAAGCGACGCTGGCAACCGACGGGCTCATCGGAACCGCGCGCGGTCCGCGCGATCCCGGTACCGCGTACGTGCTCGCGCATCACTATGCGGGACGCGCACTGGGGAGCCAAGGCGCGTGGGGGTTCGTGCGCGGCGGCATGGGCGCCGTATCGTCGGCGATTGCGGCGTCCGCGCGCGGATACGGGGCGGAACTACGTGCCGGCGCACCCGTCGAGCGCATTTCCGTGCGCGACGGCCGCGCCTCGCGGATCGAACTGCGGGACGGGTCGGTCGTCGACGCCGACGCGATCCTCGTGAGCGCGGATCCGCAAACGGCGTTCTTACGCCTGCTCGAACGCGCCGACGTTCCGCCGGCATTGTACGCGAAGGCCGTCGATTGGGAAACCAACGGCGTTTCGTGCAAGCTCAATCTCGCGTTGGGCGAACTGCCCGATTTTCTCGTCCGGCCGGGAACGGCCCAAGCGCCTCACCATCGCGCGACCATTCACGTCGCGCCCTCGCTCGACTATCTTCAAGCGGCGTACACGGATACGCGAGCTCATGGAATCTCGCGCGAGCCGATGCTCGAGTGCTTCATGCAGACGCCCACCGATCCAAGTCTCGCGCCGGCGGGCAAACACATCCTGTCGGTCTTCGCGCAATATTTTCCGTATGCGCGCACCGACCGCCGCTGGCGCGCGGAAGATCGCGAGACGATCGCCGACCTCATCGTCGCAACGCTCGCGCGCTACGCGCCGAACATCCCCGGCGCCATCGAACACCGGCAGATGCTCGCGCCGCCGGATCTCGAGACGATCTTCGGTTTGCCCGGCGGCCACATCTTTCACGGCGAGCTCTTGCCCGGGCAGATTTACGAGCAGCGGTTTCCGCTGCGCACGGGCATCAACGGCCTCTATCTTTGCGGCTCGGGAACACATCCGGGCGGTTGCGTGAGCGGATTTCCCGGGCGGCGCGCAGCGGCCGCCGTCATCGACGACTTTTGCGTCGCACCGCCGCGCGGCATGTGACAAGCTTCACCTACCCATCGACCGGGCATCCCACCGCTTGCCGCCGCCGCTGAGCGCTTTAGCGGGCGGGCATCGCGCACGGTGATCCAAATGCCGCGTTTCGCCGTCTCATGAAAACAAGGTTTGGGGCCGGGGTAGTTCCGGGGAAACCAGATCGTCCTGCACTTATAGTCCTGCACTTATCTTGAAAGGGAACCATATGAAGCGCGTTCTTGCTACGGGGTTTGCCCTGACCACTGCATTGTGTACCGCCGGTCTTGCCGTCGCCCACGATAACGCGATGAAGGCCATGGGCTCATCGATGAGCGGGATGACGTCCCATACCTTCAAACTCAGCCCGCAGAACGGTTCGGGCGAGAGCGGCACGGCTACGCTGACGCAGCACGGCGACTCGCTGATAGTGAAATTGGCGCTGACCGGCGGCACGGGCTCGCAGCCCGCTCACATCCACAAGGGAACCTGCGCGAAGCTCGATCCCAAGCCGGCCTACCCGCTCACGACCGTTTCCGACGGGGCGTCGAGCACGACGATCAAGAGCGTGACGCTGGCGCAACTCTTGAAGGGCACGTACGCCATCAACGTTCACAAATCGATGACCGCTATCAAAACGTACGTGGCGTGTGGCGACCTCTCCGCCGCGAACAGCAAGTAACCCGAAGCCCGCGTTCAACGAGGGTGCCGCGCACGACGCGGCGCCTTCGCGCTTCGGCGCGCCGGAGCCGGCCGACTGTCCGGCCGACATCCGCGCGGTGATGGAAGAGACGCGCGCGAAAATCGGTTTCATCCCCAACGTCTTTCTCGCCTATGCGAAACGACCCGAGCATTTTCGCGCCTTCATGCAGTATCACGATCTGCTCATGAAAGGCCCGAGCGGTCTGACGCGCGCCGAACGCGAGGCGATCGTCGTCGCCGTTTCGGCGGAGAACGACTGTCAATACTGCGTGACCGCGCACGGCGCGGCGTTGCGGATTCTCGGTCGTGATGCCGTCGTCGCCGATCAGATCGCGATCAATTGGCGGACGGCCGATCTGGCGCCGCGGCTGCGCACGATCCTCACGTTCGCCTCCGAAGTCAACGCGCCGGGGTTCGCCGCGAGCGCGGAGCGCATCGCGGCGTTGGCCGTCGCCGGTTTGAGCGACGACGACATCTGGGACATCGCCGCCATCGCCGCATTTTTCGGATTCTCCAATCGCATGGCCGGCGCGCTCGACATGCGCCCGAACGTGGAGTTTTTCAGCATGGGCCGCGGCGCGGCGACGCAGTAACGCGAAGCAGCGCATTCGCGCCGGCGCTCAGATTCCGGCAACACACGGGCCGGCGAAGACACCGCCGAAGGCCGCGTCCCGCCGAACGGCGTCGAAGCGCGGATCGCCGTCGAACAAACGCCGGCCGCGGCAATCGCGCGGGCGCACCTGCGCGGCGGCGCGTGCCGCCGCATTCGTTTGCCCCAGCGCCGGCAGTGCGAACGGCAATTCCGAATTTGCGGCGTGCCGGCGCCGTTCACGCTCGAGGATCCACCGCGCGCTCTCGGGCCGCGCCAACCATCTGCCGGAATCGAACGCCACGTGAGGGTGCGAGCCGCAGAAACGATGCGGCCGACATCGTGAGCGCTGCTTCGGGCGCTTCTCTTCACGGCGACGCGCGTGAAGCCGATGAGGTGCGTCGAAAGGAAACGCAAGATATACGAAGAATGGTGTATATCTAAGCGGAGTGATTTCGAATGCAAGTGGGCAAGTGGGGCAACAGCCTGGCGGTGCGCCTGCCGGCATCAGTCGTTGAATTGCTGCGGCTCGAAGAGGGCGACGAGATCGAGATCGAAATCGCCGGCCCGCGCGAGTTTCGCGTTCGTCGCAACACGCGAAAGCAGCGCGCGCTCGATTATCTCAAGGCGTTGAACTGGGAGCTCCCAGCCGACTTTACGTTTAGTCGCGACGCCGCAAATGAGCGTTAAGCTATTCTTCGATACGAATATTCTGATCTATGCCGCGACGTCCTCCGGTGATCGCTCCGTTCGCGCACAGGCGGCGCTTGCGAACGGCGGCAGCGTGAGCGTGCAGGTCCTCAACGAGTTCGCGCACACGGCTCACCGAAAGCTGAACCGATCCTGGCCGGAGATCCGTTCGACGTTGACCGCGTTTCGCGTTCTTTGCGCCGAATGTCTTCCAATCACCGAGCACACGCACGACGCGGCTTTGCACATCGCGCAGCGTTATGGCTACGGGCTCTACGACTCGCTTATCCTTGCATCTGCAATCGAGGGGAACTGCGAAACCCTATTGTCGGAGGACATGCAAAATGGGCAGGTCGTCGAAAGGCGCTTAACGATCCGTAACCCGTTCCTGTGACGGCGCCCAGGGCCAAGCTTGACGGCGGGCTTAAGAACGCGCGAAGAGTGCGTTCATCTCGTCGTACCCGATCATCGGTTCGCGCATGAAGCCGAAGCTGCCCTCACGATAGAGTTCGCGTGCGATGTCGCGCAGCACGGCCATCGTGCGCCGCATCGGCCACGAGCCCACGCTCACGCGCGACACGCCGATCCGTTCGAGGTCGGCGATCGGCGGCGTCGACGGACCGGCCAGAACGTTAAGCGGTTTCTTGCGAAATGCGCGCGCGATGTCGCCGATCGTTTCTTCGTCGGCGATGCCGGGGACAAAGATTCCATCGGCGCCCGCAGCGAGATAGGCCGCGAGGCGTTCCTTCGTGCGCTCCAGCCGGGATTCGGCGTCACCGATAGCGTCGAGGAAAATATCGGTTCGGGCGTTGAGGAACAGTGCCGGCGCGGCGGCTTTCGCGGCGGCGATGCGCTCGCATTGCTCGGCGACGGAATACAGTTCGCCTTTCACGCGCGAGTCCTCGAGATTGTAGCCGGCTGCGCCGGTCGTAGCGAGCCGGGCGATGTTGCGGCCTAACTTCGCGGTATCATCAGGTGCGTAACCGGACTCGAAGTCGACGCTTACCGGTACGCTCACGACGGCCGTGATGCGCGTGATCGCTGCCAGGTGCGCGCTGACGTCGAGACAGTTGCCGTCCTGGACGCCGAGCGCGTTCGCTACCGCGGCGCTCGATGTCGCTAACGCGGGAAAACCGGTGACCTCGAAAATGCGCGCACTCGCCGGATCCCAGCAATTCGCTAATCGGAGCACCGGCGGTGCATGATGCAGCCGGCGAAAGATCTCGGATCGCTTCACGGTGCTCTCCCAGCAAGTCGATTGTCACCATCTCAGCGCAGCATCCGGCGGTTCCTGCACATCGGGCGACGGCGCCGCTTTACCCGGCCTGCAACATCGGTGGCCCCGTTCCTGTGCCCGGCACGAGCAAGGCGCAACGCCACGCATTCGAACCTCTTGCAAGGCGGAAGCCCAGGCTCGTAGCGGCGGGCGGCGATCAGCGCAGGATCGCGCCGGAGAAGACGGGCGCGTCCACGTTGCCGCCGCTGACGATCACGCCGACGCGCTTTGCGCGCGCGTCGATCTTGCCGGTGAGGAGCGCCGCCAGCGCGCACGCGCCGCTCGGTTCGACGACGAGCTTGAGGCGCTCGAATGCGAATTTCATCGCATCACGGATCTCGTCGTCGGTGACGGTTACGACGCCCGCGCACAACGAGCGCACGATCGGCCAGGTCAGCGTCCCTGGTGCCTGCGTCTGCTGACCGTCAGCGATCGTTTGCGGAACCGGGATCGATACGATTTTACCGCGCTGCCACGATTGAACCCAGTCGTCGCCCGCCGCCGGCTCGACGCCATAGACGGCGATGCCCGGGGCCAGCGCGGTCGCGGCAAGCGCGCTGCCGGCGAGAAGTCCGCCGCCGCCCAGCGGTGCCAGCAGCGCGTCGAGCGCTCCTGCGTCGTCGATAAGTTCGAGCGCGACGGTGCCCTGGCCGGCGATGATGTGCGGATCGTCGTACGGCGGCACGACCGTCGCGCCCGTTTCGCGCGCGATCGACTCGGCGAGCGCGGCGCGGTTCATCGTCGCGCGGTCGTACGTGACGACGCCGGCGCCGTAGCCCCGCGTCGCGGAGACCTTGGCCACCGGCGCGTCGGACGGCATGACGATCGTCGCGGCCGCCCCCAGCAGGCGAGCCGCGAGAGCGACGCCCTGGGCATGATTCCCGCTCGAGAACGCAACGACCCCGGCGCGTCGCTCGCTCGGCGAAAGCTGCACGATGCGATTGTACGCGCCGCGAAATTTGAACGCACCCATGCGCTGCAGGTTTTCACACTTGAGAAACGCCGCAGCACCCGTGACGCCGTCGAGCGTGCGCGACGTCACGACCGGCGTCCGATGCGCCACGCCGCGCAGCCGCTCGGCAGCGCTTCGCACGTCGGCGAACGAGGCCGCGAACGTCGCGGCCGGCACTACTTGGCAACCCGCTCGTAGGTGAAGTGGACGATCTTGTTGTCGGGGTCGAGCTTCATCTTCTCGTGAACGTCGCCTTTATCGAAGGCGACGTCGAATTCGTGAACGCGGTCGGGCGAACCGCTGGGCGTCGTCTCTTTCACGCTCTTGAGTTTCCCCAGCGGGGCAAGCGTGTCGGCCGCGCGGCCGACCACTCCGCGGTTGATGAGCGTGGCGGTCTCCGCGTTTTGATACTTCTTGACCTCGTCGAGATTGTTGCTCTGCAGCGCGGCGGTCACGTTGTAGGCAAGCTTCTCGTATGGGTTCGCACCGTGGCCGAAGATGAGCCACCAAACCACGAATACGAGCAGCACCGCGATGAGCTGTCGGCCGCGCGGATTGCGCACCATCGTCGTGCGGCGCGGGGCGATCGTCGGCACGTTCATGCCGGCGTCTCCATCACCAGCGTCCGTTCGGCGAACGGCTCGAAGATCAGCGCCGGATTCCATTCCTGGCCCAAACGCAAACTCCAGTCGCTCTCGAAGAGCGCGAGCGGCTCACCGTCCCAGTCTTCGACGATCTTGGCGTTCGACGGCAGCGTCGCCGCGCCGATCGCTGCAGCTTCACCGCGCACCCGGCGCGCGAGCGTGTACGGTAACGTCGTGAACACCGTCTTGACGTTGTACTCCGACTCCAGCCGATACTTGACGACCTCGAACTGCAGCTCGCCGACGGCGGCGAGGATCGGTTCGGTGCGGGTCTGCCCGTAGGCATACATCACTTGAATCGCGCCCTCTTCACGTAACTGAGCGATGCCTTTTTGGAACGACTTGTAGGCTCCGGTATCGATACCGCGCACGAGAGCGAAATGTTCCGGCTGGAAAGCCGGAATATCGCCGAACACGATGTCGGCGGCGTCGCTGAGCGTGTCGCCGATGGCGAACGACCCCGGATTCGCCAGCCCCAGAACGTCCCCGGCGTACGCCAGATCGACCGACTCGCGATCGCTGGCAAATAGTTTCATCGCCCGGGTCAAGCGCACGTCTTTGCCGGTCCGCATGTTCTTGACCGTCATGTCACGCTCGAACTTCCCCGAGCACACGCGCACGAACGCGACCCGGTCGCGATGCCGCGGATCCATGTTGGCTTGAATTTTGAACACGAAGCCCGAAAAGCGTTCGTCGGTCGGCTCGATCGTCTCGGCGGCGACGTCGACGTGCGCCGCCGGCGGCGGCCCCAGTTCGACGAACGCGTCGAGAAACAGTTCGACGCCGAAGTTGGTGACCGCGCTGCCGAAGAACACCGGCGAGGCCTCACCGCGCAGCATCGCGCCGCGGTCGAAATCCGAGCCCGCGCCCTCGAGCAGATCGAGCTGATCCAGAAACTCCGCGTACGTCGATTCGTCGGTGAGCGCGGCGATGCGCGGATCGCGCACGTCGGTCACCGAAACGGGCGCGCGCTTCGCGCCGTGTTCGGTGCGCTCGAAGAGATGAACGTGTTTGCTCGTCCGGTCGTAGACGCCGCGAAAACTCGGTCCGCTGCCCAACGGCCAATTGACCGGGTAGGCCGCGATGCCCAGCACGTTTTCAAGTTCGTCGAGCAGCGCGAGCGGGTCGAGGCTCGGCCGATCCATCTTGTTGACGAACGTGAAGAGCGGGATGCGCCGCGCGCGGCAGATGGCGAAAAGTTTGCGCGTTTGCGGCTCGACGCCTTTGGCGGCATCGAGCAGCATCACCGCGCTGTCGGCGGCGAGCAGCGTGCGATACGTATCTTCACCGAAGTCTTGGTGACCCGGCGTGTCGAGCAGGTTCATCGTGTGGCCGTGATACGGAAACTGCAGCACCGTCGAGGTGATCGAGATGCCGCGCTCGCGTTCGAGCTCCATCCAATCCGACGTCGTCTGCCGCGCCCGCCGGCGCGCCGCGACTTGCCCGGCGGTGTTGATCGCTCCGCCGTAGAGCAGCAGCTTTTCGGTCAGCGTCGTTTTGCCGGCGTCGGGATGCGAGATGATCGCAAACGTCCGGCGCTTGGCGACTTCGGCGCGTAAATCCATGACTGCGGTCCTTCGACGGCCGCTCGGCGAAACTTTGCCCTCGTATTCTCCGGACCTCGGCTTGCGCTCTACGGCGTTTGGGTTGCGCCCAGACCGCTTTCATAACGGCGAATCTCAGCTCGCGTTCCACGGATGGAAACTAGCGTGAACCCGTCCGCTTCGCGGTACAAAAATGCCGAGGGAGGAACGCGCAGGCGATCGTCGCCGCGCGAGATCCACAACTCGCGGTCGCGCACGGTGAGCGTGCAGTCGCCGGACACCACGATCGCGGGCGGCGCAATGCGTTCCGACGTCGGCGGGAATTTCGCGCGCAGTTCGGCAACGCTGCCGCGCCGCCGCTCGCGTTCGCGAAAACACGAGGGCAGCGAGCTCATGACCCACGCGCCCGAACCGCGAAACGCCGCTTGTGGGCTCGCCGAGCCGGCGGCGTCGGGACGCTGCGCGGTCGGGGTCGGCGTACCGCTGACTTTACCGGTTATTTGCAAATTCGGCGGACCGCCCCGGCGCGCGAACACCAACGACCCAATCGCAACGACGATAACCGCCGCAACCACGAAAAACGGCCACAACGCGACCGGCTTAGGAACGCTCAACGGATTTCCCACCCCGCGGCTTGCGGCGCAGCCGCAAACGCCACGGGTTCAGCAAAGCTGAACCCTGCTAGGCGGCGTCCTCGTTCGCGGCGACTGCGGCGTAGGCGGGAGCAAGCGCGCAGCGGGCGCGCCCGATCTTGGCGTCGGCCATTCCGTAATAGAAATCGAACGTTCGATCGTCACGCTGGTCGATTGCGGTCGGGAAGACGACGTTGTTGACGATGCCCAGCAGTTCATCGGCGCCTTCGGGTTTGATGATCGGCGCGGGCGACCGGTAGGTCACGATGTGCGGACGCTCGCGGTCGTGCACCACGATCCCCGCGCTATACGTGATTTGATACGTGCCGCCGACGTCGATCGCGTCGACGCCGTGATAGAGCGAGAACCAGCCTTCTTCGATGCGCACCGGCGGCGTGCCGCCGCCCGTCTTGATCCGGCCCCACGCACCGTCGGGCGCTAAGACCATCGCGCTCTCGGAAACCTTGAGTAAGTTGCGAATGTCAACGAAGACCGGCGCGAGCGGAACGTAGGCGATGCGCGTGCTTTCGCGATTTTCCGGCGGCAGATCGAGGATCGTGGGAATCGCAGCGCGGCCGTTCGCCGTCGACAGCCGCAGCATCGGACGGTGGTAGAAGGCAAGCGACAGCACACCGTCCGGCGATCGAACCGGTTCGGGAAAGAATGCGCCGTCCTTGTCGTCGCCGCAGGGCAGACCAGGCGCCGAGAAATCGGCCAGGCCCAAGCGTTCCCACTTCAACCCGTCCTCGGAGAGCGCGATCGCGATGCGCGGCCCGCCGGGCCCAAAGGCCGTGTACGCCATGACGTACCGGTCGAGCACCGCGATATAGGTGACGCGCGGATCCTCGCAGCCCATGCCGCCCGAACCCGGGGTGCGACGTTCGTAGCTCGCGGACGGCTCCAGCACGTAGCCGGCGCGCTCGAAGTACACGTCAAGGCCGCGTTCGTATCCGCGCACGAGGGCCACGCGCGACACGTTGCCGCTCGCGACGACCCGCGGATAGAGCAGCAGACCGCCGTCGCGCGTGCGAGCGCTGGCCGGATTCAAAACCCCGTCGGCTTCGGCGGGCGAGCCGTCGGGCGTCAAAACGACGCCCAGCCGGGTCACGGTCGCGTCGAACTCTTGGGCCGTGTGCGCATTCATGTCCGTTGTGCCAATCCTAGAATCAATTCGTGAGCGCCCAAGCCGGCGCGAAAGGCAAGCTGGTCGAGATCGCTGCGTTCATCGATCAAGGCATGTTCGCCGGCGGCGCTTTCCGCAAGCCGTGTCGTGTACTGCATGCCCACGGACAGTATATCGTCGTCCCCGGCAAGTTCCTTAGGGTATCCGTCCCCATAGCCGCAACGCAAAACGGCCACCCCGCGATGCGCCGGAACCGGGGTTTCGCCGTAGCCAGCCCAGCGAACGGTTCCGCGAGGGTACCACGCAACGAGCGGCGCGTCGACCCGAATCGCGCAACCGGTCGCGACGGCTCCGCCAATCCGGGCACCAAACAAGCCGGCGCCGATTCGCACGCGGTCGCGCGAGCGCTCCGATGCGGCCCAAGCCGTACTGGCGCAATCGGTTCCCACGCAAGCAACCCGCGCATCGCGGAATGCGACGAGCGCGGACTCGAACGCGTTCACGGTTTGCTCGCTGCGCGCCGCCGATGTGATGTGCGTCCACAACTCGACGCGCACGTCGTGCGCTGCGCAGAGCGCCGCGAAATCCGGCGCTGCAGCCGGCGCAATGCCCGCCCATCCGGCAGAGTCGACGATGCCGATGCGAATCGTCACCGGCTGCCCGGCTGCCGCACCGAACGCGCCCGCGGCGGCGACGGCCTCGGACGTCGTGACGTTGGGAACGGCGCCGTGCGAGCACAGCGCGGCGATCCGCGCCGGATCGGCGGCTTCCAACAAGCGAATCGGCCGGCGCGTGCGCATGCGCAGGGCCCAGAATTCCGCTTCGTCGGCGACGATGTAGCTTTCGACGAGATCGTCGATCTCACGCGCAATCCGCGCCGCGCCCCAGCCGTAACCGTCGTTCTTCACCACGGCCGCGACGGGCGAACCCAATGCCGCATAGGCGCGCACGTTGGCGCGCAGGATCGAACCGACGAGCGAGATGCGCGGCTTCATGCTCAGCGCAGCGTCGTCGACGTCACGAGTTCGCCCGAGGGCGTGACGACGTCGACGACCGAACCGCTGCGGTACACCGAGTTCGGCACGATCCATAACGTGAAGGTTCGATACTCCGCAACCGGTTCGCCGCCGCCGAGCGGCCCGCGTTCGAACGCGACGACCCGAACCCGGTCGCTATTGGCGCGGATCGATTCGACCAGTTGCGTCCAGCCACTCTCGCGATGCGGACCCATCAGCAGAAGAACGCCGAATTCCTTGTTGAAACGCACCGGCGCGTTGATGCCGTATTGATGCAGAACGCGCGCGTCGCGCAAAACGATGATTTGCGGCGGGCCGGCCGAGGCCGTCGCGCCCGTCTTGAACGTTTGCACGCGAACTTCACGACACCCGGTAAGCGCGACGAGGAAGAACAGGAGTGCTAAGACGCGCATCGCGCGGCGTTTCGACAGTCCACCGCGAGGATACCCTGGTGTTCCGACGGAAGTCGCAGGCGAGAACGAAGATGTTGACCGCGCTCCTGCCGCTCTTGGCCGCCCTCGCCGCTCCGAATCCGGCGCCGGCATCGGCTGCACCGGCGCCCCCGTCCCCGCTCAAGGAGATCGGCCGCGTTCAGTCGCTCTCGGTCTGCTCGGCGATCGTCGTGCACGCCAATAGCGCGATCGGCGCCGCGCTCGACAACGACCGCGATCTGGCTCTGACGATCAACCGGCTGACCACGACCGATCTCGACACCGACAACCCGATCGCGCGGCGCAACGGGATGAACGACTTGGCGACGCTCGCGAGCCGCATTCGCGTTTCGGCCGCGGGCGGGACGGCGGAAATCAAACGCTTGCGGGCGATCGACGCGCGCACCGACGATCCGACGCGCAAAGCCGAGCTCAAAGCGTTTGCCGACGCGCTCGGCGGCGCGATCGTGCGTCAACGCAAAGCCGCCACGGATCTCGACGCGATGCTCGCGATCATCGACGGCCGGCGTGCGGTCGAGGAAGTGAACACTCCCGAACTGACCGGTCAGCGGGCATCGATCGCCGGCCCCGAGCGAACCGATTCGCTCGATCGAGAAGCCGGCGTCTTGCGCAATCCGGTCGCGCCGCCGGGTCCGGTCCATGCGAACGACATGCTGCACACCGCCGCGGACGACTTCCGCACCCGTTCGGCGGCGATTCTGGGCGACGAGGGCGTCGCCGCCGTTCACTCCCTCGGCGCAACCACCGGGTGTTAGCGTCAAGCTTCAGCGGGATGCGAACGACTCGTCCGTGAGCCCCGCGAGGTTGACGTCATAGAAGTAAAGCAGAACGCGTATTCATCGAATCGGACGGGAAATTTCTTTGGTGGGTGTGAGGGGCCTCCGGCACAGGTAAGCCTCAGACTCAATCGTGTCGGGCGGAAACGCCGCGACAGTCGCCTGCAAAGACCACAAGGTCGGAGCGCGGGGGGACGGACCGAGTTCCGGGCCACGAGTGAGGCGCATGCCGAGGTGCCGGTTCTCGCGCAGGAATGCACGGCGAAGCCCGACACAACGAACAACCAATGTCGTTGCCCGGCGGGGCAAGACGCGGCTAAGCTGAACCCAATGCTGCGTTGGCCATCCCGGTCGGCGGTGGTCGCGGGGACCGCCCGGGCTCAACCGGGGGGGAGACACAGCATCCGAGCGGGTACGACCAGTGGAGCGACAGTCCGGTAATCGCAACCTGCGCCCGCCGGCATCTTTTCGGTCTCGACGACGGTTTCTGCCCTCTGGGCCGGATCGCCGCTCGGTCGATGCTTACGCCGGGCGACCTTCGCCGGATTTGGTTGTATTTTGCTGCCGAACGTTCTTCAAACGAGCACCATTTGAGTTCGACGATCTCGCGGGTCGAGGGCGTCGCCGCGCCGGTCGCACTTTCGGGCTGGCGCGGCATCATCAACGATTACTACGAACTGACCAAGCCGCGGATCATTTATTTGCTGCTCGTGACGACGTTTGCGGCGATGATGATGGCGCAGCGCGGCCTGCCGCCGTTCTGGCTCACGTTCTGCACGCTCGTCGGGGGTGCGCTCGCGTCGGCCTCGGCGGGTGCGTTCAACTGCGTGTGGGACCGCGATATCGACCGGCTGATGTGCCGGACCAAGACCCGCCCGCTGGCGGCGCGCCGCGTGAGCGTTCCGCATGCGCTCGTGTTCGCTGTCGTCAGCGGCTGCCTCTCATTCGCCCTGCTGACGGTCTGGGTCAATCCGCTTGCCGCTTGGCTGGCCATTGCCGGAAACGCGTTTTACGTTTTCATCTACACGATGTGGCTCAAACGGCGCACGCCGCTCAACATCGTGATCGGCGGCGCCGCCGGCGCGGTCCCGCCGCTCGTCGGCTGGGCCGCGGTGACGGGGACGGTGGGCTGGCCCGCGGTCGCGCTATTCGCACTGGTCTTTCTTTGGACGCCGCCGCACTTTTGGGCGCTGTCGCTGATGACGAACATCGATTACGACAAGGCCAACATCCCGATGCTGCCCAACGTCGCGGGCATCGAGCGCACCAAACGCGAGATCTTCGGCTACTCGGCGGTAATGGTGCTCATGTCGCTGGCACTCTTCCCGCTGCACATTTTGGGCCCGTGCTACTTCGGCGCCGCGGCGGTCTTGGGGCTGATCTTCGTGTTTCACGCGCAGCGCATCTTGAGCGACCCCGGCAAGCGCTGGCCGCGCGCGCTGTTTCAATACTCGCTGCTCTATCTCGCTCTGATGTGCGTCGCCATGGTCGCCGATCGCATCATCACGATCACCTAATGGACTCGCCTCGGATCCACTCGCCGAAATCCCTGACCGCACTCGCATGGCCGTAAGGAATTCACCGAGCCGGCCTCCGGGCGGCTCGCCCGCCGAAACCACCGTCGCCGGTCACCGCCTCGATCCCTCGACGGTGCCGCTGCTGGTGACTTTGGGTTTGGGCGTCTTCGCCGGCGCACTCGATCTGGGGGTCCTCAGCCCGGCACTGCCGGCGTTGGGCCAGGCGTTCGGGGTCGGCCCGGGAGCGCTCGCGTGGGTGTTCACCTTGTACCTGCTGGCCAACATCGCCAGCATCCCGGTGATGACGAAGTTGGCCGACCGCAACGGCCGCCGGCCGGTCTATATCGCGTGCGTCGCGATCTTCGCCGTCGGTTCGATCTTCGCGATCAGCGCCGGCAACTTCACGATTTTTCTGATCGCGCGTGCGATTCAAGCCGCCGGGGCGGGCGGGATCTTTCCGGTCGCCACCGCGGCGATCGCCGACCGCGTTCCGATCGAACGCCGCGGCGCGGCGCTGGGTCTGGTCGCGGCGACCTGGGGCTTGGCGGCCATCATCGGGCCCAGCCTGGGCGGCGTGCTCACCCATTTGCTCTCTTGGCACTGGATCTTCGCCGCGAACATTCCGCTGGCGATCGTGGTGATTTTCATGGCCCGCACGACGCTGCCGACGAACGTCTCGAACGTCCGCGGGCCGCTCGACGCCGGCGGCATCGCGACTCTCACGCTAGGCCTGCTGGCGGTGATGTTCGGATTGACGCAGCTCGGGGCGCTGCTCGTTCCGCTGCTGGTCACCGGCGCTGTCCTGTTCGCGGCGTTCGTCGCGATCGAGCGCCGCGCGGCCGAGCCGGTGATCCGGCTACACCTCTTCGCCCAGCGCCAACTGCAGGTTACCTACGCGCTCGAGGTGCTCATCGGCATCCTCGAAGGCGCGCTCTTTTTCATCCCGG
>Ga0182013_10003253_pt1 | contig 20477 bp, 22 predicted proteins | sample 612S2MmetaG_FD_120487 | JGI IMG/M metagenome (GOLD analysis project Ga0182013, IMG submission 120487) | Permafrost microbial communities from Stordalen Mire, Sweden - 612S2M metaG | ecosystem: Environmental > Terrestrial > Soil > Wetlands > Permafrost | place: Sweden: Stordalen | collected... | reverse complement strand
GGCTTCATCGTTGGCATGGCGTCGTTCATTGAAACAACGGTCATGCACGCAACCCTTCGCAACCTTCAAAAGCAGTCTGTCCATTCCAGCATCCCCTGTTTGAGGATATTCCAGTTCCAAGTTTTGACCGCACACTTGGCACTCGATTGTGAATGGGTTATTCACTCCCGTCTCTCCGTTCTTCAGCGATTAATTCAATTCCTGTTTTCATAATTTTAAAAGTCACTGTTGCATCTTTTCATTTCCGCTTGATCGGCAAGATGAAATTCAACCCATTCTTTTGTCTTGCCCGGAAAGTTCGGATCGTAGTCCGGTGGATTCTCGGCTTCCAGTTCCTGAATCCAGTTGCAAAACTTTTTAATCGTTCTGGTTTGTTTGGAATGCCAGTCTTTTGTATTTCGGAACACTCTTTCGGCAAGCTGTCCAATTTCTTTTGGAGTCATTCCCCCTTTTATTAAAAATGAAATCTCTTTCGCATCGGCCTTCCGATGGCAATCTTTTATGTCTCTCCTGTATTCGTTCCCGGTTATCGTAGTGAATGCGTGTCTCCATAGTGCGCCAGCCTCTTGCACTGGATCAACGATTGGAATGGGGACTATAGGGGTTATAGTTTCTTTGATAGTTTCTTTAGATATAGTTTCTTTACTTGTGTGAAGATTCTTAATAGGCACCTGTGAAGATTCTTCACAGGTAGGTGTTAATATTTTTAATAGGCAATCTTTGCCTGTTAAATTATTTAACGGGGTATCAGATTGTTGTTTTTGTGCTGCCTTTACGTTAACCTTGTATGCGCTCGCACCATTGAATTTATCAGATTTTTCTTTCAGTAAAAAGCCTCTATCCACAAGGGAGGCGCAAGCTTTTATGATACATACGTTGCTCAACCCAACACCGTTTTCTAAATAACTGATGCTCATTACCACAGATTCTTTTTCGTGAAATCCAAACGTTTTCCGGCATGCGTACATTAACACTTTAAACTCAGAGTTTGAAAACTTGTGGATATTATCCAACAGAATATTGGGTATTGTAGTGAAGTTGGGACAGTCTATTTCATCAGCCATAAGAAAAATAAACCGCCGCAAGTTGCGCTGAAAAATAAAGGTATCGGTAACCTTCCGGGCCTTTCGACCCCGCAACGAGCGACGGAAAACACATTGTCGTAAACCTGATAATCGGCCTTTTTCAGGGACCGCCCGCTCTGAGAGCAGGGTGACAATGGAGCTATTTTTATCATGGTTTCCCGTTACGTCAACAGATTTAAGCGGCGATCTTCCGTCCACGTCCGCACGGGCTGCGCGGCTTGCCTTCGCCGGTCAATCCCATTGCGATATTCTTCCGGCGTCGAATCTGTTTCATCACCCGGCGATGTTCCTTCGTGGACTGATAATATTTCGGCAGGTAGTTCGAGTTCGGATTTCGTTGTTTTGTTGCGATTTTAGCCACTCCACTTTTCAGAGCCGCTGAGACAACCATGTACGGGTCGAACCGTAGATAATCGATGTAGGACATGGTTTTATGCGACGTAATTGTTGAGATGTTGCCACAATGCCAGCGCATGTTTGAACGCCGCATAATCGCGTTTGACCGACTCGGCATTGTTCATGCAGACGGCTACCATTCCTGGCTCCGTTGTGCTGATATAGACGTTTGCCGTCTCGATATGTTCCCCCATGACGTTCGGCAGCGCGTTGCCGTAAGCCGCGAGTTGTAGTCTGTGCTCGTCGTAGCTGGCCTTTGGAAGCTTCTTCGTGCTCTTGAAGTCCAAAACGATCAAGGTTTTTGTGGCGTCGTTGAACAGAATGGCGTCTGTACGACCGGCGTAACCATCCCCTGTGATGATGAGTTCCGAATTGATAAACGCTCCCATTGGCCGGATTTTGGCCATTACGGTCAGAACGTAGGGCGCCAGAGTGTCATCGAACTCCATTCCTTTTAATGCCAGTTCCATTGCGGCATGGATCTTCGTCCCGAGCTCGGCTGCGGCGTCCCGTTCTTTGTCCTGCTCTTTGTCCACCAAAAGAACACGTTCAATGAACACGTCGAGAACTTCGCCGTCGAGACGCGGAGTTGTGAGTACCGCTAAAACGGCCTGCTCAATCAGCCATCGCGTGAGCGCAGGTTTGTCGAGAATTCGGAGAATTGTGGTCACCGATGGCAACGCGTTAACCTTGCGTGCATCGGCGAGTGTTGCCTTGCGCATCCCCTTCGTAGGGTCTTTGTACGGAACCTCGTAGAATGGTGTCCCGTCTTTCAGGTAGAAATGGCTGGCTTCGGACTGCTTTACGTTTGCTACTGTGGTCATAGTTTTATAGTTTGATTGTTGTGCGGTGGTTTTTACACCACCGCACGCATTAATCAGAACGGAACGTCATCATCCCTTATCTCAGGTTCTGGTTCAGGATTGCTTCTTGGAGGTTCTTCCTCATCTCCTGGTTGTGTCTCAATCGGTGCGCTTGGCTTGGATATCTTATCACCGGATGGTCGTGAGAAATATCCTTTCAGATACGCCTGAAGCGTTTGGTCAAGCGCCTTCGCATCGGCGTCGGTCTTTTCGTTGATTGGTACAAGGTTGAATATAGGCGTCCGAAAAATGATCTTCCCCTTTTTCCCTTCAACGAATCCTGTGATTTTTATCGCCTGTTTGTACAACTCGGATCGATTAGGCTTCTTGAATTCCACCCAAGAGTTTAATGCCGCACCTTTGATTTGCAGACTTCCAATCTGCAACGCTCCAGCGGCATCCTTGTAGCCGATATAGAGGTTTGTCGTGAAGTGCCCCCCCATGTTGCCTATTCGGTCTCGAATCTGGCTGTAGAGTCCTTCCGCCAAGATTCCACCTTTGAATGATTTTACCACAAGGACATCCGCACGGGTGTCCCGCACCTCGTTGCTGTAGATACCGCTTTCGCTCGGATCGTGCCACCCCTTAACCGTGGCAGTTTCATCCAGCAAAATGAACACGAATGGAAGCTTGCTGATAATGTTCTGACCCATCTTGTTCGGGTCTTTGGCGTTTTTGACAGTTTTGTCAAAATACCGTATTTCTCCGTTACTTCCATCCCATTCATACCAACGGTTTGAAGGATTTGGAGTGTTGTCTGTCGGATTTGATCTGCTCATTTCTACCTTTCTACCGGGATATTTCACCGGTTTTTGTTGTGGTTTACTGACTGGATTGTTCCACGTGGAACAATATCAAATTGGCGAGCGCGGCAGTCTGTTGCGGCTCATGGGTAACGGTGGCTGGTACGCGCAAGGCTTGTTCAAGTGTGGATTCTGTCACTGGAATTAAAAGCAAATCGTTCATGACATTATTCTCCGAAGATTTCTTTCCGAAACCGTTTGGCGGCGTCCGGGTCGGTCAATACGTTCCTCAAGATTTCGATTATGGTGGCCTCCCGCATGTCTGTTCCATAAACTAACCCGATCTCAGAACTGTATCGCGCCATGCGAGCGTCAAGGAACTTTGTCAATGTCTCGTATTCCGCGTTTGCGTCAATCGGTTTGTCGGACTTAATCTCCCGGCATTGTACTCCCCACTTGGAATTATCGAGGTTATTTGGTGTGCTCATAAATGTGTTTAATTTCTGTCTACGGTTGAAGATTATCAGCGACTACGAATGTTTGCAAGATATTTCTTGCAGACACAAAAACGCCACCGGAGCTAATGGTCTCCGATGGCGTAGATTTTGGTCAACTAGCCCGGAGCAACTTCGCTGACAATGTTCCCTGCCACCGAAAGAATCTCGCTCGCCAAGGATTGCTTTACAGCGCTGGCAATCGCCGTGCGGCCAACCGGATTGAGCACGTCCCCCTTCTTCAACAAGACCGACCATGCAACCTTGCCAGGATCGACCTCGTAGCTTGGAGCATTCAACAACGTGATCCCGGCCCCGTCATAAACCACGTCGAGCGCGTACTGGCTGCAAATCAGCGGTGACTTGTCCGAAAGATCATCTTTCGCTTCCCCGAAGATAACCCGCAAGATCGGGTCAAACCGGAAAAGGTTGTCCACCGAATACGGCTCCATCGCAGTCTCACGCTTGATGCATTCCGCAATGATCGAAGCTGATTGTTCTGCCGTTAAACCGATGATGTCAAAAACGTCAATCCCTTCCAATTCAGCATCCACCAATAGCCGACGCCGGACGTGCGGCATGTAGGCTTCGCTGATTTCGTTGGTGAGGCGATTGGTGATGATGCACGCGTGAGTGTAGCTGGTGCGCGTCGTCTCACGTATGAGAAAGGACAGCGGGTCTCCGGCGTGATCGCGGAACAATCCAATTTGAATGAGTGGCATAACAAGATTTCTTTCGATTACGGCGTTAAATGTTGACGGTAATAAAACATGAGTTGGGCGTAGGCATTGATGCCATCCGACGTGATTAGGAAATAATTCGTCCCATACGGCGTGATGTACTCCGGCACCTTCATCGGCGGCAGAAGCTTGTTCCCGTAGAGCGTCACCAAGGTTGCGTACTTGGCATTGAACATCGGCGTGACCACGTACCGATTACCGGGCATGGCGGCGATGATACCCGAGTTTGGTTCGCCGCTGTCGAGGCTGGGCGCGTGTGGCGTGACGATCTTGGGCGCAATGGTGCATCCGTAGAACAGGAACGCCAGAGCCAGCCACAGGAGCAGGGACGGCGGTCTAAGCGCAGAGTATTCGGATTTCATCGAGATTAACGGGTTGACCGGCCTTTTGTTGTTCGTCCATTTTCTCCAGCACGGCGGCGATGGCATCCTTCATGTCCTGGATCTGTTTCGCCTGCGCTGCGGCCACCTCGGCGGCTGTGTTTCGTTCCGTCTGGATTTGCTGCGTCAACGCCAGCGCATCGCTAAGGCTGTTAGCGACGGCTGTGACGGGATCGGAAGCGGCCATAGCGTTAAGGCACCGGAGTTGCAACCGGAGCAGGGACGGCCTTGAGCGCGGCATTCACGATGTTCAAGTCAGCGGTCAATATCGCCTGTGTGATTTGCACCCCGGCGACAGAGCCGTACTTGGCGAGCAAACTTTGCTCCAATGAACTGGCCCCCTGAATCAGCGGCAGAATGCTTGCCTGTAACGCCGTGTCCCCGCCGACAAGCCTATTGATTTCAGAAACAACGTTCGTGTTCGCTCCGTTAATCGCCCCGGTGAGCGCAACCTGAATATCAAGAACGATTGGCCGCGCCGATGGATCTTTCTCCAATGCGTAGATGAGCGCCGGTGTGCCGACGAGTTGCAATACGCTGGCGTCCAGTGTCAGGTTTGCCTCGTTGACGGTCGTGACTTCGTTTGTAGTCGGCCCGGTGATAACGCCGGTAGCCGAATTCGTCGACGGCCCGGTGATGACCGGAGTTTTGTTCGTGAGACACCCGGAGAACGCAATGACGGATAGCGTTCCGGCGATTAAGACTGAGGCGAAGGTTTGCATTTTCATACTTTATCTTTTGTTACGGTGGTCGTTTCTTTCGTGATAAATGTGGTGTCGCTAAAAAGCGGCTGGCCACTCTCAACTTTTTTTGCTGCTTTGCTGATAAACGCCAAAAGGCATCCCGTCCAATTTGCCAAGACCGCAATGCAAATCATAAACTTGCTCTGCCGGTCAAGGTTCGCCCAATCGCTACCCACTAAAGCCGCCGTGATCGACGTACAAAGGGCATTGATTGAGAACAGGAGAAAGTACAGAATCGCGAATCTCCATGTGTTTACGGTGTCCATAAAGGCATTCATCGTTCTCTCTTATCCTCTTTTTTGTTCACGTTTGCAAATGATTTCTCAATCTTCCTCTGGCCGTTTCATTTCCAATCCGGCGCGGCGATCCGGCAAGCGTGGCACCTTCACCGTGTTGTTTTCATTGTTGAGCAGTTCGCGCCATTCGTTGAATTGTTCCGTGGTGATTGTGCGCGACAATTCGGATTCAATCAGCTCGAAATTCGCCTGCTCTTTTGCCGCCTGAAGCGACGAATTCGCCTGCTCTTTTGCTGCCTGAAGCGACGACTGATTCGCGCTCGCGTACCACGTTGCCACTACCAGCACTGATACACCGACCAGAGAAATAACGATAGGGAGAGACAATTTCGTCTTATCCGTGATCATCGTCTTTTCTCCGCTGCCATCGTGGTTATGGTTATGATATGTCATAAAATTAATTAGTCAGGACATTCGCGGCGCTGAACCATTCGGCGGGATATTGGATCGGGAAAGTGGCTGTCTCGTTGGTTCCGGTCCAGCGAATGTACCATTGATCCAGCGGGCGCGATAAGTTGTCGGTACTCAGGATTTCCGTGTATTCGCCGGGAAGGGTCAGATTTCCCTGCCACACCAAAGTGATTGTCGACGGAGCAGCAACAGCTTTCACCGCGACTGACCTCACTGCAACCTTCATCGCGACCGTCGCGGGCGGCACAGGCGGCATGAGCGCGGACGCAACTGGCGCCGGTTGCTGCAACGGGGCGGCAGCACAGCCGGAGAGCAGCCCGGCAATAACCAGCACAAGCAGGATCAGCATACATATGATTATCCACGCGACGACGCCCATGCCTGAGCGGTCAGGCGGGCAGTCCGGGCTGCCCCAATACTCAGAGGGTAGTTCTTTTTTCATGGATTAAAAGTTGGGATAGGCAGCCAGATTGATTATTCTCAAGGTGTTTGTCCCTCCTAGCGCATTCGTAATCACATTCCAATTAATACCGTCGCTGACGCAGCAGAACGCTGCCGTCGTTAAAGTCATTGCCCCCAGCAGCACGGGATTATTATGGATGATGAAAAATGTCGGGCTGCCCGAATCTCCTCCACTGGGAGCAATTCCTCCTTTTGGGTAATTGGTTGAATAATTAAATTCCATTGACACTAGATATTCCCCCGTACCTCCCGGCTGCCAAAAGTTAATTACTCCTGCTTCGAGTTGGTTTGCATTTTTATGCGCCCAAACGCATGGAAGCCCAAGTGGCGTATGACCCGACAGATTATTGGTGAATCCGGGAGGAAAAACCAATGGGAATACAAATGTAGCAGGCATGTTTGACGACATCATGCCCAGCACCATATCATTTGAGGAATACACTAAACCGGTAATTCCCGCAACGTAGGGAATACCGTTGGTATCCATGAAACTAATCAACAGGTTAGTAGTAGGACCGTAATGAACATTGAGCAGAATGCAATTGGGAGCGAGCAAAACATGCTGATAGCCTTCATTACCAACGCCAACGCAGGAAAGATTCACTGGCCACGTCCAAACCAGTTGGTTCGTTCCAAGATTTGGAACACTTGGAATATACGACTGTGTTCCACTGTCAGCCGCCAAACCGTTCAAATTCGTCGTGATGTCATTTTGCAAGCTGGGCGCGAAATAGATTGTTCCCACGGTCAAATTTGACGTGGTAACAGACTGGGCCTGACAGCCGATGGTCAAGAATAAAAATGAGAGAATAAAAAGCAATCTCATAGTGGTATCCATGTTGCAGTCGGTGAACCAACCGTATAGGTCTCAGCAAAATAGTCTCCCGGCTTGAGGTAAAGGGTACAATCACCACTGACTATTGTGAATATGGTTGTTCCATTTTCGGCAATGGCCGTTCCTGTGACGCCAGAATTATTAATGTACAGCACGATGTTTTTACCAAAGCTATTCGTCCATTTTACGGTAGTGAGTGGAAATGAAATGGTGGCGGCTGCCAGCGCATTGCTCGAAAGCGACGCGATTCCTCCAGTTATGGAAACCATATTCGTTCCACCACTGATTAAAACTCCGTTGGTCGCCGCGATGCTTACGGAATTTGTCACAATGACATTCAAGTGTGTTCCTGCTGGGGCAATGCCGATGGAATTACCCGCCATGGTGACAACAAAATTTCCGCCAATCGCCGTGGAATTATCTCCATGAGCAGTTGTTCCGTCTCCAAATGCACAAGCATTTATTCCTTGCGCAGTGGTAGCAAACGGTGACGAACCAATGGCAATACTTCCATTGGTCACTGCGTTGGCATTTTCGCCCAATGCGTACGAATAGCCGCCAGAGGCAAGACTATTATATCCAAATGCAAACGCATTACCCCCATTGTAGCCAAACGCAATCGCACCATTTCCAATAGCTACATCATATCCATAGCTGTCTGAGGTTAGCGAATTGTTGTCTAATCCAGCCAAACCGTCGAACGCAAAACTATTATTTGTGGCGATTGAAACAGCGCCAACGGCAAACGAATTGTTTCCAGAGCCCACACCACTTGCTACATAATTCGCAACCGAGTTTTCTACAATGCTACCATCGGCAAATAATTCAAAGGTGTTGGACGTCGCCGTGTTTGATATTACAAGTTCCTGTATTCCAGTTACATTGGTGGCATAAAACAATACTGTCTTGCCAATCGCTGAAACATTTGTAGACAGGAAGCTACTCACAATAGTTCCGCCCGGGCCGACTATAAGCAATTGTCCGGGGCTTAAGCCAGTTGCCACTACGTTGGAAATGCTGATTGGCTGGGTCAATGTCAGTGCTGTGGCAGTCAAATTGGAAGTCACCAGCCCAGAGCCGCCAAACGAAGCTCCCCCGGAGAAAATTGTAAACGCGGCATTGCTGCTCACGTTTCCGCTGCCACCGCCGGACGAGAGTCCGTTTGTCGCCGTGTTGATCGCCGCCGTCACATACGCGACCGTCGCCAGACCATTGGTAAACGCAGTAAAGCCCGCGCCAGTGACCGCACCGCCGACAATCAAACTGGAAAACATACCTTGCCCACTGTAACCGCTTATCCATGCTGTAGAATTGAGATTTGTAAATCCATTCGCTGTTACACCTCCTACTGAAATCACACCAGCTGGTGTACCGAAGCCATTCGTGTTAATCTGGTTTATTACTTCGTTAGCCATGTTCGACCCTGCGCTAACTATATTCCATCCTCCATTCATGGGAGTAATGCTGCCGTTACCTCCAGATATAGTATTGCTGAATAGTATAAATGTAGAATTTACGATTAAATTGCTTGTGACAGTCAGGTTACCAGCAACAATCAAAGATGGCGCATTGGAATTCATATTACCGCTAGCCATAGAATTGGTCGCCTGTTTAACATAATTTGTAATTTGCGCCGCGATCGTGAGTGTGAATTGAGAGAGTACATTAGAGTTAAACTGATTATAATTAGTCCCCTGTCCCGCAAGCAACAATGCAAATTGCGATTGGAGATTGGAAATGACGCCAGCGTAATTAGTAGCCGCAAGACCGATTACTAAAGATTGATTCGTTCCAGCTGCTCCAATTAATAGAGAAAAGTTTGTAGATGCAGTTCCATTTGCATTTACATGCGCTATGGTGTCGAGACCGTTGGTTGCCGCGGTCAGCGACACCTGTGACGCCAGTCCATTGGTGACACTGTTAGCATAAGCGACCGTCGCCAGCCCGTTCGTCACATTCGCCACGACGAAACCATTGGTGCTGGCTTGCACGTAAAGAGCCAGACTGTTCGTGGCTATGTTGACGTAATTAGTTGTGGCCAGCCCGTTGGTGGACGCGCCCCCCGTGCTCAAGCTGTTCGCGTAAGCGATCGTCGCCAAACCGTTCGTCACTGCGGCCGTCACCAAACCATTCGTGGACGCATTGACATAGGCAATCGTGGCCAGTCCGTTGGTCGAGCCGCCGCCGGACGAGAGTCCGTTTGTCGCCGTGTTGATCGCCGCCGTCACATACGCGACCGTCGCAAGACCATTCGTAATGGCTGCACTTTGATTCGTGGCTGCTCCAAGAATGGCGTTACCATCTATATTAAAAACACCGTTTCCGAGATTTGACACATTTATGCCTCCTGTGCCAGTGACAATTTGAACGCCCGTTCCGGTCGAGAGATACGCGAATTGAGCACCCGGATAAGATGTGCCTCCGATATACGTCCCTTTATACGTGGTGGCGTTGACCGTGCCCGTCAATCCAGCAGGAAATAAATTGGTTGATCCCATCGTTGAATAGCCGTCGTTCCACTGAATTGCATATGAATATCCGCTTTGAATATTTGAGATGGTCAAGAATCCGTTCGTCAACGTCGGGTAGCTTGACTTGCGGAAAAATAATGGTGTCGATGGTTGATATGGAACACCGACGATCTGAGGACACAGAGGGGTGACTGTCACGTACATTACCGGCACAGCCGAGCCAACTTGATTCGTGAATCCCAATGTCGCATTAAGCTGATTGGTCTGCCCCAATGCGGAAAGGCATGAGGCAATTAAAAATGCAAGTATGGCGTGACTTCTCATCGAATAAACTTCGAAGTCAAAAATGTCATGCCGTAACGGTAAAGAGAAATGTTTGGGACGTTAACCCGCCAGCGGTAAAACTGATCGTTGCCGAACCTGTGTTCCCAATTACCAAAGACACACTCCGGTGATCGGATGAGATTACGAAATCAGCGGATGTCAACGCCCCGGTAAAACTCCCAATTGACCACGTTGCAACGACCGGGTTTAAAATATCCCCGAAGTCATTCAGCCCTAACGCGCAAATATTCACCGGAACTTGACCGGAGATTGAATACGAATCCGATGTGCTGATAGCCTGAAAAGAATAACCAAGGATAAACCATGCAACTTTAACGGCGCTGATTACCCCAGTGCTGCAACAGAACATTCCATAACCTGAACCCAGATTGTACGGCGGAGCAAATCCTGTATCCACTGGTCCAGACGGTAACGCTGGCGATGGATCGGTATTGTCAACCGTCACCGTACCGACTCCTCCGCCAGCCGGATCATAGGATACCGTTGCGGTGAAGTTGTTCATGTTTTCTTTATTCCTGACACGACTTTTTATGCAAGCGATGTGAGTTGGAACACGTCCACCAAGATCGTTTCCATAATTGAAATCCATCGTCATGTTTAAGGAAAAATATTCGGCTGTAAGAACATCAACGCACGGTATTCCATAACCGCTTAGCGGATTTTTAAAACAACAGAAAGTTGGATTTTCAAGTCCATCAGGCCCAACGAAACCATCCCCATTCCATGGGTTTTTATTCCACACAACTGAAGGATTTAAAAACGGTATTCCAGTAACGTCGTTCTTGAGAGGAGCGAACGCGTATTGATTTGCCCTTGAATATGACACTCCAAGTCCCGACGTATAGTTTCCCGCGATCCTTCCTGAGACATACATATTCCCGGATGAATCAAATACGATACCAGTCGGAGCACCGGCTAATGAATTCATTAACGTGGCTACCGTTGTTCCGTCCCATGTCTTTATGAAATTATTATTTGGGAACGTATAGTACAAAATCCCTGACTGGATGAAGAATCCGCAAGCAGAGCAGGTTGTATCAAATGCAACCAGTCCAGCGCCTGAAGTCCAAGTTCCGGTGAATGGATTAGTCGATCCGTCAATCCAAGAGAGATACAGTTTAGTTGAGCTTACGAACTTAATCGTTCCGAAAGTCAGTCCTGATTGAGTGTAAACCGTGCTGACTGTATTCGTAGCCTTCGTCCAAAGGAAAACGTTCGCCTGATCCGTGAAATAAAGATTGCCGCTTGAATCCACATCGACCGCGTCAGGCTGAAGGCAGTTTGGGTAGGACACCAAATGGTTTATTGCCCCGGTTGCTTTCACCCATTGGTAAACACCAACTTCTAATAACGGATTCGAGCCCGCCCCGTTAAAGCAGGTATAGTACAAATTACCGGATGAATCTATCGCCATGCAGAATCCTGGATCATCAACAGGTTGGCCTGGATCTGCAACAGGTTGGCCTGGAAATAACGTATCGACTAACGTTGTGATCGCTCTGGTAGAGGCGTCAATCCGCAATATTTTATAGTTGGTAGGCCCGTCATAAAGCAATCCGAAAATATTATCTGAACTGTCAATGCAAAGTGCGGTCAGTATAGCCGAAAGATTATCATATTGCGTTGGAAGAAAACCGATAGGCGTAATTCGTGACCACACATTTGTCCCCGGATTATATTCAAGAACGAAATCTTTGTTCGCGCCACCTTCGATCATATAGATGTAGGTTATCTCGCGCATCCAACGGAAATACCAAAGATCATTTGTTACGAACGGAATAGTTAATCCTTTCGTCGGATATGCTTTCGATGGTGCAAGCGAAGAATCATTAAAAGTTATCTGGCTTAGGAATCCAGCGCAGACGGATGCCAGTGTTCCATACGTGACCGGGTTTGAAAGCAGGATTGTTATAGTGCATCCCAAAGAAGTTAAATCTCCCGCTGACGTTATAGTGCATGATGTTGTCGTTCCTGTGCATATCACCGCTCCTCCTTGCTTATAATTTGCTGATGTATTCCCATCAGGGCTGATATTAAACCACATCAGATTAAATTTAGGGTCAATATTAGTTGCCGTCTGCGTTGCCTGCCAGCTAAACGTGTCAACCTGAGTCATGTCCTGATTGGTATAATCCCAATTGGTTGTACGCGTTGACGCTTTACCATCGGCCCAAGTTATGGTCTGATAGCACGTTTTATAAAAAGTTCCTGCCATTGCAATCGCTGGAAAACTACTAATATCTAAACCGAAATTAGTTCCATCGAACGATGGCATGTGAGCGCCTGTGCAAGGCACGTAAAGATTTACATTAACTCCAACAGCGTCTAAATACGCTTGAATCTCTAACGGCCCCGGACACACAAGTTGCAAGACTGCCGCTGCCGTTTGCATATCGGGAGCACTTGAATTGCCAACTTGCCGCGCTTGACCAGTCGTTGATTTGATGAAGGCTAAACCGTCCTTTGATTTTGAGAAATCAATCATATTTGGCCCCATTCGCGTCCGGTCATTTCCTGCCAGACGCAAGCATTAGAATCCAACGTCACCGATTTTATTGAAATGGCCATTATGACATCGTTGAATAAAAACGGAGGAGTAATAACATCGGATTCGGATGATCCATCTGACCCTGATACTGTGCGCGTTACATAATGAATCGGTGTCAGCGTGTTGGTGTCCAGAATGGAAAGATAGCTAAAAGTGTACGTGATTAAGTTTTGCTCAACCGATGTTACAAGATTCTGTATTGACGCTTTCTTGGCTACATAAATAGGAGATGTTCCGGCAGTCGTTCCGTCCCATGAAAAGCAACTCAACGACGCTCCTAAATCATCCTGAACCGTGAACATCTTCGTTGTCACCGCTGGAATAGGCTTCGGAACGTTCACGTCAATGACATATTCTCCATGGTCATTTACGGATATGTTTACACCGCGTCCGCCGCGTACCAAACCATCACCTTGGAATACCCGTTCGTGCAACTTTCGATGATGTTGCACATGGGATGTCGTTCCTGCTGGTTTATTCGGGACAAGGCTCATACTGAAGTAGCCACCGGATAAATATCAGTTGACCATTGATCCAAAACGTAATCGTTCTGAACCTCGATTCGATCTCGTCCAACATTCGCTTGTGATCCGGCTGATTTAAGAAATCCTATTTGAAACCCCGGCTTCGCAGCGGCTTCGGAAACGAAATTCGCATAAGCCACTGAAAAAGCAATCTGTAAACGTTGCGGCAATTGGTAATTCCAGTTTGAACTGATCGTTTCATCATGGAAAAAACAATAGGGATAGATGCAATTCACATTATCGTCAACGAGTGACCCGCTCCAATAGGCCGGTATGTTCGTTGTGTGACGCAAAGAGAATTGAGACGATTGATAATGCGTTTGATCGTTCGCCATAAAACGATAAAACCGCATGAAAATGTTTTGAGCACCTAAAGCCACTCCGGCGGGTAACGTCCAGCTTAGTGCATTATTGTAATCCGTTATCTGCGTCACGAATATGCTTTCCGAAGACGATGTAGACGCAGAAGTTAGAGCTGTTGTAGCGCACGTCCGAAGAATGGCAATTATATCAGATAGATTTGCCTCAGATATACCGCCGCCACCATTGAACGAATTCATAATCCAATAAATAAAATTCGGATGCGTCATCAAATCTTTTGAAAACCTCGGCTCCGGCATTTCCCATTTATCAATCGTCAATTCAATCGCTGCTGTCGAAATCGTGTTCCCGTAATGCGTGCCGTTCGATGATCCACCCCATTCAATCGTCATCTCAGCGGTATCGTTTACAAACTTCATGCTCGCCCGAGCTGCCTTGTAAACGTTTGCGTTCCACAAGCTGGCCATTTGTGCCTGGCTTGAACCTTTGTAAATCTGTTGGTACTTGCCACCGCGCTGGAAATCGTAATCAAACGATTGGCTCTGAAGCTGTGGCGCGGATGTTCCTCTAAATACGTTGGACATATCAGTTAATACTCCTCGTGTCCGTGGTTGGCTCCAAGTTTATCCATTCCGCCGATGATCTTGTAAAGCGCATCCAATTGTTTGCGCGAAACATCCAACAGAGTTTGACCTTCACGAAATGCGTAAGCACCGATCTTTTGATTGGCAGTTAATTCTGGTTTTTCCAGTTTTATTTCTGACATCCGCTTATAATTCTCTGCTTGAGCCAAAAGAACTTCTCGACCGTGATCGATGTCGTCCTGTTTCATCTTGGCATTTATCTCTTTTGTCAGGTGAGCAGCTTTTCCTAAATCTTCGGCTGCTTTGGCAGTTTTTTCAGCGGCGTCTTTTCTCTTCACTTCGTTCGCTGCCGCAAGATTTACAATCGCACGGTAAGCCGTTTCAGCATCTTTAGCACCTTTCAATTTCGCATTTTCGGCATCGATAATATCTTTGGTAGATACACCAGAATCTGTCCCTAAGTTTGCAGCTATAAAACGTTTACTGGCGGTTAACCCACCGGCTTGACGATCATCTTCAATCTCTTTAGCCGCTTTGTTAGCGGTGTCCAATTTTACTTTTGCGAGCCTGATATTTTCATCGTCCAGTTCCTTGCTATCAGTGGAGGAAACTACCGCATCGGCTTGTGATTTCTTTAGCGCTGCCTCTTTTTGGAGAGCTATCTTTTCATCGATTTTATCAAGCGTAGTTTGCTTCCGTTCGGCATCGTTTAGCGCGATTTCTTGAGCATCATATTTTTTATTAATCGCGTTCTTTTCCAGCGGACTACTGGCCATTCCAAGTTCGGTCTCACGATGAATTGAAAGAGCCTTGCGTTGAAACTCGAAAGTGCTTTTGGTTGCTTCAGCTATCCGTTGGGCAGATTCGGCGGCTGAATCATAAGCATCCTTGGCTTTATCAACCGCTCGTGCAATTTCTTTCCATCCTTCGGCTACTTGATTCGCCTTTTGAAGATGTTCGGCGATATATTTCGGCTCAAAATCCGGCATCTTGACGGAAGATAACCGTACAATCAGAGCCTCAGAATATTTATAAGCGGCGTATGCCCCAATAGCCAGCCCGACTAAAGCAGCCGCCACAACTCCAAGCGCACCTACCGTCAACGTAGCTTCCTCTTTGGATGCCGCCGCCGCCTCCAATGATGCTTCAGCTTTCTTCTGTAAGGCTACGGCATTCGCACGCGCTGCCGTTGCGGCGATGTCATCCGCTGCTGCCTGCTCTAATGTAGCTTCCGTACAAGCTTGGCCTGCCATGAATGCGGCAGACGATGCTGCGGCCTTTCTGGTGAGAGCTAAGGAATGAAGTCCCGCTTGGATCGCCGCCGCCTCATCGGCCTCCGCTGCGAGCGTCAATTCCCCTTTGTGAACCTTAAACAGCAAATTCAACCATCCAAGCCTCTGGCCAAGCAAAGTAATTGAACCAATAATGCGAGCAATACCGCGTCCTTCCAAAATCTCACGAGCAACCACAATGCTTTCCATCATCGAACCTCTACCCCCGCCATGTTCTCCGTGCCCACCTGACATCGCCGATCCGATGCGTCCACCGGCTAACCCGGCAATGCGCTGCATTCTCGCAATCTCTCGTTCAAATTGAGTCGCGTCGGCGGTAATGACTGCGTTTAGGCTTGGCATGATGTTTCTTTCGCCGCTTCACGGGCTTTCTGTTCCTCGATCTCTGTTTCTTTCCTGATCGCTTCGTAATGTTCTTCCATTTCCTTCCGCACTGTCATTTCTTTTTCGTTCTCAATCGCGGCCCGTCCATTCGACTCCAAATGCGAAATGTAAAGTTGGTTCGATAGAGCAAAAGGCATGTCCCAAGGCGTCGCGGCACCAAAAACACGATGCAACCCTAATCCACCAATGAAGTTAATCAACCGGGCAAAATAAGAGCTTCCGTATGACCGTGAGTTTTCTCCAAATTCCTCTCCGTTGGCCATTTTGTAATGTTCATCGGTCGGTATCGGAGGGAAATCACTTCCGATCTTCCTATATTCAATGAATTTTGCCTTTTCGTCCTCGAAATTGAACCGTTCAACGACCTTCATCCATTTTCCCCAAGCTTTCAGAAAACGAATCTTTTTAATCAGTAACCGCAATTGATACCAATGAGGGTTTGACGCAATTGAAAGTGAGTTATCTTCGTATTCATGCCAGCCTTGGCTGCAAATATCAGCCGCTTGGATCAATGCCGTTCTCAATTCGTACTCAGGCACCTTGTCAGAATCAGAGAACACCAACGCATTGCACTTGGCTACGAGTGTAATTTCGTGACCGATGCTGTAAGGCAACATCGGTAACCCGAGAATAACACAACGCGCTGGCCGCGCTGCGGCTGCAAACTGCGCGTCGTGCATAAGAATGGTTAGCTTGGAGACGTGATCGAAAGAGTGGCCTGTGCGGCATCCGCGTATTTACGCAATTTCAGATTCCAATCGCCCACCTTGGTATTGGCAAGGTCAGCGTCATTACCTGAAACGACTTGATAAAGACCGTTGAAACCGGAAATGGTGAAACTACCCAAGGACACGGCAGAGTACGGCGTCATAAACGGCTGGCCGAGCAAGGAAAGTGATGCGCCACTGGTTGCCAATGATCCCGGTGTTCCTGTGGAAGAGATGGCTGACGCGGCTTGTGTGGCCGATGACGCGGAGCTTATATCCACGAATTTAAGACCGAAGTCCGAAAGCAAATGTTCATTCCTGCCAATCCAAGCAGTATGACCTCCATGAACGTCCGTGATGATTTCCTCATCCCAGTTCTGTGTCGCTTTGCCGGTCTGTTGAAGATTGTATGCGATGACGTTGAACACGCCCATAATTCCTTCAACAACTGCTTTGCCGCGAAATGTGATTGACATAAATAAAATTCAGAAAGTTGTCCGCACCATTCTATTGATTTTAACCAGTCAACATTGATTTCGGTTTGCGTGCCAACTTTGTAATAATATCGACTCGGCTCTGGTTGATTTTACTTAATAGGAGATTTTTTTTGATATACTCCCGTGAATATCCAACCGATCCTCGAAGTAGATTCTCATCTCCATTGTGCATTTCGATTAACCCTTGAAGGTTTTCGTAAAATTCACCGTCCGAATATCGGAACACACCATCCCGATTAAATTCATCTGACCATTTCGGAGCTAAAGTGGCCGCACCGATAGCCGAGGCTTCCAGCCACGCCAGATTACTCTTGCACCGGTTGAACGTGTTATCTGTCAAAGGCACGATATGAATGGACGGAGCGATCCCGGCCATGATGTCCATGTACTCAGAATAATCGTCCTTCCATCCGGCATCAAAAACCGTATTTTCTTTCGGCATCAACCGTTTCGTTTCCCAGCACGGTTCTCCAAGAAATCGAAACGTCCAATCCTTATTCTCTTTTGCGACTTCCGCTAAAGGCGTAAGCACCATCATCAAATCTTCATCATGCGAAACTCCACCGCGCCATGTCACAGTTTTTGTAACCGGCTTATCGGAGAACTTGGACATGTAATCGTTGAACGCATTGGGTATAACTATTATTTCCGCACTGGTATATTTCTTTACATAACCCGCGAAGAACTCTCCCGTAACGGTCACAACATCGCTCATCTCCAAGCATTCTTTGAAGACCTTTTGATATTGTTTCGCAAAGATTGTTTTCGGATTACTGTCTGTCAAACAATTGATCGCATCATCATAATCCACCCAGAGAGGAAGTTTTAACGATTTCGCAACTTTCGCCAACCCTAGATGATCTTCCATGCAAGGTCTCTGAAGAAATACCGCATCGCAATGTATCAAGTCTGCCCAGCTCCAACGATCTTTTTGAATGATTTCGATTTGAGGATTTAACCTACCCACCATTGCCAGCGGCATTGCCCCGCGAAATAATGACGATACGTCCGTTGGTATCGGTAACAGAGCCGCCAACCGAATCTTTACTGGTTCCATGCAGGTTGTATCCCAATGTTAAGATTCGATTTCGTGATTAACTGAAAGCTGAACGTGGCGTTTATCGGGCTGTTGAATTGTGGCACAAACGATTCGGTTACACTGTTCGTGTTGCTCGGCACCCAGTTCGTAACGTTCGCCCATGTCAAGCCACCGTCAAACGTTACCCGTAAATATGCCGTCGTTGGGAAGTTAGTATTTATCACCGCGTGATTAATAAACACTGTTTGCGTTGGCGGCTGAAACGTAGCATTCGCCGAATATCCACCGCTGAAGTTTGTCCCCGCTGCGTAAGTAGCTTGCGGGATCGCATTCGTCAATAATATCCCCTGTGCCGAGCTTCGAACCGCGATTGTGAGTAACAACGCGATTACCAATCGTAAAATTATTTTCATAAGAGTTTTTTTGAACATTCAATATCGAATCCACCTATCGACCGTCGATAACCATCCGTCTCATGACGCACAGCATTCGCGTGCAATACCACCCAATTGAAGTCGCCGGATGATACTTCAGCCTGAATCGCTTCCTTGATCGCCGTTTTCCAATGCGGTGGTATATTATCAAGCCCATCGATGGCTTTCATAACTCCTTCCGTCGATCCTTGCATCCCTGATCGGCCTCCCGGTAAACTCCAAAATCCGTCCGGTGATTTAACCTCCGGTCGTGAAATCAAAACGATTGGTTTTTCTTCAATGTCTTCTGGCATAAATCAGGTATATCCTTCAATTGTTTGCTCGCACGCGATGGCTTGGAACACTTGCACAATTTCAAAACTGCAATCTTCCGCTTTACCCGGACCATAATATCCCTCCAACCATTGCATGATAGTAAAATCTGCCATGTCCGCATTATTGGCCGCAAATTGAATTTGATCTGCTGTTGGATTCGGAGGCGTCACCGGCATCATTGCTGCCGCTGCGTTGATTGCTTTATACGTCGCCTTCAAAGTCTGGTTATCATCCGATTGCATCAATGGCATCCGTGCTGCCCCTACTGCCGCGTCAAATGTCACCCGATATGATTCCGAATTCGTGTCTGTCTGTTGTGCGAGTTCGATAAACTTCGTCGTCACGAACACCGTGTATTGGTTGTCACCGGTGAATGGCGCGTCAGGATCTCCCTTGCCTACCGTCACAATCGTAATCGGTAGCACGGATAAATCCCTCAATCGATTGTCGAACATGTGAAATACATGAGCGGGATCGCCAACCCCATTCTGGATCAAATAAAATCGGATGGCTCTGCTTAATTTGCTCGGGAGATTTGTTAAATCCATTCCAAAATACCTTTCAGTCAATTTCCTATTTTATTGCATTCCATTCCCGCGCCAAGTCCTCACCAACTTTCGGCAGGTAATGCCGTTGCATATCCGATGTCTGTTCGTTTAATGCCCGTTGCAATGCAGGCCCACCTTTTTCAAGCAACGCTTCATTCCGCGTCCTGCTCAAATTCGGATACGATTTGTCCATGCCAATCAAATTCTCAATCTTCATCCAATACAGATTCGGTGATCCGCCTTGCGTGAATGTCCCGAAGGTTTCCGTATTCAACACTTCCCCGGCATCATTAATTACTTCCGCCTCCACGTCGATTATGGCCGAACCTCCAAGCGATCTTCCGCCAAAGCCAGATGCTTTGATCTTCCGTGCCACAGCTACCCACCCAGCAATCAGGAAGTGCGTTGAACTATGCCGCGCGCTCCGCATCCGTTCCGCTGCCGCAACAACGAATCCCCAAAACGCTGGCCCCGCATCCCGCCGCCCATGAAACTCCGGCGGCACAATCGGCCACCGGTTATCCGTCATGATGCTGTACCGTGACCCAGGATGCATCCGCGCCAGAACAACCGCTTGCGCTACCGTCACGCTACCCCAACTCTTGCGCCGTTTATTCCCTTGCGCTGGTGTCGCGATCTTGTCCAAGTCTGCATCGATCTTCTCTTGCGTCACAAACGGCGTGTACCGCTGCGCCTTGATCGCCACTTGAAACGCGGACGACTTCACAATTAATTCCACGCTCCGGCTACTCGATTTCTTCGCAAGGTTGCACGCACGAATCAACGATGACGAATCCACCACACAATTTAATGCTAAATCCACACCAACGGCGCACAGTCATTTTGACTTTTGTTCGTTTTTGCCAACGCAAACTCGCCGTGATTCCTTCGGCGGAAGAACATTTTTAGGCTTTTTCAATGTTCTCGTTGGCATTTTTATTGCGCTACACAATATTGCGTTACCTACCATTTTTGTATAATTCTCGCTTTTTGAGCATCGCACACGTTTGTCATGCGGTT
>Ga0182013_10003252_pt1 | contig 20477 bp, 15 predicted proteins | sample 612S2MmetaG_FD_120487 | JGI IMG/M metagenome (GOLD analysis project Ga0182013, IMG submission 120487) | Permafrost microbial communities from Stordalen Mire, Sweden - 612S2M metaG | ecosystem: Environmental > Terrestrial > Soil > Wetlands > Permafrost | place: Sweden: Stordalen | collected... | reverse complement strand
CGACACGCCCATCGAAAAGCAGCAGATCATCGACGGAGCGGTATTGATCGATCAAGGAATCGACAGGCCACGCGTCGTTTCGCCGCACGACGTGTGGCGCTCCATCATGTTCATGCGCGTCAACACCGTGGACGACATCAAGATGCCGCCGCTTGCGCGTGAAACGATCGACCCGAACGGCGTAAAACTTCTGCGGGAATGGATAACGAGCCTGCCCGGACGCTCGGTCCTGGATCCGCCGGCCATGTCCCCGGCGGGCGGCACGTTCAGCGCGCCGGTCGCGGTTTCTCTGACCGAGCGCGAGCCCGGCGCGGACATACGCTATACCTTGGACGGAAGCGTCCCCGGGCCCTCCGACCCGCGCTACGAGAAGCCCATCAAACTCGACGGCCCCGCGGTGGTTCGCGCGAGAGCATACAAGGAAGGCTTCACGCGAAGCATCACCTCGCAAGAGGTATTCATCGTCGGAAAATGAGCCGGATTCCCGGCCGTGCTCAGTTCGCGCCGGATACCACGGCCACCGACCAGGGGCTCATCCCCGCCTTGACCCGCGCGATCTCCTTGTTGGCCTGGATATCGACGACCGACACGTCATTGGACGGACCGTTCGCGGTGTAGAGAAGCTTGCCATCCGGCGACAGCGCCATTCCCCACGGACGCATGCCGACCTTGATGGTATTGAGCAAGGCGTAAGTGCGGCTATCCAGCACCGACACCGTTCCGGCACGTCCATTGCTGGCATAGATCTTCCGGCCGTCCAACGACACTTTGACACTCATCGGCCGTGAACCGGCCGGCAGGGTGATCACCTTGACGACTTTGAGACCGACGGTATCGACGACGTTCAATTCGCCCGTCGATTCGGACGGGATGAATCCCAGATTCGACCCGGGCAGAAAAGCCATGCTGCGCGGACGGACATTGACTTTGAAATGGCCGACGACGGTGTAGCCCGTCGTCTCGACCGCATATATCTCGCCGCCCGCCTCGCAGGTGACATAAAAGCGCTTCCCGTCCGGAGCGGTCGCCACTCCTTCCGGCTCCTGGCCCACGGCGACGATATGTTCCACCTTTCCCGTCGCGATATTGATGACGCTCGCCGTCTTGACGTCCTCGTTCGAGACGTAGAGCTTGGTGCCGTCCTTGCTCAGGGAAAATTCTTCCGGATCCGAGCCCGCCGATATCCTGCCCGATAGTTTCTTCAGCGCCACATCGACGACGCCGATGGCATCGGCCGATTTGTCGGCCTTGACTTTGTCGTCGTCGTCGTCATCCTTGCCCTTCTGAAAGATCGGACTTCCCTTCGCATCGAGCTGCGGCGGCGCCGCGATGGGAGTGCCGCTCAAGGCGACGAACACCCGCTTGCCGTCGGGTGCGGCGTGGATTCCACGCGGACGCTGGCCGACCGGGATGGTCGCGATCACGTGATTGTCGCCGCCGTCGATGACGGTGACATCGTCCGATTTCTCGTTGGACACATAGATCTGAAAACTCGGGCCGGCGATCCCCGCCAGCGGAGACAGCGCAAGGAGCACCGATCCAAGCGCTTGAAATCCATACGACCGGACAATGCGTGTACTCGTCATCATCGTCATACCTCCCGTGCCGAAGCCAACCCGTCGCAGGAGTATAGGCGTGCCGCGGGGGGATTCAACCTGCGAATCCCCTCTTCTTCGCCGCACCGGCCGTGGCATCCTCGAGGCTGCGGCGTCCTTGCGCAACACGCGGATGCGTTCGGGACCCGCATTGTAGGAAGCGAACGCGAACAGCATCCTGTTCAACCGGCATCAGCTGCATGACGCCGACGGCGCCCAAGGCGCTGCGCCGCGTCTGATCGAGCTGCGATTCCTGATACCCCTGCGCCGCCATCAACAACCAATTGATCCGGTACTCGGCGCCGTATTTTTGAAGAGCGCCACCAAAGTGTCGAATTTCTTCAGCTCCTCTTCGGAGATCGCATTCTTCGCCCAGCGCGTCTGCTGGAGGTATTTTTGCAGAGTGACATTGCCGAACAGCGTGCCTTCGCGGTGAGTCAGCGTAAAAGCATCGAGTTCGGCTTTGAGCTTCGGGCTGTTCTTCCGAATCGCGAACGCGATGTCTCCTTCCGTCCGCACGGCCAGGTCGTCGTGCAGGGTCAGATTGGGATAGACGCGATGCCAGAAACGCGCCAGATAGTCGTCCGCCACGACGATGGGTACCAGGCCCGCGTTCACCATTTCCAGCATGTCTTCCGTCTCGAATCGCTCGGGAGCCTCGCGCAGATTGACCGGGGCCAGCTTGCGCTCGCGCAGCCGCTCGTTCAGGGCAACCAGGCTTTGGTAATAACTGGTGCTTCGACGCACGTAGACCTGGTAATGGTCAGATTGGCGGCAACCACGTCGCCTTGGCCTGCCACGAGCACGGGATCCAGGTGATCGCGCGAAACGGGAATGAACACCGCATGGATCCGCAGGTCCCCGCGCCCCAGCCGCTTATTCAGGGCATCTTCGAACGCGTGCATGAAGTCGTAGCTGATCCCGCGCTGGACGCCGCCGTAGTCGACGAAATAAAGGGTTCTGCTATACGGCACCAGCACGCGGATGGGGGCGCCAGAGGGGGCGCCAATGGGGGCGCCAGAGGGGGGCGCCGGTGCAGGGCCCGGCGAATGCCAGGGACGCGGCGAACGTCAGTAATGCGACGCGCGACAGATTCATTGACCGCATCTTAGCAATCGTAATCATTTGAAGTAACATTCGAAGAACCGGTATTCGAGGGGAGGCGTTCGATTGGCACTCAGCGCTTTTGACAAGGGCAAGCTCAAGATCGCCGCTCACGTGCGTGAAGAACTCGATCTCGCCGGCATCCACTTCCAATCCATACAATGCAAATCCGGCGGGATTCAAACTCATCCGGACACGGCGAGGCTCACCGTCACCGTGGACGGAAATCCGTCGTACATGGATTTCAAGACAGCGGAAGTCGAAGACTGCGAATCGATCGTGGTGGGCGAGGTGTGGCACAAAATTGCCGGCTTCATCGGGCGGCTGAAATAGACATCGGCGGCCGTCAGCCGGCGCACGCCCGCGGGGCGCCCGCCTGCGGAGCGCCCGCCTGCGGAGCGCCCGCCGCTAATCGTCGTCTTCGCCATCCGTCGATTTTTCTTCCTCGCGATCTCCGGCCTTGAAGTCTTCCGGATGCAGCCGGTAGCGGGCCAGCAGATTGTAGAAATCGGTGCGATTTCGTTTGGCCAGACGCGCGGCCTGGGTCACGTTGCCGGCGGATTGCTGCATATTTTTGACGAGGTAATCGCGCGAAAATTCGTCGCGCGCCTCGTTGTACGTCGGAATCTTCACTTGGGCGCTGCCGCCGATGAATTTCTGCACGAACTCCTTGGTCATCACCTTGCCGTGCGACAGGGCCACATTCTGCTTCACCAGTTCGAACAGCTGGCGCACGTTCCCGGGCCAGTCGGTGGTGGCGAGCAATTCGATCGCCCGGGAGGAATAAATCTTCTTCTCCCCGCCGGGTTCCGTGGCCTGTTCCAGGAAATGCGAGACCAGCAATGGAATGTCCTCGCGCCGACGGCCCAACGGTGGAATCTCGATCGGCAGGATGTTGATCTGGTAGTAGAGGTTCGTCAAAAACTCGCCGCTCGCCGCCATCGCTTTGAGGTCGCTGGAGGTGGTGCAGATCAATCTCGCCGCCGCCCGCGCCGTTCCCACCGCTCTGCTGGATGAGGAGGGACTGAGCGCCTCGGCGAGGGCCTGCTGCAGCCTCATCGGCAGATCGCCGACCTCCTCGAGCAGTAGTGTCCCGCCGCAGGCTCGCTGGAACGCGCCTTCGGAGCGCGGCTCGACACCGCCCTGCGCGTCCCTTTCATCGCCGAACAGCACCGTGCTCAATTCATTCGCCGTCATGTCGCGGCAGGAGATAGCGATGAACGGCATATCCCGGCGCACGCTCGCCGCGTGGATGGCTCGTGCCAGCAATTCCTTTCCAGTGCCATTTTCGCCCGTCAGCAGTACGGGTTCCTCGCTGGCGGCCGCCCGATTGGCGAGCGCCAGCCGGTCCTCCATCAATTGACTGCGCGACACGATACTCGCCCGCCAATCATCCGCCGTGAGCGTAAAGGTCGAGGCTGCCGTCGCCCGTTCGACCTGTCCCAGAAGCTCCTCCTTGCCGACGGGCTTCACCAAATAGCCGAATGCACCGTTCTGGGTGGCTTGCACGGCCTCGGAAATGCTGCCGTGCGCCGTCAGGATGATCACGATCAACTGCGGCCAGCGGCTCTTCAATTCCTTGAGAAACACCAGGCCTTCCATGTCCTTCAGCCGCAATTCCGTAATCACCAGATTCGGCCGGGAACGCACGCACGCATCCAACGCCAACTGCGCGCCCTCGGCCGTTTCCACCGAATACGTCGTGGCATTCAGGCGGGTCGCTATCGCTCGGCGGGATGCCGGATCGTCATCGACGACCAGGACCTTGACCTTGCGCACGGGCGCCGAGCCCTCGCCTCCATGGTTGTGACGCTCCGATCCCTTCGGCTTACCCATGATGCCAAACCCGAGCGAGGTCGTCGGGATGGGGGTTTTATCCTTCATGCATGCAACCTATCAATATTTGAGCGAATCGGTGAGGAAATCTGGCGGCTTGGAGGGGTCCGGCGAGCGGCGGGACGAATAAATCGCCTTTGACTGCGGGTATTTTCGATATACATTGGTCGCGGGATATTATCTCTTCGCTGCACTGCAGCCAACAACTACAATCAAGAGGAAATCGCCATGTTACGTCCAACCACAAGAATCCTTTTTGCAGTCGCCATCGCACTTAACGTTGCGGGCCTTTCCTACGCCGCAACGTCGGAAAGCACCGAAGCCAACACTTCTCTCGCCAAGACGTGCGCGGGTCTGCCTGCACACAACCATCTGCAAGCCGCGCTCGAAATGGCCCGTGCGCAAAGCAATGGCGGATTCAACCTCGACATGTGGGGTGCCGTCGTGAATCGCGACGGAATAGTCTGCGCCGTCGCTTTTACCGGGGCCAATCGTGGATCGCAATGGCCGGGCAGCCGCGCCATCGCGGCGCAGAAAGCCAATACCGCCAATGCATTCAGCCTGCCCGGACTCGCACTTTCCACGGCCGATTTATATGCGGCGGTGCAGCCGGGTGGAACGCTCTATGGCCTGCAGCACAGTAATCCGGTCGACACGACGGTTGCCTACCGAGGTCCCGCCGCGAACTTCGGCCAGGAGGACGATCCCATGATCGGCGAACGCATCGGCGGAGTGAACGTCTTCGGCGGCGGTCTCGCTCTTTACACCTCGAAGGGCATCCTGATCGGCGCGGTTGGCGTGAGCGGCGACACTTCCTGTGCGGACCACAACATTGCCTGGCGCACGCGCCACACGCTGAACCTGGATTTCGTGCCGGCCGGCGTGAGTGCCGCGGGAGACGACAACATCAACTACCAGGGCCTCGTGACGGTGCCGAGCCTGGCCCATGATTTTTCGCACCCGATCTGCAAAATTGCCGGGGTCGACAACGTATCGTCGATCAGTGCAAATCTGCCGCCCGTGCAGAAAGTCCATTGACCCCGCGGACCGGCTCGCAGGGACGCGAGCCAGTCCGAACCTTCACTGCCGCCAGCCGAGCGCTCCGGCCGCGCTCGCTTCATTGATGACTCGAAAAGAACGACTTCGCGGCGGAGAAGCAGAAGGGAGCAACCAACTCGGCATGGTAGGCCTCGGCGACCGCCAGCGCGCCGCCGTCGGTCGCCCCTTGCTCGACGGCATCCGCGGCGATGAGCGCCTTCGCCACTTGGAATTGCTGCTTCAAGCCGGCAAACGGATCGCTGCCGGTTGAGGCGGATTCCAAGTCGAGTCCGGTGATCGATGCGGACGATGGCGCATGTGAAGCCCAATAATCCAGCATCAATTGCGAGTTGAACCAGAACACCAGCGGATCGACGGCGCCGCCGCACAGCATGAGCGGCGCCGCGGGCACCCAATTGCGCAAGTCATTCATTTGCAGTGCCCGGCGCAAGGGCAGTCCGGGCGCGGATGCCGCGAGCCCGGTGGTGACGGTCGGAAAACCCCCGTCCGGTTGTTGCTGCGCGTCCTGCAGATATTCGAGACGATAGCTGTTCTGAATCAGATTGCCGGCACCGAACCCCAGCGCGAACACGCCGGCGAGATCGGCCGGAGCCGTCGGCGGCGTGATGTCGGCGAGCGAGGGCTCAGGCGGCGTCGAACTGAACAAGGCGTACTCCGGCAGCTTCCCTTGCGCATACAGCTGGCTGCGCGTCGTCGTTGTCGGCAGCAAGGAATCGATGCCCGCCGCATATTGGGATTCGAACAGGTCCTCGGCGCTGGCATAAATGTCGCCGTACGCCTTCTGGTAAGCGGTAAACAAGAGCGTCGAAGATACCGTCGCGTCGCCGTTCACCTCGCCATAAAAGACTGCGTCGACGAAGGCGCCGAGCGCATACGGACCGGACATCGGCGCGGAGGCGGTCACTTTCATGCCGGCCGCCTCCATGGCGCGATGCGTTGCCATCGCGACGTATCCGCCCTGCGAATAACCCGTGACGAACAACTCGCCGCTGTCCTTGGTCAAGGTGGCGGACGCCAACGGCAGTGCGGTTCGTGCCGCCGCCAGCGCATCGATCATGTCTTTCGATTCCTGGTCGGCAATCAAATAAGGGTGATACGGCAGCGTCGACGTGTCATAGCCCGCGTAGTTCGGTGCCACGACGATGTAGCCCTGAGAAGCAAAGAGCGCCGCCAGGATCAAGGTTTCGGCGTTCTGCATATTGGTCATGTTGAACGACCGGTCCGTCGTCGTGCCGTGGGCATACAGGACGATGGGGCGTTTGCCGGTACACGCCGACCCGAAGCCCGTAGGCACCATCAAGGCCGCAGACGCGGTCGTGGCTTCATTTGCGCCGCCCACGGTCGCGTACTCGATGTGATACATGAGGATGTCGCAAACCGGCGTACCGCTCAGCGACAATACCTGTGCATTTGCCGCGAGATTCAGTTCCAGCAGGAGATCGGAAGCCTTCACCGTCGACAGCAAATCGGGTGGACTTTGCAGCAAGGTCCCCCGAGGCGGAGGGGCCGCTGCGCCGGAGCCCGGGTTCCCATTCGAGTTTCCCCCGCCACAGGCGCAGAGCATGAGACCCGAGAGAACAATTGCAAAGGTACGTTTGGTGCAGCGCATCGGGCCTCCATGTCACGGCGGCGCCATACTACCGCTTACGTCAAGACCGGTCTGTCGGACGGATCGCCGCGCGCGGGCACCCCGGCGCCTACGCTTCCTTCTGCATGAGTACGGTAGATTGATGGCTTGACGCCGCTAGCCAGGATGGGCGATATATGCATGGCTGGTCGGCCCACTGCTACCGCACATACTGGAAGAGCAGACTTCGCTGAACGCTTCGCGTCACCCGGTGCGCAGTGGTGCCGCCGTGTCTCGATACAACCAAGCGGCAACCATGCCGAGTATCACCATCAAAATACCGTCGAAGACCATCTGCTTGATCACCACGTTCCCTGGCATCGGCTGCAGCGATACGGCGACACCGAAGCGCACGCCCTGTGCCATCCACGGCTTCGCCTCGACGCCGCGTGCATAGATCCAGGCGAATGCGCCGGACAGGATCACATGCGCCAGGATCATCAGCGGAAAGCTCAGATATTTCTCAGATCCAGAATGGTACGGTGAAAGCCGGCAGGTCAGCCGCCTAGCCAGAGTTTCGCATCATCTAAATTACTTGATGGAAACCTCCCGAAGTCGGGCAGCGGCCGCCAGTCTTGTCCTTGTTCGCCCTGGGCCTGCGGATCACCCCAACTTCGACGAAAACGCGTCCATCAGCGGCTTGATAAGATCCAGCGGCAGCGGAAACACGATGATTGAGGATTTGCCGTTGCTGGACATGTCGGCCATCGTCTGCAGGTAGCGCAACTGCAGCGCCTGTGGCTGCTGCGACAGCATCGCGGCTGCATCGCGCAGCTTCTCGGCGGCCTGCATCTCGCCTTCTGCATGGATCACCTTGGCGCGGCGTTCACGCTCGGCCTCGGCCTGCCGTGCGATCGCGCGCACCATAGTTTCATTGAGGTCGACATCCTTGATCTCGACGTTGGCGACCTTGATGCCCCACGGATCGGTCGCCTCGTCCAGGATGGTCTGTAGCGTGCGGTTGATCGATTCGCGCTGCGACAGGATCTCGTCTAGCTCATGCTGCCCGAGCACCGAGCGCAGCCGTGTCTGCGCGAGCTGGCTGGTGGCCTGTAAGAAATTCACCACCTGCAGCACCGATTTGTCCGGTTGCACGACGCGGAAATACACTACCGCGTTGACCCGCACCGACACGTTGTCGCGCGAGATCACGTCCTGCGGCGGCACGTCCATCACGGTGATCCGCAGATCCACTCGGATCATCCGCTGCACCACCGGAATCAGCAGCACCAGCCCCGGACCCTTAGTGCCGGTGTAGCGGCCTACCGTCAGCACGACAGCGCGTTGATATTCCGGTAAGACCTTAACCGAGGCAAACAGCAGCATTGCACCGAGTACTACCAACACACCGACAAATGTGAACATTACAATCTCTCCTGTGTATCGCGTCATGAAGCTGTCGAGGTCGCCTTGCTTGGTGTCTGTGGGAGCGGGTTCGCTTGCCGGGGCTTCACACCGGCGCAACCCAAAGTAGCAGGCCCTGCCGACGCACAATACGTGCACGCGCGCCGACCGGCAGCGCGCTCTCGCAGCGTATCCGCCAACGTTCGCCATGCACACTCGCCCAGGCTTCGCCACCGGCGGCGATCGGCTCCAGCAACTCCGCCACTTCATTCAGCAGCGCGTCGTCACCGATGAACTGGCGCGCACGGCGCGCGCGCAACACCAGCCGCACGATCAACGCCAGCAACCCGGCAGCGCAGACCGCGATGCCGGCGATGACGCCTAGATTGACGCCGTAGCCGGGCACCCCCGTATTCATCAGCATCACCGAGCCTACTACGAACGCGATCACTCCGCCGATGCCGAGCGCACCAACCGACGATGTGACTGCCTCGGCCGCCAGCAGGCCGATGCCCAGCGCCATCAGCGCCAGCCCGGCGTAATTCACCGGCAGCAGCTGCAGCGCATACAGGCCGACCAGCAGACAGATGCCACCGGCGATGCCCGGCAACAGCACTCCGGGATGTGTCGCCTCCAGGAACAGTCCGACGATGCCGGCCAACAACAGCAGATAGGCGATGGTCGGGTTGGTGATGATCGCCAGGAAACGCGAACGTGCATTCGGCGCGTAATCGCGCACTGACACTCCCTTGAGCTGCAAGCTCACCTTGCGATCGCCCAGTTGTACCTTACGGCCATCCGCGCTGGCCAGCAGGTCGGACACGTCGGTCGCCACGAAATCGATCACGTGCTGCTCCGCCGCTTCGCTGGCGGTTAGCGTGGCCGCTCCGCGCACTGCCTGTTCGGCCCACTCGACATTGCGCTCGCGTAGTTGCGCCAGCGAACGGATGTAGGCGATCGAATCGTTCAATACCTTGTGCGACTCGGTATCGCCGTTCTCAGCCGATGGTGCCTGCGCTGGAGACTTTTCTGCGATCGCCGGCTGGTCGCCGATTTTCGGGAAAGGCATCGGCGTGCTGCCGCCCAGGCTCACCGGCGTGGCCGCACCCACATGCGTGGCTGGCGCCATCGCGGCAATCTGCCCGGCGTACAGGATGTACGTGCCGGCGGAAGCCGCCCGCGCACCGCCGGGCGCCACATAGACCAGCACCGGAACCTTGCAGGCCAGCATACCGGCGATGATTTGCCGCATCGAATCGGACAGCCCACCCGGGGTATCCAGGCGCAGCACGATCGCCACCGCGCCGTCGGCCACGGCATGTTTCGAGGCGTCGTCGAAATATTCAGCCGCCGCCGGGCCGATCGGACCATCCAGCGCCAGCTGCGCCACCATTCCGGCGGATGCCAAGTGACCGGCGATCGGTGGCGTCTCAGCAGCGCACGCCACCCGTGCCGACATCATGCAAAGGGCCACGGCCCACGATATCCACAGCCAACGTGACATCACGGCGACCTCCGGATTACCTCAGCGTCGAGGAGGATAGAGTACGCTTTCCACTCCGCCTTCGGCCACTGCTCTAGCCACTGTGAATTTCACCGATGTTACCGTCACCGGAGGTATTGGCGGAGGCAGCAAAGCGGGCGCCGGAGGCGGCGGGCTCGGTGCGATGAGCTTGCTGCCGCTTTGCCTGTTGGTGTTGCGCCGGATTTCGCGACTGGAGAGAAGCCTGCGGCTGCCTCGTAGTTTTTTCAGATAAACGCAAGTTGTGCGCCTAAGATTGAGGCCCAGGTCAACCGCTATGCGACTTCCGTGTCCTCGATGTGAATCCTCCTGACCTTCACGCGATGGGCTTTCTTTGCCCGACTCAGGTGGTAGGCAGACTGCATTGCCAACCACGACTCTGGCGAAGTTCACAGAGCCTCTTTCAGACGCAATGACAGTTCCGGACTAATACCCGCCTTTCCGTTTACAACTCGTGGGCCGGCTGAATCCCGGCTTTTGAGCCGGTCTTGAAGAACTGCTCGATCCCTGAATGCCGAAATGTCCTTATCATCACGTATGGTGTAACGGTACGCTATACACCTGGCAACGCGATTTGGAGCGGCTCCGGATATTTGATCGGATTGCTACAATCGATCGTGGCGGGATTCGGTTGCCTGAAACGGCTTTGATGCCCGTTGAATTTAATTTAACATGTTTTTAAACTTCAATGACTTACGTGTGAATTGTAGCGTGGACATGATTCGGAATTCTCAACGGCCGGCTTTTCATGAGATTTTCTTCGACCGGCGATGAGATCTGCGACGTCGGCGGCGCACGTAAGGTGGCGTCTACGAAAGACCGGCCAGAACGAGAAGTAATCGAGCGAGGCCCTCCGCCATATGATTTGCGTGAACGTTAAGAGTTATTCTGATTTGATTGGCAATCATCATGATCAACCGCGCGAATTCGAAACTGATCGGGCTTCTGGCTGCTGGGACGATTTTGGTCGGCGCCCCAGCCCTCTATTGGATTCTAAACCGAGCGGCGCCGCCGAGTTACGTCACCACCGCGGCGACACAGGGAAACGTCGTCACCACCATCACCGCCAGTGGATCGGTTAATCCGGTCGTTGTCGTCTCGGTCGGGACCTATGTGTCCGGGACCATCGAGACCCTCAGCTGCGACTACAACACCCGGGTGCACAAAGGCCAGCTCTGCGCAAAAATAGACCCCAAGCCCTATCAGGTTGTCGTGGATCAGGATCAAGCCGATTTGGACGTTGCCAAGGCGCAACTCGTCAAGGACCGGGCCAATGTTGTCTACACGAAGATCAATCACGAACGCAACGACCTTCTGTTCAGCGAAGACTCAACCTCCCACGATGCCGCCGACCTTGCGCTCAACGCCTATAATCAATCGCTTGCACTTGTCGACCTTGATATCGCTTCAATCGCCCAGAAGGCCGCGGCGCTGAAGGCAGCTCAGATCAATTTGAACTACACCAACATCGTCTCGCCGGTGGACGGTACAGTGGTGTCGCGCAATGTCACTGCCGGGCAAACCGTCGCTGCGAGCTTCCAAACACCGACTTTGTTTCTTATTGCCACCGATCTGACCAAAATGCAGGTCGATACCAACGTCAGCGAGTCCGATATCGCCGGCGCCGTTGAAGGCGCCGACGCGAGTTTCACCGTCGACGCCTTCCCTATTCGTACGTTCCAGGGACGCGTGGTCCAGGTCCGCCAGGCGCCAGTCAGCATTCAAAACGTGATTACTTACGACGCCGTGATCACGGTCGATAATCTTGACCTGGCACTCAAGCCCGGGATGACGGCGACCGCGAGGATCGTCACGGCCCAATCGCTGAATGTGCTCAGAGTCCCATCGCAAGCGCTGCGCTTTACGCCGGCCGCTGCGGCCAGGATTGGGCTCGCCAAAACCATAAAATCCGGCCAGGCGGTAATCTGGGTGGAACGGGATGGCAAGCTGGTCGCGATCCCCGTCACAGTTGGACTCGTCGACGATACCTTCGCCGAGATCAGGGCCGGGAATCTCAAGCTCGGAGATCAGGTCGTCACATCCGAGGCTGCGGCGGGTGCGTCCAAGGCGTCATCCAACCCTTCGCTGAAATTGTAGAAGCACGACCGGCATGACCGACGCCGTCGTCCGCCTCATCGACTTGACTCGATCCTTCCAACTTGGGGACACGGAAGTTCACGCACTGCAGGGGGTCACCGTTTCAATCGCTCGCGGCGAATTCGTCGCCATCATGGGATCGTCCGGATCGGGTAAATCGACCATGATGAACATTATCGGCTGCCTCGATCGGCCGACCAGCGGCCAATTCGTCTTTCAGGGGCGCGACGTGGCGCAGCTGTCCGAGCCGGAGCTGGCCAACATCCGCAGCAATGAGATCGGATTCGTGTTTCAGAGCTTCAATTTGCTGCCCCGCACGAGCGCGCTCGAAAACGTCGTTTTGCCTCTGCTTTACGGCGCAGCGGCGGCGTTGACATCAAGCGAGCGGAACGATCGAGGCCGCGAGCTCCTTGCGAGCGTCGGTCTGGCCGACCGAGCGCGCAACATGCCCAATCAGCTCTCCGGGGGACAACAGCAACGCGTCGCGCTGGCCCGAGCGCTCATCAACCATCCCGCCGTCCTGCTTGCCGACGAACCGACCGGCAACCTCGATACGCACACCTCCCATGAGATCATGGAAATCATTCGTCGACTCAATCGCGAGCAAGGCGTTACGGTCATCGTGGTAACCCACGAACCGGATATCGCCGCCTATGCGGATCGGGTGATCACGATGCGCGATGGACGAATCCTGTCCGATGAGCATCAGGCCACTGTCGCGACGCCGGCCGGTGCAGAGGCACGTGCCGCGGCCACAGCCGCGCCCGGCGCCACCCCGGTTTCTGCCAAGGCTTCCGGCCTTGGTTTAGCCTTCCTGTCAATGATTCTTGCAGCCTCATTGCAGGCCTTGGCGCGCAATAAGCTTCGGTCGACCCTGACCATGTTGGGTGTATTTATCGGGGTGGCCGCGCTCATTGCCATGGTGGCCGTAGGAGACGGCGCCAGCGCAGCGGTGAAGAAACAGTTGGAAAGCCTGGGTACGAACATGATCGTCGTCCAGCCCGGCGCCACGACCGCCGGAGGCGTTCGCGCTGGAGCGGGCAGCGCCTCGACACTAACCGTGGTGGACGCAGAGAATATCCTGCGCGCCGACCCCGCCGTCCAGGGCGTCAGCTACCTGACCCGCCAAACCGGCCAAGTCCAATATGCCGACCAGAACTGGAGCACTGCGATCCAGGGCGTGACGCCTAGCTATTTGGACATTGTCAGCTGGCATATCGCCAGCGGCAGCTCCATGACAGAACAGCAGAATGACACCGCGGAGACAGTTTGTTTGATCGGGCAAACGGTGTATCAGAACCTGTTCCCTGCGGGGCAGGATCCCGTCGGGGCGGTCATTCTGATCAAGGGCGTTCCCATGCGGGTGATTGGACTCCTCGCAGGCAAGGGACAAACGGGCTTTGGGCAGGATCAGGACGACGTGGTGATGATCCCGTTCAATACGGCCGAGCGCAAAGTCTTAGGGGTCGCGGCACCGCAAACGGCCCAGAACCTCATTAGCTCCAATTATCCACCGATGCCAAACGCCTTCGGCATCAGCCCCCGCATGACCGGCTATGTCAACAGCATCTACGTTCAGGCCGGAGGAGCGGAGCTGGTGAACACTGCGATAAGCCAGGTAACCGCGACTCTCGCGCGACGTCATCACATCCAGACCGGGCAGCTTGACGATTTCAGCGTCCGCAATCTCAGTCAAATCGCAGCAGCGCAAGAGAGCAGCAGCCAGGTGATGGCCGCGCTTCTGGCCATGGTTGCATCCATCTCGCTGCTGGTCGGCGGCATCGGAATCATGAACATCCTTTTAGTGTCCGTCACCGAACGGACCCGGGAAATCGGCATCCGCATGGCAATTGGAGCACGTCGGCTGCAGGTGCTGCTCCAGTTCCTGGCCGAATCCGTGCTGCTCAGTGTCACCGGCGGCGTGGCCGGAATTGGGTTCGGGCTGCTGGTGTCGCTAATTATCTCCAGGCTTGCACATTGGCCGACGCAATTCTCCCTCACCGCCGTCCTCGGAGGTTTTGCATTCTCGGCCGCGGTCGGCGTGTTCTTCGGATTCTATCCGGCTCGCAAGGCTGCCAATCTCAATCCGATCGAAGCGCTTCACTACGAGTAGACAGTCACTGAGGTGTTTTGCGATTGCGGGCGGGTATAACGATAGAATCAGTTTTGGGACCGCGTAGCGCACCGGCGCCGAAACGTGAACGTAAATACCTGAGGCGTGGAGTCACACGGCCGGCACCGGATCCTGGATTAGACATTCGAGGAAACGCCATGAGCGTCGATGTTGCATTCGGCGATCCAATAATTGGGGAGCCCGAAACTGTCGCCACCGATGATGTACTAGCGTTCGCCGGCATTACACCGCTCGCTACCACGGGACCGCTGGACGCAACGCAGGGTCCATACCTTGGGAATATCAGCGTGAAATGGATCTGCGCCGGGTCATCCGAGAAGAGGTCGAGCGGTGACTGGCTATCTACCTTCGGCCTCGCGGATCACTGGAGCTTTCTGAGCGGGTGCGACGTTGCAGCTTGCACGGACCTCCAAGCCAGGTGAACGCATGAGATTGAATTCTCATTCTATCGCAGCATCGTCGGGGGAAACGCACCTACCGCACATTGGTGGCTGCCCGTGTTTGACGAACCTATCGCCGTATGATGTATTGCCATCGAATGGACTTCAAGGAGCACATGGATACGTTGGACCATATTCGTCGCGCTCATCGGGCGCCATTTCGGCGTCTAATGGCGAGTTAGACGGATGAGCTACGCTTCTCGCTTCCTGGTTGGACTCGCTTTACTTGGCTACGCCGTCTACCAGATCCGCACAGGTCAGTCCCGCGGCAAATGGCGCACCTATTATCGCCACAACGAGCCGGTGTCTTTTTGGACGAGCATCTTGTTCCAACTCTGCATTTCCTTTGCATTCCTCATCGGAGTTCATTGATGGTGCGGACCGTCATTTGGTTGGTAGAGGCCGGTCCGCTTCCCCGCTTAGTTCCCAAAGCCGCCAATTCACAGGGATAACTTGTACAACATTGCCTAAAGCTTAGAAGCCATACAACTTCTTGCTCTCTGCCAATAACTGCGCGTCCAAATATCGCTGGACCTTCCGATCGCACCACAAATGCACCTGCCTGCCCACCGGGCGATCTGGCAAATTTGATCGATGCGAAAGAGGCGATAGGCAACCGACAAAAGCGGGCACGTGAGGGAATTGATTGAACGCGGTCTGACGACCTCGACCATCAACACCTCTGTGCAATTTCCGCGAAACCCGAGCCACCGCCTGATTCGACGAGTGCCCAATAGTCGGCGGGAGCAGGAATGCTGTTTCGCCAGACAATGTTAGCCGCGGCTTGCGGCAGAGTCAGCCGCGTATGGGAGCCAGCTTCCCGGGGGACCGCTAAAAATTCGCACGCGCGCCCACGGTGACTCCCTCCTCCTGGGACTTGCCGCCTCGCGCCTCATCAGAAAGGCCCACGTAAACGTAGCCGCGTTTGGCAATCCGAGCCGTTCCTGTTAGGTTCAGCTGAGCAAATGTTCGACTCACGTCCGGCGCTTCGACTGTGAAGCTATCGCCCGCCAATGTCTGAGACACCGCGGGATGCACGAGATCCCCGCCATCGTGCCCGATACCAAGGTTGACTCGATACGTGTAGTTCGCAGCCAACGGTGAACCGTTTGCCGAACCTGCAGAAATCCCCGCCAGGGATCGCAACCCTGTGGCCGCATAACCTGGCGCCGACAGTGCATCGGGTGACGTTCCCTCATCAAAACTACCGCGCGCGGATCGTTGCCAGAGGACGCGCGCATAGGGCTGCAGAACCATGTCCCCCACAGGCAAGGGCCAACGCACGCCGGCGCCTGCGAGAGAACTCGTGCCGTGACCGCTGGCTCTCAGGTCCCGCGCATTTACGGTGAGCGGATCGACGCGGGTGCTCTCCCAACTGTCGCCGCCGGCTCCGAGCATGCCGTCAAGTACGGCGGGCCCCAGCGAGTACTGGCCATACACGAATCCAGTGTTTGTTTCCTCGGAGCCGCTGGCCTCAAAGGTTGTTACGTCGGCGAGCGTGTGCGAGAAACCTATCCCCAAGCGATTCGGCTGGTCCGCAAGCAATTCAATTCCCAACGCGACTTGTGTGTGATCGTCCGAGAATCCAGCGGCTCGATCGTCGCCGCTCCACTTACCGTAGTTAGCCGACGTATCGAGCCACAGCGCATGTCCCGGTAATGGCGCGCCGGTGCTATCGATGGCGCTACCTGATTCGAGCTGCCGCTCAATTGAGCCCTGCAACCATTGATCGGCCTGCGGGGCGATCGCCGCCAGATCAGCGTGTATTTCACCCGCCAGTGCCGTCATGGCCCCCTGAAATTGTGCCATCGTCAAACCGCTGATCTCGTAGGACAATGCATTCTGCGCAGCCGTCGCGGCACCTGCTTGATCCGTCGCCATGACCCGGTCCAAGGCGCCAGCGACCGAACGCGCATTCGAATTGATGCCGCTCCCCTCAAGGGCAGTCGCGTAGGAAGTCGGCACGAGCCGCAGATCGATGCTGTCATTCCCAAGATAATCGTAAAAAATGTCCAGCCGTGTACCGCTCGCCAAGCCAGCCGGCTGATCGAATGTCGCGAATTTTCCGACGATGCCCCCGTCCGCCGTGATGATCGTAAATGTGTCGCCGAATTTCGGTACATAAGGCGTGTATGCCGCGGTCCCGGTAATATTCAGCAAATTGACATTCAGGGTGGCACCGCTTGCGATGAATTGACTGGTCGCCCGCGCCACCAAAAGTCGTGAGTAGTTGCCGGGACCGGTACCCATGCCGGCCCCATTGATGTCTTCTTGGTAAGTGCTGCCGCCTCCCATGGTCACTGTGCCGCCGACAGTCAGGGTACCAGGAGAATTACCTGCGGCCAAAGTGCCGTGAACCACAACGGGCCCGTTTATCAGTCCCGTGCCGCGTAGCATACCGTCTGACGCGACCGTGACTGTGCTGTTGAGAGTGCCATTTACGCTGAGTTTCCCTTCCTCGACACAGGTGCCATTACCCAAGGTTGCGGTCCCGCTGATGACGAGCGTACCGGCACCTGTCTTGTCGAAACACGAGCCGTAGCCGCCCGTGAACACGGACCCGGTGAGCGTCGTCGTCGTGCCTGCATCCGTGTTCAAGACCGTGTCGCCATTAATTCGGATGGTCTGGGCGGTCAGAATATCAACCGTGGTGGCGAGCACTCCGCCGTTGACGACAACCGGGCCGTATCCCAAGCCGTAAGCGTTTGTGATTTCAACAAGACCCGCGTTTACTGTGAGGCCGCCTACGAAATTGTCTCCCGGCAGGCCCCAATTTCGATTGTCGCCCCCCAGCACCAGTGTGCCATCGCCGTTCTTCGTGACCGCGGCGGCGCCGGAAATCCGCCCGTTCATTTCAAAGGAAGTACCGGGATCGTTGAGCAAACCGACCGCACCGACTAAATTCAAATTGCGTGCGGAGGTAATTGACCCGGTGTTCTCGAGGGTGCTGTTGTTCAACGTAAGAGTGCCGGAATCGCTACCCAAGGCAGCATCGCTGGCGATTACGAGCTTGCTTGCGCCCGTCACCATAGTTCCGCCGGTATAAGAACTTACGCCGGTCAGCGCCTCCACGCCGCCGCTGAGATTTACGCCACCGCTGCCATTGATTGAACCCGCGAACGTGCCGCTCGCATTCGTGAGCGTCAATGATTGCGCACCCAATGCCACCGCACCGTTGCCGGACAAAGTCTTCATGGACGCGCCGGCCGTCGTCACTCCCGCAATGTCGAAAGAACCGTTATCGATCACTCCGGACGATGCTGCAATGCTGCTGACGCCGGTCAGTGCCAACGTGCCGCCGGCCCTGATCGAAGTGACGCCGGTGTAGCCGAGGGCGCCACTCAGCGTCTCCGTACCGCTGCCCACGGTCAAGCTGCCGCTGCCGCCGATCGCCCCCGAAAATGTGTCATGTGCATTGGTGAGTTCGAGCGTCTGGTTGCCCAAGGCGACTGTGCCCGCACCCGAGAGTGTTTGCACCGACGCGCCCGCAGTGGTGCCCGAGATATTTAGAGTGCCGTTGTCAGCCACACCGCTCGAAGCTGAAATGCCGCCCGCGCCCGTCAGTGCCAGTGAGGCGCCGGGAGCAACAACCGTACAGCCGGTATACGTATTTGCACCCGACAGGGATTCACTGCCGCCGGTGACTATCACGCAGCCGCTGCCGCCGATCGAGCCGGCAAACGTGTCATTCGCATTCGTCAGCGTGAGATTTTGAGCACCCAAAGCCACCAGGCCGTTGCCCGACAGCGATACCAGTGATGCACCTGCGCTTGTCTCAGCGATGCTAAAGTGACCGTTATCGGCGAGCACAGTGGAAGTTTCGATACTGCCCGCGCCGCTCAATGCCAGCGCACCGCCCGTGCCAACGGACGTAGCGCCGGTGTAAGCGTTGGTGCCGGACAGTGTTTCGCTGCCGCCGCTGACCGTCACCCCACCGCTGCCGCCGATAGATCCGCCGAATGTGTCATTCGCGCTCGTGAGCGCCAGCGTCTGGCCGCCCAAGGTGACGGTGCCGGCACCCGAGAGTGATTGCACCGACGCGCCCGCAGCGGTGCCGGAAATATCGAAGTTGCCGTGATCGGCAATGCCACTGGAGGCCGCAATGCTGCCTGCGCCTGAAAGAGCCAGTGTCGCGCCGCTGCCAATCGTCGTAGCACCGCTGTAGCCGCTCGCGCCGGTTAAAGTCGCCGTGCCCCCGCTGACCGTCAAGCCACCGCTTCCGGCGATCGATCCCGCGAATGTGCCATTCGCATTCGTGATCGCCAGTGTGTTGTTGCCGAGCACGACCAATCCGCCGGCGCCCCCGGTGAGCGACTGCACTGCGGCCGCGGATGCTGCCGCGGAGATATCGAAAGTGCCGTTATCGGCAATACCGTTCGAAGCCGCAATGCTGCCTGCGCCGATCAGTGCCAGCGAGGCGCCGGGACCAACGGCCGTACAGCCGGTATACGTATTCGCACCGGACAACAACTCACTGCCGCCGCCGACCGTCACGCAACCGCTGCCGCCGATCGAACCGGCAAACGTGTCATTCGCATTCGTCAGTGTGAGATTTTTGGTACCCAATGCCACGAGGCCACTGCCCAACAACGACATGAGTGATGCACCAGAGGTTACCCCGGCGATGCTGAACTGCCCGTTATCGGCAAGCACACTCGAAGCCTCGATGCTGCCCGCGCCCGATAGAGCTAAGGTCGCACCGCCGCCAATCGTCGTCATACCGGTATAGCTGTTCGCGCCACCCAGTGACTCGGCGCCGCCGCTTATAGTAAGGCCACCCGCGCCTACGATGTTGCCCGAGAACATATCTGATGCGTTGGTGAGATTGAGGGTCTGGCTGCCCAGTACCACCAATCCGCCGGCGCTGCCCGACAGCGACTGCACGGAAGCTCCGGAGGTAGTCGCGGAGATATCGAAAATGCCGTTATCGGACACGCCGCTCGACGCCGCAATACTTCCCGCGCCCGACAAGGCAAGCGTCGCACCACCGGCAATCGTGGTGACCCCCGTGTAGCTGTTCGTGCCCCCCAGTGTCTCCGTACCGCCGCCGATGGTCAGGCCGCCGCCGCCGGCAATACTGCCCGAAAAAATGTCCACAGCATTGGTAAGAGTGAGTGTTTGACCGCCCAGCACCACCAATCCGCCGGCACCCCCGGAGAGCGACTGCACCGAAGTCCCGGAATTCGTACCGGAGATGTCGAACGTGCCGTTAACGGCAACGCCACTCGACGCGGCGATGCTACCGACGTCGGTTAATGCCAGCGTTGCGCCGCTATCGATCACGGTCGCGCCCGCATATGAATTGACGGCCGACAGCGCGAGAGTTCCGCTACCCATAACCGTCAGCCCGCCCACCCCAGAAAGCGCGCCAGAGTAGTTCACGGAATAAGTCTGTGTATCAATCGTTCCGCCATTGCTGGTCAGCACGCCGTCTAAAGTTGTCGATGTGTTCGCGCCATATTGAAGAGTGCCGCCATCGAACGTAAGCGCGGGCTGATTGTAGGCCGCGCTCGCAGTATCGAAGACAGAGGCGGATACGTCTCCGCCGGTCGTGCCTATCACCAGCGTGGGTCCGCCGCCGGTGGTTGGCGGCGGCGCGCCCGTACTTCCGCCCGTCGCGCCGCTCACATAGAAAATTGGATCGAGAACCGTGTCGTTCCAGTTGTAATCCGCAAAACCAACCTGATAACTGCCTGCCGAGGAAACCGTAAAGGTGGCT
>Ga0182013_10003248_pt1 | contig 20485 bp, 12 predicted proteins | sample 612S2MmetaG_FD_120487 | JGI IMG/M metagenome (GOLD analysis project Ga0182013, IMG submission 120487) | Permafrost microbial communities from Stordalen Mire, Sweden - 612S2M metaG | ecosystem: Environmental > Terrestrial > Soil > Wetlands > Permafrost | place: Sweden: Stordalen | collected... | reverse complement strand
GCGACGATCGCGCTGATGGCGTCGGTCAATTCGTATTCGCCGCGGGGAGATTTTTGCAGGCGTGATGTAAATTCAAAAATTTCCGGGCGGAAAATATAAATGCCCGCATTATACCACGCCGGAACACCGGGCTTGAGCCAGCCGTCGCGGCGCAACTGCTCCAACTGCTCGCGCGACGGCTTTTCCAAAAGCCGCTTCAGAAAGAATTGTTCGTCGAAAAAATTCAGGCCGCCCTTCGTCACGTCCTCGCCGGGCGTGACGGTGATGACGCCTGCGAAATCGCCTTCGCCAAAACGCCGGATCATCTGCGGATACGTTTCCGGCGCGACGAGGATGTCGCCATAAGTCAGCAGGAACGGCGAGTCACCTATGAATTGTTTCGCGAGTTCAGGCGCCTTGCCCGTGCCATCCTGGATGAGCTGCCGGCCAAAGGAAATCTGCGCGCCGAATTTTTTGTCGTCGCCGAAATGATCTTCAATGGCTTCCGCGCGCCAGCCGGTGATGATGAAGATTTCGCGGATCCCCGACGCGACAATGCCTGCAACGATATGTTCGAGAATCGGTTTGCCCTGCACCTGGAGCATGGGTTTTGGCAACTCGCTGGTGAGTTCCTTCATGCGCGTGCCTTTCCCGGCGGCGAGGATGACAGCTTTCATTCGGGCATAGATGAACACAAACGGACATGGATGGAAATTTCAAAATATCCCGCGAAACAAATAGAATTCGACAAATGCACCACGTGTGCTACTTTGAAACTGTCCCATAGGAATGGTTTTTAAGCGGTGTTATGTCAGAGGCAAATGACAGGCCAAAAGACAGCGTTCCTCCGAACGTGACGGAAGAAAATTTGCCATTCCCCAAAAATTGCAGGGCAAAACTGATTGGAATCTCCACCGTCGCCTTGGAATGCCTTCTGCCACCACCCCACAATTGCGGATGCGTTTTGAGATTTGGAAACGCCTATTTCTGTTTCCATGCCCACCGCTGGGAAATTGCCTCGCGCACGCTGGCGCTGAAAAGGTAGCCTTTAAAAACTGAGGTTCTCATTAAAACTTTGTCAACTTTTCCAGTTCCTTCACGCGTTTTTCGATGTCAGCGCGTTTGATTTTGGTTGTGCGCGTGAGGCCGAAACCCTCGCAGCAGAATGACGCGGTGACGCTGCCATAAATCATCGCGCGCCGGATGTTCGCGTCAATCGCGCCTTTTGCGGTCGCCAAAAATCCCATCATGCCGCCGACAAATGAATCGCCTGCGCCGGTCGGGTCGACGACCTTTTGCAGCGGATAGGCCGGGCAGATGAAAAAACCTTTCGGGCCGGACAAGACCGATCCGTGCGAACCTTTTTTGATGATGACGTATTTCGGGCCGAGCTTGTGGATTTTTTTGAGCGCTGCAAAGACGTTGTCTTCCTTCGTGAGTTGATGCGCCTCGCTGTCGTTCAGCACGAAGCCGTCAATGCGCGGCAGCAGCTTCAGCAAATCATCCAGCGCAATGTTCAGCCACAAATCCATCGAGTCAGCCACGACGAATTTCGGCTTCTTCATCTGGTCGAGCACGCGATGCTGCAGTGCTGGCGCGATGTTGCCGAGCAATACGAACGGCGAGCTTTGATAGGATTTCGGCAATGTTGGTGAAAATGTTTCGATCACGCCCAATTCCGTTGCGAGCGTGCGGCGGTTGTTCATGTTCAATTCGTATTCGCCCGACCAGTGAAAAGTTTTCCCCGGCAAAGTTTGCAGGCCTTCTAGATCAATTTTATGCCGGCGATAAAGCTCAATGTATTTCTTCGGGAAATCCTCGCCCACGCCACCGACAAGTTTCACCTGCGAAAAAAAACTCGCCGCGACAGCCGCGTGGCTGGCGGAGCCGCCAAGCAGGCGCGGGTTTTCAGCGTTTGGAGTTTTGATGGAATCAAGTGCGGTGGTGCCGACAATTAGAACGCTCATTTATTTTAAAAGTTGGGAGTTAGGAGATGGAAGTTGGAAAAATCAGCGACCGCTCTTGCCTTTTTGGATCAGCTCGATTTCGTAGCCTTCGGGTGCGTCAACGAACGCAAACGTCGTCCCACTGGAACTAGTTGTCGGGCCGTCGGAATATTTCAGTCCGAGTTTTGCGAGGTGTTTTGCAAATGCTTCGAGGCTGTCCACTTCAAACGCCAGATGAGTCAAGTCCGGCTGCACTTTCACGGATTCGCTGCCGGGCAAAAAGCAGATTTCAATCTCTTCGTCGCTTTCCGGCGCCTTGAGGAAAACCAATTCCGAGCCGCGCGGCGACTTGTGCCGCTTGATTTCTTCAAGGCCGAGAACGTCCCGGTAAAACTTCACCGTGCGCTCCAGGTCGTTCACGCGGTAGCGTGTGTGCAGCAATTTTCCAACTTTCATTTGCGAAACTTTAAACAGTCCAAAGCCCAAAGTCCAACGTCCAAAGTCGGGCGCATTATTTGATCCTGGCCTTGGGCTGATTTAAGACTTTAGACTTTGGGCATTAGACTTTAAGCTCCTTTCATGGGCAAACGACGAGAAGCGCGCGAGCGCGCAGTGCAATTTCTGTTTCAGCACGACCTGAACCCGCCGGAAAACCTCGAACTCGAGCTGGCGCAGTTCTGGAATTCCCAGCGCGCCGCAGCGATTGAGGATGAAAAGGGCGCGTCGCATTGGGGCGAAAAATTCGAGCTGCCCCCGCCGACGGTCGAGGAAGCCGAGACGCGCCTGTTCGCCGAGCCGCTGATTCGCGGCGTGCTGGAGCATCGCGACGCGATTGACGAAAAAATCAAGAGCCATGCGAAGAACTGGGATTTCCACCGCATCGCCGCCGTGGACCGCAACATCATGCGGCTGGCGATTTACGAGATGCTTCACCGTGACGACATTCCGCCGGTCGTCAGCATCAACGAAGCCGTGGACATCGCCAAAAAGTTTTCCACGCAGGACAGCGGGAAATTCGTGAATGGAATTCTCGACAAAATTCGCGGTGAAATCTTGCGCCCGGCAAGAACTTGAAATGAAGTTCGCCGATTTACATCTGCACACGTTTTTTTCCGACGGAACTTTCTCGCCGGAAGAACTGGCCGGGCACGGCGCGCGCCTCGGCTTCGCGGCGATGGCCTTGACGGATCATGACTCGGTCGAGGGCTGTGCGCGCATGGCAGCGGCATGCTCGGCGGCGGGAATGGAATTCATCCCCGGCACGGAACTCACTGCTGAACTCGGCAATACGGAACTGCACCTGCTCGGATATTTTCTCGACACGCACAGTGAAAAATTGCTGGCGGAAATTTCCAAGTTCCAAATCGTCCGGCAAAACCGCATTCACGAAATGGTCGCGGCCATCAACAAGCTGGGCGTGCCGCTGAAGGCGGAGGATGTTTTCGCGCTCGCCAATTGCAGGTCGCCCGGCCGCCCGCACGTCGCGCGCGCGCTGGTGAAAGCCGGACTCGTCGCGAACCTCGACGAGGCGTTCGAGCGGTTTCTGAAAAAGGGCCGGCCCGCGTGGGTGCCGAAGGCCAAGATGTCCGCGCTCGAAGGCATGGAACTCATTCATCAGGCGGGCGGCCTCGCGGTGATGGCACATCCGGGCTTGAACCACAACGATGATATCATCCCCGACCTCGTAAAAGCCGGGCTGGATGGCATCGAATGTTTTCACACAAAACATTCCACCGCGATGTCGGAACGTTATCTCGAAATCGCCGACAAATATCATCTGCTCGTGACCGGCGGCAGTGACTGCCACGGTTTCAGCAAAAACAAACCGCTTATCGGCACTGTGAAACTGCCTTACGAACATGTCGAAAAGATGAAAGTGGCGGTCGCTGGGAAAAATGTTGCATCGCTAAATCGTTAAATCGAATTTCGCGCCGATGCAACGATTCACCATTCACATATAACGACTTTTACAAATGGGTCTTTTCGCCAAATTCAAAGCAGGCCTCGCCAAGACGCACGCCAAGCTCACGCACGAAATCAAGCGCATCGTCACGCGCTCGCCCAAGCTCACCACCGAATCGCTGGAAGAAATCGAACAGGCGCTCATCGCCGCCGACCTTGGCCTGGCAATGACCACGCAAATCGTGGCGGCGGTGAAGAAAGCCTACGAATCGCAAGGCACAGCGGGGCTCGACTATCTCGCCATCGCGCGGTCGGAAATTGAGAAAAGTCTTTCTGCGAACAATCCAAAGCTAAAAGAAATTCCCGGCGGCACCTGCGTCGTTTCCATCGTCGGCGTGAACGGCACGGGCAAAACCACGACCAGTGCCAAGCTCGCGCATTATTTTCAGGCGCAGAAAAAATCCGTGCTGCTCGCCGCGTGCGACACGTTCCGCGCGGCGGCGATTGAACAATTGAAATTGTGGGGCGCGCGATTGAAAGTTGACGTCATTGCCAGCGGCTACGGCGCGGACGCCGCGTCCGTGGCGCACGACGCAGTGACCGCCGCGCAGGCGCGCAAGACAGATTATCTCTTCATTGACACTGCGGGCCGCCTGCACACCAAGCACAACTTGATGCAGGAATTGCAGAAGCTGCATCGCGTCATCGCCAAACAGCTCGCGGGCGCGCCGCACGAGGTGCTGCTGGTGCTCGACGGCAGCACCGGCATGAACGCGCTCAACCAGGCGCGCGAATTTCACAAGGCCGTGCCGCTGACCGGCCTGATCGTGACCAAGCTGGACGGCACGAGCAAAGGCGGCATGGTGGTGGCGATCCAGAAGGAACTCGGCCTGCCCATCAAATTCATCGGCCTCGGCGAGCAGCCGGACGACTTGCAGCCCTTCGACGCCAAGCAGTTCGCGCAGGCATTGTTTGAGGAATGAAATTTATGCGTCCGGATTGCCCGCCGGAATGGCGAATTTTGACCACGGAACGCGACAATAATGGGCGGAATCAGCGTAAAATGCTGCGGGGGAATGCCTTGATTGCCGCGTTCGCCGGCCTAAAAACGGCAGGGGAACGCCCCAAAACTCCGGGGGAAAGCGATAATTGTCCGGGGGAAACTGCCAATTGCGCAGGAGAACTGGGAAAATCTCCGGGGGAAAGCGCCAAAACATCAGGGGAAATGGATAATTGCCCAGAGGAAGGCGATAATTGGACGGGGGAATCGGAAAATTGTCCGGGGGAACACGTCCGGTGCGCGGGGGAACCGGTCAAAATAGCGGGGGAAATGACGGCAACTTCGGGGGAAAGGCCGGTGAGCCGGCGGGTTTGTCCGGGGAATTGGCGGAAGCTGGCCGGCGGGGACCGTCGGGTATCCATTTGTTGCGGCCTCCTGCCTGAACGGCGTGCAGTCGGATTTTGAAACTTGTCCAAAGAGGTTTCAGCGGCTAAACAGTCGGGCGCATGAACCGACTCACGCGCCGGATTTTATTTTTTCTCTTCTTTCTGTCCGGTTTTAGCAGCCTCGTTTATCAGGTGGTGTGGACGCGCATGGCGTTCGCGTCGTTTGGAATCATCACGCCGGTGCTGTCGGTGGTGCTGTCGGTGTTCATGCTGGGGCTGGCGCTGGGTTCGTGGGGGGGCGGACGGTTCATCGCTGCATTTGCGAAGAGGACCGGGCTTTCTGCGATTTATTTTTATGCGTTCGCAGAACTGCTGATCGGGCTGGGCGCGTTTGCGGTGCCGAAATTGTTTGCCGTCGGGGAAGGGCTACTTCTGGCGAGCGGGGAGACGGATTCGTTCGGGTATCTTTCGCTCTCGGCGCTGGTGCTGGCGGTGTCCATCCTGCCGTGGTGCGTGTGCATGGGCGCGACGTTTCCCTTCATGATGGCTTTTGTGCGGGAACAGGATGAAGCCAACACGGGAAGTTTCAGTTTTCTGTATCTGGCCAACGTGCTGGGGGCGATGTGCGGAACTTTTTTGACGGCGGTCGTCTGGATCGAACTTTTGGGGTTTCGGCACACGCTGTGGCTGGCGGCTGCGGGAAATTTCACCATCGCCTTTGTCAGTGCCTGCTTGGGGCGGGCACGGCGTCCGGCCACCGGTCTTTCGGGAATGGCGGAGGCTCCGGCTGTGGGCGCCGAATCGCTGCAACCGCAGGTTCGCGACGGCCAGATGACAAGAATGATTTTATTTTCAACCGGGTTTGTGGCGATGGCAATGGAGGTGGTCTGGTCGCGGGCCTTCACGCCGGTGCTGAAGACGCAGGTGTATTCCTTTGCCATGATTGTGTTCACTTATTTGGGAGCGACCTTTCTCGGCTCGTGGATGTATCGCCGGGATATTCGGAAGAATCATGTCAATTCAAACGGAAATTTGATCGCCGCGCTTGCGGTTACGGCCTTTTTGCCGGTGCTTGCCAACAACCCGAAGTTTGTGGTGCAGGATTTTTATGCGGGAACTCCAGAAGTGCTCAGCGTATTTATTCTGCTTGGCAGCATTTGTCCGTTGTGCGCCTTGCTGGGATATCTGACCCCGAGCCTGATAGACGGCTATGCCGGCGGGCAGCCGATGCGCGCCGGCAGGGCTTATGCAATCAATGTGCTGGGATGCATCTTGGGGCCGCTGTTTGCCTGCTATGTGTTGTTGCCGGTCTTTAACGAGCGTCACGCGCTGGTTTTATTGAGCCTGCCATTTATTGTTTTTTGGATCGCGTTCAGCAAATCAATGCCGCGACAACGTCGGCTGGCCTTTGGATCGTTGATCTGCGTAGCTCTCGTTTGGACTTCATTTTTCGCCGAAGACTTTGACGGCTTTATGTTGAAGACTGAAACGAACACAACCATCCGAAGGGATTATGCGGCTTCCGTCATCGCATTTGGCCGGAATCAAAAATGGCTTTTGGTCAACGGCATCGGAATGACGATATTGACGCCCATCACCAAGTTCATGGTGCATTTGCCCATGGCATTTCATAAGGGGCCTCCAAAGTCGGCGTTGGTCATTTGTTTCGGCATGGGGACGACTTATCGCTCGGCCTTGAGCTGGAACATTGACACCACCGTCGTAGAGTTGGTGCCGAGCGTGACAAAAGATTTTGGTTTTTTTCATGCAGACGCCGAACGGGCGATCAACGATCCAAACGGTCACATTATTACGGACGATGGCCGCCGTTTTCTCAAGCGCACGGACAAAAAATTCGACGTCATAGTGGTTGACCCGCCGCCGCCGGTGCAGGCAGCGGGTTCAAGCCTGCTATTTTCCAAAGAATTTTATGACCTGGCCAAGCAGCATCTGAAACCCGGCGGCATCGTTCAGATGTGGTTTCCGGGCGACAACGAACCTGCGACGGCACAGGCGGTCATCCGCTCCATCTATGAATCATTCCCATATGTGCGTGGCTTTCCATCAGTTCGAGGTTGGGGAATCCATTTGCTGGCGTCAATGGAACCCATCGAACAACTTGATGCGGAGCAATTGACGGCACGCATGCCCGAATCCGCCAAAGAAGATCTGGTTGAATGGAATGATTCCAAGGATGCGATGGCTTATCTTAACAAGGTAATCACAAACGAAGTTTCAATTCCGGCGCTCCTAAACCCGGATCCAAAAATTCAAATCACCGACGACAAGCCGTTCAACGAATACTTTCTAATCAGGCGGCTAAAATAACTCTTCCAAGCCCACAACAGCGCAAATCCTTCGAGCCACATAGTCCCAAACAATTTACCAGAATATTGATTGAAAGATGATCTGAAATTCATGCGCCTCGCCCTCGAAATCGCCCGGCGCGGCTATGGCGCGACGTCGCCGAATCCGCTGGTAGGAGCAGTGCTGGTGAAGGATGGCAAAATCATCGGGCGCGGCTGGCACCGGCGCGCGGGTTTGCCGCACGCGGAAATCGAGGCGCTCCGCGACGCACAACGGCGCGGGCACTCAGCGCGCGGCGTAACGCTTTATGTGACGCTGGAACCCTGTTGCACGCACGGATGCACGCCGCCTTGCACGGACGCGATTATTTCCGCCGGAATAAAAAAAGTCGTTGTCGGCGCGACCGATCCGAATCCCAAACATGCGGGCAAAGGTTTCAAAATTTTGCAACGCGCGGGTATTGCGACGCTTGGACTGCGCCGACATGTCGGCGCTTTGAAAAGCGGTGACCTGTCACCGCACTCCAAACTTGCCGATGAATGCGAGCGATTAAACGAAGCATTCAACCACTGGATTGTCCACCGCACTCCGTTCGTCACGGTGAAGGCAGCGATGACGCTGGATGGGAAAATTGCCACGGCCGGTGGCTCATCCAAATGGATCACCGGCGAGCAATCCCGCGCGCACGGCATGAAACTGCGCCAAGGCAGCGATGCGATTCTCGTCGGCATCAACACGATTTTGGCGGACGATCCGAGTCTGACCTTTCGAAAGCGGAAAGCGGAAAGCGGAAAGCGGAAACAACTTCGCCGCATCGTCCTCGATTCGCGCGCACGGACGCCGCTGGACGCGAAAGTGGTGAGCGATGAATTTGCGGCGCTGACGACGATTGTGGTCGGCAAACAGGCACCGAAAAAGCGCCTCGCGGCCCTGACCAAAAAAGTAAATGTCCTCACCGCGCCAGCAAAGAAATCCGCAATCGATTTGCGTTGGCTGCTGAAAAAACTCGACGCGAATAACGTCACCAGCCTGCTGGTCGAGGGCGGCGGCGAAGTGAATGCGTCGTTTCTGCTCGGTGGCTTCGCCCAAAGGGTTGTGTTTTTTTACGCGCCGAAAATCCTGGGCGGGCGCGACGCACGCAAAGCTGTTGCGGGCGAAGGCGTAAAATCTTTGAGCAAAGCAATCCAGCTTCGTGATGTAGAATGGCGAAAGCTTGGCGAAGATTTGCTGATGACGGCACGAGTGGATTAAACGCGGCTCGACGGAGTCCTGCTTCGCCATTAGAATCATTCCATGTTCACAGGCATAGTCGAAAAAGCTGGCAACATCGAAAAAATCAAGCCGACTGGGAAATCCATCGAGTTGACGGTGCGTGCGAATGTGAGCGGTAGCGGATTGAAAATCGGCGCGAGCGTGGCGGTGAACGGTTGCTGTTTGACGGCGGTGAAAATCTCTTCACATGGAAAATTCAAGCTTGTTCAATTCGATCTGCTCACGGAAACATGGAAACGAACGAGTTTTCAATTTCTCAAAGTCGGCGCGCTTGTGAATCTCGAAAGGCCGTTGCGCGCGGGCGGGGAGTTCGGCGGCCATTTTGTCACGGGCCACATAGACGGCACCGGGAAAATCCTGCGCTGGGAAAAATCAGGTGCAGACCACATCTTGGAAATTGCTGCGCCAAAAAATGTGATGCGTTACGTCATCGAAAAAGGTTCGATTGCGATTGACGGCATCAGCCTGACGGTCGCGGGCGTTGGGCAAAAAGACTTCTGGATCTGGATCATCCCTCACACTCTCAAAGTCACGGCATTGCACGAAAAACAAACCGGTGACATGGTAAACTTGGAGGCTGACATGCTCGGCAAATACGCCGAGAAATTTTCACTTCGACGGGCTGTTGGTTAGCTGGCCCGTGTCGGGCATGACGGCGCGAATGTATTCGGATGGAACCGAGTTGGTCCGTCCCTTCAAATCCAAAAAGACGAAATTGAATTCTTCCAAGTGCGGTTTTTGCGCGGCGATGACGTGGCGTCCGTTGCTCAGCAGGACGATGTAATGTTGCTGGGCGCATCCGGTAAACATTATCAAGCCGACCAACACTGCGGGTAAAAAATGTTTCATCGATTTTTTTTTGGTTGAAAATGGAGCGAATAGCAGTCCATTGAAGGACTGTTCAATGGTGTGCGAATTCATTGAATTCCGCACCCTCCATTTTCCGGTGCCTCCAAAGTCTGAAACCATCATAAATTTTGCGGAATTTATTTCAACAATTTTCCGCACGGGCTTTTGACAACAATCCAGATTTAGACGTGAATTTTTAGGCGTATTTTCCGGCCGGAATTCTACAGTGCGCATGATTTCGGCAACAACCTGTAAATGATGATGTGTAACTCAGCGACCAAGTCCATTGGCCAGTTTTTTCTTGGCCATACTTTACAAAGTGGCGAAGCCGCTCTATGTCTATTGTCAGCATGCCATGTCGATTCAGACTCTCATCTGCTGCCGCAATGATTTGCGGGTTGTTGCTGTGCGTTTTGGATTCCGTCCGCAGTGCGGCATCGGAACCGCCAACGGAAGATGATTATTATGTCCAGTCATGGCAAATGGACGAAGGGCTTCTCGGCAACCAAGTCAATGACTTGCTGCAAGATCGGAATGGATTTATTTGGCTGGCGACCATCGGCGGGCTGGATCGTTTCGACGGTGTGACTTTCAAACCATTCACGTCGCCGCTGATCGCCCGAGGTGTGGCACGCAATATTCGTGCGCTGGCAGAAACAGCCGATTCAACCCTCCTGATTCTGCCGGCGGTCGGCGGTGTGGCGCAGTTGAAAGATGGGCGCTTCAGCCCACATCCGATTGGCGAAGGGTTGGTTGGCGAACAATTTCAAACCCTGTTCGTGGACCAGGGCGGCGCGGTCTGGCTTGGGACTTATAGTGGAAGGGTGCGTCGCTGGCAGGATGGAAAAACTACCGACTTAATCGCGACCAATGGTTTGAGCGGCAACACTATGGTTTCGTTTGCCATGGACGACGAAGGCGGTGTATGGATTGGCAGAGGCGGTTTTCTCGGCTGCTACCGTGATGGAAAGCTGCTGACGAACTTCAATGATAATTTGGATTCGACGCCAAATATCGTCGTGACATCCAGCCGTTCTGGCGGAATCTGGATTTGTAACAGCACGCGGTTGTCAAAAATGGACGGGGGACAATTTTCAATCATCAGCACCAATCTGCCGTGGGTTGTCTTGGGCGGCGTCGTGCGGAAAATGTATGAGGACAGCAATCACTCGCTGTGGGTTGGCACAAGCACTCACGGATTGTTTCGGTTTGCTGATGGAAAGTTTGCCGGTGTAAAAACGTCCCAGAGCCAGATTACTTCAATTATGGAAGATGCCGAAGGTAACATTTGGGCTGCCACGGCCGGCGGTGGCATCAATCGGCTGGGACAAAAATTATTTCATTTATACAACACTGGATCCGGGCTGCCTGAGGATATCAGCTCCGCCATTTCAGCAGATACACAAGGCGATGTCTGGCTGGCCAACCGTGGCGGTGGGATCGCGCGTATCTTCGATGGGAAGGTGTCCGCCTTTCACCTGCAAGCTGGGTCGCACAAATTCGGCGCTGACTCGGTCTGCGCGGATGACCAAGGTTTTGTGTGGGCAAGTGAAGGCACGCTGTATCGATTTCCTCACGAACAGCCGGATGAAGTTCAAAGCGTGAGCAACCGTCTTGCCGGAACCATCAATCACATTCATGTTTTATTCAAAAGCCGGAAGGGCGACATATGGATTGGCTCAGACACAAATTCACTTGGCTATTTCCGCAGCGGACATCCGGAAAATTATGTTCCGGAAAATGAATTTCCAGGAAACCGACCGCGATCCATCACGGAAGATTCTAATGGGTGGATTTGGATCGGCACCGAAGACGGACAACTGGTGAAACTGGCTGATGGCAAATTCACCATGTTCACACAGAAGGATGGTTTGCCGGATGCACCCATCAGGTCGCTTTGCGCCGATGCTGCCGGTTCGGTTTGGATTGGCACGGCAGGCTGTGGGCTCGTCTTGTGGCGTGACCAAAAGTTCACGCTCATTTCTGTGGATGACGGACTGCCGAACGATTACATAGCAGAGTTGGTGGGGGATGATGATGGGCGGTTGTGGTGCGGTGCTCGGGGAGGAGTTTTTCATGTGGCCAAGTCTGACCTGATAGCCTTTGCGGACGGAAGAATTTCAAAAGTTGCCGGGGTGACTTTCAGCAAGAGTGAGGGACTAACGGGCATTTCCTGTTTCGGCACCTCCCAGCCAATGGCTGTTAAAACCAGCGGTGGCCATTTGTGGTTTACGACGCAGCAGGGTGTATTGTCGGTGGATTCGGCCGCACTTAAATCCAATTCCCGGCCGCCACCGGTTTTCATTGATGAGCTTTTGGTCAATGACCATCAGTTGAAGATCACCGACCAAATGCGGGTGCCGCCATTGAGCAGCAAAATTGAATTCCGTTTTTCAGTGTTGAGTTACACTGCGCCGGAGAAAGTCCGCCTCCGTTATAAGCTCGATGGCGTAGATTTGGACTGGGTCGAGATTGCCGATCAGCGAAACGCCGTCTATTCCGCATTGCGGCCCGGAAAATACCTTATGCACCTGAAAGCCTGTAGCAGTGATGGGGTTTGGAACGAAACCGGAGCTTCGCTTGCGTTCGAGGTGCAGCCGGCATGGTGGCAAAGCTGGTGGTTTCAAGGTTCGATGTTGGTTGTATTCACGACGGTTTCAGCGGTGGGCATCCGCTTTTGGTCGCAGCGGCGTTTGAAATCAAAACTGGAAAGATTGGAGCATCAGCAGGCATTGTCTAAAGAACGGTCGCGCATTGCCCGCGATCTGCACGATGATTTAGGCGCAACCGTCACCCAAGTGGGACTAATGCTTGAAGAATTGCGCGCGGCACCGCTTTCGACAGAGGAAATAAAACAGCAATCGGACATAATTTCCGGACGTGTCTTGAATCTTGCTCGCGACCTTGATGCGGTCGTTTGGTCTGTTAATCCAGGCAACGATTCGCTGGGTGAATTGTTTGCTTATTTGGGCCAGTCTTTTTTGGAATATTTCCGCCATACGTCCATCCGTCCCAGACTGGAAGTGATGGAGGCTATTCCCGATTACGCGCTCGCTCCTGAAGTTCGCCACCATCTTTTTCTAGTGGTCAAGGAGGCGGTGCATAATGTCATTAAACATTCGCATGCCACCGAAGTAATCCTCAGCCTCAATGTTGTTGAAGACAGTTTGGAAATTCGGATTGAAGATAATGGTCTCGGTTTGTCTCCAGATGTAATTGCCAAATCCAAACGCCATGGCTTTCCCAATATGCGGGCGCGCGTTCAGCAATTGGGAGGGAGACTTGAAGTGTCGAGTGAACCGGGGAAGAAAACGTCAATTCGCATTTGGATTCGCCAGTGGAAAGATCTGCGCGCTCAACAACGTCTCCCTGAATGATATGCCCATAACCGTCGCCATAGTCGAAGACAACGAAGAAATTTGTGCCATGATCGCCAAGGTCATCGCGCGCGCTCCGAAATTGAACTGCGTCGGCACCTGCGCCAGCGGTGAGATCGCGCTGGAAGTTCTGCCGAAAAACCCGCCGCAAGTCGTCATCATGGACATCCAATTGCCAGGTATTTCGGGAATCGAGTGCATCTCGCGCCTGCGCCAACTGCTGCCCTACACGCAGGTGCTCGTCTATACGGTTTATGGCGACAACGAACAGGTCTTCAAGGCGCTCAAAGCCGGCGCCAGCGGCTATCTGCTCAAACGCAGCACGCAGGCGGAAATTCTCGAAGCCATTTTTGACGTGCATCAGGGCGGCGCGCCTATGAGCGGCGAAATTGCGCGCAAAGTCGTCCGGTCATTTTCTGAACCGGTCGTGCCGAAAGAAACCGTGCAGCTCACGCCGCGACAGGAGGAGATTCTAAGCCTGCTGGCGCGAGGCTTTGTCGCCAAGGAAATCGCCAACAAGCTCGGCATTAGCTTCGACACCGTCCGTTTTCACCTCAAAGACATATACGCAAAACTTCACGTCCGCTCAAAAACTGAGGCGGTAATGAAATATCTAAAATAGCCGGGATTCAGTGGTCGCATGCAATTGATTGCGGTTGAAAACCAAATCTGGGTGTAGTCAAGCTGCTATGTTTCACAAACCTGTGCTCCATCAAGTTTAATCTGGCCAATACTCCGCCTCTGAAATATTTGACATGATGACCACCTACTCAAATGTGTAGGTAGATTATTCGACGCGATACGCGATAATCTGCAACAATAAATATGTTTCCCCAGAGGTGTCATTCGCCGTGTAATGCTTTTGTGAAAAGGCCAAGCAAGTTCAAGTTATCTGCAAATCTGGCAACTCCCTGTTTATTGAGCAAGATCGGACAAATTGGCTGATACAATAGATAATCTCGAATCGTCAAAGTCTTAGACTCAAACTTTAATATGAAAAAATCCACCCTCCAGATGCATCGTATTCATCTTTTCGTCGGGCTATGCGCTTTTCTTGCGCTGACAAATCCGGCTTCAGCTGCCAACCCGACCTACCAAGCCATGGTCCAGTCCTACGCGCCGTATTTCTATTATGAGCTGGGCGAAGCCAGCGGCACGAATGCCTACGACGCCAGCGGCCATAACTTTACTGGTGCCTATGTCAACGGTGCGAATGCCGCGCCCGGCGGGCCAACCTTGGGCGTTGCCGGTGACAACGTCGGAGTGAGCAGTGACACGGCCATTGGTTTAACCGGATCCGCCCTCCAGTATGTGTTGGCTCCCCAAGCGGCAGAAGCTTTTGGAGCACTGGCGAATTCGGCCAGTTACGAGTTCGTCTATAAGACGACCGACAAGACCGACGCCATGTCGTTATCTTCGGAGGAAAACAGTGGTTCCTCCATGGCCGTGACCATGGTAATAAATCAAAATGAACCACAAAAAGGACCAGGTGGAGTCGGAACAATAGATCCCAACAACGTCCGGTTTTTTGTGCGGTCAACAACGTCCGGCAACAGTGTTACTATTGCAATTAGTAATAATGCCGTATGCGATGGCAATTATCACGATATAGTTTTTACCTACAATTCAGCCAACACTGGGAATACCAGCGTTGCAAACGGTTCAACCACATGGGTCCCCAACTTGACTTGTGCCATCTATTTTGACGGTGTGCTGCAGACCAATGGGTTCCAGATCGCCTATAGTGGTGGTCAACCACCGGCGCCTCTTGTCGCATTCGCCGTTCCCATAGTGATCGGCACTGAAACAGCTCACAGTGCAACCGCGCTGGCTGACTATTTTACCGGCACGATAGACGAAGCCGTGTATTACACAAATGTGCTTTCGCCAGCACAAGTCCTGGCCAATTACAATGCGCTGGTCGGCAATGTCACCAATGATCTCTGGACCGGTGCCGTCAACAACAACTGGGACACCAGCACCGCCAATTGGACCAACTCGCCCAATACAAATACATTTGCCAACGGCGATCTGGTGGTATTTGCCGATACGGCATCAAATTTCAACGTAAATGTGGCGGCCAATGTCACACCTGTAACCATGACATTCAGCAATTCTCTAAATAATTATACAATTGGAAGCGCTGGCGGATTTTCGATTGGCGGCGTTGCCGCACTGACCACGCGAGGCACCGGCACCGTGACTCTCAACACCACCAACACCTTCACCGGGCCGATTGTGATTTCGGCGGGCCAGCTAGTGATTGGAGGCAGCGGCCAATTGGGTTCCGGGGCTTACGCAGGCAATATAACTGACAATGGCATATTCGTGGATGGCAGCACCAGTGGGCAGACTTTGGGGGGTGTCATCTCCGGAACAGGCACGCTGGATGTAAATGTTTCAGGAGCCGCGTTGACGCTTACCAATGCAAACAGTTATACGGGGCCAACCATCATCGCTGCCGGCACGCTCTTTTTATCCGGAGCCGGTTCCATCGGCACTTCCCCAAGTATAACGATTTCCAACGGGGCCGCTTTCAACGTAACGGGGACTGCTGCCGGTGGAGTGACTTTAAGCGCGAACCAGAATCTTCTTGGTGGAGGAACCGTCAATGGATCGCTGACAACCTCCGGCAGTTCTAAAATTTACCCGGGAACGGATGGTGCTGCCGGAACTTTGACTTTTAATAACAATCTGACGCTCGCTAGTGGCGCGACCGTTAATTTTGATGTCAGCACCAGCCACAGCGGAGCCAACGACCAAATTGTCGTGAACGGCGCTCTGACATTAAACGGCAACACTTTCCATATCAAGGCTCCGCCCGCAACCAGTCTGGACACGGCAGATTACGTCCTGATCACCGCCACCGGCGGAATCACCGGCAGCTTTGTAGCGCAACCCACTTTTGATGTTGCTCCGATTAACGCGGGCAACTACTCGATAGTGACCGATACCACGGACACCCCAAATGTCGTCAAGTTGCATTATACTGCAACATCGGGTCCCACAGCCGTTGGCACGGCCACTCCGTCAACGGGAGTGCTGCGCAATGGAACGGTGAACATCAGTGTCACTGTTACGCATGGGACCAGCCCAACCATCAACAGCGTCACGCTCAATCTTAGTCCGTTGGGCGGGTCTTCGACATCGCCCTTGTTCCTTTCCGCCACACCCAATGTCTGGACGAATACCATCATCATCCCGCCGGGAACAACGCCGGGCGTCGTGAACCTGACCGCCACGGCAACTGACGCAAACTCATTGCAAGGTCTTGCTGCCATTTCGTTGACGGTGGTGGCATCCACTGAAACCTGGACCGGCCTCGGCGCAAATCAAAATTGGGACACTAATCCAAACTGGTTGAGCGGTTTTGCTCCCGGATATGCCAGTGACAGCCTGGTGTTTGCCGGCAACACCGGCACCGGTGCGATCTTGGATCAAGATTACACCGTGCAGGGACTGACATTCAGCAACACGGCTGGTGCCTTCACCATTACAAATGCGCCCGGCGATTTCCTGACTCTGGCACCCAACAGCGGCGTGACCAACAACTCGGCGCAGGTGGAAACGTTGAATCTGCCGGTTCAGCTTGCTGGAGGTATTACGCTCACATCTGTCGGTAATCTCGTATTGACCAAACCCATTGGCGAACTGGTTTCAGGAAGTGGCACGTTAACCAGTGCGGGCGGCACCAACATACTGGCGGGTGTCAACACTTACTCAGGCAACACCGTTATAAGCGGCGGGGCGCTGACCATTGCTCCGGGCGGCGTTTTAGGCAATGGCACGTATGCGGGAAATCTCATTAATTCGGGAACATTCAACTACAACAGCGGGGTGCCGGAAACTTTTCAGGGGACAATTGCCGGGGCTGGCGCATTCAACATCAGTGGCGGAGGTTCGACCAGCGGCCCGATCGTGACTTTGGACGCTCTGAATACATTCAACGGCAATGTGACCATATCCAACACCTATGTGTCGGACGCCGTGGCCAACAGCGTAACACAACCGCAAAACTCAGGGGTGGGCAATCCCCAGAGTGCCGGCCAAACCTTCACAATCAACAACAACGGAGTCATGTCATTTGACGCCAACAATCCCTTGGGCAGCGGCAATGCCTTTCCATTGCTGGGCTGGATCATCAATCAGGGTGGCGTGTTGCAAATTACCACTGGCAACATTCCAACCATCGGAAATTCCATTACTCTCAATGGCGGAACACTGATACCTGATGCCTCCGGCTCATCCTCGGGAATGGGATTGGGCAACGCAATGACAGTTGGCGGCACCAGTCCCTCGGTCATCACGAATACCAGCGGCTCAACGGTTGCTCTGAGCATGGGCATTGGTCAGGGAAGTGCCAGCTTAGGACAAACCACATTCACTGTAGCCGCTTCACCCGCCGCTTTGATAGTCGCAGTTCCATTGGCTGGCCACGGCTTAGTCTTAACGGGTGGAGGCACAATGACGTTGACGGCCGCCAATACTTACACCGGGAACACAACGATCAATTCAGGAACGCTCATACTCGCGGATCCGGGTCGGTTGGGCGGCGGTTCTTATGCCGGATCAATTACCAATAACTCTACATTTATCTGCAGCACCACGGCTGGGCAGACTTTGACGGGGATTGTTTCCGGGACGGGACTTCTTGAGGTAAGCGGCGTGGGATCCACGCTGGCGCTCTCTGCTGCCAACACTTACACGGGCGGCACAATCATTACCAATGGAGCGACCTTGAATGTGATAAACTCCTCCGGTTCGGCCACGGGCACTGGCAATGTGACTGTGACCACGAACGGAACCTTGACGGGCACCGGCACGATAACCGGCAACGTCATTTGGCAGCCCGGTGCTGTGGCTACGTTCACCCAGGGTTCTCCGCTGACTGTTGGTGTGGTGACCTTGAACAGTAACACTGTGACAGTAAACGTCCCCGGCGGTACGCCATTGACAGCGGGCACCTATACACTGATGAACTACACTTCCGCCGGAAGTTCGGGTGTGTTTAACCCAACACCGGTTATCACCGGAGCTGGAACTGCTGCCGGATTGATTCCATCCATCACCACCAGCGGAGGTGTGGTCAGCCTGACGTTGGCTGCCCCCGTCCCGGTAGGAGATGTTTGGAATGCGGGCAATGGCAACTGGTCGGCTGGAGTCAATTGGAGCAGTAATCCTACGGTGCCCGGTAACCCGAATGATAATCCGGGCGATGCCGCCACGCTCGGTGTTGGTGTTTTCTCGGGCTTGACGACAGTGACGCTCGACGCCAACGAAAGTCTGGCTGATTTATCTCTGACTAATGTCAATTCCTTTGTGATTGCCAACAACGGTAATACGCTAAACTTTAATAATTATGGAAATGGAGCGTATATTGCAGTAACCGGTGGCACTTCAAATTTGATACAAACCGCCGTTGCCTTGGATGACACTGTCGCCATTACAGTAAATAACGGTAATTCACTGGCGATTTTCGGAGTAGTTTCCAATAATCCTAACGCAAGTGTCACACCGACATTGACTCTCATTGGTCAGGGAACCTTGATACTGGGAAATAATAACAACTCTTATGGCACGACGGCTGGATCGCTGGGCACCATATTGAACAGCGGAACGTTGCAGGTTGGAAGTAACGGTGCATTGGGTGCGGGCGATGTAAGTTTCGCAGGCAACGGCAAACTTCAGTCGGGCGCGGCGGGATTGGTTTTAACCAACAATATTTCCGTCAATTCCGGCACAGTGGCCACGCTAGATGACAATGGAAATACATTTACTCTCGGCGGCGTCTTGGGCGGTGGCGGGATTTATTCAAAAACAGGTGCGGGCACGCTGATATTGACTAACAACAATAACTTCTCCGGCGCGTTTAATATCAATACCGGCACGATGATTCTTTCGGGCGATAACAGCGGTGCTCTTGGAGCAGTCACCAACGGCGCCACTCTGCAACTAGCGAACCCCAACGCCGTTGGAAGCAGCAGCGTGCTGGCGCTCAACAGCGGTTCAACTCTGCAGTTGCGGTCGGATAACAGTGTCTCTTTCTCGCCGACTAGCCTGGCATTGCAGAACGCCTCAGATATATTGAACTTTGATGTCAATTCCCTGACTGGCGCGACAGGCAACACGCTTACGCTGGCGGGAGCGCTGGCCTTTGCGAACAGCTCGTCACAAACCATCACCGTGACAGGCAACAGCACCTATACGCTATCGCTGGGTGCGGTGACCCTGACGTCCTCCACGGCACACACACCTTATTTGCAGTTCAACGTCAACACGATTCCGACTGGGGCGGGCGTGGTAATTAATGCTATCACAACCGGAAATTGGGGTGCTGATATGAACATGAACGGCGGCGGCAAGGTGACGGTCGTTGGCAACTTGAGCAACACATCCAACGGGAATGTAAATTTATTTGTTAATAACGGTACGACGGTGACGTTGGAGGGCCAGTCGATACAGGCCAACGCGGGTGATGGCTACAAGTATGACGTGGTCAACGGGACGCTGGTGCTGGACAACAGCAGCGCGCTGATCAACAACACGACCGGTGCGGGATTGAACCAGAGCGTGTTTATTTTGGGTGCGGCCACCAATGTGATTTCCGGGGCCACTTATACACATTCAGCCGGAGTGCTGACTGCAACCAATAACAACCTCAATGCGGCGGTGTATCTGGGTGACGCGATCAACAACTCGGGCGGCCTGACGGTAGGGGCGAACGTGACGAACTATGTGTCGGACGGCGACGTGTGCTTCACAAACAGCGGGGTTTTCACGATAGGCGGGCAAAACACGAGCTGTGACAACGTGTTTGCCAACCCGATCGTTCTGGGCTGGACGGCCAACCGTGGCAAGAGCGTGACGCTGGTGGCGGCCACTGGTGGCGAGGTGGATTTCGCAAACATCCTTGCCAACGGCACGGACCAGACGGCAGGTGTGACGGTAGGCGATGCAACGCATACCGGCCTCGTCAAGCTCACTGGAATTAACACCTATGGAGGCAACACCACGGTCAATGGTGGGACGTTGGAAATTGCCAACGCGAATTTCTCGACGAACTCAACGGTCACCATAACCAATGTCGCGACATTGCAGCTGGACTTCACTGGAGCGAACATAGTGAATGCTCTGGTGCTGAACGGGGTGAGCAAACCGGCCGGGACTTACAGTTCTGTAAATACGGCGCTAATCACCGGATCAGGAAGCATACAGGTGGTGCCATTGGCTGTCCCGCCAGTGGCAGGCTTCAGCGGGACGCCGACGAGCGGGATTGCTCCGTTGAACGTGGTCTTCACCGATGCCTCCAGCGGGAGCATCACCAACTGGATTTGGAATTTTGGTGATGGAAACAGTGTGACGAACAGTTCCAGCGTCAGCGTCAACCATTCTTATGGCGCCGGAACCTATGCGGTGAGCCTGACGGTCAATGGTGCTGGCGGTTCGAGCCTGGCCACGAGCAACAAT